>OGRU01000936.1_pt1 | contig 24510 bp, 17 predicted proteins | sample 1553541 | NCBI WGS metagenome assembly OGRU01 (sample SAMEA2580068, study PRJEB22360) | human gut metagenome | biome: human gut; feature: human-associated habitat; material: faeces | place: Denmark | collected 2008/2010
AAACGAAAAAGTTCATATAATGCGCTGGACTTTGTCCCGATTTTATGGTATAATAGAAAAAAGACAAAAAAGCAGGAGGAAAAGACAAATGAGCCAGATGACATTCAGCGATTATGAGTACAGCCTGAGAAAGCGGAAAACGAAGCGGGAAGAATTCCTGGACATCATGAATGAGATTATTCCGTGGGAAGAATGGGTAGAATTTGTACGCCCGTATTATCCGAACGGCAAGCGTGGCAGACCAACAAAAGGAATCGAAAAAATGCTGCGGATATATCTGTTGCAGATCTGGTTCAATCTCTCTGATGAGGGCGTGGAAGATGCCATCTATGACAGCTATGCATTCCGGAAATTCATGAATATCGACTTTATGGAGGAACAGGTTCCCGATGCAACAACGCTTCTGAAATTCCGTCATTTGCTGGAAGAAAACCATCTGGGGGAAGTGTTTTTCAAGGCGATCAATCGTGTGATGGAAGCTACTGGGCATATCATGCACGGCGGTACGATCGTAGATGCAACCATTATTTCTGCACCGAGTTCGACCAAAAATGCAGAGAAGAAACGGGATCCGGAAATGTATCAGACCAAAAAGGAAATGTATGAAAATTCGGGATGAGATGCCACATTGGTGTGGATTCCGGAAGTGGTTTGGTGCATACAATCACAGCCACAGCAGCCAATGCACACGATATAACCGAAGCACACAAATTACTGCGGGAGGACGATCATGTTGTATATGGGGACAGTGGGTGGTATATTGGAATTGAGAAACGGGATGAGATCAAAAACAACGACCATTTTCGTAAGATTGGTTTTCGCATCAATCGCCGTCCGAAAAGCCTGCCGCAAGTATCTGATCATGCGATTGACTGGGAACGTTATATTGAAAACCGAAAATCCGCTGTACGTTGCAAAGTAGAACATGCTTTTAAAATTATCAAAGACACATTTGGCTTTCGAAAAGTTCGATATCAGGGACTTGCGAAAAATTTCAACAAGCTGAATGTGCTGTTTGCGTGTGCCAATCTTCTGATGGTAAAACGTGGACAAATAAAAAGTCAGAAGGCACTTATAAGGGGATAAGTGTACCCTTTTGCAGATAATCGGCTTCAAATGAAGCTTGAAAAGTTGAAAAGCAGCAGTATTTTAGTCAAAATACTGCTGTTTTAGTCGTAATTATTGATTTGCTTTTTCAACTGTGCTTTTGCACAACGAAATATACAGTTTTTCCATTTCATTCCTTTGTAGCTTGCGTGCCAAGTTCTATTATACAAGATCACATTGACGAATGTGCAAAAAGCATGACAAATATGATATACAGAATCTGTTTTCCGTGTTATAGTAGACAACAGCATAATTGATAATTGCAACGATATTGTCCTGATAAAATAACTAATAAAAGGAGAAGTTTGGAATATTATCATATGAAATTTTAAAAAATATGTGTAATACTATCCGTTGTGACAGCTCTGCTCCTGATGGATCTCACAAAGTTCCCACTTGTATCTGCTGAAAATGATACTGTTTATTTCAGTCAATTTGATATGAATGTAAATGGTGGTGAACCGATACGAGGTGTTGATATATCCTCTATATTGGCTGTGGAGAATGCCGGTGTCACATTCTGTAATGAATATGGCAGAAAACAGGATATTTTTCGGACACTTTCCGAGCATGGTGTCAATTATATTCGAGTGCGTGTCTGGAATGAACCTTATGACAGCAGGGGAAATAGCTACGGTGGCGGAAATTGCGATTTGTACACTGCTGCTGAAATTGGGAGACGTGCAGCCAAATATGGCATGAAACTGCTTGTTGATATTCAGTATTCTGATTTCTGGGCAGATCCAGAAAAACAGACTCGCCCGAAATACTGGATACAGCATGACCATGAAACATTAAAGGGTGAAATTTATAAATACACCGCATGGGTACTGGAAACCATTTCTGAAGCCGGTGGAAATATTGGCATGGTTCAGGTGGGGAATGAAACCAACTGCTTTTTTTGCGGTGAAACGGACATGTACAAAATATGTGATTTGTTTGCAAGCGGAGATCAGGCAATCCGTGATTTTGACAGATCTGTCCTGATTGCACACCATTTTGCAAATCCATCAACCGGATCTTATGCATGGTATGCACAGGTAATGGACGAATGTAATCTGGATTATGATGTATTTGCAACTTCTTATTACCCATACTGGCATGGAACAACGGAAAATCTGACGACTGTCCTTAAAGAAATTGCTGATACATACAACAAGTATGTTATGGTTGCTGAAACAGCTTATCCTTACACAAGTGAAGACGGTGATACATTCGGAAATGCAGTATCCGAAGATTCAGACAGTGCTGTTTTTCGGTATGACATCTCTGTGGAAGGGCAGGCACAGTGTCTGACAGATGTTTTCCAAGCGGTAGCAAATGTGGGAGAAAAGGGAATCGGCGTTTTCTACTGGGAACCGGCATGGCTTGGAGTAAACGGCATTTCATGGGAGGAGCAAAGCAGTCTGTGGAAAAAATACGGCAGCGGTTGGGCTACGGATTATGCCGCAGAGTATGATGCATCGGTGACAAGTGCAGGTGGGTCTTCTTATGACAATCAGGCTTTGTTTGATTTTGAGGGAAATTCTTTGAAATCTCTTCAGGTATTCCGGAATATTTATCCGCAGAATAATGAGATTTTAAATCCAAAGGGGGCAGTAATTGAAAACGGCAGATACAGAATAAAGAATGTAAACAGTGAACTTTTTATTTCGGAAAAAAACGGGAACGCTGTCCAGAGCAATGGAACTGTCTGGACATTCACAAAAAATGATGACGACACTTTTTACATAACCACATTGGACGGAAGGGCTCTTACCGTAGAAAAAAGTGCTGATACAAATGGCACAAATATTTTACTTCAAAAGCACAAAGGAGATACATCTCAAAAATACACACTGTGCCGAAATACTGATGGGACATATGCACTTCTGACAGCCGCTTCGAACAATAAAAGCTGTCTTGATGTATATAACATCAGTAAAGAGGATGGTGCGAATATCTGCCAATGGGAATATTGGGGCGGAAATGGGCAGAAGTTCATTCTGGAGCCGGTGAAAGAAATAGAAGGAGATGTCAATGCAGATGGTGCACTGAGTGTTATCGATGTTATACTGCTTCAGAAATGGCTTCTTGCTGTACCCGATGCAGAGCTTACCGACTGGAAAGCTGCGGATTTATGCGAAGATAATATTATAAATGTATTTGATTTGCATCTGCTGAAGCGGATGCTGCTTGAACAATAAAAATCTTGAGGAGGAATCGCAATGAAAATGAAAAGTAAGTTCATACTGAGAATATTGGCTTCCACTGTTTCTGTGGTACTTTTGGCATCAGCTTTACCGTTTCAATCATCTGAGCTGACAACAGCAGACGCTGCACAGACAACAACCATATCGAACCCGATTATATGGGCAGATGTTCCTGACGAGGACATTATTCGTGTGGATGATACCTACTATATGGTAAGCACCACAATGTATTTCAGTCCGGGTGCCCCAATCATGAAATCAAAAGATTTGGTTTCATGGGAGATATGCAATTACGTCTATGACACTTACGCTGATGGTGATAAGCAGACTCTCAAAAATGGTGAAAATGATTATTCGCATGGACAGTGGGCGGCAAGTCTTAGATACCATGACGGTAACTTCTATGTATTTTTTGGAAGTTATGGCACTGGAAAATCCTATATATACAAGACTTCGGACATTGAAAACGGAACGTGGACACGCAGCGAGATAAACGGAATGTATCATGATGCTTCCATTCTGTTTGATTATGACGGACGGAATTATCTGGTATACGGTGCAGGTGGTACAGCAAAAATCAAGGAATTCAATTCAGATATGACAGGCTTTAAGAAAGACGGTGTGGAACAGACATTGTTTTCCACAGGACTGGACAATCTTGCCGGAGAGGGCTGGCATATCCAGAAAATAAACGGATATTATTACATTTTTGTTATTGCATGGCCTTCAAACAGCAAACGTATAGAGCTTTGTTATCGAAGTAAGGAACTGCTTGGCACATATGAGGGAAAAACGATTCTGAATTCCGGACTTGGCACTTATGGCAGTGGTGTTGCACAGGGCGGTATTGTAGATACGCCTGATGGAAAGTGGTACGGACTTCTGTTTCAGGATCACGGCAGTGTAGGACGAATCCCTGTGCTTGTTCCAGTGACATGGGAAAATAACTGGCCGATGATGGGCGTAAACGGCGAAGTACCCCTGACACTTGAAATTGATAGTGATTATGCCGGCACTCAACTTGCAAAAGACGACGATTTCACATACAGCTCCAACAAGCTTGATCTCGAATGGCAGTGGAATCACAATCCTGATAATACTGCATGGTCGGTGACAGAACGCCCTGGCTATCTCAGATTAAAAAACAATACCCTTGCAACCAATCTGTTGGATGCAAAAAACACTTTAACACAGCGTGCGGAAGGGCCTTCCTGTAGCAGCGTGATAAAGCTGGATACTTCTGGAATGAAAGCAGGTGATTACGCAGGCCTTTCAGCTTTTCAGTTTAAATATGGCAATGTAGGCGTTTATGTATCAGATGACGGAACAAAGAAAATCTATATGGCAAATAATGGCGGTTATTCCGACAGTGCCACTGTCGGTGATAGCTATAACAACATCATAGAGCAGACGAATCTCAGCGGAAATGAGATTTATCTCAAAGTTGATTTTCTGTTCAATACGGTGGATTCTACCGGAAACAGTTCCTATAATATTGATAAAGCGAATTTCTATTATTCCTATAATGGTGCAGACTGGAAAAAAATCGGCGAGGAGTTGAGTATGGTATACAGTCTGACCCTGTTTACTGGTTACCGCAGCGGCATTTACAGCTATGCAACAAAAACGACAGGCGGTTATGCGGATATTGATTACTTTGACTATGAGCGTGCCGACTGGAATGCATCGACTGTGATAAAACCGAATGAATACGGTTGGTATTTTGCCGACGGCTTTGAGGGAGATATCTGTTCATGGCAGGCAAGAGGCTCCGCAAGCATTCAGACAAGCGGCAGAACCGCCTATGTAGGAAGTGAGGCACTGCTTATACAGAATCGAACCGCTGCATGGAATGGTGCATACAAGGCACTGAATCCCAGAGTCTTTCTACCGGGAAATGAATACAGCTTCAGTGTCAATGTGACATATTTTGACGGTACGGCGACGGATAAATTTTATCTGAAGCTTCAGTACATCGACGCAAACGGTGATACACAATATAACACAATTGCAGAAGGAACAGGTATCAAGGGTGAATGGATTCAGCTTGCAAACACAAATTATCAGATACCGGCGGGGGCATCGAATATGCAGCTCTATGTAGAAACTGCAAACACCACCAATAATTTTTATATAGATGAAGCCATTGGTGCAGCAGATGGCATCGGAATACTTGGTGCAGGTGTGTCAAAAGACATTATATTAGGAGATTTAAATTCTGATAATGTCATTAATGCAATTGATTTATGTCTTGCAAAACATGGAGTATCATACGGTTTTGACAGCAAAAGATATGAGATCGCCGCAGATGTGGATCAAAGTGGAACCGTCGACGTTACAGATCTCAAACTGATTCAGGACTTTCTTTTTGCAAAAATCACGGAATTTCCAATTGCAGAAAAGCAGGACAACCAATAAAATCTACCGTTTCTATGAAAGAATATACTGCACTGGTAAGTGCCAATATTCTGGAAACAGAACCGGCGGAGGAACGGGAAGAAAAATCAGGCGTAACATATGGAACAATCCAAAAAGTAAGCTATTATTCGACAACCTGTAAAAGGACACGCTGTTTCAATATACTGCTTCCGGCAAATTACTCTGAGAGTAAGCAATATCCTGTTTTATATGCAATGCATGGTTACTGGCAGACAGAGGATACACTGATTGATGAAACTGATAAAAGTATGCGTCTGCGTCAGATTATCGGTAACGCCATTGCTTCGGGAGAAGCAAAGGATATGATTGTTGTGTTTCCGTATATTTATGCAAGCGAAACACAGGATTCATGCAGTGGCATGAACGAGGCAAACAATACAGCCTATGACAACTTTATTAACGAGTTGACTAACGATTTAATGCCGTACATCGAGTCGCATTATTCTGTTAAAACAGGAAAAGATAACACAGCCATTATGGGATTTTCTATGGGAGGAAGAGAATCACTTTATATCTCAATGAAGCGTCCCGACCTGTTCGGTTATGTGGGTGCAGTTTGTCCTGCACCAGGGGTTTCTCCGGGACTGATTGCAAAATCAGACTTTCAATATACCGATGAATCACCATATTTGCTGCTCCTGACAGCCTGGTTCAAACGATACAGTGGTCTATTCTACACCGTCCAGATATAATGATATCCTTAACAACAACGGCGTACCTCACATCTGGCATTATGTGAAAGGCGGTTATCATGGAGGCAATTGTATCCGTGCACATATGTATAATTTTGTAAGAGCCGTTTTTAAGGCAACCGATTGATAAAACAAAAATAACAGCCGTATTTATCCATTTGCATCTTGATAAATACGGCTGTTCTGAAAGGAGCAGATTAATTTGAAAATCAAAAAATGAAATTGTCAATAACACTTGACACATTAAACGCAAGGGTTTTGAAGTTAAGCAGCTGCCTCTGTTATAAAACAATTCCTCCTTTATTCTTGCCCATATACTTTCGTATTGCATTATTGTGGCATCTTCCTCAGATCATCGGATTTGCGAGCTTCCCGGTCAGCTTTGGTGATCCCATTGGGTTTCCGCTTTGGCTTATGGATCGAGAGTACTACTTCCGCTATACTTGCAAAATTGGATAAGAAAATTACAAAGTATGTCAAGAAATTCAGGGCATATAATATGTAGAATCATCAGGTGGTATTTGTGAAATACTGCTTAGATATTATCGAAAGGAAATTCAATGTATAGTATAGGAACATTTTCCAAATTAACAAAAACCACAATTGCAGCTCTGAGGTTCTATGATAAAGAAGGACTTTTGAAGCCTGCTTATACGGATTCTAAAAGCGGATACAGATATTATCTGTCCTCACAGCTTGTCACAGTGCAAAAAATTCTTTCACTGCGCCAGATAGGTATCCCGATTGAACAGATTAAAATTATGATTAATACAAATGACGAACAATATCTCGATTTTGAAACAAAAGTGAAAATCACAACTGCTGATGCACAGTCTTTTATTGGTGTCATCACTGGATTTGAAGATGAACTTGACACTGAATCAAAAAAGACGAGTTGGAACTTGATGTCGACGACCGCTATGTTATGATCGAAATGCCGGGCATCGTGTCTGTCGAAAAGGTATGAGCAAGTAACAATGGCATAGCAAAAATATTTTCAAAGCATCTCTCACGAGGTGCTTTTTCATGCCCTGATCACGGGCGAAAACTTGCAGAAAGCGGAAAATAAGAACAGAAAAATCCAGAGGCTCCCACTGCGGAGGGAAAAAGCAACTTTTTCATATACAAAAAGCACCGGATCTTCCTGTCGATTAGGACGATCCGGTGCTTTCTTATTACAGTCTGTCGATTCTGTTTTCTAACCCTTTGCAATCTTGGTATCGATTTTTATAACACAGGATCGCCCACTACTTTTTGGTCTTACTCATCCTCTTTCCGTTTGAAGATGCCAGATGCCTTCACCGCACCGAATCCGAATGCTATGAACAGTGCCGCACCCACGCACAGGAGCCAGTTTGTCATGGAATTGTTTCCGGTCTGAGGCAGGTTGACTTCTGCGTTGGAAGAATCTGTACCGGTGCCGGTTTTCGGGTCAACGGTGTAAATGTCCAGCACATTGCCGTTTTCGTCGGTCAGCGTAATCTCGCAAGCTTCCTCTGAACGTGCAGTGATTTCTGCATTTACGGCAATCACTCCCGTTTTTTTCAGATAATCGTTGAGTGCCCAGCTGCAAAGATCTTCGTCTGCAATGTTGGTCACACTCGTGGTAGTTGCTGTTGTGATCGTGGTTGCCGATGTTGCGGCAGTGGATTCTGTGTTGGAAGTGCTGGTGGTCATAGTTGTTTCATTTGTAGTTGTTGTCTTGGTCGAAGAAGTTGTTCCACTTGTGGCAGTGGTTGCCTTGGTCGTGGAAGTTGTTCCGCTTGTAGCAGTTGTTGCCTTGGTTGCGGAAGTCGTTCCACTTGTGGTAGTAGTTTCTTTAGTTGTTGCAGTTGTTTCGTTTGTGGTAACTGTAGTTGCCTCGGTCGCGGAAGTCGTTTCACTTATAGCAGTTGTTGCCTTAGTTGTTGCGGTTGTTTCGCTTGTGATAATTGTAGTTTCTTCAGTTGTTGCACTTGTTTCGCTTGTGGCAGTAGTTTCTTCGATTGTTGCGGTTGTTTCGTTTTTGGTAGTAGTTTCTTCAATTGTTGCGGTCGTTTCGTTTGTGGCAGTAGTTCCCTCAGTTGTTGCAGTTGTTTCGTTTGTGGTAACAGTGCTTGCCTCGGTTGTTGCAGCCGTTTCGCTTGTTGCGGTTGTTTCGTTTGTGGTAACTGTAGTTGCCTTGGTCGCAGAAGTCGTTCCGCTGGTGGCAGTTGTTGCCTTGGTAGTGGCAGTTGTTTCCTTTGTTGTGGAAGTCGTTTCGTTTGTAGTAGTCGTCGTTGTCGTAGTAGTTGTGGTGGTCGTTGTTGTGGTAGTTGTTGTCTGTGCATTTACCACAACCGTACCGGTCACAACGTTATAGTTCTCGCTGTCCTCTGGGGTGAACTCCCATGCCAGGGTATTTTTACCGGCAGCCAGTGCTTTGAGTTCGCTGACGATCTTCGCCAAACCTTTGGTGCTGTCCTTGCTGATGCTCAGCCCAAGTTTTTCCACAAGGTCGCCCTCGGTGTGGGTGTCGCCGTCTACGGTCACTTTCACCGTCGGGTCAGCCTTTGCCACCAGGAAATGCAAGGTCAGGTCTGCGGTATTGCCGTTTTTCGCAGTAAATGTAAAGGTCACGTCCTTGCCGTCCGTGTATACCTTTGCAGGCTTGCCGGAGAGCTTACTGCCGTCCAGCTGCATGCCGTCTAGCATGGTGGAACCAGTTGCAACCTTCACGGAAACTTCTCCCACCGCATCGGCATTTTTCACGTAATCCTGTAGGTTGATTTCGTCCATATCCTGACCGTAAACGCACTTGATCTGCGTGGTCGCTGTGGCAACCTGAACCGGAACAGGTTTCACTGTTGCCGAAAGTTCCACCTCTTTGGCAGCTTCTACGTCAGTTTCGTCAGACAGGAAATGCTTTTTGCAGTTCTCACAGGTCCAGTACTCCACGTTTCCGGCTTCGGTGTATGTCGCATCCTTGGCATCGGTTTTCACGAGAGAATGACGATATTTTACCTTTTCAGATGCATCTCCGAAAGCGTCTTTTTTCAGCGTAGAATCGCAGGGAACAGTGATTTCGGTCAAATTGTTGCAGCCAGAAAACGCAGAATATTCGATGCTTGTGACACTACCTGGAATCGTGATGCTAGTTAAGCCAGTGCAGTTGGAAAACGCACATTCTCCAATTCTTGTGACATTTTTGGGAATCGTTACTTCCCTTTGACAAGTTTCACCATCAATCAGAATTCCATTTACAATCACAAGCGGATTTTCATCTCGTTTGTTTCTCAACCAGGGCGTGTTAGAAAACGCATGCCTTTCGATGCGTGTGACACTATTTGGAATGGTAATGCTAGTCAAGTTTTTACAACCAGAAAACATACTCCTTTCGATGCGTGTGACGCTCTCCGGGATTTCAATGTTGGTTAAGCTGGTGCAATTCTCAAACGCACTTTCTCCGATTCTTGTGACGCTCTCCGGAATTTTGATGCTGGTTAAGCTGTCACAAACGAAAAATGCACAATTTTTGATGTTTGTGACACTATCCGGAATCGTGATATTTGTTAAGCTTTAACAAGCAAAAAATGCACCATTTCCGATGCTTGTGACACTCTCTGGAATCGTGATACTGGTCAAGCCGGACCACATAAATGCAAAATCGCCAATGCTTGTAACACCATCTTCAATCACAACTTTTTTTATTTCACTATTGTTGAATACAGGGCTATTATAAGGGCGACGACCTTCAAGGTTATCATCGTAAGATTTCATTGGCCCTGTGCCGCTGATGGTCATTGTGCCATCGGTGTTCAGTGTCCAAGTCAAACCATCATCTTCGTTCAGGCGGATTATGACTTTGCTTGTATCTACGCCGAGATCATTGTATGTCAGCGTAGAGTTGCCTTCCAGAAGCACCTCGGTCAAAGCAGTACAGCCATTAAACGCATTCGTTCCGATGCTTGTGACACTACTTGGAATTTCAATGTTTGCTAAATTGCTACAGTTCTCAAACGCAGAATATCCGATGCTTGTGACACCTTCTGGAATTATGATGCTGGTCAAGTTGGTGCATTTCTGAAACGCAGAAACTCCGATTCTTGTGACATCGTTCGGAATCGTTACTTCTCCCGAACAAGTTGTGCCGTCGATCAAGATTCCATTTACAATCACAAGCGGGTTTCCTTGCTGTTCGTTTGTTAACCAAGCTGTGCCAGAAAACGCACCTTCTCCAATGCTTGTGACACTACTTGGAATCGTGATGCTTGCCAAGCTGCTGCAACCGGAAAACGCAGAACTTCCAATGCTTGTGACACTATTTGGAATGACAATGCTAGTCAAGCTACTACAACCAGAAAACATATCCCATTCGATTCTTGTGACACTATTTGGAATGATAATGCTAGTCAAGCTGCTACAATTGGAAAACACAAAAAATCCGATGCTTCTGACACTATCCGGAATTTCGATGCTGATTAAGCCAGTGCAACCGGAAAATGCATTATTTTCGATGCTTGTGACACCATTTGGAATTTCAATGATTGCTAAATTGCTACAGTTCTCAAATGCAGAACTTCTGATACTTGTGACACCATCTGGAATGGTGATACTTGTCAAGCTGGTGCAATTGTAAAACGCAGAACTTCCGATGCTTGTGACACCACTCGGAATTTCGATGCTTGCTAAATTGCTGCAATCGGAAAACGCAGAATCTCCGATGCTTATGACACTATTGGAAATCGTGATGCTCTCTAAATTGTTACATTCACAAAACGCATAATTACCGATACTTGTAACGCCATCTTCAATCACAACTTTTTTTATGTTGCTATTGCTGCATGCAGGACTATCCGTCATCTCCCCTTTGCCGCTGACGGTCATTGTGCCCTCAGCGTCCAGTGTCCAGATCAGGTTGTCTTCTGTCCATGTCTGCGTTCCCGATTCTGTCCCTGCACCTGCATCCTCCGCACTCGCCGTGATCCCCCACGAGATATTTTGCAGGGTATCGGTCGGGAAGTACAGCAGCGTTCCCGCCGCCATGACTGCTGCCGACGAAAGGGCAGCCAGCCGTTTCCATTGTTTCTTCATAATACGCCTCCTTTGTTTTCGGATATATTACATATCCTTGATATTCCTATTATAACACAATCGAGTATTCTTTGTCAAGAAAAAAGGAGGATTTTTTGATATTTCGTTCAATTTTTGGAAGTTGGAGAGGGGAGGGTGTTGTTTCGTTCTTGTAGTAGTCAAGGTCAAACTTCTCGTGTTTTGTGAGAAAAACAGCTTTGCACGCAATCTGCTTACAGATTTTTGTGTTGACATGTTTCATAAAATGTAGTATAATATTGTTGACAGAATCATCTACATTGACGATGTGTTCTTTTGAGATGTGCATCGATTTCAAGGAGGTATAAATGTATGAAACAATGGATTCGCGTAAAAAAGGCATTGCTCCTGTCGTTAATTTTGCTGATGGCTTGGCTGTTGCCGCTGCTTCAATGGAATGGAACAGTTTTGTCGGCAGCGGCAATCTCTACAGATTATCCGGCACAGCTGATGCATCTTGCCAGCAAGGACAGCACCAAAGTTCTGACAGCAAATGGAACTTCTGATGGAGCGGCACTTTCTCTGCAAACGCTGGGTAGTGATTTATCTGCATCATGGCGGTTCGATCGTGTCGGTTCGGATGGGAACGGTACTTTTTTCAAACTAGTCAACGCACAGTCCGGAAGGCTTTTGACGCCGCGAAATTATAACGTATCTGACAAAACAGATGTGATTTTGTACGGCAGTGAATCCGCACAATCTCAACATTGGTATGTTGTTCCCGTAAAACAAGATCATCTGGGCAATGATCTATACTATAAAATTGTGAATTATTCTGATACTTCTCTTGCCTTGACGCAGGGAACTTCCGGCATGACATTAGCCAAATACAGCGGAACAGACAATCAGCTCTGGCTGCTTAATGCTGACGGATTACAGGGTTTTGCAGGATATTGCTTTGATGACAACACCGGCAACATCAAGGCAGGGGACATTGGTGGTCTGTTCGGCGAAATCGTAGAGGTTTCCACTTTTGCCGATCTTAAGAAATATGCTACCGCTGATATACCCTATACCATTGTTGTCACGGCAAATATTCGTGTTACCGCACTGCAAAAGGATTCCTCCGGACGCAACTATTGTCCGGACGGACGAATCTATGTTCACAGCAACAAAACGATCATCGGCAGTTACGCGGCACATACTATGTATAATGTACAGTTCTGTACATCTTCCAATAACGGAACCGGAAACAATCTGATCCTGAAAAACTTTGAGCTACAGCACAATGCGGAGTCCAACGGCAATGATTCCATTGTTGTCTATCTCGGCTCTGGACAGAACATCTGGGTAGATCACTGCACCTTTGTAGGCCATAGCGATTATAATACAGCATCTACCGGACTACCAGACTGGGATAAGTTTCTGGCATGCTGCTATGATGCTGACTACACAACAGTTTCAGACTGCTCTTTCGGACTTCACGAATACGGTGTGATATTGGGGTATCCGGCAGATGATGAAAACTCTTATAAAACCTATAATAATTATCCCCGCATGTCCATTATCAGCAATCGCTTTGAAAAAACTTTGACCCGCGGCCCTGGGCTGATGCGTTACGGTTATTTTCATTCGCTGAATAACTATGTGAAAACATTCAGCATGGCATATACTGTGCACACAGCATCTAAGATTTTTGCAGAAAACTGTTATTATGAAGACGGCGGAAACGTTATCTGTGACTGGAACACAGTAACCTATCCCGGCTCTTATGCAGAAACAGGTTCAAAATCGGTGAACTGCAAGCGAACAACGATCGAGGGATATGCACAGGACTGTACATGGCGACCAACTTCCAATTACAAAACCATTTCTCGCACTGCAGATGAGGCAAAGGTTTATTGTGAGAACTACAGCGGCTGTCAAAATGACAGAAATCATATGATGTATCTGCGATATGCAGTTGCTGGTGTGCCAAGTGCAGGCTATACAGAATCACCCAGTGCACCATTGGCAGAACTTTTTACCGAGGGTTCTGCTTACCGTATTCGCAATGTCAACTCCGGCTTGTATTTGCAGGTAGCAGGTGCTGCCGCAAAAAATGGCACCAATGTGCAGCAGTGGGGATCAGATGGAATCGCAGTTCACGACATCTGGAAATTGTGCAGTGCCGGTGAAGGGTACTACTATCTGGTTTCTGCAGTAGGGGACGGCGGAACATATGTGCTGGACGTTGCTGGAAAAAAGGCCGCAAATGGAACCAATATAGATATTTACACCTATAACGGCGGTGACAATCAGAAGTTTATGCTGACAAAAAACGGGGACGGCAGCTATCAGATTCGAACCCATATTTCAAATGGAAATTCTGTGGTAGAAGTAGAAAATGCCTCCCAAACCTCCGGTGCCAATGTGCAGCAGTGGGAAGTCAACGGTGCGAACTGTCAGAATTGGATTTTAGAGCCGACAACTGACCCCGGCTGCTCCATGAACACCGATGTGATCTATACCTTTGAAAATGCTGGTTCTGGTCTGGTAATGGATATTACCGATGGAAAAATGACAGACAATACAAATGTACAGCAGTGGTCGTCCAACGGGTTGAATTGCCAGAAGTGGACACTTCGTGCCTTTGGCTCTGGCAATTACTATTGGATTCGCTCACAGCAGGATAGTCATTATGCATTGAAGGCAGAGGGCAGCAAAAACGGCGGAAATCTGGCAATTGCAGCATGGTCCAATAAAGATAGCACTCAGCTGTTCCGGTTTACTAAGAATCTGGACGGATCCTACAGCATTTTGACACACGCTTCTGGTGATTCCTGTTATGTAGAAGTCGCCGATGCATCCACTGCAAACGGTGCCAATGTGCAGCAATGGGAACCGACCGGCAGCAGTTGTCAGAAATGGCAGACAAAGACAGAAACCACTACTGTAACAACTAAGGTAACTACAACTGTAACAACAACGACAACGACCAAAGCAACCACAAATACGACAACAGCCGCAGCAACTAGCACCACTACTGCAACTGCTACAGAACCGCCTGTGATTTCTGGTGACATCAATGCAGACGGCAAAACGAATCTGGCAGATGTGGTGTTGCTGCAAAAATGGTTGTTGGGATTTCCTGAAACAAAACTTGCCAACTGGCAGGCAGGGGATCTGAATGCAGATAGAATTCTGAACGGATTCGATCTTTGCCTGCTGCGAAATAATGTGATATAGCTACCTGTACACTTTTGTGCAGTATTTCCTTTGCACAGAGTAATGCCTGTTCGTACCTGCCGAACAGGCATGCAGCAGAATATCAATTTTCCGGCGATGACAAAAGATTCGCTTACTCATGTTCCCTCATGCTTTCCATGAAAATCGTCACGCATTTCCAGCCGTCGCTGAGATGCTGCCGTCTGTCCTACGGAGTGCAGCAGTTCTGTCAGCATTTTTTGCATAAATCGGCGGGTTTCCGGCTGCATGTCTGTCCATGCACGGAGCACACCAGAGAGCGTTCCTGCACCGCCGCCGATCAGATCTTGTATGGTATGGGCATTGGTTTCACTTTGCAGAATGTGGAAAATGGCATCGGTCAGCTTTTCTCGCTCCTCCGGTTTCATGCCCAGGATCCACTGCCGCAGCGAGGAATCCAGCAGCTTACTGGTGTTGGTGGTATCCTCGGAATAGTACCAGTCATTCCGGATCACACACCACGAGTATGGATCGTGCTGCAAAAAACCTTTTTGTGTGCTGTAAACTACCTGATATTCCTCGTCATGCTCCAGCAGCATGCCTACTACAGAAGCTTGCGGAACAAAGGTATACACTCGTTCCTGCAATTGCTGAAACTGCGGCTCAGCAAACAGGTCTGTCACAAAGCCTGGTCCGTCATTGTTATAGACTGCACGAATCCGCGAAAAGTCTTCCGACTGCATCTGGACGGCTGCATAAACTGCCAGATTGCCGCCTTTGGAGTGTCCGCCCACATAGACGTTGGAAAATCCCAGTGACAAAATCCCTCGCAGATACGCCGCCGCTGCTGCCTGTGACGGCACATAGGGCAGAAAAGACAAGTTGAAATCTTCCCGCCAGCCAGTCAGTGTGTTGTCTGTGCCACGGAATGCCACATAAACGGTATCACTGTCCAGCAGAAATGCAGTGGCGGAAAATTGCTGCTGCCGGGTTTCGCTGAACTGTTCTGCATAACGGAATAAACGCACTTCTCCGAAACGCCGGCTGGCTGCGGTCTGCCGAAGCAGGTCACGGTCAGTTTCTACCCGCACTTTCTGTTCTGCAGTGGGACGGTGTTCCCAGAGCCTTGCTGCATCCCGCAGAGAAATTGATTCCGCTGCGGTAAAGCCCTCTGCAATGCCGTCCCAGTTCAAATAGGACAGGCAGCAGAAAATCAGATTGTCCACGTGACAGAAAGGCGATTGTTGCATGGTCAGATCATCCCGCCACTGGCAATAGGTCAAGATATTTGCATCATACGTGGTTTTCATTGCAGTCACCTCAAAATCCATTTTGTTTCAGCTTTTGTACCAGCTGGCTGTACCATTCCCGCACGTCAAAGTCCGGAATATTTTCCCGATTCAGGTCGATCATATCCCCGTGGGAAACTCCCCGCCGCTTAGTTTCAGGCACCATGAGAAAAGGTGCCCACTCCAGCTTTGCCGATACAACCGGTACCAGGCCGTCGTTCTCTCCAGCTTTTCGCCGGTTCAGGAAATATCCCAGCCACAGCGGGAACGGGGCGGAAAATGCACTGTGCATCCTGGACATCACCGCCTGATAATAGACACCGGAAATAGGGGGATGTTCTGTATGAAATTTTTGACAGTTTTCGGCAGTCAATTCCCGCACACCAGCCAGAAAATCCGGATTCTGATCTCCCAATTTTGTAAACAGCCGGTTATACTTTGCTGCGATCCATCGTGCCACACCTGCCGGCACCTTTTGCAATAGATCGTCCACAAAGGCACAGCCATGATGCGGCGTATTGATCGTTGTCAGAGAAGCCACATACTTTGCCGCACCATATTCCTGCATGGCACAGCGGCAGTCCAGACCGCCTTTGGAATGGGCAATGACGTTGACCTTTTCCGCACCAGTTTCAGCAATAACAGACTGAATTTGTGCTGCCAGTTCCTTGGCACTGACGGAAATCGATTGTGCTGACTGCTGTTTTCCGTAAAAAATAGTTGCTCCGTTTCGAATCAGTTCTGCCGGAATCCGTCCCCAGTAATTGAAAAATTGCCAGTCCCGAAAAAAGATGCCGTGCACCAGCAAAATCGGATATCTGGTCTTGCAGATCTCTGATCCTTTTCGCATAACGTTACATTCGGCTTTGGCACACTCCAGCTGCAATTCCCGTTTGGCAGTACGATAGACATGCCCCACCAGAAACAAATTTAGCAGTGGCACCCACCAGAGAAAAAAGAGGGCAACATGCCACGGCAGTTTCACCTGTGTGGAGTGCAGTGCAATATGCAGCAGTCCCTGAAATACTATGAACCAGCAGAGCAGAGAGAACACGCCCAGATCGATCAGCAGAATTACCCAGAACAATTTCACGCCCCAAAAAAGTGCACCGGCAGTGAGAAGTTCCAGACAAAACCAGACAGTGCTGGTGCGGAGCAGATCACAGCCGTGTGCCAATGAAGCCAGCTTCTTTTCTCCTGCTATGGTATGCACATGGGCAAACTGGAAAAACAGGAACAAGATACCGCACAAGATGCCGACAAGAATTTTCCAACCGACAGCGGCGTGCCATATGGCAAAAATGGCTGTCAGATTTCCTGTGACCCAAAATGTCACCAGCCGAAGCAGGCGAAAGCCTAACGAATTCTTTTTCATCTGTATTCCTCTCTGTTCAGACATTTTTCATGTCCTATTGCAAAAAACCGGACCGGCAGTGCTGCCTAGTCCGGTTTTTTCTTTATTCATCAATATGGTTTTGTTCCTAGAAAATCAATCATAGAAACCATCATCTGGAGCCGGAATCGTTTCTTCCGGAACAGAAGGTGCCGCAGTAACTACTGGTGCCTGTGTAACAACAGGAGCATTTGGAGCCGGCGGCTGTGTCGCTGCCGGAGTGGTGTATCGGGGTTTTGTTGCGTTGCTGGTATTATTGTTGTAGTATGCCCGTGTGGTCACTGCCGGCTGATAGCTGTTGTCTGTATCGTCATCATATGAACCGTAGTTGTTATACGTATCATCATCTTCATAGACTGCCTGTGTGCCATAGGTTTTCGCAGTCGTAATAGTTTCTGTAGTGACACGATTGGCATCGGTGGTCTTTCGCTCAAATTTAGTAGAAACTGCTGACGCTGTGGTTTCGCTGATGATCTGGGTTTCTTCTGTGGAAGCCACAGTTACCACCAGAGAATCATTGACGTTGTTGGCGGAACTGCTTTCCTGAATCGGACAGAGCATCAAAAAAATCAAGATCAGCATTGTCAATATCACAAAGCTGGAGCAGGTGATCAGCGTGATTTTGGTGGGGTGTGACAAGTTTGCAAAGAAGTTTTTCATATTCCAAAACCTTTCTGAAAAAGAAAATTTTACTGTTTTTACGCAAAGACATTTCACTTTATTATAATGGATTTTTCCGGAAAAGTCAAGCCTTTCTGCAATACTAGTGAAAATACAACAAATGAGATAATTTTCACCAAAACATTGAGATAAAATTTGTGCACAAGTACAATTTTAAAAAAAAGCTTGCTTTTCTTTGTAAAATGTGATATAATACAAAGTGTTGTATCGTCGTTGGATTTGACGATTCTTATGCACTGATTTGGAGAGTTATCGAAGTGGTCATAACGAGCTGCACTCGAAATGCAGTTGTCCGAAAGGGCACGTGGGTTCGAATCCCACACTCTCCGCCATGTTTTTCAAAAAGCCACGCAGTTTCGACTTTGTTTGAAATTGTGTGGCTTTTTTAGTCTTGTTTGCAATATTGTGCACGCATTTTCGTATTTTACGGCCGAGTGCTGATATTTTGCATAAAACATCTATTTATAAAGCTTATAAAGCGGGAAAATCATTAAGGCAACTTACATTTTTCACAAATTGTGCAATGAAACAAGAAAAAAACTGTTGACTTTTTCTCGAAAATCGCGTATAATGAAGATAATCGAATAAAGGCATTCCGATCAAATCATTTCGGAAAGGAAAGGGATTAAATTAAATGAAACGATTTTCCAAAGGAAGCAAACGACTGCTTTCCGTCTTGCTCAGCGGTGCTATGCTGGCAGGGACATGCAGTTCTGTAGCCGTGGGAGCTGCGGACGAAAAAGAAGCGAATTTTGCACGGGCACTGCAATATTCCATCTATTTTTACGACGGCAATATGTGCGGCACAGAAGTACAGGACAACAACCGCTACACTTGGCGTGGCAACTGCCATACCTATGATGCTCAGGTTGCCATGAACTCCACCGCCACCAATTTAAGTGCCGATTTCCTCACCAAGTATAAAGATATACTGGATCCGGACGGGGACGGCTACATCGATGTTGCCGGCGGTTTCCATGATGCCGGCGACCATGTAAAATTCGGTATGCCGGAGAACTACTCCGCAGCAACACTGGGCTGGGGCTATTACGAATTCCGTGATGCTTACCAGAAAACTGGTCAGGACGACCATATCGAAACTATTCTGCGGTACTTTAACGACTATCTGATGAAGTGTACCTTCTTGGATTCCAACGGTGACGTGATTGCACATTGCTATCAGGTAGGCGACGGTGACATTGACCACGCTTACTGGAACGCACCGGAATTGGATGAAATGGATCGTCCGGCATTTTTCCTCACCGGCGATAAGCCACAGACAGACTATGTTGCTTCTGCCGCTGCTTCGCTGGCGATCAACTACCTGAACTTCAAGGACACCGATCCGGAATATGCACAGAAGTCGCTGGACTATGCAACAGCACTGTATAAATTCGCAGAAACTCACGAAAAGCAGCTGAGCGACAACGGCGATGGTCCGAAGGCTTATTACAATTCGTCCAAGTGGGAAGACGATTACTGCTGGGCTTCTGCATGGATGTACAAGATCACCGGCGATCACCACTATCTGGAACAGATCTTCCCGTACTACGACTACTATGCAGCACCCTGCTATGTCTACTGCTGGAACGATGTCTGGGGCGGCGTGCAGTGTATTCTGGGCGAGATCACCAGCGAGCAGTACCCGAACTTCATTGACGAATACAAGAAAGCTGCCGGAAAGAGCCCCTACGAGGAAATGAACTGCTGGAGTTCCGTAGCAGAAGCCCTGAACAAATACATGACTGGCGGCGTGGGAACCATTACACCGGCTGGTTATTTCTGGCTGAACACATGGGGCTCTGCACGATACAATGCGGCGGCTCAGATGATGGCGTTGGTATACGATAAATATAACAACAACGGAAAGCCCGGCGAATACAGCGAATGGGCAAAGGGACAGATGGAATATCTGCTGGGGGATAACCCCATGAACCGTGCCTATGAAGTTGGCTACGATGAAACCGCAGCGAAATTCCCGCACCACCGTGCAGCTTCTGGTCTGACAAAGTGTGAGGACACCGACGAGCAGAAGCATGTGCTCTATGGTGCACTGGTCGGCGGCCCGGATGCACAAGATAAGCATAACGACATTACCGCAGACTGGATCTATAACGAAGTTACCATTGACTATAACGCTGCTTTTGTAGGAGCGTGTGCTGGTCTGTATGATTACTACGGCACAGATGCAATGGAGATCACACCGGATTTCCCGCCGGAAGATAAGAACAGCGGCAGTGATAACGGCGGCAACGATTTCTGGGTAGATGCTTATGCGGTAGACGACATACAGACTTCCGGTGCCGGCGTGACAAAGCTTGCCATTCAGATGCGTACCAATTCTATCACACCCAAGACCGACCTGTCCATGCGGTATTATTTCAGTATCGCAGAAATGGAAAACAAATCCAATATCAGCAAAGTTACCGGCAATGAGTTATACGATCAGGCAAGCGTAGAAGCTGCTCCGGCAGACGGTGTGATCTCTGGTCCGTACCAGTACGATGCTTCTTACGATCCGGATATTTACTATGTAGAAGTAAAGTGGGACGGCTATAAAATTGCCAACTCCAACAAGAAATATCAGTTCACCGTGGGCTTGTACTACGGCGATAAGTGGGATCCCACCAACGACTGGAGTTATCAGGGCATTACCAAGTGCAAGGATACCTATCAGGACGGCTCCGAAACCAGAACCGATTACATTTGTGTATACTCCAATGGAGAACTGGTAGGTGGCATTGAACCGAATGGCAACAAGCCGGCAGTTACCACCACCACAACACCTGCGGAAACCACGATCACTACCACTAAAACTACTACTGTAACAACCAAAGCTACCAGTACCTCTGCGGAAACTACCACAACGGAGCAGACATCATCCGCTGCACCTTCCACAGATACAACCGAAACCACTGCAAACACTACAAAAACCTCGGAAAGCGGTTCTGATGTCACACCATCTGTCATGTACGGTGATGTCAATCTGGACGGTCGAATCGATGTGACTGATGCCGTGTTGCTGAATAAGATGGCTGCCGGTGCAGTGACAGGGAACGACCAGCAGCGGCGTGCCGGCGACTGCAACGTTGACGGAGAAGTGGACACCGCAGACAGCGTTATGCTTCTGCAATTTTTGGTACACATCATTCAATACCTCGGACCGCAGGCAAAGTAAAGGCATTGCTGAAACCGAAAGAAAGGAATATCATTTTTCATGGAGCAAGAACATACAAAACCAACTTCCAACTGGCAGGAATTCTGGCAGATTCTCAGGCACGGACAATTCGGGAAATTATTTGCCGGTGCCACTGAAAATACGCTGATTCAATTCTTCCGCTACTGTTTTGTAGGCGGAGCTGCAACTGTGGTAGACTGGGGAATTTCCGCACTGCTGTTTTTTGCCGTATTTGACCAGCATTACGCCATTCTTGCAAACGGCTGTTCCTTTGTTGCCGGACTGCTTGCCAACTACTTCCTGAGTACATTCTGGGTCTTTCGTTCGTCGAAAGTGCAGTCCCGTCTGGTGGAATTTCTCGCATTCGCCGCAATCGGCGTGGTGGGACTTCTGCTGACGATCGGCATTACAAAGGTCAGCGAGATAACACTTGGAAATATCACCAGTGCCTATCAGATGATCGGAAAAGTAGTTTCCACTATGGTGGCATTCCTGTGGAATTTCTTCGCACGGAAGTATCTCTTGTTTTCGAAAAAAGAAGCTTAACCGGCTGAAAAAGCCGCTTTTATCCAAAAAAAGCACTGTCAGCCGTGGGCGGTTTTGCCCTGCTGTACAGTGCTTTTTATATTTGAAAGGAGTGAATCGTTTATGAAAATGACATTTATCGGGGCTACTCATGAAGTCACTGGCAGCTGTACCTATCTGGAAGTCTGCGGAAAGCGGCTTCTGGTGGATTTCGGTATGGAGCAGGGGAGAGATACCTATGAAAATGTAAAAATCCCTTGTGCTCCGTCACAAATCGACTATGTGCTGCTGACGCATGCTCACATTGACCACTCCGGCTTGCTGCCGCTGTTGTACGCCGGCGGCTTCTCCGGTGAGATCCACGCTACCTCAGCCACGTGTTCTCTCTGTGAGATCATGCTGCGGGACAGTGCACACATTCAGGAATTCGAAGCAGAATGGCGAAACCGCAAGGCAATGCGAAAAGGCGGCGAACCCTATGTGCCGCTGTACACCATGAAAGAGGCATTGGGAGCACTGGAACTGTTTGTGCCACACCCATATGGCGAACGATTCACGCTGACATCCGGCATTGATGTGCGGTTTCTCGATGCGGGACATTTGCTGGGTTCGTCCAGCATTGAGATCTGGCTGACCGAGAACGGTATTTCCAAAAAACTGGTATTTTCCGGTGACATCGGTAACCTGAACCAGCCGCTAATTCGTGATCCGCAGCCGCCGGAAGATGCAGACTATGTGGTCATGGAATCCACCTACGGGAACCGGCTGCACGAAAAACCAAAGGGATATATTCCAGGCTTGGTACAGGTGTTAAAAGATACATTCAGCCGTGGCGGTAGCGTCATCATTCCGTCTTTTGCTGTAGGACGCACACAGGAACTACTGTACTATTTCAAGCAGATCAAAGATGAAAACATACTGCCGGAATTCAGCGATTTCCCGATTTACATGGACAGCCCGCTTGCCATTGAAGCAACTGAAATTTTCATGCGAAATAAGGAAAGCTGTTTCGATGAGGAAGCACTGACATATGTTCGCCGCGGCATTAACCCCATTGGCGTTTCCGGACTGATTCCGGCAGTGACAAGCGATGCTTCCAAAGCAATCAACGCGGACAAACGCCCGAAAGTCATTCTGTCCGCCAGTGGTATGTGCGAAGCCGGACGAATTAAACACCACTTGAAACACAACTTGTGGAAGCCGGAAAACACCATTTTGTTCGTTGGCTATCAGGCAGAGGGCTCTTTGGGTAGACGCATTATTGAGGGAGCCAAAACGGTAACACTGTTTGGCGAAACCGTGCAGGTCAGTGCTCAGATCGTCCAGCTGCAGGGTATGAGTGGACATGCAGACCAAAAAGGGCTGCTGTCGTGGATCTCACAAGTACAGGGCGTACAGAAAGTGTTCGTCAACCACGGTTCGGCAGAATCTGCTGAGGCATTTCGGGAAAAATTGTGGCTGTCTTTGGGCATTGATGCTTATGCACCGTACAGCGGTGCGGAATTTGACATTGCCACCGGAAAAATCACTTACGATGCACTTGCGGTGCCGATTCAGCAGAAGCCGCGTCGGAGTGCAATGACATACGACCGGCTGTCGCAGACGTTGAGCCGTCTGACAGCATTGGTACAAAACAGCAGGGGATTGTCCAACAAGGAACTGGCAAAAATGGCAGACCAGCTGGGCGAACTCTGCTCCAAATGGGAACGGAGGTAATCGAACATGTATGAAGAAAATGCAGTACTGCATGCACTTTGCACCAGAAGAAGCGTGCGGAGTTATAACAGTACCAAGCCGGTGGAACAGGAAAAAATTCAGGCGGTTCTAACTGCCGGACAGTATGCTCCCACAGGCATGAACCGTATGCCTACCAAATTTGTGGTGATACGAAATCCGGAAATGCTGCACCAGCTGTCCAATCAAAACGCAGAGATCATGGGTGCAGCAGATCGGGATCCGTTTTATGGAGCACCGGTGGCAATTCTGGTACTGGTAGATTCCACAGTACACACATGGGTAGAAGACGGCAGCCTTGCCATGGGTGCCATGCTGAATGCAGCATACGCTGTCGGTCTGGGCAGCTGCTGGATTCACCGTGCAAGAGAAACATTTGACAGCGAAGCCGGAAAAGCACTGCTGAAACAGTGGGGGATTCCGGAAACTTATCGCGGCGTGGGATTCTGTATTCTGGGCTACGCTGCCGGAGAACTGCCGCAGCCAAAGCCGCGGAAAGATGACCAGATCCTCTGGATAGACTAAGGCAATACCGCATGATGTATAGAAAAAGGTCTGATACCCATATTGGGCACCAGACCTTTTTGGATAAAAAATGAGAATTTTACTGCATCTTATAGGCGTCGATCATCTTTTTCACCATCTGCCCTCCGATGGATCCAGCTTCCCGTGCAGTCAGGTCGCCGTTGTAACCCTGCTTCAGAGTTACGCCAACTTCGCTGGCAGATTCCATCTTAAAACGTTCCATAGCTTCCTTGCCCTTCTGCGTAAATTCACCCTTCATAGTGCATTCTCCTTTTTCATGTCTGGGATAAGCGACTTATCCCAGAAGTTTGTTTTCATTTTTCAGCAGCTGCTTTTTCTCACACGCTGTGTTTCGTGTTCGCCGCTGCAAGAATAGTATAGGACAAAAGGGCGTTTCTATGACAGGTAGTTTTTTCGTATTTTTTCTATAAGCCTTTGGGAACAATGGAAAATGCTTTCTTCTGCAAAAAACATATTTGCAAAAGCAATACTGCACAAAATAATCTATGGCAATACCGCACAAAGATTGTGCGACAGATGCGTCGTCAAATTTTTCGTC
>OGRU01000941.1_pt1 | contig 24355 bp, 19 predicted proteins | sample 1553541 | NCBI WGS metagenome assembly OGRU01 (sample SAMEA2580068, study PRJEB22360) | human gut metagenome | biome: human gut; feature: human-associated habitat; material: faeces | place: Denmark | collected 2008/2010
TGTACTTCTTTCACCAGCTCAGAAAGGGTTCCGCACAGCTTTTTCTCATTTACAAACCAGTCGCCAAGACCGGAGAAATCATCATCCCTTTTTCCAAACCATCCATCATCCAGTACCAGCATATCCAGATTCAGTTCTGCCGCTTCTTTTGCAATTGCAATCAGATTGTCTTTGTTAAAATCAAAATAGGTTGCTTCCCAGTTATTTACCAGAATCGGGCGCACTCTGTCTTTCCAGCAGCTGCGGATCAGATTCGACACGATTGCCTGATGCAGAGTCTGGGACAGCTTTGAAAATCCATCTGCACTGTATGTCAGACATACCTCAGGTGTGCTGAAGCTTTCACCCTTTTTTAGTTTCCAGGAAAAATCATAGTCATCAATTCCAATGACCAGTCTTGTCTGATTAAACTGATCTACTTCTCCCGGTGCATAAAACCCGCCACTGTACAGAAAAGATGCACTGTAGCACTCACCAGTACTCTCTGTAGTGTCTTTATCCGCAAGAATCACAAAAGGATTATGCTGGTGGCTGGAAGTTCCACGGGTACTGCGAAGCTCCGTGATGCCGTGTGGCAGACTGTTTCTTTCCATCTGACGCTCACCGGCATGTTTTCCATAAAAATGAATCAGATCATATTTTCCCATTCCAAGATCCAGACACGCACTCATAATTCTGGAAATCTGGATATCACCCTCTGTACGGTTTTCGACTACTGCTGCTCTTGTAATGATATCCAGCTCTTCAAAGACTCCATAAAGAAGATGTACATAGACTTCTTCAACAGCATCTTTCAGAACGATCTCCAGTGTCTCTCCTTCTGATTTCTCAGAAGAAAAGAATGCCGGAAGCCCCGGAATGTTATATTTTCCTTCTCTTACCTGATAGCTGTCAAAGAAAAACATCCCGTCCTGTACACCGCTTCCAAGGTCTGCTTTCAGACAGTCTACACGATAATCTCCGTCGCCATATACCGGAAACTCCTGCGGAAGAAAATCCAGAGAATATACACGCTCTCTGTCAGTCCCCGGGATATTTCCGCTGAATCCACGGTCTGCCATACGAATCAGATAGGAACAGTCCGTATCATCCGTACGGTTTCCGTAATAAGTGTGAATAAGCATATTCTGCTCGTCCACTTTCATCTGATAAGTACTGTTTTTTGTATGAAGAGTAAAAATCTGATTCTTTATATTGATAGCCATTGTCGTTTTCCCTTTCTGTCTTTTTCAAGAATTATTTTACTGCTCCGTTTACAACACCATTGATAATCTGTTTCTGGCAGATGATATAAAAGATTAAAATTGGAAGTAATGCCAGAAGATAAGATGCAAATGCCAGGTTATAATTCGTTCCGAACTGTGTCTGGAAATTCAGCTGTGCCAGCGGCAGTGTGTTCTGATCTGTACCGGACATGATGACCAGTGGAGTCATAACGTCATTCCAGGTACTCATTGCTGTGAGAACTGCTACTGTTGCATGCATCGGTTTCATATTTGGAAAAATAATCTTCCAGTAAGTCTGCCATACTCCGGCTCCATCCACACAGGCAGCCTCCTCAAGGGCCATTGGAATGTTTGTCAGATATCCGGAATAAAGAAGCACGTTCATAGGCATATAAAATACCGTATAAAGAATGATCACACCGACTTTGTTATCAAGGCCCATCTCAGCAGTCTGCTTTACAAGCGGCATCATCAGGATAGCAAACGGAACAAACATACCGCTCACTACATAGAGATAGATAAATTTATAAAATTTACTTCTCTTGTTTCTGGCTATAGCATAACCTAAAAGTGAATGAATTACAATAGCAAGAACCACTGTGATCACAGTGATCAATACACTGTTTCCAAGAGAATGCCAGAAGTCTGTTACCTCCATAGCTTCCCTGAAATTGGCAAGACTGAATTTCTCTGGCAGAGACAGGATCCCGGCTACACTGTTGGTCATCTCTGTCGGCTGCTTGAATGCGATCACAATTGTCATATAAAGCGGAAATACCACTGTGATAAGGCCAAGGATCAGAAGGATCGTTACCGGCCAGTTCGCTTTTTCTCTTACTTTCGTTTTCATTACAGCTGCTCCTCCTTTTTCCCTGTGATAGTCAACTGCATTGCAGAAATGATCACGATCACAATAAAGAATATAACCGCATTGGCACTCTGGAATCCAAACTGTCCTCCACTCATACCATTGTTATAGATCAAGTAAGAAATCGATTCTGTACTCTGTGCAGGACCACCCTTTGTCAAAGCCATGATCTGATCAAATACCATCAGGAAGTTTTTCACACAGAGAACCATGTTGATGCTGAAAAACGGAACGATCAGCGGGAATGTCAGGTAACGGAACTTGCTGAATCCGGTAGCACCATCAATAGCGCCTGCCTCGTATACATCCTCCGGCACTGTCTGAAGACCGGAAATGTAGATGATCGTATTCATTGCAATGGACTGCCATGCACACACGATCACGATGGCAACCCATGCAAGGCTCGTACTGGAAAGCATGCTGGAAGACAATGTTTTATTTCCGATCATCTTTCCGAATGCAGGCAGGATATATGTAAAGAAATAATTGAAAATATATCCTACGACCAGTGCGCCAAGTACATTAGGAATAAAATAAGCTCCACGCAGTGCACTCTTGAAACGGATCTTGCTGTTCAGTCCAAGTGCCAGGATCAGGCTGAGTACATTCGTTACGATAGTTGCCACGATGGCCAGCTTAAAGGTAAACAGATAGGAACCGCCAACACGGCTGTCTGTAAAAAGATCCTTATAGTTTCGAAGTCCTACCCAGTCATAGCTTCCATAGCCTTTAAAGTTTGTAAAGCTGTAGATCACACCCTTGATCAGAGGCAGTGTGTTAAAGCAGAAAAATAATGCCACGATCGGAATGGTGATCAGAAGAAAGGTCAGCTTTCTTCCACTCATAGATTTTTTTCCCATGATCAGTTCTCTCCTTCCCCGTTCTTCTCCTCATAGTCCTGTACTTTACGGATAATGTCACGGTTATATCTTGTCCAGTCTGTATCAAATTTTTTCAGGAATGCATCTTTATCCTTTTTCATCAGGAAGGTCTGGATCTGTGCATCCACAGCCATCTCTGTAGGATAATAATGATCCTGGTAGTCGGCCATCCTTCCCTCTTCTATGTATTCCTTCATACCATCCAGCGTAGAGGGAAGTGTGAAATCACCCTCTTTACAGGGAACTGCCTTCTGGTCATCCAGATATGTCTGTATATTCTCATCCTCAAGAAGGAAATCCAGCACTTCATATGCAGCTTCCTTATTCTCACAGTCATCCATCACACAGAACTGAAGGTCAACTCCGGAATTCAGTTTGTTTTCTGACGGATCATTGCTTGCCGGTGTTACAAAAGAATCAATATCCATATCCGGATTTACACTCTGGATCTGCGGGATCGCATAGCTTCCGATGGGATACATGGCAGCCTCCCCTTTTGCAAAAGCGGTGCAGGCTCCATTGTAATCATAGGCAAAGGGATCATCCGGTCCATACTGGATAAGCTCCAGCATACGGTCTGCTACTTCCTTATACTCTTTTGCAAAAGTAGTGTTTCCCTGGTTTACCTGGCGGCATACATCGGCTGGTGCAAGATCTACCGCAATAGAATTCCACGGTGCAAGACAGGTCCAGGTATCTTTAAATCCGAAATAAAGCGGCTGGATACCTGCATCCTGAATTTCCTGGCAAAGGCTCATAAATTCATCCCATGTAGTCGGGATCTGCCAGCCATGCTCCTTGAAAAGCTCACGATTGTAAAGGATTCCGGCGGCATTGGCCACGTAAGGAACCGCATAGACTCCGTCTTCCGGAACGAATTCCAGCGCTTTATCAATTTCTTTATATGCATCTTTGATCGAATCCAGTCCCTGATAATCGGAAATATCCATCAGCATATCAGAATCAATAAAATTGGAAAAGTTAACATCGCCTCCGATTCCAATGATATCCGGATTATCCTCACGGATAAATCTTGTCTTCAATACAGTCATAGCATCGTTTGGTGATTCGATGGTAAGATGGATATCATCATGAGTGGCATTGAATTTTTCTTCCAGTTTTTCAAAGGCCTTGACCGCTTCCGGTTTATACTGCACAAGTTCGATCTCTGTCTTTCCACTGTCCTTTTTACCTGTGCCGCATCCGCTCAATGTAACGGAAGCTGCCATAGTAAAGGCAAGTCCCATACAGAGGATCCATTTACTTCTGTTGCGCATCTTGTTATGCTCCTTCCTTTTCCTTTTATTTGATAAGTCGGATATCACCCATTTAACTGATATGGCTATCCGGGTTCTCCAATACTTATTCTCTGGTTTCTTTTTTTCTGAAAGCTATTTTAACATAGCTTTATGCTTGCATAAATAGCAGCGTTTTTCTTGTTTTATATCAAAATGCAATTTTTCTCTGTCTTCATTAAAGTCATCTAGCATTTTGATATATTCTATACCTATATCACTACTTTTATCTAAAATTAGTATATTCCTGATTCATCGAAAATCAATAGGTTTCTCGCGAAACTTAATTTTCTCACAAAGTTTTCTCGATTATTTTTCTCTTTTTTGTATATTTTACAGGCTGGTTTTGTAATTGCATTTTTATACATATATTGATGTTCCCTGATGTTTTAATATATAATGTTACTGAAACCAGACAAAATCATACGCCTAAAGGATAAAAATATGAATGACCTTCTCTTCTCCGTTTTTCCAAATGAAAACTTTGTTGATATCGGACTATACCAATATGGCTGGGAGCACTGCGCTCCGGCACATTCATTCGGCCCGGCAGCACGAAACCATTATATTTTTCATTATGTGATCTCCGGTACAGGAACTCTGATGGCAGACAATTCCGCAGGAGAGACCATCACCTATCAGGTAAAAAGCGGCCAGGGTTTCATGCTTTTTCCCGGTCAGATCAACACCTACATTGCAGATACCGACTTTCCATGGGAGTACACCTGGGTGGAATTTGACGGGCTCCGGGCAAAAGAGATCGTGGAAACTGCAGGTTTAAGTCCGGACCATCCGGTCTATCACAGCCACTCTGCAGATCTCCGCCAGAAAATGATGGAGGAAATGCTTTATATCAGCCATAATTCCCAGGAATCACCCTTTCATCTTATCGGACATACCTGGCTTTTTCTGGATTACTTTATGCGCTCTACTGAAACTGTCCGCATGAAACAGGATGGAAGTATCCGTGATTTTTATATCAAGGAGGCGCTCTCTTTTATTGAACAGAATTTCCAGAATGATATTTCCATTGAGGATATCGCAGCCTGCTGCGGCCTGAACCGAAGCTACTTCGGTAAGATCTTCCACGACACCATCGGACGTTCTCCCCAGGAATTCCTGATCAGCTATCGCATGACCAAAGCTGCAGAACTTCTTAAGATCACAGCCCTGTCTATCGCAGATATCGGAAATGCAGTCGGATATCCCAATCAGCTGCATTTTTCCCGGGCTTTCAAAAATGTATACGGAATGTCGCCAAGAAACTGGCGAATGAAAAACAGACTTATTGAAAAAAAGCCTCCGGCCAGAAAATAGCCGGAGGTTTTTTATTAAAAAATGTATTTACTTAAAATGTAAATTTATCAGCAAAGTATGCATCAAGCTCATCGATCTTCACACGTACCTGCTCCATAGTGTCACGGTCACGGACTGTAACTGCACCGTCATTCTCAGATTCGAAGTCATAAGTGATACAGAACGGAGTACCGATCTCATCCTGTCTGCGGTAACGTTTACCGATATTTCCACGGTCATCGTACTCACAGTTGTACTTCTTGGAAAGCTGCTGGTAGATCTTCTCAGCACCCTCGTTAAGCTTCTTGGAAAGCGGAAGCACACCGATCTTAACCGGTGCAAGCACCGGATGGAAATGAAGGACTGTACGGACATCGTTCTTCTCTTCATCCAGAACTTCCTCATCGTAAGCGCTGCAGAGGAAAGCAAGTACCATACGGTCTGCTCCAAGTGATGGCTCGATAACGTATGGGATATATTTCTGTTTCTTCTCATCATCAAAGTATGTGAGATCCTGGCCGGATACATTCTGATGCTGTGTCAGGTCATAATCTGTTCTGTCAGCGATTCCCCAGAGCTCACCCCATCCGAATGGGAAAAGGAATTCCACATCTGTGGTAGCCTTGCTGTAGAAGCTCAGCTCTTCCTTATCATGGTCACGGTAACGAACCTCATCATCCTTAAGTCCGAGAGCACTCAGCCAGTCAAGGCAGAACTTCTTCCAGTATGCAAACCACTCAAGATCTGTATCCGGCTCGCAGAAGAACTCAAGCTCCATCTGCTCGAACTCACGGGTACGGAATGTGAAGTTACCCGGTGTGATCTCGTTACGGAAGGATTTACCGATCTGGCCGATACCAAACGGGATCTTTTTACGGGATGTTCTCTGTACGTTCTTGAAGTTTACGAAAATACCCTGTGCAGTCTCCGGTCTTAAATATACAGTATTCTTGGCATCTTCGGTAACACCCTGGAATGTCTTGAACATCAGGTTGAACTGACGGATATCTGTGAAGTTGTGTTTACCACAGCTCGGACATCCTACCTCGTGTTCTTTGATGAAGTCCATCATCTTCTCCTGGGACCATGCATCTACGCTTCCCTCAATGGCAATGTCATGCTCTGCACAAAAGTCCTCAATGAGCTTATCTGCACGGAAACGCTCGTGGCACTCTTTACAGTCCATAAGAGGATCAGAAAATCCGCCAAGATGTCCGGAAGCGATCCATGTCTGCGGGTTCATAAGGATTGCACAGTCAACACCTACATTGTACGGAGACTCCTGAATGAATTTCTGCCACCATGCACGTTTTACGTTATTTTTAAGCTCTACACCGAGATTTCCATAATCCCATGTGTTTGCCAGGCCGCCGTAGATCTCGGAACCCGGGTAAACAAATCCTCTGGCTTTTGCAAGAGCTACGATCTTTTCCATTGTCTTTTCCATGATTTCTCTCCTCTTGACTTGCAGCTGTTCCGCCAAATGCGTCCGGAAAGCTCCGGAAAAAGCTGCTTTTTTACATTTTTGGTCTTATTATACTAGTATCCTCATGATTTTTCAAGGATATTTCCATTTGCATTGCTTCCTGTCCTGCTTTTGAAAAATAAATCGTTACGGTTATTCCGCAGCCGGCAGTGATCTATCTCATTAATTCCAGGATCTCCAGACTTTTAAACCGCTTGTCTGTATTCAGCTCCGTATACCGGTAAATGTGGCGTTCCAGTTCCCGCAGCACATCATCCCGCACTGTAAACGTATACAGCTTTGCCAAGGGGGACACGGCTATGTAGCGCATGGCATACAGGGCTGCCTCTGAGATCCGTTTCCGGTCCATGGCCATCCTGCTGCAGTCCGCACACAGGATCCCGTGCTCATCCTGGGAGAAAAAAAGCTCTCCATTTTCTTCTTCCGTAAGCTCTCTCCCGCAGCCTGCACACTGAAACAGCTGCGGCATCACGCCCTGGATCACCATGGTCCGCAGTTCATAGATACAGCGCACCAGCCGGTCTTCAATATGGGGATTCAAAATGGCTTTGATGGTCACATAGAGAAGATTCATCATCTCCTTCTCGTCTGTTCCCTCTTTACCAAAATAATCCGCCAGTTCTAGGAAATAATATCCGTAGTAAACTCCCGGCTGCTGGGTGGCCAGTTCCACAAAATGATGCTGTACGCTGACCTGGTTGAGATTATAACTTGTCCTTCCCTCATAAAGGGTAAAACTTCCGAATACAAACGGATTGGCTGCTGCCATAAACGGACTGTTCTGCCGCCTTGCTCCCTTGGCAAAGGCGGAAATCTTTCCCCTCTCTCTTGTGAGAAGGACGATCCGCTTGTCATAGTCGCCTACCGGCATGGCAGAAAGCACCACTCCCTGTACGGTAATCAGATCACTCATTTTCAGATTTCTTTCTTATCATATCCAAAGTTCTTAATCAGGAAATCACTGTCTCTCCAGTTCTTAGTCACCTTGACCCAGAGCTTTAGGTTTACCTTTGCTTCCAGCATACGCTCCAGCTCATAGCGGGCATTGCTTCCGATCTTTTTCAGCATGGCACCCTGTTTTCCGATGATGATGCCTTTGTGGGAATTACGCTCGCAGATGATGGTCGCATCAATATCTATGATGTTGCTTCTTCCCGGACGTTTCTTCATCCGGTCGATGGCAACGGCGATTCCGTGAGGGATCTCCTCATCCAGTGCATGCAGAGCCTTCTCACGGATGATCTCTGCGGCGATCTGGCGCTGAGGCTGGTCGGTAACGGTATCCTCATCATAGAACATCGGTCCGTACGGAAGATATTTGAAAATACTTGGAATGATATCCTGTGTGTTTTTTCCGCGGAGGGCAGAGCAGGGAATGATCTCTGCAAAATCACAGATCTTACGGTAGGTATCGATTGCAGGAAGAAGCTCTTCTTTTTTTACCGTATCGATCTTGTTGATGATGAGAATCACAGGAACTCCAACCTTCTGTAGCTGCTCGGCAATGTGGCGCTCTCCCGCACCTACGAATGTGGACGGCTCCACCAGCCACATAATGGCATCTACTTCCTTCAGGGTTCTCTCCGCAACCTGTACCATGTATTCTCCAAGCTTGTTTTTTGCCTTGTGGATACCTGGTGTGTCCAAAAATACGATCTGTCCCTCATCACAGGTATATACGGTCTGTATCTTGTTTCTGGTTGTCTGTGGCTTGTTTGATGTGATGGCGATCTTCTGTCCGATAAGATGGTTCATCAGCGTGGATTTTCCAACATTCGGTCTTCCGATGATCGCAACAAAGCCTGATCTAAAATTATTATCCATTCTTTATCCTCTCATAATCCTTTCACAGCCTGCTATCCCATTTAACGGACAGCAGGCTTTGTTTCTCATCAGCCGATCAGTGGCTTCACTTCCATGAATACATCTTCCGCCTTCTCTATTGCAGTCTCACTTCCTACTACGCAGATCTGATCATCGGAAAGTACTGCTTCTACAAGAGCTGCCAATTTCTGGATATCCTCCTTCTGCGCTCCGAGGATCTGATTTCTTTCCTTCTGGAGCATATCCTCTGTAACATTGGAGAAATATGCGGTTTTTGAGATACTTCCCTGCATCTGCGGAGTTCTCGGCACATCCTTGTTGCTGATCGTTCCGATGATATATTTTGTCATCTCACGCTCGTCTGCCTCAAAGGCACGGATATAATCCGGCACTCCCTGGTATACTTCCAGGGTTCTCTTTAGATGGGGATCACGGTAGGATACCAGGAAGCTCTCTCCGTTTCTCTTAAAGCCGCTCATGCAGCCATACGCTCCACCCTTTACACGAAGGTTAATCCAGAGATAATCGTAGCTTAAGATCACTTTCAGAATCTCCAGTGCACCGGTATACTCCAGGCCTTTTTTGCGGAAGTTTCCGTTCTGTGCCACATACTGTACCTGACCAGATGTCTTGAAGGCTTCGTTTTTCTTTACGCACGGGGCCTGTTTCACGGGCTCCGGTTTCTGTCCATTAAACAGGACTTTCTTAATTTCGGCAGCCTGTGTTTTCACTGTATCCAGGGACTCTCTCTCTCCGGTGTAGCTTACACAGAAATTCTCCGGACGAAGAACCTCCTCCATCACTTTGCGGAGATTTTTTACGATCTCGTCCTTGCAGCTATCAAAATCTTTTTCCAGTTTTTCGATAAACTGATAATATCCGATCCCTGCCATCTCATCCTGGAAGGCAGCCATCGGGGATGCATAGGAAGCACCGCGGAGAACGGCGGTGGAATGGCCTGCACTTGCAAGGCTGGCCTGGGCTCTGGATTTCACTCTGGCAATGATCTCATAGAGACGTTTGGTGTCTGTAAGTTTGGAAGTTGTAAGAACTTCACGGATCATGGAGAACATGAAATCCATCTCCGGATACAAAGCTTTGCCTCTTACAGCAAACATGGCACGGAACGCATCGGTATCCTGCGCATCATCAAAAACTTCGATTCCATAGGAAATGCCGCCGGTTCTTGCATTCACCTCATTGAACAGTTCACCATAACTGTAGTTTTCTGTATCCACTGCTCCAAGCACAGATTTTAAAAGTCCCAGATAATGGACAGTATTTACATCAAAGTCATGGATCTCAAAAAGAAGATCTGCATAACCGATTCCATTGGTGCATACATCATGATACAGAAACAGGCTGTCATCTACGTAATGTTCCTCATTTGTCAGTCCTGTGATCTCTTTTTTGATATCTTCTCTGGAAAGCATCGGGATACAGGTCAGTGCTTCCGGATCTTCCTCGGATTCCTGATAAGCTTCCAGGGCTTTTGTATTCTCTACCATCCGGGTAAGCTCTTCATCAGAAAGGCTCTTTCTGTAATTCTCCAGTTTTTCTTCCAGTTCTTTGTCTCTCTTAGCAGCAAGGCCTTTCTCCGGTACCAGGGAAAGGATCGCGCCATGGGTATTATCCAGAAGATATTTACGGATCAGATCCTCAAAATATCCCTCTTCCAGAGCTTTTTTGAGGAACTCAAATCCCTCAAGAAGCTGTACTTCACAGAACGGCTTTGTATCGTCATAAAGCCAGCTGCTTAAAATATCCAGGCCATACATCAGTCCCTTCGGATAGGAAGAGAAATCTGCCTCACGGAAACGGAATTCGTAGTAGTTGATTCCGGCTGTTACTGCCTTCTTGTCGATACCTTCCTCCATGATCTTTGTGAGGGTGTCACGGATCACTTTGACAAATTCCTCTTTCTGGCTTAAGTTGGCTCCCTTTGCCACGATGGAGAAATAGGTCTGTTTGATTCCATCCTCAAAGGAGCCATAGATATCCTTGCCGATCTTTGCATCCAGAAGTGCCTGTTTCAGCGGTGCACCCGGTGCGCTTAAAAGTGCGTAATCCAGGACTTCGAAAGCAAGACTTAAGTTGATATCTGCTGCTTCACCCACAACCATATTGTAGGAAAGATAAGTGTTATCCTCTTCTCCTTCGTCCTCTGACACCGGATAATTTTTCTGGATATCTTTTACCTGGGCAAAAGCTTCCTGATCCCGGATCTGGGAATCAATGGCAAGGGAATCAAAAGCAGACAGATAATGGCTGTCAATAAACTCCAGTTTCTCCTCCATATCCATGTTTCCATAGAGATAGATAAAGCTGTTGGACGGATGATAGTACTGTCTGTGGAAATCCAGGAATTCCTCGTAACTGAGATCCGGGATATTTACAGGATCTCCGCCGGACTCACAGCCATAGGTGGTATCCGGGAACAGGGAATTCATGATCTCACGCTCCAGAACATCGTCCGGTGAGGAAAAAGCACCTTTCATTTCGTTGTAAACAACACCATTGTACTTCAGCGGTCCTTCTTTCTGTTCCAGATGATAGTTCCAGCCCTCCTGGCGGAAAATCTCCTCTTTTTTGTAAATGTTCGGGTAGAACACCGCATCCAGATACACATGCATCAGATTCTGGAAATCCCGGTCATTACAGCTGGCTACAGGGTAGCAGGTTTTGTCCGGGTAGGTCATGGCATTGAGGAAGGTATTGAGAGATCCTTTTACCAGTTCCACAAAAGGATCCTTAAGCGGAAATTCCCTGGAGCCGCACAGTACACTGTGTTCCAGAATGTGGGCAACACCGGTGCTGTTCTTTGGCGGTGTACGGAATGCAATGTTAAAAACTTTATTCTCATCGCTGTTCTCGATGAGCATGACTCTGGCTCCTGTTTTTTTGTGTTTGAGAAGCCATCCTTTGGAATGAATATCCTGAAGATCTTCTTCCTTCAGGACTTCATATGCGTTCAGATGATTGGGATTCATAAATTAGTAACCTCCTGAATGTTTCTCTTCACACCCGACATGGATCTTCGTTCAAAAAATCTCAGAATATTTTATCGGATGCATGGCAACAAAAGGCTGCCTGAGTAGTCAGACAGCCTGAAACGGAAGCTCTCCGGCCTCCTAAATGTTTCCTTCGTTGGGATAATACTGCCTGTAGATCTCTCTGGCAGCTCTTGTGATGATTCCAAGCTCAGCTTCCATTCCAAGATTAACCGGAAGCTCCACAGCTGTTTCCCTGATGTCTCTCTGGACCTTGGCCTTCGCACTGTCCTCCTTGATGTGGATCAGGCCGAAAATCGTTGTGTTATAGGATTTATCTGTCTGACAGAGATCCATGTAGACCAGAACCAGATGACAGCATTCCCGGTAAAGAAGCTCCTCATAAAGGCCGCCATTTTCCTGGAACTCCTGAAATTTCAGCTTCTTAAGATACTTGCCTATCTCTTTCTTCGCACTTCTTGTACCAAAGAATCTGGAAGCGGAATTCCGGTTAAACTCCATGGTCATCCAGAGACCGAGATAACCGTCTGCCCTGGTATCACCAGTCTCAGCTTTATCGCTGTAACGGATCTCCCAGAGTTCCTTGCGGATCCTGTTTTCTTCCGGTTCTTCTCCTGCTGCAATGGACTGCTCCAGAAGCTTCAGACGCTCCATGGGATCTTTCTCTCTATAGTATTTCGCAATTGTTGGTGTATCCATTCATTCTTCCTCCTGATATCTGAATATTATATCAGACAACCTGCCAAAAATACACCCCTATCTGTGATTTCGAAGCTTTTTCCCAGGGCTTTTCACTTTTTTTCCGCGGTTATCACATAGATATACATTGCGGATATACCACAGGGTCTTATCCTCTCCGTATTTATCCAGGATCCGGAGAAGTCCCTCCAGCTCTTTCTTTGTCTGTGGGTGGATAAACCACAGCTTCTCCTTGCTTTTCAGAAAATACTGCAATGGTTCATGATAGGTATATTCCTCTCCCAGATAGTTTCTGGATGCACTGATCCGGTCCATGACCATTTCCGCCACATATTTTCTGGGCATTCTGGCTCCCATGATCACATGCTCACCGTCAAGGGAATAGTCTACCCAATGTTCAAAATGGTGTCTGTTTCTTCCCTTATGGTGCAGCCAGGACATGGATACGCCGGTTGCCTCACGTTCTGCGTTGTTGGGGCTTCTTGTCCCCTGATAATATTTACAGCCTACCAGAAATTCCGTCGGGGAATATTTGGACAGGTCATGAAGCAACCCCTGCTTATATAACCCGATACGAAAACAATATTTCATCACCAGAAGCTTATGCCTCGTGATGGTCCTGAAGTGCAGCCACGGGTGCCATGATCGCATCTTTCTCCGCCTCCTGTCTGCCCAGCAATACCACAATGGCGCGGGGGCCAATTTCGATTGATTTTTTATATTCTTCTTCCTCCTCCAGACAGAATCCTGTTCCGTGAAGAGAGGTATCTGCGATTTTTTTCCAGCACATGCCTTCCGGGAGATTGGGCAGAGCAAGGCTCCGGTTTTCCCAGTGGAAATTATAACCGATGTAAATAAAATCATCCTCTGCAGCCTCCATATCCTCTTTTTCCCTTGCATAGGCTCCGTAGTACATCATACCAAGAAGCCTGCTGGTATTCTCATAGCTCAGATACCAGGCACGTTCCCCGTGAAGAGACACATCCGGGAACCCCTTGGTCAGATAATCTACCCCTTTCAGTTCCACCGGCATATGAAGAACGGGATGGGCTTTACGAAAAGCAATGGCATCCTTTACAAATTCCCTCAGTCCCTGGTTTCTGGAAAGGCCCTTCCAGTCTGTCCAGCCGGTAGCATTATCCTGACAGTAGGCATTATTGTTTCCGCTCTGGGAATTGCCGAATTCATCGCCGTGATAGATCATGGGAACACCCTGACTCAGCAGCATCATCAGAAAGGCATTTTTAATCTGACGCTCCCTCATCTGACGGACGGAAACCTTACGGGTAGGGCCTTCCACGCCGCAGTTCCAGGAATAATTATAGCTGCTTCCGTCCTGATTGCCTTCGCCATTGGCCTCGTTATGTTTATAATTGTAGCTCACCAGGTCATTCATGGTAAATCCGTCCTGGCAGACCATGTAATTGATCACTCCATGATTCTCGCTGTTATGACGGATATGCCATGCTGCAGCCTCCACCATACCTTCATCGCTTTTCAGGAAACGGCGCATATCCTGGAGAAAATTCATATTGCTCTCCGCTCCGCAACGTCTGGCCGGAAGCTTTCCTCTGTAAAAATGATCAAAATCAAAGCCCTGGAAGATCAGTTTTGCTCCGGAAAGGATTCCGTCCCGAAGAAGCATCTCCCGGTTAAAGCCCTCTCCCAGCACATGAAATCCATCTACATGGTAAAAATCTCTCCAGAACTGCAAAGCTCGAAGAGCCATCAGGCTGTCTGTTTCCTCCGGAAAATAGAATTCCATGATACAGGCAATGCCGTTCTTGTGCAGTTCCCGGATCAGATACCGAAATTCCTGCTCCGGTTCTCTGGTGCTGCAGTAAGCACTCTTCGGGCTGAAATAAAAGCCGGATGCATAGCCCCAGTAATTCACTACATTTTCCTTTCGACGGGTCTTGATGTGTTCACTGCCTTCCTTCGGTTTATTGATCGGAACCTCACAGAATTCATAGGCAGGCATCAGTTCAATGGCATTAATCCCAAGTTCTTTCCAGTAAGGGATCATCTCTGTCAGGCCAAGAAAAGTCCCCTTATGGGAAACCATCTTTCTGGCAAGCTTCGTATAACCACGGACATGAAGCTTGTACAGGATCATATTTTCATATTCTACTGCCGGTGCAGTTTCATTTTCCCAGCCGGAAACATTCTCATTAAGGAAGCGACAGCGGACCTCCTTTTCCGGATCGTAAGGTACTCCGAAATGCGCTCTCCCGTGAAGTCCGTATGCATACGGATCCTGCACGATCTCACCGTCTATTTTATAATTATATTCAAACTCCTTCAGAGAAGCACTGCACAGCTTCAGTGCCCACACACGTCCTGTATGGAAATCCTTTGGAAAAACGATCTCCACCGGTGCGGCAGCTCCTCTTTTTTTATATAAAAGCAGGGATACTTCAGAATCCTCCGATGCCTCCACTGCAAAATTATAACCGCCCTCCATTTTGTTGGCTCCAAGTATCAGCGGCTGACCTTTCTCCACTCGACCTAATCTGCGGCTTGCCAAGGCAACTCCTCCTTTTCTCTTTTTATTATTCAAATCCATAGAAATCCTTTTCGTCGGATCCGTCACAGATCAATATCCAGCTCAACCGGGCAATGATCGGATCCCATGATCTCTCCGTGGATCTTCGCATCCTGAAGCTTTTCTTTCAGGGAAGGGGAAACAAGGAAATAGTCGATACGCCAGCCGGCGTTCTTCTCTCGTGCACGGAAACGGTAGGACCACCAGGAGTAAACGCCCTCTTTATCCGGATAAAAATAGCGGAATGTATCAATAAAGCCACTCTCAAGGGCTCTGGTAAAGCAGGCTCTCTCTTCATCAGTAAAGCCTGCATTTTTGCGGTTGGTCTTCGGGTTCTTGAGATCGATCTCCTGATGTGCCACATTAAGGTCGCCACAGCAGATCACCGGTTTCTTCTCCTGCAGTTTCAGAAGATAAGCCAAAAAATCCTCTTCCCATTTCATACGGTATTCCAGACGGCGGAGCTCGCTCTGGGAGTTGGGAGTATATACAGTCACAAAATAATACTCATCGAATTCCAGCGTGATGACACGTCCTTCTTTATCATGCTCCTCTATCCCGATCCCGTAAGCCGCAGATAATGGCTCCCTCTTCGTAAAAATGGCTGTACCTGAATAGCCTCTGCGGTTTGCGTAGTTCCAGTACTGATGATATCCGGGAAGTTCCAGTTTCACCTGTCCCTGCTGGCATTTCGTCTCCTGCAGACAGAAAATATCCGCATCCAGCTCATGAAAGCGTTCCTCAAAGCCCTTGGTGATACAGGCCCGAATCCCATTTACATTCCAGGAAATAAATTTCATATTTTTATATTTTCTCCTCATTTTTTCGTCATATTTTTATTATATCTCACATTGTCGGATTAAGCAAAAAATATTTTGAAAGTTTTCTCAGGCTCTCAAATATTTTGTTGCTGTTCTACGTCATATCTGTTAAAATGTTCTCTATATCATGCAGAGTTGCCCTCTTATTTACAGGCAGCAGCAGAACGGAGGATTTTTTTATGAGTGATGAATTTAACAAAAGCGGATGTGCACCAAGCGACTGCGCTTCCTGCACAGCTAACTGCGAAAGCAAGGTAGATGAGGCACATCATACCATTACCCTGACTATGGATGATGATACTGAGGTAGAATGTGCCATCCTTACTATTTTCCCTGTAGAGAACAAAGAATATATCGCACTTCTCCCACTGGATGAGAACGGCCAGAATGAGACCGGTGAGGTTTATCTCTACAGTTTCTCCCGCACAGCAGACGGTGATCCGATGCTGGCAAACATTGAAGATGATGAAGAGTACGACGCTGCCGCAAATGCCTTTAACGCAGTCGTGGAAAAAGCACGTGCAGACGAGGAGGCAGACGCACCTCTCAGCTAAACAGTGCATTTATCGGAAAGCAGTAACTACACAAAACAAGCCCGGAAAATCGGATGTATGTGGTCTTCACACCTCCGCCTTCCGGGCTTTTGTTTTATTTTGTGGTACTTCCGAAGCCGCCGTTTCTTACTGCATCTGCATCGTCATCCACGGTGATTCCGTATTCCACAAAGATCCCCTGCATAAAACCGGTTCCTGCCGGGATCTGGATCGTTTTATCTTCTCTTGTATCGTTAGTCAGCTTGGCAAAGATATGACCTTCGTTGTCGGAAAAGAAATAATCGCTGTCAATGATTCCCACTGTGTTATTCAACTGCAGCCGGAATTTAAATCCCAGTCCGCTTCTCGGATAACATTTCAGAACCCAGCCCTCTTCCATCTCTACACGGATACCGGTCGGTATCTTTACGATCTCACCTGGCTTCATGGTCACATCCACAGGTGCATAAAAATCATATCCTGCACTTCCGGTCGTAGCTCTCCTCGGAAGCTTCAGACTGTCATAGATATTCCGGATCTCCTCTTCTGAATACTGTTCAAAGGTATCCTTCCAGTCCTTTGCAAACTGTTCAAAACTTACCTTGTGAAATTTCGCAATTCTTTTCATTTTTCGTTCCACTCCCAATAGGTAATTTCAAAAAAACCTCTGATCACTCCGTGTACAGAACCACACGGTTCTCACGAAGTGACGCCTGTACATCGATCACCCTCTGATTTGAGGAGCCTTTCCATTTCAGACGAACCTCTTTCTTGTCCACCTGAAATTCCCCGTCCACGCATACATCCAGATAATGGATGATCTCGTACTGCTGGATTTCTTCCCAGAGAGAACCCGTATACAGCCAGATCGTCTTATCCGGATACTTCTCTCTGATCTCTCGTGCAAGAGCTGTTACCTCAGCGATATTGGAAGGATGCAGAGGATCGCCTCCCGAGAAGGTGATCCCGCTGATATAATCCTTGTCCAGCTCTGCAAATATCTCAGCTCGCTCGCTGTCCGTAAAGGGCAGACCTCCATTCGGATCCCAGGTAATGGGATTCTGGCACTCCCGGCAGCCGTGTGAACAGCCGGCTACCCAGAGCACTACACGAAGTCCGTCTCCGTTTAACATATCGTCCTTGGTAATATTGTGGTATCTCATCATTTATGCTTCTTCCGGTACATCCTTCATGCTGAAGCTGATTCTTCCCATCTTGTCCTTGCCAAGGCAGATAACCTTAACTTTGTCGCCAAGTGTAAGAACATCCTCAACACGGTTGATCCTCTGTTTGGAGATCTTGGAAATGTGTACCATTCCCTCCTTGCCCGGTGCAAACTCAAGGAATGCGCCAAACTCTTTGATGCTGACTACGCGTCCTGTAAAGATCTGTCCTGCCTCAAACTCGGTAGTGATGATCTCGATCATACGTTTTGCTTCATCCATACCCTTCTGGTCTGTTCCGCAAATAGAAACTGCGCCGTCATCTGTGATATCGATCTTCACACCTGTACGCTCGATGATCGTGTTGATAGTCTTTCCTCTCTGTCCGACTACATCACCGATCTTCTGCGGGTCGATCTGGATCTGGATGATCTTCGGAGCAAACTCACCAACGCTTGTACGAGGCTTGTCGATACATTTCTCCATAACCTCTGTCAGGATATATTCTCTTGCCTCTTTTGTTCTGCGGATCGCTTCCTCAACGATCGGTCTTGTAAGACCATGGATCTTGATATCCATCTGGATCGCTGTGATTCCGTCATGTGTTCCGGCTACCTTGAAGTCCATATCTCCGAAGAAGTCCTCAAGACCCTGGATATCTGTAAGAACGATGTAATCATCGTCTGTTTCACCTGTAACAAGTCCACAGGAAATACCTGCAACCGGTTTCTTGATCGGTACACCGGCAGCCATCAGTGACATGGTAGATGCACAGATACTTGCCTGGGATGTGGAACCGTTGGACTCAAATGTCTCAGATACGGTACGGATTGCATACGGGAACTCCTCTTCTGTAGGAAGTACCGGTACCAGTGCTCTCTCAGCAAGTGCTCCGTGGCCGATCTCACGGCGTCCCGGTCCTCTGGAAGGTTTTGTCTCACCTACGGAGTAGGACGGGAAGTTGTAGTGATGCATATATCTCTTGGATGTCTCAAACTCATCCAGTCCGTCAAGACGCTGTGCCTCTGTAAGAGGAGCCAGTGTGGTAACGGTACAGATCTGAGTCTGTCCTCTTGTGAACATGGCAGAACCGTGAACTCTCGGGATGATGTCTGTCTCCGCAGCCAGCGGACGGATCTGTCTGATCTCACGGCCGTCCGGACGTTTGTGATCTTTGAGGATCATCTTGCGGACAGTCTTCTTCTGGTACTGATATACAGCCTCACCGAGAACGGCAAGCCACTCTTCGTTATCTGCAAAAGCTTCTTTCAGCTTATCTGTGATCTCGCTGATATTATTCTCACGTGTCTGTTTGTCATCGGAGAATACGGCAACCTCCATCTCTTCCGGAGGAACGATCTTCTTGATCTCATCAAAGAGTTCCTGCGGTACTGCACAGGACTCGTAGGAATGTTTCTCTTTTCCGCACTCATCTACGATCTGGTCGATGAATTTAATGATCTCCTGGTTTACTTCGTGAGCCTTGTAGATGGCTTCGATCATCTTGTCTTCCGGAATCTCGTTGGCTCCGGCCTCGATCATGATAACTTTCTCTCTTGTGGAAGCTACGGTAAGCTGAAGGTCAGAAACTGCCTTCTGTGCAAGTGTCGGGTTGATGATGAACTCGCCGTCGATCATGCCAACCTGTGTGGTTGCACATGGGCCGTCAAATGGGATATCAGAAATACAGGTTGCAATGGAAGAACCAAGCATAGCCGGGATCTCCGGATTGCACTCCGGATCAACAGACATAACCATGTCTACCAGTGTTACGTCATTTCTGTAATCCTTCGGGAACAGTGGACGCATTGGACGGTCAATAACACGGGATGTAAGGATCGCATGCTCGCTTGCCTTACCCTCTCTCTTGTTGAAACCTCCCGGGATCTTTCCTACTGCATACATCTTCTCCTCATACTCAACGCTTAATGGGAAGAAATCGATCCCTTCTCTTGGCTCTTTGGATGCGGTAGCAGTAGCAAGGACCGTAGTATCACCGTAGTGCATAAGAGCAGCACCATTGGCCTGTTTCGCTACACGTCCGATATCTACAGTCAGTGTTCTTCCTGCAAGTTCCATGGAATAACTTTTGTACATATTCGTTCTCCTTTTCTTATTATATTAATATCTGACAGGAGCCCGAAACAACTGAAAAGACCACTTCCTTTGAAAAAGATCTCGACCGGAAATGGGCTTTTCAGTAGTCTCGGAAATCACTCCTGCGGTAATTCCGTCTGTGTTTATCACACATGTTAAAATGGGGCGGATGGAATCATCCGCCCCTCCCGTAGCAATTATTTTCTTAAACCTAATTTCTCAATCAGTGCACGGTATCTTTCGATGTCTGTTTTCTTTAAGTAAGCTAACAGTCCACGTCTCTGACCTACCATTTTCAGCAGACCACGTCTGGAATGATGATCCTTGTGGTTGTTCTGTAAATGCTCAGTAAGCTCCTGGATTCTTGCAGTAAGAACAGCTACCTGTACCTCTGGTGAACCAGTATCTCCCTCACATCTTGCATACTCTTTCATAATTGCTGTTTTCTTTTCTTTTGAAATCATCTTGATTTCCTCCTTATTATTCTTAATGGTCTCCCATGCAGGTATTCCTGTGGGGGACGTAATCGCCGCATATTAAGAGACGGTCGGAGTGTCCAACCTCTGAATATGGGCTGTCTGATATGTGAACGCAGGAAGTAAACCTACTCACACCTTGCCTAGTATAGCATACCCGCCAGATTCTGTAAACTGTTTTTTCGTTTTTCTTTCCGATATTATTTCTCAGTTTTCTCAAAAAATCTCCGGCCGTCCTCTGCATCCGCCAGAAGTCTGCTCTTCAGGGCCTCAAGAGACGGAAATTTCCGTTCCGGCCTCAAAAACTTTTTGAAATCCACCCGGCATTCCTCTCCGTAGAGATCTTCCTTACAGTCAAAAAGATAGGTTTCCACCCCTATAAAGCTCTCACCAACCGTAGGCTTACAGCCAATGTTGGTAATTCCGTGGTATATCTTATCCCCGAAATAAGAGCTTGTCACATACACACCGTTTGGCGGCAGGATCTTGGTCCTGGGAGGCACGAGATTGGTAGTGGGAAGCAGAACCTTATGTCCCATTCCCCTGCCATGTACCACCTGGCCTTCCACAAAATAATCCCTTCCCATAAGGGAAGTGACTTTCTCCATATTTCCTTTTTTCAGTTCTTCTCTGATATAGGTACTGCTGATCTTCCTGTGTCCATCCATTTCTTTGGAAAGGATTTCCACATCAAAGCCATACTTTTCTCCAAATTCCATAAGAAGCCGGGGCGTACCTTTCCGCTCGAAGCCAAACCGGTTGTCCTCTCCCACTACTACGTAGGATGCCCCAAGATCTCCCATAAGAATCTCTTTTATAAAATTCTCAGCCTTCATATGCCGGATTCTGTCATTTAACTGGCATTCTACCAGCACATCCACGCCAAGCTTTTCAAGAAGGGAAGCGCGCTCCTGGCTGGTAAGGATCATGTTGCTGGAAGCATCAATGGCAAAAAGGACAGCCTGTTCTCCAAGTGTCTTCCGCTCCCTGATCTTCTCAACCAGCTTCCTGTGGCCACGGTGAATCCCGTCAAATTTTCCCATTGTTACTGCACAGTTGGCAAGTTTTGGAAACTCACCCTCTATCTTCAGGTATTCCATAATCTCTCCTGTCAAACCAGTTTATATCTGATTGGTAACTATTCAGCATCTGCCGAATCGTCACTTTATTATTCAGAACATTTTCACCGGATAATATTTCTTCTTCCCCGCATCCCACTGAAAAATACCTGTAAAAGTTCCGTCACTGGCGTACATGCGCACCCAGCCCTCTTTGTGCTGCGGACTCACCAGATTGTCGGACAGCGGATTTCCATTTGCCAGAAGTCTGTCCCCGTAAGAATTCGCATAAAGAGCGGGATAATCAGCCAGAACCTTCTCCACCGGATCGATCATATCCTGGACGGTTCCATCTGCCACAGCAGCTTCCACCTGGGCAAGCGTATGGCTCTCAGAGAGAGAATACCGGCCTACCCTTGATCGGAGCAGTTCTTCCATACAGCCGCCACAGCCAAGCTTCTCGCCAATATCATGGCACAAGGTACGGATATAGGTTCCCTTACTGCAGGTCACTCTTATTTTCACCAGCGGAAGATGAAATTCCAGAGGCTCAATCTCGTAGAAGCACACCGGCCGGGCTTTTCGCTCAACTGTTTTGCCCTCTCTTGCCAGCTCGTAAAGTTTCTTTCCATTTACCTTCAGAGCAGAATACATAGGCGGAATCTGAAGCTGCTCTCCTACAAAGCTTTTCAGTACCTTTCGCACCTCATCCTCAGTCACATTCACCGGCTTCTCTTCCAGAACTGTTCCAGACATATCCTGGGTATCCGTGTCGATTCCCAGATGAAGCACTGCCTCATACGTTTTTTCCTTATCTGTAAGAAGATCCACCAGCTTGGTGCCCTTTCCAAGAGCTACCGGCAAAACACCGGTAGCATCCGGGTCAAGAGTCCCTGTATGTCCTATTTTTTTCATATGGAGAATTCCCCGAAGCTTGGCTACCACATCATGGGAGGTAAAGCCTTTTTCCTTGTGAATTACAATGATTCCCTGAAAATCTGCCATTACTTATCCTGTCCTAAAAGCTGTTTTTCGATCTGTTCTGAAATATTATTGATAACGTCATACATGGAGCCGGCCAGATCACAGCCTGCTGCTTTCACATGTCCGCCTCCTCCGAAATAGGAAGCGATCTTGCTTACATCTACAGCACCGTTGGAACGGAGTGATACCTTAAACACCTGGCTTTCATGCTCGTAAATAAACATTGCCACTTCCACACCTTTCGTAAGACGGAGCTGGCTTACGATTCCATCCAGGTCTGACGGCTTTACACCATAGAAATCCATGTCTCTCAGCTTCATGTAGCCAACGATACATTTACCATCCAGAAGCATAATGCTCTCTGCCAGAACACGCCCCATGACCTGATTCTGAATGTAGCTCTTCTGATAGAAGGATTCGTCAATAATATTAGAAAAATCAACACCCTTTTCCATCAGGTCACCGGCAATACGCATGGTGTCCGGAGATGTGGAGGAATACTGGAATACACCTGTATCGTGGATCATTCCGGTATAAATAGCAGTTGCAATATCCAGATCGATTTTTTCTTTGTCAAGAAGCTTATACAGAACCTCGCTGGCAGAGCTGATCTCACCATGTACGTGGTTCACATCTGCAAATCCCGGATTGCTCACATGATGGTCAATGCAGACGGTCTTTTTCGCAGAAGCGAAATAATCAGACGCTACTGCCAGACGGTCAGGAGCGCTTACATCACAGGTCACAAAAAGATCATACTCTCTGGGCTCACCTGCTTCATAATGTACCTCATCCATGCATGCAATATGTCCGAATACCGGCTTCGGCTTCTCCAGATAGATATCTGCCTTGATTTCAGGATACCATTTCTTTATATACAGATAAAGTGCCATGCAGGAACCTACACAGTCACCATCTGGGCGAACATGTCCCCCAATTCCCATGGTCTTTACGCCATCCAGAATTTCTTCGATTCTCTCCATTCCCTTCACCTCGATTTTTACTCTTCGTCTTCAGTTTCTGCTGTATCCTGTTTTTCCCCGTCCTCACTCTCAGTGCCCTTCGAATGGTCGTGTTCGATCACATCATCGATAAGTCTGGACATATTTACGCCATATTCAATGGACTCATCCAGAATGAAGCGGATTTCCGGAGTGTTGCGAAGATTCAGGTTCTTCGCAAGCTGACGGCGGATATAGCCTTCTGCACTTTTCAGCCCTTTAATTGTGGACTGCTTGGATTCCTCGCTGCCAAGGACACTGATAAATGCCTTGCAGGTCTTAAGATCCGGTGCAACCTCCACAGCCATGACAGATGTCATGGGATGGATGCGGGGATCCTTGATCTCACCGCGGATAATGTTGCTCAGTTCTTTCTGAACTTCTGCATTGATCCTTGTATTTTTAATGCTGTTTTTTCTCATTTTTTGGTCTCCTATATGAGCGCAGGCTCTGACAACGAAAATTGGGGGCAATGAGCTTGCCCCCAACTGACACCTGCGATTACTACGCTCTAGCGCGGCACCTCAACCATAATATATGCTTCAACTTTATCTTCTTCTTTAACGTCATTGAAATCCTGGAATACAAGACCACACTCATAGCCTGCACGAACTTCTTTGACATCATCTTTAAATCTCTTAAGGGAAGCCAGCTCACCTTCGTAGATCTGCTCCTCGCCTCTGGTGATGCGTACCTTGCATCCTCTCTGGAAGGTACCGTCAAGCACATAGCTTCCTGCGATAGTACCGACACCGGAAGCCTTGAACAGCTGACGAACCTCTGCATGACCGATTACCTTCTCCTCAAATACCGGATCCAGCATACCCTTCATGGCAGCTTCCACGTCCTCAATTGCCTGGTAGATAACACGGTACAGACGAAGGTCAACGCCTTCCTGCTCTGCCAGCTGTTTCGCTGTGGTATCAGGACGAACGTTAAATCCGATGATGATCGCATTTGATGTAGCAGCAAGGCTGACATCAGACTCATTGACAGCACCAACGCCGCCATGGATCACTCTTACAACAACCTCATCATTGGAAAGTTTTACAAGACTCTGTTTTACAGCCTCAACAGAACCCTGCACATCG
>OGRU01000944.1_pt1 | contig 24280 bp, 22 predicted proteins | sample 1553541 | NCBI WGS metagenome assembly OGRU01 (sample SAMEA2580068, study PRJEB22360) | human gut metagenome | biome: human gut; feature: human-associated habitat; material: faeces | place: Denmark | collected 2008/2010
CGTCTCGAAAAAGACATGCTTGAGGCCTCCGATGCGCTGGAATTTGAAACTGCCGCTCAGCTCCGCGATCAGATTCGCGCCATCGACGCCATCAGCGACCGCCAGAAAGCCAGCAGCCAAAGCATCGGCAACCACGACCTCGTGGCCATGGCGCGCAATGACCTTGGCGCCATGATGCAAGTCTTTTTCGTACGCGGCGGCAAAATCCTTGGCCGCGAGTCCTACCCTCTCCACGCCAATAAAAACGACAGCGACGAAGAAGTGTTTTCCAGCTTCATGAAACAGTTCTACCTGGATCAGGAAGCGGTGCCGCGTACCATTTACATCGACCGCGATTTTGACGACGAAGCCGCTCTGGAAGCGCTGCTTTCCGAAAAACACGGTGCCAAAGTGCAGTTCCACGTGCCAAAACAGGGGCAGACCCGCGCCCTCATGGATCTGGTGCGTCGCAACGCCGAAGAAGCCCTTTCCAAGCGCATCATCAGCGGCGAACGCGCGCGTGAGCGCACCGAAGGCGCCCTCGTCGATCTCAAAGAATACCTCGGCCTGGATCGCCTGCCCAACCGCATCGAGTGCTACGACATTTCCAACATCCAGGGCACCGACTCCGTCGCTTCTATGGTGGTTTTTGTCGCCGGCAAGCCCGCTAAAAGCCAGTACCGCCATTTTAAAATCAAAACCGTGGAAGGGCCGAACGACTTTGCCAGCATGCACGAAGTCATCACCCGCCGTTTCAGCCACGCCACTAAAGAGTTGGAAAACGGCATAAAAATGGGTAAATTCGCCTGGCTGCCTGACCTTGTCATCATCGACGGCGGCAAAGGGCAGCTCGGCTATGCCCGCCGCGCCATGCGCGAACAAGGTTATGCCTACATTCCCACTTTTGGCCTGGCCAAGCAGGAAGAACTGCTCTTCAAAGAAAACAAAGAAGAGCCGATCGTCCTCCCGCGCCAATCCAACGCCCTTTATCTCATTCAGCGCGTGCGCGATGAATCTCACCGTTTCGCCATCACCTATCACCGTTCGCTGCGCGGAAAACGCCAGCTGGCTTCTGTGCTCGACGATATTCCCGGTATTGGCAAAAAACGCAAGGAGAATCTCTTGACCCACTTCGGTTCATTTAGTAAAATTCAAAGTGCAGACGTGGATGCACTCGCAGAAGTGCCTGGCATTAGCCGCGACCTTGCCGAAACCATCCACACCTACTTGAAGACCCATCAGGATCTCCAAGCTCGTCTGAGACGAAAGCAATGATCTCTTGAAAGGAGTTGCCCTATGAAATCACTCATTGTTCATCTTCTGTCCTACTGCCTGGGACTGTATCTCACTGCCCAGCTCGTACAAGGACTTTATTTTGACACCATCGCCGCGCTTGTGCTTGGTGCTGTTGTATTGACCATTGTCAATGCCATCATCAAACCAATTCTCACCATTCTCACCTTGCCGCTTAACATACTCACCCTTGGCCTGTTTACCTTCGTGATCAACGGATTCATGCTCAAGATCACTTCTCTCATCGTGCCAGGGATGGCCGTTGGCGGATTCTGGGCAGCCACCTTTGCCGCCCTCGTTCTCACCGTCATCAGCGGCATCATCAACTGGCTCGTCAGCGACTAAGTATTTATGCTCCATTCGAAAGAATGGGGCATTTTTTTATTTTACCTGTTGACCCTGACGCTGCGTCATGGTCTATACTTATCACACACGGGAGGGATGATGATGCGAACAGTAAAAGAAGTCAGCACACTCACAGGAGTCAGTGTGCGTACCTTGCATCACTACGATGCCATTGGGCTTTTGAAGCCAACTGCAGTGAGTGCTGCCGGTTATCGGCTGTACGACGAAACGGCGCTTCGCCGTCTGCAAAGCATCCTGCTCTTTCGTGAATTGCAATTTTCCCTTAAAGACATCAAGGCCATTCTCGACAGTCCCAGCTTCGATCCAGCAGACGCCTTGCAGCAGCAAATCGAACTGCTGGAGCTGCAGCAGCAACGATTGACCGCTCTCATCGCCTTTGCCCGTGAACTTCAAAAAGGAGGCATTCATCCGATGACATTCCACGTTTTCAACAATAACGAGCTTGACCGCTACAAAAAAGAAGCTAAAGAGCGCTGGCAGCACACCAAAGAATATCAGGACTATGCGCAGTGCCACAATGATAACCGCGCCAATCAGACAGCAGCCGCCCAGCTGATGGGGATTTTTGCCAAGCTGGGCAGTTTGCGAGAACAATCACCTACATCTCCATTGGTACAGGAACAGATTCAAGCCCTGCAGCAATGCATCAGCAGCCATTTCTATGCCTGTGACACTGCCATGCTTGCCAATCTTGGCCAGCTGTATGTCAATGACGAGCGCTTCACACAAAACATCGACAACGCTGGCGGAGAAGGCACCGCAGCCTTTGTCAAACAAGCCATTGACCATTATTGTGACAATGCCTGAACCAACACAATAGCCTATCATACAGAAAAAAGCGGACCACATGGTCCGCTTTTTGATCTTCTCATAATATCCTGTTTTATTTGGTAATGGTCACTGTCTGGCTGGCATTGTCCCAGCCGACTTGCCCGCCGAAGTATTCCACCACAAAGCGAATCGGCAACATGGTGCGTCCGCCAATCGAAACCGGAGCCACATCGAGCAGGTAGTAGTCGTTGCGGCTGTCCCATGCCATTTTATCATCGAGCATGAGATAGAGAGAGTGTCCGTCCATCACCAGGGTGACCACACGCGTGTCGTTATCGTAATCCACTGTGCCACCCATGCCTTCGATGACCGCACGCACCGGCAGGAGTGTGCGCCCATTGCGAATGATTGGTGTGGTGCCAAGGCTGTCGATGGCTTGACGTTCGCCATTAACGTTGAACGTTGGGCTGCCAATGGTAAGGGTCATTTCCACATCCCCGCTTGGCTGTGGCTGTGGATCTGGTTCCGGATCAGGTTTTTCATCAATTTTTCGGAACTGGGCATAATACACCACATCGGCGTTAAGGCTGGCAACCATAGCGGCGGTAATCTCGGTGCCGCCGCTTGGCGCAGTGAACCAGCCGACGAATTCATAGCCATTTCGCGTTGGCGTAGTGGCTGGCAGGGTGTAGGTATCGCCACTCTTCATCTGATACTGCCCATAGGTGACCATATTAGCCGGATCGATGAAAAGAACATTATAAACAGGCTCTTCCGGCTCAGCGGGTTCTGTGATCTTTTCATAAGCCGGATACACAATGATATCGCTCGTCCAGCGATAGGTCGTCACATTGCCAATCGGGATGTTTTGTCCGTTCTCCTTCACATACCAGTACTTGAACTGATAACCTTCCGGCACCTGTGCGCTCGGCATGTCGCCACCGAAAACCTCGCTGATGGTCTGTCCATACTTGCACCAGTTGGAAAATTGCGTTGTGCCTTCTGGATTGGCATAGAATGTAATGAGATAAGACTTATTGCTGTCGCTGGCGCTGCCTGTCGTTGTAAAGGTCTGTTTGGAACCTTTGACCTCGACGCCGTTAAAAACGCCAAAGAATTGATAACCGTACGTCGTTCCTGGTTCCAGCGTCAGACCAACCTCCTTGTTGATATCGTACCAAGAATGATAGGTTGTTTGCGCTGCAGACACGACAGAAACACTCTCTGTGTACTTTTTCAGCACAGTGTTGCCCTGGTAAATGATCACGCCCATTTTGGTGACATTGGTGCCGCTTGGCTTGGTAATCTTCTGCACCACCACAGCGTTGGTGTTGCTGATGCTGGCTTTGGACGTGTAATCTGGATCGGTCGCTTTTGAGAAGGTCACCGCCGGCGGCGCTGCGGTGTTGCCATTCACGCCAGGAATACGAATGATGCCTTTAAGTTCAGCGTTCACGACCGAAACCTTCGTGTAAGCAACATTCTGATAGCTGCCACCGGTCTCATGCACAATCATGTGATTGCCACCGCTCTTGCCAGCGTAAATCGCCACGTGGCCGGTGAACCAGATGATGTCGCCCACCTGCGCCTGGTTCAAATCGGTGCCAATGTTGGTGCCATAATCTCGCAGGTGCGTGCGCACGCTCCACATATTGATGCCAAACTTTTCGTAAATGCGGCAAATGAAGCCCGAACAGTCAGCACCAGGATTGCTGCCATCAATTTTTTCGCCGCCATACACATAAGGCACCTTCCCAACGTATTCCATGGCCTTGTTGACGATGGCCTGGCCGCTAACCGACGCGGCTTCTGCTTGCCTTGGCGCTGTTGCACCAAAACAACTCATAATCAAAAGCATCACCAGCAGCACGCTGATGCTCTTTTTCTTCCATGCAATCATCATGTTACCCCCTTTTTATAGAAAAACGTTCTATTATATGATGGTAATATTATATCACATACATAGGCAGCCTGTCACGTATCACTCATCGCTATTCACAGACAATTCTCACAAAAAAATGCCACCGTGGAAGCATTTCCACGATGGCATTTTTTATAATCGCCGAATCAACGTCAGAGCCGCTTCAGCGTCTTCGTTTCGTACATAGAAAATGGTTGTCAGGCGAATCGGTTGGTTGCCCAGCACATCAGCGCCGCCCATAGACAGCCTGGCGCCCAGAGGGCGACTGTAATCTTTCACCTTCATTTTGTAATCAATACCATGCTGGGCAAACTGTTCCTGAATGCGATACTTTTCCTCCACATTCGTCGTCGCATACACGTCCACCATGCGTTTTTTCCAGAAAGCCATGTGGCCACCTCCTCACGATACGAACAAATGAAGGGCATCAGCCGCCAACGCCGCCAGCATAACGCCTGCAAACAAGAAAATGCAAGCAGCAGCCAGTAATAGCCCCTTCTTGATCGCAGACGGTTCTTCACGGCATCTTATGGACAGTACGGTCAGCAGAACCCCGCTAAGTAAAAACAGCATCATCCATACTGCCGCATGCTCCTGCACAAACATCCAAAAAGGCGGCTGCCAATCGTCCGGCCTTGGCCCGGGACTGGTATACGGGAAGAAAAAATGCGGCACCTTCATTGCAACCACCTCCCGCAAAAACCGACTTGTCCATCGGTCCCATTCTCACCGTCCTTATGGCCGGTCTTTATATTTCTTTTGCAGAATACCGGCTATCACAATCAGCAAAGCAGGAACAAATACAAGCTCCAGGTGATCGCTCACAATCAAACCAATGACACAAACAATAATAATCAAAGCAAAGAGCGTCGAATACAGACGAATTTTGTTCTTTTCCATATCGCAGTCCCCTTCCTTGAAGGCATTGTCAATTATTCTTCGCCAACACTGGCACCTGGCATGCAGGCAATTTCTTCAACAGTCAGGATGTCGTCGCTGCCTTCAGCATCTTCCAACACCTGCTGCATATGGGCAACGTCCACCGAGTCCGCTTCTGGCACGTTCAACACTTCGTGGCGGGTGTCATCTTTTTCGGTGGCAATGAGCACGCCGTCTTCCACACGCAACGTGCAGGCATTAACCGGGAAGTCAAGCTCGAAAGTGACATAAGTAAGGGCCTCGTCACCAATCTTTGCAAAATAAAGCACATTTGGATCATAGATGAACGGCCCCTTGGTGCCTTGGGTGTAATACAAATAGCCATTTACCATGGTGTAATCGCTCGTGTGATTAAAGCTGCGCACATAGCTCAATTCCGCCGTGGTACCAACCGAATCAAGATCAGGAACTAGGAAAAGCGCTGCTTCTGCATTCCCCATCAAACCCTGACGGCCAACCGTCACGCTGTGTTGACCATTGATGACCTTTGAACCATTAAAATAGTAATCCAGATAATGCCCCGTATCCCCGGCCCAGTCGCCAAAAACATCTTCAAGCCCTGTCAGATAGACTACTTTTCCGGTCTTTTCGTTGGTGGCTGTCACATACATATTTCCCACTGTCTCAATATCGCCGCCGAAACTCAATTTGAAGATCCAGTCACTGGTTTCTTCAACAGATGGCTCGCCGGTCTTCACGGTCACAGTACGGGTGTCGTTATCCCACTTCACCGTGCCATACAGCTCCATGAAATCGCGCGCAGGCAGATAGGTGCGATCGTTCCATAGCGTTGGCCGTGTGCTGAAAACGCCAGGCTTGCCATTGGCCAAATAGTTGTCCGCATCTACCGTCAATCTCACATCCACCATGCCATCGTCGCTTGTGATGTGGATGGTGCCATCCTCCTGCCATTCTGTCTGATAGCCCAGTTCTTCGCTGACCAGGCGCAGCGGAATCATTGTGCGACCGTCTGAGGTGATGTACGGCTGCCCGATGTCCTCATTAGTTGCCACGGTCTTATCATTAATGACCAACGTCAGATCCGTTGACGCCACATCCGTTGCGGCCGATGCCGGCACAACAGAAAGACCAAGCATCGTCGCCATGGCCACACCAGCCGTCCATTTTTTCATTGTTTGTTTCATATTGTCTCCTCCTTTTTTATTAACTATTCAAATTATATCATAAGTTTATTACAATAATGGTTCGTTTACACAGACTGTTACCATTTGTCACTTCTCAAAGATATAAAAGTGACAAAAATGCAGCCACGATAAACATGGCTGCACAACACACTGTATTAATCAACACCGCCTTCTTCACTGACCGAAGCACCTGGCATGCAAGCAATTTCAGCGAACGTCAGAGTATCGTCGCTGCTTTCAAAACCCTCCTGCGTAGCATTTTCTTCCAATACCTTCTTCATGTGTGCAACGTCAACAGATCCAGCTTCTGGCACCTTCAACACTTCATGGCGAGTCCCATCCGCTTCTGTGGCAATAAGTACTCCATCTTCCACACGCAACGTGCAGGCATTGACATCAAAAGTAAGGTCAAACGTCACACGTGTGTTGGTGTCTCCGACTTTTGCAAAATAGAGCGTAGTTTTACTTGGTTCCCATGGTCCCATCTCAGTGCCATCGGTGTAATAAATGTAGCCATTAACGATCGTATAATCGGATCGAAATGGCACATGGCCCACATAGGTCAGTGTTCTTTCTGCACCATTCGACAATGCTGGTACCGCAAATAATGTGGCTTCAAAACCACCCATGACGCCAGCTTTTTCAATGCCAATATATATCACACCATCAATCACTTTTGTTTTTCCAGAGTCCAGATAATAACCTTCTGTCTTCATACCCATTTCTTCTGGTATATAAAGAGACGCTTGTGCACCGAGAATAGCATTGGTTGCTTCAATATAGCTAGGGCAATTATTGTCGTCATAACGCAAGGCAAACGTCCAGTTCGTCGTTTCTTCTACAGGTTGCGCCGTTGTTTTCACTGTGACAGTACGTGTTTCACTGTCCCATTCAACGGTGCCGTATAATTCCATAAAATCACGCGCTGGTAAATAAGTGCGATCACCAAGCATCGCCACTGGACGTCCAAAATCACCACTTTCTCCATTCGCTGTAAACGATGTATCACCTATTGTCAGCGTGACATCCACTGAACCATCCGCGCTTGTAATATGAATACTGCCATCCTCTTGCCAAGCCGTGTCGTACCCCAATGCCGTATTCACGAGACGAAGCGGAATCATGGTGCGGTCTTCCGTGGAGATAAACGGCTGACCAATGGATTCATTCGTTTCAATGGTCTGACCGTTCACTACAAGCGTCAAATCTGTTGAGCCTACTTCCAGTGCTGGATAGGTGTCAGCAATGGCCGGTACAGCAGAAGCGCTCAATAAAACGGCCATCGTTGCCCCAGCAGTCATTCTTTTCATGGATTTTTTCATAAAAATCCCCCCTTTTAATGATTTGTATTTTATTTATTATACCATACACAAAAAACATTTGTCTAATACACGCGGATTGTCACTATTTGTAGGCACCACTTCTGGAACTAAAAAAGGATCTGGCGAACGTGCACAGATCCTTTGATTATTTATTTTCCTTGACGCTTTGGATTCGCAGGGAACCAGCCACGTTCCACGCGCTGTTCTTGTTCGGCCACTTCATTAATGCCCCATAAAGCAGAGAAGCCAAATAATGCAATGGCCGCATTAAGAATGGTGTTTTTGACACGCAGCGACAGCGCCACACACGCAACGCCAATAGCTGCAAAGGCTGGCATGCACACCTTACGACCGAAGTGATATTCTCCTTTAATAACGATTGGGTGCCACACGCCAATGATGAGAAAAGACAGAGCGCCCAGAATGATTCCTTTAAGATTAAAATGCATGATAAGATTTTCCTTTCTTGACTGATCATCGATGCGGTGAGCTTGCGGAAACTTTACCGCTCATACAAAAACATCCCGGATCATCACGATCCGGGATGGAATGAACATTCTTAGCGATTTCTGTTTTTCAGGAAATCCGGAATGCGTACATCGTCGTAACCGCCACTGTGACGCTGCTGAGTACGAGCGCTGCCAGTGCTGCGACTAGAGCTGGTATTCTTGCTTGGAGCAGCTGGACGATAAACAGGTTCTTCTGGCTGGCGTGCAAAACCAGTAGCGATAACGGTGACTTTAATATCGTCTTTTGCACCTGGGTCGTCAATAACACCAAAGATGACATCTGGTTCGCCGCCAGTAGCATCGTTGATGAAGTCTACTGCTTCCTGGGTTTCCATCAGGGTTGGGTTCTGACCGGAAATGTTGATCAACAACGCACTTGCCCCTTCGATGCTGGTTTCCAGCAATGGGGAAGAGATTGCTGCCTTAGCTGCAGCCACAGCGCGGTCTTCACCTTTGCCAACACCAACACCCATAAGTGCAGTACCGGTATTCTGCATGGTGGAACGAACGTCCGCAAAGTCGAGGTTGATCATTGCATTCTTGGTGATGGTATCAGCAATACCCTGTACCCCTTGACGGAGAATATCGTCAGCATATTCGAAGGCTTCCTTCATGGTCATTTCCTTGCTGGCAATTTCCAACAAACGATCGTTTGGAATGGTAACAAGACTGTCGACCTTATCAATCAGTTCTTCAATGCCTTCGAGAGCATTCTTCATGCGCTTACGCCCTTCAAATTTGAATGGCTTGGTCACAACGCCAATGGTCAGTGCGCCTTGGCTTTTAGCAATTTCTGCTACAACAGCTGCTGCACCGGTACCAGTGCCGCCACCCATACCAGCCGTTACGAATACAAGGTCAGCGCCTTCCAGGGCTGCAGCCAGCTCTTCACGACTTTCTTCAGCAGCTTTCTGACCGATTTCAGGATTGCCGCCTGCACCCAGGCCGCGAGTCAGTTTGACACCAATCTGAATCTTGGTATCCGCATTGGACTGAGCCAAAACCTGAGCATCGGTGTTTGCTACGATAAATTCTACGTTGTCTACATTGGTTGCAATCATGCGTTCTACAGCGTTTCCGCCGCCGCCGCCCACGCCGATTACTTTGATCACAGCGACGTTATTATTCTTATCATCGAGTTGGAACATCCACGATCCCTCCACACAAAATTTCTAGCCTTATTGTATAATAATAACCTATATTGCAAACTCTTGCAAATATTTTTCTCTAATTATGGCGTTCTTTCCAGAATTGTAGCATTTTCTACTTATTCTGTAGTGCCAGTTCCTGTATTACTGTTTGATTCATTCGTCGTTTGAGTCGTTTGATTGGACGTATTTTCGTTGCCAGTAGTGTTTCCTGAGGATTGGCCAGTGGTTTCAGTACCGGTGGTCTGAGTGTCATCGGTATTATTGTCACTGGTCGTATCTGTCGAATCTTTGTCAGTAGATGCATCACTGCTATCCGTTGCATTGTCGCTATCTTCATCCAGGTATTCAGTAACATCAATGTTGTCGTACCCTTCCAGCACCACCACCGGCGATTTTTCGTAACGAATATCGATGGCCTCGATTTGGTCCTCAATGATGTTGCTGAGAATGACCTGGTTCATGATGTCATTAAGAATGGCCATGCGTGCTTCAATGTTGTCCACATTGCCGATTCGAACTTCAATCCCTTGGCTGGTGTACGCTAAAATGTTGTTGCGATCCTTGATATTGATTTCTTGAATCATTGATAGCAGCTCATCCGGGCAGGCATTCACGATCTTGAGAATATCTGAAAAACGTTCATTGTCCTTGAAGGTTTCTCCCGGCGAAGGCACTTCATCCATCGAAAATCCAGTAATCAGCGGCAGGCTGTGGTTCGTCAACGATTTTGCATTGTCCAGAAGCACACCGTCTTTGCTGAACTGCAGGTAACTGCCATTATTGAGCAAAATGCCAGCCGGTTCGCGCTCTGTAATATTGATTTCAATCCAGTGTGGAAAATGACGAGTGATGGTCACATCCTGCACATATGGATAGTAACGCAGCTCCTCCTCCGCCTTGCTGGTACGATAAAAGAACAAATTTTGACCAACTGGATTTCCAGCAATTTCTTCTACCTGAGCAGCCGTCATATTATCAAGATCATTTACCTGAACAGCATCAATTTTCATAAGCGGCCCCAGAAGTACCACCACCGTTGCCACAATTAATACGATGCAAACAAGCACCACTTTAAAGCCTAATGGCAAATCGTCGGCCTTCTTTTCAGCAACAGCTTTATCCCCACTCTGCGAACGGTCTTTTTTCACGGACTGACGACGTGCTTTTTTCGCCGATCGGCTCGAACGTTCTTTTTCGATGCGCAGTGCCTCTTCAAGACTCATCGGTTCCTCGTCCGCTTTAGCGGCTGGTTCTGCATCTGGCAGCATATCTTCCAATGTTTCAACCACTTCGCCAATCGTGACATCCGGCGTTGTTTTTTCTTTTTCAGCGGCACGCTCCTGGAGCGTCTTTTTGCTCGTGTTCAACAACTGCTCAACACGCGCTGCAAACGGGTCATCCGCTTCATTGCTTTCCGTTTCTGCTGGCGAAGATTGGAGACGTTCTTCCTTAGTGTCCGCCTCACGGCGTTTTCGTGCTTCTGCCTCACGTTCGTATTCGAGATATTCTTCGGGAATGACAACGTCTTCGCTCTTTATCTTTGGACCTCTGTTTTTATCTCTAAATAGTTTCAATCGACATCAACCTTCTCTGTTAATGATCGGACACACGCCTTACTCATGGCGCTCTTCCAACGCTTTTACAATAAGAGGCGCCTGCTTCCAGATCGACCCAGCTCCCAGCACAAGCACCAAATCTCCAGGCTGTAAGGTGGAAATAAAACCACTGGTCAGGTATTCATCATTAACAACCTGCGCATGCTTGTCTGGATCAATCTGATCCACAATCAGCTGACTGGACACGCCTTCGATTGGCGCTTCACCAGCAGGGAATACATCTAAGAGCATCACTTCATCGGCCTGCGACAGCGCTTCAGCAAAGCTCGTCGCCAAAAACTGAGTACGAGAATAGCGGTGTGGCTGGAAGATAGCGACAATTCTTCCTGTTTCATGCATCGCCCGTGCAGCATCCAATGTTGCTGCAATTTCCGTTGGATGATGAGCATAGTCATCATAAACAGAAATATCATTGACGGTTCCTTGATGCTGGAAACGGCGGCGTGTACCTTTGTAATCTTTCAGAACACTGGCAACTTCCTCAAAAGTCAAGCCAACATCCATGCATGCAACAACCGCTGCCGTTGCATTGGAAATATTGTGTTTGCCAGGCACTTGCAGCACCAAATGCCCCAGGAAGCGATCGCCATTATAAATATCCGCTTCGTTTTTCATGCCCACCTGACTGTGATTCTTGATGCGGTATTGTGAACGTTCATGAAAACCATAGGTTTTCATTGGCACCGGACTTTGTGAAGCAATGCCAAAGGATTCATCATTATCCGCACACAGCAGGCAGCGTCCCTCAGGATTGGTCTTGTTCAGGAACTGCTTGAAAGACTCACGAATTTCTACGATATCTTTATAATGATCGAGATGATCTTCTTCAATGTTGGTGATCACCGCATACCATGGCAGTAAATTGATAAAACTACCATCGCTTTCATCGGCTTCGGCAACAAACCATTCGCCTTTTCCATTTTTTGCATTGCTGCCAATATCACTAATGACACCACCAACGACAATCGTTGGATCCAAGCCATTTTTTTCCAGACACAAAGCAATCATCGAAGATGTGGTGGTTTTTCCGTGAGAGCCCGCCACACAAATGGCCTTTTGAGGCTGCATTAAGTAGCCTAACATCTCTGAGCGATGGACCACTGGGATCCCTTTCTCCAATGCTGCCTTATACTCAACATTGTTTTCCTGAATAGCCGTCGAACGAACGACAAGGTCAATATCATCCGTAATATTTTCAGCGCGTTGTGGCACATAAATTGTCGCCCCACGGCCACGTAACATTTGCACTTGATCGGATTCGTTCAAATCCGACCCACTGATGGTGTATCCACGTTCAAGCATTACCTCAGCTACAGCACTCATGCCGATACCACCAATTCCAATAAAATGAACATGATTAAACGTCTGTTCTAGGTTCATTTTCTGCCACCTCAATCCTTCACTACTTTATAAAACTTCTAACCAGCATCATAATGTCATCCATCGCTGAAGGCTTCGCCAATTCAAACATGGCATCTTTTTTTGCTTGATAATAGTCGTCCTCGTTCAGGAAACGATTTAACGCTGCCATCAGCTTTGGAACCGTCAGCTCATTATCTAAAATCATCTCTCCCGCTCCAGCGTCAACAACTGCTTGAGCATTGTATTGCTGATGATTGTCACTGGCATAAGGATACGGCACTAATATTCCTGGCAAACCACACATAGCGATTTCTGCCAAGAACGTTGCTCCTGCACGGCCAATAACCACATCTGCTGCCGCTAACGCATAAGGCATATCGTGGGTATATTCCAAAAACCGCAGGCGGTCGTTTCGCAACACGCTGTTGTCACTGTCTTTAATGAGAAGGCTTGTTTCCACATAGCCAACCTTGCCAGTAATAAAAATCACCTGTACATCAGGATTTGCCAAAATACCTGTTAAAGCCAGCGCACAAACTCGGTTGATCGTACGAGCGCCACGGCTTCCGCCTGTAATAAGAACGGTTTTCTTTGCCGGATCCAGGCCAAATTTTTCACAGCCTTCTTCTTTACTCAGTTTGCCAATGTCATTGCGCACAGGCAATCCTGTGAGTACGGTTTCCTTGGCCTTCACAAAAAAACGCGATGCCTCAGGATAGTTAATCATGACCTTGCTCACGCGCGACGCCAACATACGATTCGTCATACCTGGATAAGCGTTTTGTTCATGAATCATGGTTGGCACTCGGTTCATGCAGGCCATCAATACCGTCGGTCCGCAGACAAAACCACCTGTTCCGATGACCAGATCTGGCCTAAATTCTTTAATGTATTTTCGTGCTTCTACAACACCTTTTGAATTGACCATCAGAGAACGTGCCAAAGCAGGGGTCAGCTTTCGTGGCAGCCCCTGCGCAGATATGGTCTTAAAAGGAATGGACGTTGTTGGCACAATATTGTTCTCTAAGCCATTATCGCATCCAATATAGAGCACCTCACTATCTGGCAAATCCGCCAAAATACGCTCCGCAATGGCCAAAGCTGGGTAAATGTGCCCACCGGTTCCACCACCGGTAACAATCACTCTCATACGTCTTCCCCCAATATATAATTTTTATATTATTCAATGTTCTTTGTTCTATTTTTGGGTGTTCGTTTTCGCTTTGTTTTATCGGCATATCGTGACATGTTTAGTAAAACACCAATAATCATCAAGGTTATAACCAGTGATGTCCCACCATAACTGATCAATGGCAGCGTAATCCCTGTAACCGGACAAACCCCTACGGCTACCGCCATATTGATTAAAGCCTGCACGGTGATAATCGCTGTCGCACCAAATGCCAGATACGATTTAAACGGATCATCAATGCGTGTTGCAATCCAAAAACCACGCCAGGCAAACGCCATAAACAACCCCAATACGAGCAAAGCACCAACAATACCAAATTCCTCACCAATAACTGAATAGATAAAGTCAGTATGCATACCAGGAAGATACAACAGCTTTTGACCACTGTTTCCCAACCCTACACCAAAGAGTCGCCCTGATCCAAAAGCATATAAACTCTGCACCAACTGATAAGCAGAACCGTTGGCTGCATCGGCATCGGTTTGATTCACAAACCCAAAAAGACGCTGAATGCGATACGGCTCCATGGCACAATATACTGCAACTACGCCCAAACCAGCTAAAACGACGCCAAAAATGCCTCGTTTTGAAAGCCCAGCAACGATAAAGATGGCAAAGCAACCACCAAAGATTGCCAGCGCCGATCCTAAGTCTTCCAGCGCAATGACACCAAAAGTAGCTACGATCATCAAAAAAGTCACAATACTATTGCGTTCTTTTATAAAATCGTACGGTCCATTTTTTACCAGGTCAGCCGTACAAATAACCATCAATGGCTTTGCCATTTCAGACGGCTGAAAACGTACCCCGGCGATGGTAACCCAACGCGTTGCCCCAAGACTTTCTTCACCAGCAAACAGCGTAAACAGCAACAATATAAAGACAAACACCAAACACGCCGGTGCGAGCTTCTGGAAAATCCCTGGTTTCAATAACATAATCATAAACGCAGCTATAATCCCAAGGACTGCCGAAGCGGTTTGTTTAATAAAATAGCTATACGCATTGCCATTTTCTAGCAGAGATCGATAACTACTTGCTGAGAAAACCATGACAAGCCCAATGGCTAGGAACACCGCCACCACTTCCATAATGAAATAGTCCGGCGCACCCGCTACAGCATTACCTCGAACAAGAAACTGATCCAGCAAACTCGGTTTCTTTTGTTTTATTTGTTGTTTTTTACGTTTCTTGTTAACGTTTTTATCTTTTACATGCGCTTCTTTCATCGGCTGTTGTTTTACAGTCCGTTGAACAGGCACTTCCTGCTGCTGCACTTCGCGACGATGCTGTTCTGCTCTTTCTTGCAAACTAGGGCCACGTCGATTTGCCATCGACATGGCTTGTTGAGAAGAAGTCTGCATTTGCTGCCGCTGACCAACGGTCTGTTTTTTGGGCTGCGATGAACGCAGTTCTTTTATTTTAGGTTTTGAATGATTCTTTTCTACTAACACCGGACGCTTCGGTCCATTGTTATTGTTTTTCTGCATAACCCTTCACCAGATCTTTGAATAGATCTCCACGCTGCTCAAAATTATCAAACATATCCCAACTTGCACAAGCTGGAGAAAGCAAAACCACGTCACCCGCCTGAGCCATATCGTGTGCTTTTTCCACAGCATTTTCAAACGAATCAGCACAAACATAATCGTCATACGCAGTCCGTTTGAACGCATCAATAAAGTCGTCCGTCGCCTCGCCAACCAACACCACACCACGGCAGTGCGCACGCATCAACGGAACCAACACAGCCATGTCGCTGCCTTTGTTTCGTCCACCAGCAATAAGTACGATTGGACGATCTCCATAAGACCCCAGCGCCTTTTCTGTAGAATCGGGATTCGTCCCTTTGGAATCATTAACATATAACACATCATCAATCGTTGCAACAGGTTCCATACGATGTGCAACGCCTTTAAACGCACGCAAGCGCTCTGCAATAACCTCTGGATGCTGCCCCATCAACAGCGCTGCCAAAGAGGCGGCCATTGCATTTTGCCAATTATGGCGACCAACGATTCCGATGTCTTTTGCTGGAATCAGCACCTGTGGCATCTGTTGCTTATCCAAGGCATACATTAAATTGCCATCTTCCAGCCACATGCCTTCATCGAGAATCTCTTGCTGAGTAAAATAGTACACTCGCGAATGGGCTTTCTCCGCCATTGCAGCCACAATGGCATCGTCTTTATTCAACAATAGAAATTCTGAAGAAGTCTGATTCTTGAATATGTTTGCCTTTGCCTCTGCATAAGCATCCATAGTCTTATGGCGATCCAAATGATCCGGAGTCAGATTCATCACCACCGCCACTTTAGGGCAGAAAGTATCCACACTTTCCAACTGGAAACTGCTCATTTCAGCAACCACAATATCCTCCGCCGTCATTGCTGGACACTGGCTGATCAATGGCAAACCGATATTACCGCCAGCAACCACTTTCCGACCTTCTGCTTCCAGCAATACTGCCGTTAACGTTGTGGTGGTTGTTTTTCCATTGGTGCCAGTAATGGCTACAAATGGTACTTCACTGTATCGGAAAGCCAGTTCAGGCTCACTAATCACAGGAATATTCAGTTCACGCGCTTTCATAACCGGTGGAATGGTCAGCGGCACACCAGGACTCATAACAATCACTTCAGGTTGGATGGCTTCCACATCCGGCTGCTGGCCCCAAACATAGGAAACAGACGCATGCCCAAGCTGCGCCTCAACCTTTTCTGCAATTTTTGTATTCATATCACTGACCACGATCTGCTTACCAATGGATAACAGATACTCTGCACTTGCAATCCCGCTGCGTGCGGCACCAATGATTAAAATAACATCTTTCATGGTTCTCCTCCTTCATTATCAAAGCAAAGCCGTCCAGAAGAGGGCGACACCAATGACACATGATACCAAAGTGATAATGCTGAATAATCTTACCACCTGGTTTTCACTGCGACCACCCAATTCAAAATGATGGTGCAACGGTGCCATTCTAAACACGCGACGTTTCGTTCTTTTATATACCAATACCTGAATGATGTCAGAACAAGCTTCAATAAAATATGTAAAGCACATTGCTGGAATGAGCAGTTCGGTTTTTGTCACCATCGCCAACGCAACAACCATTCCACCAATGAAAAAGCTTCCGGTATCTCCCATAAATACCCGAGCTGGATGGTGGTTGTAGAACAAAAAGGCCAGACAAGCACCAATCATTACAGCAATAACAATCAGCGAATTTGGCTCGTTATAGAGTTTCACTACGGCAAAAAATGCCAAGAAAATGATTATACTAACTGTTGTCAGCAAGCCATCCAAACCATCGGTCAAATTAGCGCTGTTCGTCGTCCCAATGATGATAAACACCATCAATGGCCAATACAGAACACCCACTGGCAACACAATGTTAAATAATGGAATCCAAAAATCGCTGACATTCATATCCAAGCGGGAGGCCCAAAAAACAACCAACACAGCCGCCAAAAGCTGTAAAGCAATCTTTTGTTTTGGGGTTAAACCTTCGTTGTGGTGCATGACAATTTTTATTGCGTCGTCCGCCAAGCCAATAGCGCCAAATAAAAAAGCGCTGCCAACGACAAACCAAGTCACACCGTTGAACTGTCCCATGACCACCAACGTCACAACAACAGTGATCATGAACAGGATGCCACCCATTGTCGGCGTTCCCTGTTTTTTCTGATGACTCTTCGGTCCTTCTTCGCGAATCGACTGACCAAATTTCAGTTTGTGCAAAATCGGGATCATATAATGGCCGACCAGCAGCCCAATCACCAAGCTAATTACAAATCCTAATGCCCACATTCCAGACTTCCTCCCACAGCACTTTTCAATCTCTCATCATTAATGGTTTATATCTTTCCAAGCAGGGGCTCCATAAGCACCTTCTGCAGAAAACACGGCACGTCGAATGGCTTGCTCTACAACATAAGCAGCCGCTGTCCCAGCCAGATTGATGTCAAAATCCACGTCTCCAACACTCAAAGCAAAAATAGAATCGCCGTCAGCGGTCGTATTAACCGGACGTACCGCACGCACCAATCCATTGGACGCTAAAGCCGCAATTTTTTTCAGCTGAGTTTTATCAAATTTTCCATTTGTTATAACGGCACCAATGGTTGTGTTGGTTGTCGCATTGCCAGCTCCAGCCAAAATTGGCAGCAGGTCTTCGTAGTGCTCCAACATCATCTGACGTGTGTCTGCAAAGCCCTGCCCATCAGAAGAAAGCAAGCCTGCAAGAATATCGCCTTTTTCGTTGATGACATCACCTAACGCATTAACTGCCACAACAGCACCAATTTGAAATTCTCCCATTTCAATCGCATAAGTGCCAAGGCCCGCTTTCATCATGCCAGCATTACCTAAGAGTTTGCCAACTGTCGCACCAGTGCCAACACCATGATTGCCTTCTTGAATGGCTTCATTCATTTCTGATGCCACGCAAGCGGCATATCCCATATCAGCATCTGGTCGGATGTTTTCACCACAGGCCAAATCAAAGATACAGGCTGCCACCACCAAAGGAACAATGGCATCACCAACAGGCAGACCAATATTTTGCTCCTCGAGATAACGCATAACACCACCAGCAGCATCAAGCCCGTATGCACTGCCACCGCTCAATAATACCGCATGAATGCGGTCAGCCGCTGCCACAGGATCCAGCAAAGCATTTTCTCTGCTTGCAGGACCGCCGCCACGAATATCCACCGCACATGGTGCTCCTTTAGGGCAAATGATGACTGTGCAGCCGGTCCCTGCAATGACATTTTCCACACTGCCGATTTTGAAACCTGAAATATCTTGCAGTTTAATTTCTTTCATGGTTTATCCCGCCTTTGCTTGGAATCGCTTCACTATTATAGCATTCTTTTGTCTTTTAATATAGTCTGGTACACATCAACCATTTTCATACTATTGCTGCCTTTTACAAGGATAACCGCTTCTTCCGGTGCGTACTCTTCAAGAATACGCGCTACCTGCTTATTCGTATCCACATAGAAAACATGCGACGCGTCCATTCCTGCGGCAATAGCACTGGTTCCGATAATCTCTGCCAGATTGCCCAAGCAGATCAGCCAGTCGATACCAATTTTTGCCAGATGCTCACCAACTTTTGCATGACCATCGTGTTCATACTGACCTAATTCATACATATTTCCCAAGCAGGCAATAGTTGGACGTGGTTGATAGCCCGCCAAAACATCCAATGTAGCCATCATTGAATCAGGATTAGCGTTGTAGCAATCGTTAATCAACAATCTATTCCCTGCCAGCTTATGCATCTCCATTCGGCTGGACGATAGAGATACGGCCAATCCCAATCCATTTTGAATGTCTGCTATAGAAATGTCAATAGCACGCGCAACGGCTGTAACCAAAAGCGCATTATCCACAAAATGTCTACCGGCAAAAGGCAGATCAATATGAAACGCCTCGTCATTCATCTGACAATCAAAGCTGCTGCTTTCAGCACCAAGCTGAACATTTTTGCTGATAAATTCACCGCCTTCGCCTTCATCACTACACCAGATAATGGATGCCGCACATTCATTCAAATAAGGACTCATTAGAGCATGGTCTTTTTCTCTCAATGCAATGGTTCCAGTTGGCGGTAAATATTTAAACAGCTCTGTTTTTGCACGTGCTATGCCCTGCTGACTGCCCAAATATTCCGCATGCACCAATCCAATGCCTGTGATGATCGCATGCGTCGGTTGGGCAATTTGGCAAAGAAAATCAATCTCGCCAAATCCAGTCATTCCCATTTCAACAATGAGAATTTCTGTCTCTTCATTCAGGCGGGTCAACGTCAATGGCATCCCCAATTCATTATTTTGGTTTTCCTTGGTTACCACAACTTTATGAGAACGAGCACATACTTGTGCCAGTAAATCCTTCGTGCTTGTTTTTCCCTGACTGCCAGTAATGGCAACGACCGGTCCCTGGAATTGGGAGCGACACCACTTGCCAAGCGCCTGAATAAACGCTTGTCCATCGTCAACAATTAGACAGCCCGTCGTATCACTCTCAAACGCATGCTCAGCATCAACCGCGACCGCTGCTGCTCCAGATTGAATAGCTTGTTCAATAAAGCGATGTCCATCAACGCGCTGACCACGAATCGCAACAAAAAGATCACCCTGCGAAATTTCACGGCTATCAAATGCTACATTACGAATTGTTCTGTTGGAAGGGCCCAAATAGGTCAGCCCCATTTCTTTTGCAATTTGATCAATTGAAACCTGATACATATAAAAATCCTCCATTAAATCGAGTAAGCCGGAAATGCATAGGCACTCTCCGGCTTCTCTAAGCTATGAAGTAATCAGTGACGTTTCATTCTTAATGATGAGGATCTGCGTCCTCGTCCCGCAACAGTTTCTAACCGTCGTCATCATTTTTTGATGTATTATTACTCGATGTTGTTCTGCTGCTCGATGAATCACCGTTATTTTCTGTGTTACTTTGTGAAGCACTATTGTTGCTTTCTTCCTGCAACTTTTCAGTAGCTGCTTGAATATTTGCCAATTCGCTGGTGCCTGCAAACCATACTTTTACCTCGCTTCCTAAGGTAATTGACGATCCTGCCGCTGGCTGCTGTCGATAAGCCAAGCCACTACCGGAAAGGTTGGATTCCAAACCAAATCCATTTAGAATCATATCAACCTCTTTGATGGTCTTTCCCTCAAAAGATGGTAAAACAATGGAATCGCTATTAGATGTCATACTGTAAAATTCAACAGTAGACCCAGCAGCAACTTTCGTTCCAGGAGCCGGCAAACAGCAAACAAGCTGATCCCCCGATGTAACATCACTGACCTGTAAACCAGCTTCAGCCATAACAGCACGTGCTTCTTCAGTACTCATCGGAAGTTCAATTTCAGGTACTGTAACGGTATCACCAGTTTCTGCTTCAATAATGTTTTCATTCTCTCCACTTGGTGCCTCAGTCTGTGGAATTTGGTAATAGCTCAGGATATTGCCCATGATTTTTGCAAAAATCCCACCAGCCAAGGTCCCGCTATTTCCGCCGCCTTCTGGACTGTCTACAATAACCAAGCAAGCGTATTGAGGATCATCCACAGGAGCAAAACCCATAAAGCTCAAGATATAGTTGCTCTTATCATAGCTCCCATTTGTGGCAATTTCTGCAGTCCCTGTTTTTCCACCTACGCGATAACCTTCAACCGCTGCTGGAGTACCAAGGCCCTCCTCTACAACACCTTCGAGCATATCTCGCATTTGTGCGGATGTTTCTTCGGAGATAACCTGACGAACAACTTCTGGTTCCGTTTTCTGTACAACATCACCATCACTGTCCGAAATCTCAGAAACAATCTGTGGTTTCATCAAATAGCCACCATTAACGACTGCAGAAAACGCAGTAATCATTTGAATAGCTGTGTATGCGTTCCCCTGACCAATGGCTGACGATGCCAAGTCGAGATCCACGGCGTCTTCTTCGTCAATCATTAACGGTGAAGATTCCGATGGCAAATCAATGCCAGTTTTCTTCGTCATGCCAAAGCCATCGAGATAGTCATAGAAACGATCAAAGCCTAATTTGCTGACACATTCTGCCTGTGCAACGTTACAGGATTGCTCCAAAGCATGTTTCATGGTCTGCAAACCATCGCCTTCAGGGTAATCCCAATCCTGGAAACGATGTCCGTCAATCATCACATACCCTGGGCAATACAGCTGAGTGTCTGGTTCTACAATATCTTCTTCCAGGTACATTGACGTCGAGAGACTCTTAAAAGGCGAGCCTGGTTCATACAGTTTTGAAATGGCCAGGTTTGTCCATGTTTCTGGCTCATAATCACCATAATTATTTGGATCAAAATCAGGAATGTTTGCCATCGCAAGCACTTCGCCTGTCTTTACATCCATAACTACACAAGTCATTGCTTCAGCCTTCTGCTCCTCTTGAGCTTCTGCCAACGCCGACTCCACATAGTACTGAATGGTTGAATCTATGGTTAGATGTACGTTTTGACCTTCTGATGCAGGAATGGATTCCTGAATGGACTGAGGAATTGCATTACCAAGTTTATCAAATTCAACCACCAGCTTTCCTGGCGTTCCTGAAAGAATATCATCATATTGCAATTCAACCCCAGATAATCCCTGATTATCCAGACCACAAAAGCCCAAAACATGGCAAGCTTCTTCATTATTTGGATATTCACGTGCATACTCCGTCGTAAAGCCAATGCCCAAATAATCTTTTTCCTGAAGTTTCTCTGCATCTGCCTTGTCGCATTGACGTTTTAGCCAGGCAAAATCACTGCTACTATTGTCAATTATTTTATTTACTTCAGATTTTGTCATATGCAGACATTCTACGATATCTGCTACAATCTCATCGCGGCTGCTGGACTCTCGAATCGCAGAAGGTGTAATATAGACTGACATTTTTTCAACGCTAATCGCCAATGCCTCGTTGTTTCGATCGTATATTATTCCACGATTGGGAGTAACCTCAACATTTTGCAAACGATTGTTTAAAGAATCATCGCTGTATTTTTCACTCGCCAACACTTGTACATAAAACAATTTTAAAGAAATTAGTATTGCCAAAAACGCAACGGCAAATACGATAATAAATGGTATACGCGTCTTATGTGGCTCCAAAATTCATCCAACTCCTTATTGCGCGTCAGCAGACTGAGAAGCCTGTGGAGTTGTTGGTGTATAAACAATAATTTCTTCAGCTTCTTGCATGCCCAACTCTTTTTCTGCTTTTTCTTTGACCACATTGCGGTTGTTAAGCGCTGCACTCTGCTGTTTTAAGGCTTCATTCTCTGCATTAATGTTCTTCAGGTTCTGTTGTCCTTCATTAATTTTCAATCCCATATCCTGAATAACACCATATTGACCAACGCATAATATTCCCAAAATAAAGGCTATGATCAAGGCACGAAACAATGACAGGCGAGGCTTATTCTTTTCAAATTTTCTACGCAAAACACGTTCATTTTGTTTTTTTGCGATCGCCCTTTTTGAATTCGTGCTAAACATGATATTCGCCGCCCTATTCTTGTGCTCTTCCGAGTCCGGATAAGTATCATGCGATACGTATTTTCTTGCTGCTCCCATGGCTATCATCCCCAGAAATCTTTGCTAGTATTTTCTTCGTTTATGGGCAGGTATTTTTTCTACGATACGAAGTTTGGCGCTACCTGCTCGCGAATTTTGCGTCAACTCTTCTTTTGAGGCAATAATTGGTTTTCTTGTGACTATTTTAACCGTTGCCATTTTATCACACTGACAAAATGGTAATTCTGGTGGACAAATACAGTCACTTGCCAAATACTTAAAGTGCTGCTTAACGATCCGATCTTCTAAAGAATGGAAGGTAATCACCGCCATGCGTCCACCAATCTTCAACCGATCGACTGCCTGATCTAAGACATTTTCCAAAACATCCAGCTCGTGATTCACTTCAATACGAATCGCCTGAAAGCTTCGTTTTGCGACATGGGAGCCTTTCTCACGTGCACCTTTCGGGATGGCACGCTCAATGCAATCTACCAATTGAAAAGTCGTTTCTATCGGTGCAATATTACGGCGCTCAACAATAATCTTAGCAATACGTCTGGACCATTTTTCTTCACCATATTCACGTAGAACACGTTCTAACGAATCCTCGTCGTATTGATTAATCAATTCGTACGCAGAAAATTCTGCTTCTGGATTCATTCTCATATCCAATGGCGCGTCATGCATATAACTAAAACCACGTTGTGCATTGTCAATCTGTGGAGAGGACACACCGATGTCAATCAAAATACCATCCACACCATCGGGAGCGTTGGCATCAATGATCTCCGGCATTTGCACAAAATTCGCATGAAAAAAAGTCACTTGCCCGTCATATGGCGCAAGCCGCTCTTTCGCTGCAGCCAGCGCATTCGTATCCTGATCGATTGCTAGCAAACGCCCCGTCGGTCCAATGGTTTTTAGAATACCACTTGAATGTCCGCCGCCGCCAACTGTTCCGTCGACGTAAACGCCGCCTTCTTGTAAATGAAGGCCATCCAGCACCTCATCGTACAGCACCGGTATATGTTGAAATTCCATTTCTCTTCCCACCTTTAAATACCTAAAAATCCAGCAAGATCTTCGAAAGATTCGTTGTCGTCTTCCTCTTGCTGAGAAATCCAGCGTTCTGCACTCCACAATTCAAACGTATTGGATTCACCAACGATAAATACATCTTTTTCAATCGCAGCATATTCCATTAACGCCGGTGGAATGGATAAACGTCCCTGTTTATCTAATGTTTCAACACTGGCACTGGCATAAAAAAGTCGTTTAAAGCGTCTAACTTTAACGTCGCTAGTCGGTTTTGCGTCGATTTTCTCACAGATCAACGCCCATTCCGCCATGGGATAGACCGTCAGACACCCATCAAGGCCTTTTGCTATAACGCATTGATTATCAAGATCTTCACGGAATTTCGCAGGGATAGTGAGTCGGCATTTATTGTCAATAGTATGTTTGTATTCACCTAAAAACATAAAGGCCCACTCCTTTCAACCTTTTCGTCCCTTTTTGCCCCTTTCTACTCCACTTTACACTAATTTTCATGGGATTTCTACCCCAACTTATTGCAGATTAGGCTCAACAACGCCTTAAATTCAGCTTAATAATCTCTCTAGGTCCCCAAATGAACGCAAAAAGCGACCCTCTCTTT
>OGRU01000953.1_pt1 | contig 24141 bp, 18 predicted proteins | sample 1553541 | NCBI WGS metagenome assembly OGRU01 (sample SAMEA2580068, study PRJEB22360) | human gut metagenome | biome: human gut; feature: human-associated habitat; material: faeces | place: Denmark | collected 2008/2010
AGGCCAAGCCGCTCCAGCCGCCGTGCCGTGCCGCGGCCCACCCGCCAGAAGTCCGTGATCGGCCGATGCTCCCAGAGCTGCTCCCGATAGCGGCGCTCGTCCAGCATCGCCAGCCGCACCCCGTGCGCATCCGGCGGCATCCGCTTCGCCAGAATGTCCATCGCCACCTTTGCCAGATAAAGGTTCGTGCCCACGCCAGCCGTTGCCGTGATGCCCGTCTCCTCCAGCACCTTGCGTATCAAAAAGCGCGCCAGCTCCTGCGGCGCCATGCCATAGGTGCGCAGATAGGGCGTCACGTCGATGAAAACCTCGTCCACCGAATAAGGCACGATGTCCTCCGGCGCAATGTAGCGCAGGTAAATGCTGTAAATCTGTGTGCTCACCTGCATATACAGCGCCATCCGCGGCGGTGCCACAATATAGTCCAACGCCATCTGCGGCTGGGCTGCCAACTCCCGCGCATCCACCGATGTCCCCACCAGCGGCGCACCTGCCTTTGTCTGCCGCCAAGCGTTAATACGTTCGACATCACGCACCACCTCGAACAAACGTGGCCGCCCGCTTACCCCCAGCGCCTTCAGACTCGGCGTCACCGCCAGGCAGATCGTCTTGTTCGTGCGCGACGCATCTGCCACCACCAAATGCGTGTTCAGCGGGTCCAGCTCCCGCGCCACACACTCCACCGAGGCATAAAACGACTTCAAATCAATCGCCACATACCAGCGTTCCATCTCGCTCCCTCCCTTCAAATACGAACATTCGTTTCCTTCATCCTATCACAAAACACGTTCGTTTTTCAAGGATATTTGTTCGATTTTCGTTCAACTTCCATCAAGAATAGCGAACACAATTTGTAATTCGTTCGAAAAACGGAACATTTTCTCCGTTTCAAGATACAAAAAAAGACCGTCGCTTTCGACGGTCGCTGAATAGCAAAATGATAATCGCTACTGCTTCTTCATTTTCTTTTCAAAAGGACGATTCATATAGCGTGGCTGGACGATGAGAAGATAGACCAAACAGCACACAACCAGCAAAAGCGTGCCGCCAAAGCCCCACTGACCCTGCCAAGCAGGAATGGCAATGGCGGCCATGATGCAGCAGTAGAGGCATTCGATGCGTGCATTCTTATGGCGCTGGGCCAGATTCTTTTCAAAGCGCAGGTTGCTCACCATCCAGAGGGACATCAAAAGAACCGCCGCGCATTTGATCAGAAAGATCACCATTTCACCGCGCTGGCTGAAGCCGTCGGCAATCGGCTGAATGAGCACATTGAGCGCCGCTGCCTGCATGATGACCGCCAGGCGCGTCAGACTCAGCTGCTGCATGGTTGGCCGCTGCGGAAGCGGAGGTGGGGTACATTTGTCGCGCATGAGCTCGTCAAGCGAGCAGTCGAAAAGCTCGGCAAATAATAACAGATTTTCAGCCGACGGCATAGTCTGGTCCTTTTCCCATTTTGCCACAGCCTGCCGAGTGACAAAAAGTTGTTCGGCGAGTTTCTCTTGAGACAGACCACGTTCCAGTCGCATGTGTTTCATTTTTTCGCCTAAGGTCATCACAATCGCCTCCTTTTGTCGTTTTTGATGGCTTCATTCTACCATATCCACTGCTTTTCCGCCATCAACCGCCCCGCAACCATTGGTTGCGTCGTCCTTTTTAGCCGAAAAACATGCCAACTCTCCATACTTAATAAACCCCCGCAGTCTGTCATCCAGTCTGCGGGGGTTAAAATGCATGGTCAGTCTTCATTGGATGCGTCAGCATGATTCAACGCATATGCTGCGTCATAATTCCAGACAAAGTCGCTTGGCAAAGCGAACTGCACATCACCATTATTGACACTGAGATCGCTGCCGTCCGGCGCTGTAAAGCGCACACCAGCGATGTCATTGGCTTTGAACGTTGCATCAATGCTATTGAGCACGGTGTAAATCCAATCGTTCACATCATAGACATAGTAGTCATTTTTCTGATTTTCCGGTGGGTTGCCGTAAATACTGCCATCTTCTGCCAAAGCAACCACAGCATTGCCATTGGCATCCAGTGTCACAGGAGCAGCAAGGCTGAGGTTCCAACCAGTCTCCTTGGCAAGCGCTTCAAGAAGCAGATCCGGCGTCACATCAGTATCGATATTAACATTGACGCTCACCTGCTTCATCGCATCAGGGCGACCAATGGCGAGGGAAACCGTCTTGGTATCTGGTGTTGGCACGACTTCATCAAGGTAGCGCTGGAAAATCGCAGCCACCTGTGCACGGGTCGTTTGACCTTGCGGATCAATGGTCGTTGCTGTCATGCCATTGATCAAACCTCGGGCATTAGCCCAACTCAACACCGTTTCCGCCCAGCTGGATACCTGGTTGACATCGCTGTATTTGCTCAGATCAGCACGGGCACTGACATCCTGCCCTTTGTAAACACTGTAGTTGTAAAGAATGGCCGCCATTTGCTCACGGGTAATTGGGTCGTTTGGTCCAAACTGGGTGTCGCTGTAGCCGCTGACAATGCCATTTTCACGCGCCCAATAGACAGGCATGGCATACCAGTCGTCGCCGCGCACGTCTTCATACGGATAGCCCAAATTATCATCAGCAAGCGTTGGGCTGCCTTCCAAACGATAGAGCACACTCACAATCATGCCACGAGTCATGGCCGTGTTTGGTGAGAAGGCATCGGCACTAGTGCCTGTCATCAACCCTTGTTCATAGGCGTAGGTCACAGGATCGTAAAACCAATCATCGGCGCTGACATCCTTGAATGGCAATGTAGAATCGTCGTTTTCAGCCGCCAGGATCGCCATCGGAAACGAGCTAAACACCAGCGCAGCAATAACACACAAACTGAAAAGTTTCTTTTTCATACGGATCCTTCCTTTCTATGTTCATCCATACGTATTACGATCACATCGCAGAGCGCTGCGCACCTTTTCCTTGACCTTTTTACCGGCCAATTCTCTCAACGCTGACTGTCTGTATGCGCCAGCATTGGCTTTGTATCATCAACCTCTTTTCAAATATGTTGGCGCAGCCCTGTGGTGATCTCGCCCACACTATACCACTCACCCACTTCAGGCGCAAGTAGAAATGGCATAAAAAAGTGTACTGTCCGTTTAATCTGGGGCAGTACACTAAACACAGGTTCTTTTTTATCAGATCACAAAGCCACCAGCCATGGTAATCACCTGGCCGGTGATGTAGCTGGCTTCATCGCTGATCAAATAAGCAATCAGACCAGCAATTTCTTCTGGATTGGCATAACGTCTCATTGGAATTTCTTCGTGAAGCACGGCATTGGTTTCCAGCCCCAGCTGTTCCACCATATCGGTATGCACAACACCCGGCGCAATCGCATTGACACGAATGCCGCTGTAGGCTACTTCCTCGGCCAGGGAACGGGTGAATGCATCAATGGCTCCTTTACTAGCACTGTAAGCCACTTCACAGGAGGCTGCATGGCTGCCCCAAATGGAACTGATGTTGATGATGACGCCTTTTTGGCGCGCCAGCATGCCTGGCAGCACCGCACGCGTGCAATAGAATGCCCCATGCACGTTGGTATCAAAAACATCCAGCCATTCTGCATCAAGCATGTCCTGCATGAGTCCATTCCAGCTGATGCCTGCACAGTTGATGAGCACATCCATGGCGCCCCATTTTTCCTGCAGGGCGTCCAGCGTCATCTGTACCTGCGCCGATTGGCGAATGTCGCACTGCACCCCAATCACATCACAGCCTTCAGCCTGTAAAAGCCGACTTAGACTATGCGCCTTTTCAATGCTCTCCTTATACAAAAAGCAAACACGGTGCCCATCGCGCGCAAGCCGCCGCACGGTAGCAGCACCAATACCGCGAGAACCGCCGGTTATGAGAATATTTGCCATGTCCTTCCCTCTCCTTTGTTATGCATGGTCTTTGGTGATGTCCGCCACAACAGCACCAGACACCTTGAGAAAATCATCGACGGCAAATCCCATTTGAATGCCGCGATGACCGGCAGAAACAAGAATTTCTTCAATATGGTCGATTTCCTGCCCAACGTAGGTTGGGTAGGCTTTTTTCATACCAATCGGCGAACATCCGCCACGAATGTAGCCGGTGGTTTTTTCCAGATCTTTGAGATGAAGCATTTCCACACGTTTATTGCCGCTGGCGCGGGCAAATTTTTTCAGATCCAACTCCTGGTTGGACGGAATGACCCCCACAACAGGGCCCGTCTTATCACCAACGGCAACCAGAGTTTTGAACACCTGATCCTCCGGACGTTCCAGCTCGTCTGCTACATGAACCGCATCGAGAGCATCCTCACGCCAAGCATAGTGATAAACGTTATACGCCACCTTCGCGCGTTCAACAATGCGCATGGCGTTTGTTTTCTTTTCTTTTTCCTTACTCATGGGCCGATCCCTCCAGAAAACGCTGCAAGGATTCGATGGCTGCGTCCCCCAATCGCAGGCCTTCTGCGTAAAATTCCGAAGCCGCCGACATGCTGACACCATAGCGATGCAAATCGCTGCTTTCTACCACCGGTGCCACAATCAATGCACGGCCTTCGCGTTCCAGCGCGTGCAGCTTTGCGAGCTCACGGTTGTAATGGAGATGGCTCAACAGATACGCATTGCGCGTCATTGGCACATCCGTCAACGCGCTTGCAATGCCGAATGTTAAACGAGGGCGTTTCATGCTATAGGTGCGCAGATGAGTCTGAATCACAACCAATCGATCACAGCCAGCAGCCAGCGCCCGACTTACTGGCAGCGGCTCAGCAATGCTGCCGTCGTAATAGCTGCGCTCAATAAGCTGTACCGCTTCGCCCATGCCTGGGAAGGTCACACCAGCGCGCAGGAACTGATGCAGATGTTTTTCCTTCGACACCTCTTGCAACGGCCAAAACATGCCGTCACCATTATCGGAACGAGTGGCCGCCATCTCCAGGCGTCCTTCTGCCGTTAGAAAAGCCGCCATGTCCACCGGATGCGCGTTCATCACCGTATCAAGAAAAGCTGGTCCATTGATGACACGCTCGCCTTTAAGCATGCCCAGGCGGCTAATCTCGCCCTGAGCGTCGAAATAGTCGCCATAAGCAGCTTCCAACGCCTCGCTCTGACGCGCCCGGAAATACACCGCCGCAACATTGCCCAGCGACACAGCCGCCGTATAAGGGAAGGTGACACCAGCATCGGCCCAAGTCTTGAGCACACCAAAACTGAACGCACTGCGCAGAGCGCCGCCTTCGATGATGAGTCCTGTTTTCATTCTTCTTCCTCCCGCCAGCCTTTGCACACATCCACCCAGCCTTTGGCCTGAGACGCCGTTTCCAATTCCTGCGGGGTCAAAGGCACCATGCTTGCTGGGCTGCCGCATGCTGGATAAATGCGTTCAAAACGCTGCATCGATACATCCAGATACACGGGCACGTTCTCCGGCAGTGCAAACGGGCAAACCCCGCCAATCGGATGCCCCGTCAAATTGAGCACATCGTCGCCCTTGAGCATGCTGGCTTTATAGCCGAACTGACGCTTAAACATGCCGCTGTTAATTTTTCCATCACCGGCAGTCACAACGATCAAGGCATTGCCTTCTGGTGTTTTAAAACTCATGCTTTTCGCAATCTGCGCTTCCTGACAGCCAATCGCTGCTGCCGCCAATGGCACCGTTGCCGTTGCGCCTTCTGCAAATTCATGAACGCGTTCAGCAAAGCCGAATGGTTCCAGATAAGACTTCACACGTTCGGTATTTTCATTCATGACGTTTCTCCTTCCACTTAAAACCGCAGACTGACTTCGCCAGAAGCCACCGTTTTTATACGGCCATCTGCTGTTTCTACAATCAGCGCACCGCTGTCATCCAGCCCACGCACATGCACTTTTTCCCGATCTTTGCCGCGTTCCAGCGTCACGTCGCGGTCGAGCACAAAAAGACGCGCACGGTAACTGTCGAAATAAGCGCGCCCCGGCAAGTCCTCAGCATAGGAACGAAAACGCTGCAGCACTTCTGCCGCCAAGCGGTTGCGCACTTCGCTTTGCAAAGGTTCAGTGTAGATGCTGGTGGCAATGTGTTCCAATCCTTCCGGAAAACCACCGTCCGGTGGCGCCACATTGATGCCAATGCCCACCACCGCATAACGCAGCCGCTGTTCTTCTACACCAACGGCCGCTTCAGTGAGAATCCCACTAACTTTGCGCTCTTCCACAAAGCAGTCGTTCACCCATTTAATGCCAACATCCATGCCACAGATGGCCTCGATGCCTTCAGCTACTGCCGTTGCTGCAGCAATCGTCAGCAAATTTGCCTCCAGCACATCACAGTCTGGCCGCACAATGGCACTCATGTAAATGCCGCTCGCCTGCGGCGAATAAAACACTCGCCCCAAGCGGCCACGCCCAGCAGTCTGACTGTCTGCCAGCACGACCGTCCACTCTGGCGCACCGGCCTCAGCCAGCGTGCGGGCGCGAATGTTCGTCGAGTCAATCACCGCATGGTATTCCAGCTTAAACGGTGACGACGGTGGCAAAAACGCCGCCACACCCTCAGCGCTCAGCGAATCGCCAGCCGCCACCAACCGATAGCCGCAGTTGGTGCGCGCATCGATCTCGTAGCCCTCGCTGCGCAGCTTGTCAATCGCCTTCCAAACCGCATGCCGCGACACCGACAGCCGATCCGCCAATGCCTGGCCTGAGATGTATTCTTCCGGCTCCGCGCGCAGCGTGCGCAGAACTTCTTCTTTAACTCCCATAAGCGGCTCCTTTCCGAAAAATGCAAAAAAAGGTCTTCTATATTATAGAAGACCTTGAAAAATCATTTATGCGTTTTCTTTCGCAATCTTGCAGAGATCTGCGAAAGCAGCTGCATCGTTGGTAGCGAGTTCAGACAGCATCTTTCTGTTGATGTCGATACCAGCAACCTTGAGGCCGTGGATCAGAGTGCTGTAGCTGAGACCGTTCTGACGAGCACCAGCGTTGATACGTGCGATCCAGAGTTTACGGAAGTCGCGCTTACGCAGTCTTCTGTGTTCGTATGCATACTGGCCGGATTTCATAACGGCTTCATGAGCTACACGAAAGACCTTGGAACGATCGCCGTAGTAACCCTTAGCCTGCTTTAATACTCTTTTATGTCTCTTGTGGGTGTTGACACCGCGTTTAACTCTTGCCATTTATCTTATACCTCCGATATCCTTAGATCATTTTGCTGAGACGCTTGGAATCGCCCTTTGCCATAATTGCGCTCTTGCGCAGGTTACGTTTACGCTTAGGGGATTTCTTTTCGAGAATATGGCTGGTGTAGCCATGATTTCTTTTAATCTTACCGGTACCGGTCTTGGAAAAACGCTTAGCGGCACCTCTGTGGGTTTTCATCTTAGGCATTAGAATGTTCTCCTCTCAAATCGCTTATTTCTTTTCTTTATCTTTTTCGCGCAAAGGCACGAGCATCATTGTCATGTTGCGGCCTTCGACCTTCGCTTCCTTCTCCACCTTGCCAACTTCGGCAACCTCAGCGGCAACGCGTTCGCAAAGCTCTTTCCCTGCTTCTGGACGGGTTACTTCACGACCACGGAACATGATCGTCACTTTAACCTTGTCGCCAGCAGCCAGGAACTTAGCAGCATTGCGGACTTTGGTGTTGAAGTCGTGATCTTCGATGTTTGGACGCAACTTGACTTCCTTAATCGAAATCACTTTCTGATTTTTGCGGGTCTCGCGTTCTTTCTTGTTTTGTTCGTATCTGTACTTACCATAATCCATGATGCGGCAAACTGGTGGTTTGGCACCTGGAGATACCTCAACGAGATCCAGACCTCTTTCATCCGCCAGCTTCATTGCATCACGAGGATTCATGACGCCAACCTGAGTTCCCTGTTCGTCAATCACACGGATCTCACGGCAACGAATCTGTTCATTCACGCGCAATTCCTTGCTGATTGTCATCACCTCCATTAAAATTTCCCAATAAAAAAACGGGTGTAGGCCACCCGTTGACAGATCAAAATAACGATAGGCGCACACGCACTATCTTTCTATCACTGCGACCAACAGCCACTTTCGGCGGAGGGTGAGAAACGGATGGTTTCTGCTTTCTGCATCGTTATATATATTATCACGACAGCCAGCCTCTGTCAAGGATTTTCACCAGTTTTTTTCCATCTCTCACCGGCTCCTCCAACTATTTCTTTCGTTTCTTTTTCACCTGTGGAACTACGCCCACGCTGATGCCCAGCGCCATTCCCAGGCCCATGCCAGTCGCCAGATTGTCAAAAAGTAAGCCAATCCCGGCGCCAAGCGCCATACCGATGCACATCCCTGCAGCCAGACGCTGCTCCGTCTGATCGTTCTCATTGTCTTCTATCGACGAATTTTCATTCTTTTCCTCGTTGATTTCCATCTGAACGCCTCCTTCACTCATCGCGCAGCTGCCGCGTGCGCAGCCTCATCGGTGTAATTAATCAGCAGCTTATCGCCAAGCTCGATGGTCGTGCTGCCATCGGGAATGATGTACTCGCCCTGGCGCTGAATCAGCACAATCAGCGCGTTTGGCCGATGCGGCATGGTGGCAATCGTCATGTTCGGCACAAAATCCTCTTCCTCGATGACCTTCTCCATCAGCGTGATGTCCGGCGGTGCGTCGCCTTCGATGAGGGCGCAGAGAATGAGCACATCGCCCGCCTCCAGCACCGTGTGCCCCTTCGGCACCATCTCTGTCTCGTCGCGGTTGAGGCTGATCAGAATCGACCCCGGCGGCAGCGTAATGTCCATGATGCGCTTGTTCACCCAAGCGTGGTCCGGCGTAATCTCAAACTGAATAAAGTTGACCGGTGTTTCGTCCACATAGTCGGTGAAGGTTTTGAAAACGTTGCCGCCCTCGTCGATCATGTTCAGCTTGCGCGCCACCATCGGCAGCAGCGAACCCTGGAAGGCAATCGAGAACAGCACCACCCCGAATACAATGTGGAACATGTCGTTCTCCATCTCCACCGGATGAATCACCGCAATGATCGCAAACACCACCGACGCCGCCCCGCGCAGACCAGCGAAGGACACCAGTACCCGCCGCGCCACGCTGCCGCCAAAGGGCCGCATCAGCACATGCGTCACCAGTGGACGCGCGACAAAGGTCAGAAACAGCGCAATCGCCAGCGCCTGCGGCAGCACATCCAGCAGCTGTGAAGGGAACGACAGCAGCCCCAGGAGAAAGAAGAGCATGGAGTCGAGAATGCCCGTCACGCCGTCAAAGAACGGCACCAGCGTGCGACGCTCCGGCAGCACACTGTTGCCCAGCAAAAGCCCCACAATGTAGACACTGAGAAAGCCTGTGCCGCCCAGCGCCTGCGGCACCGCATAGCCAAACAGTGCCACCGAAACAATGAATATCGTCTGTGCCTCGGCGTAGTGGAACATGCCCTTCGCCAGCGCCCAGTGCGCCAAAAGCCCGATGCCAAAGCCGAACACCAGCCCCAGAATCAGCTGTGTCGCAAACATGGAAGCAATTTCACCGGCCGTAATGCCGCCGGCCATCGCCGTCAGAAGAACAATCGTCAACATGTAGGCAAATGGGTCGTTGGAGCCGCTTTCCACTTCCAACAGCGACGCCGCGTTTTCCTTCAACGCCAGGTTGCGCGAACGCAGCACCGAGAACACCGATGCCGCGTCGGTGGACGAGAGCAGCGCTCCGCAAAGCATCCCTTCCAAGAGCGGCATGCCCAGCACATAGTGGCAGAACAGCCCTACCAAGGCAGCCGTCACCACCGTGCCCAGACTCGACAAAAGAATCGCCACGCCAGCCACCGGCTTTGCCGCTTTCCAGCTTGTCCCAAAGCCGCCGTAAAACATAATAATCGCCAGGGCCACCGTGCTCATTTCTTCCGCAAAACGATAATCGTCAAAAGGAATGTTCAACAGCCCGTCCGAGCCAAACACCATCCCCAAAACGATAAACGCCAACAGCGAAGGAATCCCAATGCGCACCGACACTTTCTTCAAAATCGTACACACCAAAAGCACAATCGCCACGAACAACAAAAGAATAGGCAAGGATACTTCCATACAATTCCTCCTTTTAAGATGAAAATTTATACTCAGCGGCACACGCCGTAAATAGACTCAGCACTTTATTTTACCATAAAAACGCCGCCGCCCGCCACAGCAGCTGCCAATTTTAATCCAATGCCGAAAATTTCCAGCGCCTGTCGAGACAGATTTTCCGCACAAAAAAACGCGCGCCGTTTTGACGACGCGCGTTCGTATTCAGCCGCTGATGCTGTCGATGCCTTTGAGGAGGCTGCCGCTGCGACGGCCGTGCTGCAGGACGATGAGCCAGAGCAGGGCGGCGATGGCGGTGAAGACGAGCAGCAGGATGCCCAGGCCGTGCACATAGTTGCCGGAGATGACCGGCGCCAGCACCATGCCGAGGCTGCCGAGGACGGTATTGACAAAGTTGATGAGCGCCGAAGCAGAACCGGTGTCACGCTCCTGCTGATTGAGCAGAATGGCGGTGCTCATTGGACGCAGGGCACTCTCAAAGATGGTAAACGGCAGGAAGCAAAGCATAAAGACCAGCGGCATCCAGGTGCCGAAGAGCAGCAGAAGAACACCGCAGACCACCGTCACCACCAGGCAGACATTCATCATGAAACGTGGCGTGAAACGGCGCACGGCTTTAACATAGAGAATCGGCCCAAGAATCGCCGCCGCTGAGTTGAAGGCAAAATAGTAGCTGTAGCTGGTTTCCGAAAGGCCAAAGAAATCGATGTAGACGTACGAACAAACGGCAATGTATCCCATATAAGGTGCTGCCAACATAGCCGCTGAACAAAGAAACAGCGTGAAGCTTGGATTGCGGCCAACATCAATGAGCAGACCCAGGCTGCCAATAAGCGTGCCATTGTAGCGCTCCTGCGATGGCAACGTTTCTTTGAGAAAGACAACGGCGATGGTGCAGGCAGCGCCCAGCGCAGCCAGCACAGCAAAGGTCGCGCGCCAGCCAGCGTGAGTGACAATGAACGCCCCAATAATCGGCGCCAGCATCGGCGCAATGACGGCCATGGCCTGAACCACAGCGAGGATGGAATTGCGCGTTTGGCGATCGAAGCAATCCTTAATCATAGCGGTCGAAATCGCAACCATGCATCCAGCGGCCAGGGCTTGCAGCACACGCGCCGCAATCAGCATCCAAATGCTTGTGGCAACGGCACAGCCAGCACTGAACAGAGCATACACCAACGTGCCGGCGAGAAGCAGCTTCTTGCGGCCATATTTATCGCTGAGTGGCCCAAAAACAAGAGTGCCAATGGCCATGAAGAAAAAGAAACCGACGAGTGTCAAGTTGACCATCGATTCGCTGGTCGCAAAGGCAGCGGTCATATGAGGCACCGCTGGCAGATACATGTCCAACGACAAGGGCACAATCATGTTCATGCAAGCAATCAACACAATGATAAAGGTTTTGTTCACAATATTCCCTCCCAAAAATGTGCCAAAGAAAACAAAAAGGACCGGACAAGATCGCGAACACATTTATTCGCAGCCTTATCCGGTCCTTGTTAACCTCCGGCTATTCACCTTTTTCGGTCGATACAGCCATGCTGCATCAATAAGCACCGTTATGATAACAGGATGCTCTGGCTTTGTCAAGCATCTGCCGCCAGTGCCGATCGCTGCTCATTGCGGCGCTCACAAACTAAAAAAGCATTCCCATGAGTGCTCTTATTTTACGAGCGTTTTGTTACCATATGGCAACTTCGTCCGATTTGGAATTTTTTTTAACCCGATTCCACATTGCGTCAACTCTAGCCGTTCGGTATTGTATAGCTAACCAAGCTTAAAGCAAGCTTAAAAATCCGCAGTCCTGCACTGCGTCACCATCAAGGAGGATGATTATGTACAAACCTAAAAAAGCCGTTGCCGCTGTTTGCGCGGCGGCGATCCTGCTGAGCCCGACCGGTGCGTTGGGCGCATCACCAAAAGACTTTTCGGATTTTCCGAACGACTGGTCCACATCAGCCATGACAAAAGCGCTCGACAACGGCCTGCTGGGTGGCGTCGGCGACGGCCTGATTGCACCACAAGGCGTGCTCACCCGCGCACAGATGGCGGCCATCATCAACCGTGCCTTTGCTTCCAGCGACAAGGCTTCACTCGCCAGCTACAGCGACGTCAGTACCGACGCATGGTATTACGACGATATGGCCAAAGCCGTGCAAATGGGCACCTTCTCTGGTTCCGGCGCCGGGCTGCTCGAACCAGAGCGTCCCATCACCCGTGAAGAAGCGTTCTCGGTACTGGCACGCGCCTTCGCATTGAAAAACGGCGATGCTGCCGTGCTGGCAGAATACAGCGATGGCAGCGATGTGTCTGATTGGGCCAAGGGCACCGTCGCAGCAATGGTCAGTGGCGGCTATGTCAACGGTTCCGACGGCAAGCGTCTGAATCCACGCGCCTCCATCACCCGCGCCGAGTTTGCCGCCGTCATGAGCAATCTGGTAGCAGAATACATCGACGCGGAAGACGTTCAAACATCCCGCAGCAACGTTATCGAAGGCAACGTCATTGTACGCGGCAGCAACGTCACCCTCAGCGGACGAACCATCAAGGGCGACATCATCATTGCCGATCAGGCCGACAAAGTGACCTTAGATAAAATCAACATTGAAGGTCGCCTCGTCGTGCGCGGTGCCGCAGAGCGTTTGACACTGAGCGAAAGCCAGGCCAAGAACGTCATCATCAACAGCCCTGGTGCCGCAGCAGTGCTGGACGCTCAAAACAGCGATCTGGGCACAATGACGGTTCAGAGCGACATGACACTGGCTGGTGGCAGCCTGGATAAGGTGGTCGTTGAAAACGCTCGTCAGATCAACGTAAGCGAAAACGCCACCGTAAAAGACATGGTGGTCAAAGCGAAAGACGTCACCATCAGCGGTACGGGCACCGTTGAAAACATAGCTGCCAACGCCAATAATATCACCATCAACACCGTTGGCAGCAAAGTTACGGCTGGAAAGGGCACCACCGGAGTGATCGCTGGCGGCAGCACTGTTGCACCCGGTGAAACAGTTACCGTAGACGCCAACAGCAAACCAGGCACCAGCACCGACGGCTCATCCAATTCTACGCCTGGCACCACGCCAGGTGGCAGCACCGGAAACACCGATAATACCCCAGGCGACACCGAACAACCCGTTGCCGCCACCCTGGTCAACGCAGAATCCACCAAACTCATCGACCTCGGCTGGTGCCAATACGTCACCGTGCAATTTACGGATGGCCATAGCCTCAAAAACTGCACACTGAGCGTAGACGGCACCGATGTGACCAAAGCCTTCACGCCAATCAGCGACGACGGCAGCCTGGTGAAATGGGAAATCACCAACCTGAATCCAGCGCAGCTTACCGTAAAGATCGGCAGCGACACACAAACCGTCGCCCTCTCGGATAACGCCAATCCGACCGCACCAAGCGTGAAAAGCAACACCGCGCCGGAATTCATGATTGCCCATGGCACCCTCTCTTACTTCGACTACTACCTGACCAACTACGACGACAAAGGCCAGGTGCGTGTGGACCCATCAAAAACCACCTTCAACCTTAGCGGCAAATCCACCAGCGATGTGCCAGCCTTCTTCAGTCCGGCTGCCGAACGTAGCGATCAGGGCAGCGGCACCGTGTTGGTGGAATTCTCACAGAAAACTGACGCCGACCGCGCCTGGTTTGCGGCTGTCCCTGAAAACACCAGCGGCACCGTGCAGTTGGTCGCGTTCAATGAGAACAAAAACACCCTCAACGACAATCTTGGGTATACCAAAAACAGCGACGGCAGCATCAGCATTGCCATCGGTCAAACCAACTTCACTGAAAATGGCCGCTACTATGTGCGCGTCAAGTCCGAAGGCCACGACACCGCGTTGGTGCCAATTCATGTCGTCAACGCCACGGCACCGGTGCTTCAGCTTGATGGCAGCGGCACATACACTTCCGGCGAAAATGCTCATTTCAAAATTTTAAACATGACGTATGGGGTAACCAATCCAACCTATGCCGCTGAGCTCACTCGTCCCGACGGCACCACCGAACAGCTGGAAATGATTCGCGATTGGTACCAAATTGGCGACAGCCTGATTCTCTACAACGATGTTAACGCCGAAAACGGCCGCAACAACATTCCATACAACGGCACCTACACCCTCACCGTTCATTCCAACGGCTTCAAAGACATGAGCGTCACCTTCACCGTCACCGGCGGTGAAAACGCGCCAAGCGCCCGCTCCAGCCGTTCCGTACGCAGTGTGGATGTGCGTTCCAGTGCCACTTCCGTCCTGCCTGGTGGTGGCAGCGGCAGCGAAGGCGGTGGCGGCGGCATCTCTGCCGATTTAAAATTTGATGCCGATCTGTTGATCAACGCCACCCTGCTGAACAAGCTCGGCTTGGCCAACGATGCCGCAAAGGGCATTTTCGAACGCTGGACCTATGACATGTCCGGTTACGACACCGTCTGGACCAGCGACGGCACCGCGTACACCTGGAACGACTACATCACCACGGTCAACCAGGCACGTTCTGCTGGCAGCTACCTGAACTTTTCAGACTATGCGGAAGATGCCAAATGGCACACCCGCGGCACCCCATATGCAATAAAATCCGTCCTTGAAGACAACCTTCTCGGCGACATTCAATACAATGGCACCTGGGTTGGTCAGCAGACGCCGGATGTCACCCTTGTCAACGAAGCCGGCGAAACCATTACCGCCGTTCCAGAAGGCAAGGACATCCTTCTCAAAGCCAGCGATGCCAACTACTTCAAGAAACTGAACAGCATCAACCTCAACAAGTGGCCAATGGATCTTGATGAAAAATACTACAGCATCAAAGGCGACACCCTGACCATCAGCAAAGACGCGCTCGGTCTGCAGCCGGAAGGTGAGAACAGCATCACCCTCTATGCCGACGGTTACCGTGCTAAGACCCTCAGCGTGCGCTATACGCGCAGTCTGGAAACCGGGCTTTCACTGTCCGGCCCTGGCGATGTCAGCCGTGGCGATCAAGTGCGCATGACAGTAGATGGCTCGAAAGGCGACTTCCTGCTCAATCTCACAACCGTTACCGTCTATAAGCCAAGCGGCGAAACCCGCAACATCTACCCTCGCGGTGTCGGCAGCTACGACGACAACTACTACACCATCAGCAACGGCAACGTGCTGACCATCGTCGACAACGACGGCAGCACCTTCAATGAAGACGGCCGCTACACCATCAGCCTTGACGCTCATTATTACAACCGCCTGACCACAGAGCCATTCACCGTCAGCGGTGAGAAAAAAGACGCTCCTTCCTTTGAAAGCGCCGCCAAAAACAGTGACGGCAACATCGTTCTCACCTTCAGAAACACCGCCGCAGACTGGGGCAGCAGCATCGGCAGTGTCAGCGTCAATGGAAAAGCCTACACCAAAGCTGCCGATTTTGCCGAACTGAACAAACGCGAATACAGTTGGAAAATCGATAGCTATGGCAACTACGCACTGACCCTTCAGGGTAAAGAATTCAACCAAGACGAAAACACCATCACCATCTCGGCCACCGGCTACAAAGATGCCTCCTTCACCGTCGCAAAAGATGGCACCGGCACCGGCTCCGGTGAGGACACACAAGAGCCTACCATCAACGACGCACCCGCGGCACCAACGCCATCGGTCACAGAGGACGGCACCATCCTGCTAACCTTCGCTGATGTTGATAGCACCTGGCAGGAAAAAATCACCAAAGTGGATGTCAACGGCACCACCTATAACGCCTATGATGGTTATTTCGGCGCTCCTGAAGAAAACGAATACCAATGGAAAGACAACGGTTACGGCAAAAACGCCCTCTATTTAAACAAGAGCGCGTTCAAGGCTGGCGAAAACCTGGTTACCCTTTCGGCTGAAGGCTACAAAGATCTCATTGTTACCGTCACCGTTGAAGACACCAGCACCACACCACCCGTCAGCGACGCCAAGGAAGTGCCAAGCGTCAGCTATGGCACCGGCAGTGGATACAGCTACCTCTACATTGATCGCGATGGCCACAATAAAGCCGACGCACAGGCGTATATGAACGCCATCACCAGCGTCTCCATCAACGACACGGACTTTAGAAAAACAAACTTCTTCTATCCTGAAGCCAATGAATACGCCATCAGCAACAGCGGCACCCTATATCTGAACTTTGCAAGCAGCACCTTCTCCGGCAAAGACACCACTGTTTTAATCAAAGCCAAGGGCTACAAGGATCTGAGCCTCACCGTTAACAAAGACGGCGAACTCACGGTCAATGGCGACACCACCGAAGCCCCAGCCACACCGGAAGGGCCGAAAGTTGAAAAAGGGGATGGCTCCTGGTACTACACACTGAAATTTAGCGGCAGTGAGAGCATCCCTGCGTATCTGTCGGATGAAAGTTTCTCCCTTACCGTCAATGATACAACATACAAAAAATCCGATTCCAACCTTCTCAACAACGACGAATTCTATATTGATACCGACGACAACACCTTGATGCTGCACGACAGCAGCTTCACCAAGAATGGCAACACCACCATCACCATCCACGTCAACGGCTATCAAGACCGCGTCCTCACCATCGACAAAGATGGCGAAATCATTAAGGATTAACCCGTAACAAAAAAGTCTTCTCTTAATCACCAAGCCCCTGCGTCAAAGCCTTTGCGCGACGCAGGGGCACTTTTTTGTCGCACATAAAAACGCGCGCCGCTTCTGCGACGCGCGTTTTGTGTAAGGATTAAAGAACCGCCTCGGCCACCTGCCAAAGCAAGGAAGCCGCCGAAAAAAGCAGCACAATGTTGACGAGCTTCTGGAACACGCTGGTATCCATGCGCTGAACAATCCAGGTGCTCAGACGCACAGCAATCAGCACGGCTGCAAGCCCAACGATCATGTACGGCAGCCGATCCAGCGTGTAGGAACCAGTAAAAACATGCCCCAAGCAAGTCGCACCCATGGAAAAGGTACCGCAGCCAAACTGCATAACGCGGAACATTTGCTTATCGCGGTAACGGTTGCGGGTGTAAATAACCGTCAGCGGACCACCGCAGCCAAAAGCCCCAGAAATCACCCCAGAGCAGACAAGCAGTAGCTTGTGCCAAGGCCGCTCATGAAAGGTCGTCTTCTTTTTGCCCTGCTGGTTGTCAAAAAGCCCCCTGATGGCGGTAACCGCTACGAACACGCCCAGCGCCCCTTTCAGAGCAAGCTCCGGCAGGTATTTTAAAGAAAAAAAGCCAATAGGCATCCCGATGAAAATAAAGAGCAAAATGTGCGCCAGCTCCCGCCAGCGAATCTCATACCGCACCCGGAACGCCTGCACCGCCGACTGCAGCGCCGCAAACAGCACCAGCATCGACACCGTCAGCTCCAACGGCATGAACATGCTCAACAGCGGCAGTGCAATGACGTTCGCCGCAAAACCAATCAGCCCCGCCATCGTCATCGCCAAAAGCATGACAGCCCCATACAACACCAGTTCCAATCCCATTCATACACTCCCCCTTATTTGTCTCGTATTGTCCATTATAGCACAGCCCCTGGCATCCGCCCAGCAAAAAAGCGTGCCGCCTGTGCGACACGCTTAGATCATCTTATTCTGTTCTCAAGGCAATGACCGGATCTTTCTTCGCAGCCTTGCGCGCTGGAATCATGCCGCCGATCATCGTAATAACCACGCTGATCAGCACAAGCACCGCTCCAGCTTGCGCTGGCAGATACACCGTTACACTGGTGCTTTCAATGAGCTGCTTCAGAATGGCGTTGATCGGATAGGTCAGCGCCACCGAAATGCCCACACCCAATGCACCGGAGCACAGCCCGATGATGAGGGTTTCGGCGTTGAACACCTGCGAGATGTTGCGCTTCGACGCCCCAATGGCACGCAGGATACCAATTTCTTTCGTGCGCTCCATAACCGAAATGTGAGTGATAATGCCAATCATGATGCAGCTGACAATCAACGACACCGCTACAAAGGCAATGAGCACATAGGTCACCACGTTGACCATCGACGTCAACGAATTCGTCAGCAACGAAATGTAATCCGTATAGGTGATCTGTTCCTCTTCTGGACGGTCGGCGTTGTAGTTTTCAATGCAGGCTGCCACGCCTTCCTTGGCCTCAAAAGTATCGGTGTAGATGCTGATGGAATATGGCGCATCCAGGCTAACCTTCCCAAAACTGGTGAGGTTGTCCTCGTAGGTCACATCGCCCAGATACTGATCGTAGAAGTCCACCAGCAGCGCCTGATCCGGCTCCGATGCCAGCCATGCATCCAGCGCCGCAGCCATCGCGGTCTCGTCGCCGCCCATGCTGCTCATGGCAGCCATGGCGCTCATGTCGCCGCCTTCCGCCGAAGCATTTTCCTGCGCCGCAGAATACATCATCATCGTGTAGAGAGACGCTTTTTCGCTGATGCCCAGATTCTGCATGTAAGCCGTTGCATCGGCTGCTTTGGCGGCATCGTCGGCCGCTTCAAATTCCACACCATTGAGCACATTGATGGATGGGGTCGCTTCCTGCGCCTTCACCACCGCGCTGTTGTTGGTATAGTCAATGAGATAATCCGTCAGCGCACGAGTGTAGGCCACGTTCGACTGAATCGACGCATTTTCGCTGCCGTCTTTTGGACGAATGATGCCGCTGACCACCAGCTCCAGCCCGTTGTCGTACATCTGCTGCTGGTAAGACAAATCATCGTGCACATCCTTAAACGTGCCATCGCCGTTATCAATGTAATAATCGCAAGCCGGCACCAAACGGAAGCGCTTGTTCATCAGATCGTCATAACTCCAGGACGGCGTGTCCGCTTCTTCGCCAGCATCCAGCGCGTCCAGAATCGCGTCGTAATCGTCACTGCTCAGCACACCCAGCTGATACAGCACCGAGCTAGGAATGCTGTTCTTGTCGTCAAGCACCAGCACCACTTCGTTGTAAGCTTCCGGCCACTTGCCGCAAACCATGTCGTAGCTGTCGCTGATCACCGGACTGATCAGCGCATCCTCGCTGCTTCCTGGAATGATCTCGTCAAAATTCTCCGCGCCCACCGTGGACCCAGCCAGCATGGGGTTCATATTGATAGCAATCTCGGAATTTTCCATGTTTGACTGGTTTTCTTCCATGTCATCCATCGTCGTCTTCGTATCGCGGTTCGTGTTGATGACGCTGCCCGCCGTATCGGTTGTCAGCACGTCAAAATCCACGTTGTACGTATAAACCACGCCATTTTCACCAAGATACTGCTGAATGTCGCTGTCTGGATCGTCGAGATAGTTCTTAAACGCCGTCAAATCGTTCTCCGTGATGCTGGCGTTCATGTTGGCGTCCATCTCCAACAAGCTGTTGTTGGCATAGACCTTGTCACGGTCCTCGTCCACCTCAGCCGCCTTACTCGCCATCAGCCCGGCGCTCGACATCAAGCTGGACATATCCACCGTTTCCGCGTTAATAATAATCGGATAGGCATTCATCGCATCCTGCTGAATGTTGTTGATGTACGTATTCACCCCTGTGGACAGCGCCAAAATCAAGGCAATGCCGATGATCCCAATCGAGCCGGCAAACGCTGTCAGCAACGTGCGCGCCTTCTTCGTCCACAAATTCTTGAACGACAGCGACAGCGACGTGCGGAACGACATCGACGCCTTGCCCATGCTGCGATGCATCGGTGTTGCCGGATCAATTTCTTCCTCAGTCACCGGGCGCGTATCATCAATGACCGACCCATCCTTCAAACGCACAATGCGTGTCGCGTACTGTTCCGCCAGATCAGGATTGTGTGTGACCATGACCACCAATCGATCTCGGGCCACTTCCTTCAGCAGCTCCATAATCTGCACGCTTGTCTCGCTGTCCAGCGCCCCTGTTGGCTCGTCGGCCAACACAATGTGCGGATCGTTCACCAGCGCGCGGGCAATCGCCACACGCTGCATCTGCCCGCCGGAAAGCTGGTTCGGCCGCTTGTGAATGTGCTCTGCCAAGCCCACCTGTTCCAGCGCTTCACGCGCACGCTTGCGCCGCTCTCTGCGCGATACCCCGCTGATCGTCAGCGCCAGCTCCACATTGGCCAACACCGTTTGGTGCGGAATCAAATTGTAACTCTGAAACACAAACCCAATCGTGTGATTGCGATACGCGTCCCAGTCGCGGTCGCGATACTCTTTCGTCGAGACCCCGTTGATGATCAAATCGCCGTCTTCGTAGCGATCCAACCCGCCGACAATGTTCAGCAGCGTCGTTTTCCCAGAGCCCGACGGCCCCAAAATAGCAACGAATTCATTGTCGCGCAAATCCAGAGATACCCCATTCAAAGCAACCTGGGTAAAATCTCCAGTCGTGTATGTTTTGCGAATGTTTCTCAGTTGCAGCATCTCGCATCCTCCAAAAATAAAGTCCTTTCATTAGTATAGCACGTTCACAAAACCCACGCCACGCGAAATCAATCCAACATCTCCCCATCATAAAGATAGTCCGTCGACACGCCATGATACACCCGACATGGTAAGGATGGATGCGGCTCACTCGTCAGCTTGCCGTCTCGCAGCGCCACCGCATCCTCCAGATTGCGAGCGATATACCCTGCATCAATCGGACACTCGCTGTGACACGGCAGCACCGTCGCCTCTGCTGGAATCAGCAGCTTCAGCTTGCGCAAGCTGGCAATATATCCAGGCAGATTACGCTTCGTGCCAAACATATAAATCGGCCCGCCATGCTGCACCGTATCCCCTGCCAGCAACAGCTTCTTGTCGGCATCGTAAAACGCCACACTCCCTGGTGTATGCCCCGGAATCTCAATCACCTCAAAGCGATAGCCCCCACAGCGGCAAATGTCGCCCTCGTGCAGCGGCAGAAGCTCCACATCGGTCGCCTGCACCAACGTCCAGTCGCCAGGATGCATCCGACACACGTCTACATTCACCAAGCCGCCACTGTGGTCAAAATCGCCGTGCGTCATCACCACATCCACCGGCTTATCCGTCAGCGAGCGCACCGTCTCCAGCACGCCGCTGTCTGGAAAACCCACATCAAACAACAGCGCCCGCCCTTCACCAATCACCAGAAATTGCCGCACACGCTCATCCTCCAGCGCGTACAAATTGTCCATCAATAACCGCGTCGTCAACATGGTCCATTCCTCCTAACAAAAAAAGGCCCCGAACCCTCGGGACCCCTTTCATCTCATCAACAAATTATTCTTCTTCGTCGTCGCAAACAACCTGTACGCCGAACTTAGAAGCGGTTTCTACAACGTTATCGCAGCCGTCGAAATCCTGAACATGGATGGCGTTCTTGTCGACTTCTTCCTTTTCGTCTTCATCGTTGCAAACAACCTGTACGCCAACCTTGGAAGCGACTTCCTTAACGTCTTCACAGTATTCATCTTCAACAAAATCACGTAAATCAACACGCTGAGTCATAATCGTTCACTCCTTAGATAATATAGTTATCACTCGTATTCTGTACTATTATTATAACGGTTTTACCATCAAACCGCAATAATCGTTTAACAATTCGTATAAGTTCTATTTAATGGATGAAATTCTCCCTCAAATGATAGAACAAATACACCCACCGCTTATTCCTACACTTTTGCAATGGAAAGAATACGACCGAAAACTGCTGCCACCGATCATCTGAAACCGCAGGCCAAAAACAAAACCCTCGCCTCCCGAAGGAAGCGAGGGTTGATTTGCTTACTCACAAAAGCAATCAGAGATTACTTCTGGAATACAACGCTAGATGTGGTACCGTCAGCTGCGGACAGAGCGGTTACCTTGAAGCCAAGAGCTTCACCGACAAAACGTACTGGTACATAGGTACGATCGTTGGTGATTTCTGGAGCAACGTCCATGGTCTTTTCTTCGCCGTTAACGGTGTAGGTGGTTTCACCGATGGTCATAACCACTTCGGTCTTGCCAAGGGTGTAGGTAACGGTGCGTGCATCGTTATCCCATACTACGTCAGCGCCGATAGCTTCACCAAGAGCACGGAATGGTACAAAGGTGCGATCCTTAGCAACATATGGAGCAGAATCTTCAACAGTCACAACATCGTTGTTTACAACAAAGTCAGAAGAACCAATAGTCATAACTACAGTGCTGCTTACAACAGCATCTTCTGGACCGAAGGTATAGGTCAAAGTCTTTGCGTAGATCTTTTTGGTATCATTATCTCTGATTGCAACTACAATGTCAGCCTGAGTTTCTTTGTCAGAATATACTTTCAAAGTACCTTTACCATTGCTGATGCTGGTTGCAGGAGTCAATTCGATATGTGCATCTGGATTGGTTTGGCTATCAACAAAAGCGTACATTGTACCATTATTAATGGTTTTGATTGCTTCTTCGTCAGAATTGATAACTTGTGCTACGATAGCGTTGGTTTCTCTCGCTGGACCATTATCGCTATTGAAGGACAAACTAGTCCCTTCAACATTAGCTTTATCTACTACGGTCAAGGTGACCTGATCAACAAAACCTTTAGCTTCATTGATTGCAGTAATGGTAATTGGTGTACCAACAAGTTTCAAGGTTTCTTCTTCAGTAGTAGCATCCTTAACACTGAAGGTAACATTCTTTGCAGTCATGTTCAAAGTAGAGTCTGTGTCTACTGCAGTACCGCTGTAGCCAACAGATACATTAGTATTGTCAGCATCTTTTTCGATACCATTAGCGTCTACGAGAACAACTTTACCTTTAACATCAGCATTGATAGCCACCTGATTTTCATCAGTTACATTCTTGCTAGTAAATTTGATCTTAATACCGGTTGCAACACCGAATTTGTCTACAGTAAAGCTAGCATCTGCATAATTACCGGTTTCCAGAAGAGCGACACGAACAGTATAGTCACCTTCAACAAGAGTGGTACCTACAGTTGGAGCCAACGTATACACTTCTTTGTCAGCGTTCCAAACAAGTTTAAATGCAGCTTTGTTGCTCTGTTCTTTAAACTTAGCTGGTTTTTCAAGAACTTTAACATAATCGGTATTACCAACTTTTGCTGGTTCATTGTCAATTGCGTCAGCGCCTGTTACGGCATCACCATTCTGGTCAGTGATTGCAAATTGAACAGCATCAACATAGTCGGTATAGCTACCTTCTACGTTAAGAATCTGACCATTTTCTAAAGTGGTTTCAATATTTGCTGGATAGTCGGCTTCAACTTCACCTGCTTTTACGCTAGCAATTACGAGATAACCATCTTCAGAGGTAAAATACATCTTCAGAGTGCCAGCTTTGCTTGCACTGTAAGTAATTTGGAATTCACCTTTACGGTTAGTGGTAGCAGTACCTGCATCAAAAGTTTCACCACTAATTGGGTCTTTAGCAGTTACAGTCAAACCATTATCAGTTTCGATAGTAAAGGTTTCATTGGCAGCTGCGTCGGAACCAATAAATGCTTTTACAGTATAGGTTTTAGTTGCGGTGTTGTTATCCTTGATTGGATCAAGAGTAATCTTACCACCAGTTGCTTCACTACCATTAAAGGTTAATTTATCAACATCACCAACAGAAGCAGCATCAACAGTGATGGTATTCTTTTCACCAACAAAAGTTACGATATCGCTAGTAGAAGTTGGATTTGCTTCACTGAAGCTTACACCTGCTTTTACTACATAGTCACCAGCCGCAGTAAACTTAACGCTAAGCTTATTCAAATCAGCAGCATTATCAACAATTGCAGCAAGGCCATTGCTGAGATAAGTGGTGTCACTATGAGGTGCATCATTAACAGTATATTCTACGTTACGAGTAGGTGTGCTAGTATCGCCATCCACCTTTTCTGCCCATACATAGATCTTTTCACCAAGATCGGTACCAGGGGTTACATCACTACCATTTGCATCCTTTAAAGATACTGCTACAGGAGTTTTTACATCTACATTATCTTCTGCTAAAGATACATAAGAATCTGTTGGTTCTACTGCAGCGAAAGCAGCTGCAGGAACCAAGGTCAGAACGAATGCTGCCATGGTAACCAGCGCTACAATCTTTTTAGAGATCTTATTCAATATATTTCCCTCCCAATAAATTTTCTGCGGTGCTTTGCCGCCCGCATTCGGCGTTGGGGTTCTTCCTGCCCAACTCAGGGTGGCTTCTCCTGGGACTCGCCGCC
>OGRU01000957.1_pt1 | contig 24049 bp, 24 predicted proteins | sample 1553541 | NCBI WGS metagenome assembly OGRU01 (sample SAMEA2580068, study PRJEB22360) | human gut metagenome | biome: human gut; feature: human-associated habitat; material: faeces | place: Denmark | collected 2008/2010
CAACTCTACGACACCCTATATAAAAAAAAGAGACCAACCCTTTTGGGTCAGTCTCATCTGTGGAGTCTAACCAGGACAATATCGAAAAGTATTCATTTCTTGTGAATTGCTCTGCCGTTGCAGGCAATGTCGCTTTCGGGACAATGATGGATTGCGGAACGCCGGTTGATTTTATCGTTGACATGAAAAAGAAGGAAATCTACAAGCAGCCTGTTGAGGGTGGAAAATACCATCTGATTTCCATATCCGGCGACAAAGTCATACTTTCAGGAATGGATGAGGATTCTGAACAGGATATCATCGTGGGCACATCTGTTGACTCTTTGCAGAGCAATCTGGACAAGTAGTCGTGTCTCTGCACTCTACACATTTGCGGTGGAGTGCAGTCTTTATGGAATCCTGGAAATATGTGAAAGATGTACTACATCGAATTAAAAATGAAGAAAAAATTGATTGTGGCCGCAGGCATGGTGATAGTTGCCGCTGCAGCACTTTGCATTAAGGTTTCGAAAGAGATTATTGTGTCAAACGAACTTTTTGAGGAAAATGTTGAAGCTTTGACTAGGGTTGAGAATGATTATCAGAAAGAAATATGGATAGTCTATGAACATGGCAATGGGGATTTTAATTATACTAAAGGTGGTACAAGAAGTTGCTGATTCCATATGTTTCTGTTTGTAAAAATGATATTATGTTTTCCTATATGAATCTTTTTAAAAAAGTTCTGATATTTTTTTCAGTCATCGCCGCAGTTTCATGTGGAACTGCGGTCGGTGATGTTGAGGTTTCAGAACTGGATGCTTCTGAGTTGTGCCGTCTGCAGCAGGCGGACAACCCGATACGTGAACTGTACAGCATGGCCGTGCAGAATGACTCTACAGTTCTTCTGTCAACGGACAGGGAAGTGTTGAGGTATTCTTTTGAAGGGAGGAGATTGAAGAATCTCGGCAACAAAGGCCGTGCTGCCGGCGAGTATAATATGCCGATGAAAGTCCGTGTCGACGGTGACCGTATCTTTGTGTGGGATGCTATGAACCTGAAGTTCATGCAGTATGATGCATCTGGCAGTTTCATCGGAGAATCCAGCTATACGTCAGCGATTAAGGACTTCCTTCCTTATGGGAATAAGATTGTCATCTATACTGCTGGTGCAAGGGAACAGAACATCATTGACATTTATGATATTGCCGCAGGTGCGGTCGTGAAGTCATTGACAAAGTCGTCTTCAGTGCAGCGCGTGTTCAATTCATCTGGAGTGTATCCCATGTGCATAAAAGATGGGATGCTCTATTATATGCCGTGCTGTGAGATGGATGTGTATGGCTTCAATCTGGAAACGGGTGAAGATGCGGGGTGTCTGTTCCATATAGAATCATCTTCTTTCAAGTCTGGTGAAATTGATGATGTTGAGGCGTTGCTTTCAAACAGGAAGAAACTGTCCGGATTCTATGATGAAGTTTCATCGGTACTCATGATTATGCCGGTCGGGAACATGTTCAAGGTGCTGACTTGTGAGGGCGAATTCTACAGGGAATCTGGCATCCGGAAAAATGACAGACGTTATTACTCACTCTATGAGGTTGACCGTAAGGGGAAAGTCATGGACAAGCGCTGTTTTCCGTATGATACTTTTGAAAGCCGATCCGCAGTGGATGTTTTCAATGGAAAGCTGTACTTCCTGAAGAAGACGCTTGATTTGGCGGGCGGTGAGGAGAGCCATACTTTATGTGTATATGAATAAATTTTGTGTGGTAGGAGCGGCGATTACTGCATTATTTGTCATTGCTTCTTGCGGTAGCAACAATACTAATGTCCCGGCGAAGTATTCTGGTTCGACTTCGCCATAGGCACCATCGCCGGTATGACCCTCTCCGTCATCGCCCTCATCTTCCTCCTCCCGGTCTTCCTTCTGCCCCTTCCTGCCGCTCCGTCCACTCTATTCCACAACGGAAGAGGTGACCGTGACGTGCTGCGGAGCTGAAACGAAAACGAGGGCAGCTTATGTAAGCCGTCCTCGTTCTATAGCCATGTGGCCGTCTGCATTGACCTGAACCTACCTTTCGATAGTTGCCTCACGGTCAGGTCCGAGAGAAATGATCTTGATAGGAACTTTCAGGTAGTTCTCCATGAAGCGGATATACTCCTTGAAAGTCTCAGGAAGATCCTCTTCCTTGCGGCAGCCTGTCAGATCCTGATTCCATCCCTTGAACTCAGTATATACAGGTGTAATCTCGCACTCAGTATCGAATGGAAACTGATTAGTCTCCTTACCGTCAATGATATAAGATGTGCAGACCTTGATGGTCTCGAAAGAATCGAGGCAGTCGGACTTCATCATGATGAGGTCGGTCACACCGTCGATCATCACAGTATATTTGAGGGCTACAAGGTCAAGCCAGCCGCATCTGCGTGGACGTCCTGTCACGGCTCCGAACTCATGACCGATCTTGCGGATCTTCTCACCTGTCTCATCGAAAAGCTCGGTAGGGAACGGACCGCTGCCGACACGGGTACAATAGGCCTTGAAAATGCCATATACGTGGCCGACTCTTGAAGGAGCTACGCCCAGACCTGTGCAGACACCGCCGATGGTTGTAGAAGAAGAAGTGACGTACGGATAAGAGCCATAGTCAATGTCAAGCAAAGAACCCTGGGCGCCCTCAGCCAGCATTGACTTTTCGTCAAGCCAGTTGTTGACAAAGTACTCGCAGTCGATGAGTTTGAATCCTCTGAGGAATTCGATAGCGCTCATCCACTCTGCCTCATCCTTGTCGGGATCACACTCGAAATTGAGGTCCTTGAGGAGCTGGAGATGTCTGTTCTTGAGCTTCTCGAATCTCTCCTGGAAATCAGGTGCGAGGATATCTCCCACGCGGAGACCATGACGGGAAATCTTGTCAGTGTATGTAGGTCCGATACCTTTCAGGGTAGAACCGATTTTGCTCTTGCCTGCAGCAGCCTCATAAGCAGCGTCCAGAAGCCTGTGAGTAGGCAGGATAAGATGAGCTTTCTTGGAAATGCAGAGTTTTTCTTTCGGTTCGATGTGCATCTTGCTGATGTTTCCGCACTCTTCTCTGAAAGTGATAGGATCGAGAACCACTCCGCTACCGATGATGTTGGTGGAGCCGTCTCTGAAAATTCCTGACGGAATGCTTCTTACCACGAAATTGTGTCCGTCGAAATGGAGTGAATGACCTGCATTCGGACCACCCTGGAATCTGGCGACTGCAGGATATCTTCCGGCAAGTACGTCCACGATTTTACCTTTGCCTTCGTCTCCCCACTGAAGGCCAAGAACTACGTCAAGTTTCATATTGTAAAAATGTTTGTTTCCTGTTGAAATTTAAAGATGCCTGTCCGCAGAGGAACAGATCAATGCCGGACTAGAACGGCAAGTCGTCTCCCGGGCCATCGTTTCCCGGAAGATCAGGAGTCTGAGGCTGGGTCGGCATGGCAGTCTGCGGCTGCGCGGTGTAAACTGGCTGCGCCTGGCTCTGGAATCCTGCAGGAGCCTGATATGCAGGCTGCTGATATCCCTGTGGCTGTGCAGTCTGAGCAGCCTGCTGGTTGGCCGGATTGTCAGACTTGCGTCCAAGCAACTGGATGGCATTGGCAATGATCTCAGTCCTATACTGTTTTGCCCCTGCCTGGTCAGTCCATGACCTGGTCCTTATCTGACCCTCCACATAAATCTGTGATCCCTTTCTGATGTACTTCTCCGCAAGGTCGGCCAAGCCTCTCCATGCTACGATATTGTGCCATTCAGTGTTTTCACGGACCTCGTTGTTGCGGTCTCTGAACCGTTCAGTTGTGGCGAGCGTGAACTGTGCTACTTTTGGATTTGTGCCCGGCTGTGCGGACGGATTGTTCTCAAGGTAACGGACTTCCGGATCTTTTCCCACGTTACCGATCAGCATTACTTTATTCAATGACATTGTAAATATTGTTTTAACAATGCAAGTTAGTAATTTTTATTGATATTATTCAGAATCTGTTTTGAAATGTTAGGCCTGCCTACTCGCGAGATTTAGACAATCTGCGAATCTGCAATCACCTGCTCCATTGCATTGAGGTCGGGAATTCTGCCCGTAAGACTCAGGTATCCAGTAAGAGCCTGATAAAGAAGCCACTTTGTTCCAGGGACATACTGCGCCCCACCAGCATTGACCTTATCGATTACAGACCCGCTGAATGACGGATTCTTGTAGTTCGCCTCAAGGATGACTTTTCCAGGGCGCGGCCACTGGTATCTGTCCTCGCCCTCGAAATCTTCAGCCGTAAGAGTCCCGATTTCATCGAGTTTCACAGGCAGGGTATAGATTACAAGGTCGCACTCCCTGACTGCTGCCCTGAAGTCAGCCATCTGGTCACATATGAAATTGTACTCAGGCATCTCATCTGCGATTTTCTGAGCCTTCTCCGGAGTCCTGTTCATAAGTGCAGTATCGAAACCAAGCTCGGCAGCAGCCACAGCCGCAGCACGGCCTGCCCCGCCGCAACCGACAATCAGAGCCTGCGGCTTGCGGGAGAAGAGCATTGTCAATGCCTGTCTGAGGTACAGATGGACCTTCTTGTGCATGGCTTCTCCGTATTTTGCTGCGAACTGTCTTACCAGTCCCGGCATATATGCCTCGGCAATGCTCAGGATGATGCCTGTGAAATCGGAATTGTCGGCGAGAATGCCGTCCCCGGTCTTCACGAGAATATTTGCCGCTCCGATTTTGCTGCAATATGAGGTATAGATGTCTGCACGTCTGAAAGCATCCTCCTTGAAAGGTGCAGTAACATTGATGCCTTTATATCTCTCCTCGAAGGTCTTGAAAGAGGTCCCGAAGGATGCGCCCTCTATCAGGTCATAGTTGTACTTTCCGCCGAATCCGGCATTGAAAAGGGCAGGGGAGAGTGATTTGGCGATAGGATCGCCTATCAGTCCGTAATTATTCATTGACTTGTACTTTTGGCGTGGATGTGCGGTTACTTCTTGCTGCTGTGTCTCTGCCTTACGGCTTCGAACATGAGAATTGCCGAAGAGACCGACACGTTCAGAGAGTCCATCTGTCCAAGCATCGGAATCTTCACATGGGCATCAGCGTGCATTCTCCAGAATGTTGACAGTCCGTCGTGTTCTGTGCCCATGACCAGTGCGGTGCCGCATGTCATGTCGGTATCATAATACCATGAAGAGTCCTGGAGTTGTGCCGTGTAAATCTTTATATTGTTGTCATTCAGCCATTTCAGAGTCTCTCCTGAAGTTGCTGCCACGATTTGTCTCGTGAATACGGCTCCAAGACTGGCACGGATGAGATTGGGATTGAACAAATCCGTGAGCGGGTCGCAGATTATCACGGCATCTGCATCAGCAGCGTCGGCTGTTCTCAGTACAGCGCCAAGATTGCCCGGTTTTTCCACTGATTCGAGCACAACTACAAGAGGATTTTCGCGAAGTTTCACATCTTCCAGAGACTTTTCCTTCATCTCTATTTCTGCGATAATACCCTCAGTACCACTGCGATACGCTATTTTCTCATAGACATTCTGCGGAACTTCGTAACATGAGCATTGACCGTCGCACAATTCAGCGATTTCATTGAAATCCTTGTCCGAGATGATATCCTTGCATATGAAAAGAGCCTTGGCTCTGTAGCCGGCCTCGATGCAATGTTTGATTTCCAGTCTGCCTTCCACTATAAAAAGAGCGTTCTCGCGCCTGGTACGGGATTTCTCCCCAAGCGCGAGAAGCATCTTGATTTTAGGATTTTGAGCAGATGTTATTGACTCTGTTCTCATTATTGTTCGTCTTTTTCCTCAGTCGGCTTTGACATCTTTTCCGGACGCATCTGCGGGAAGAAGAGCACATCCTGGATAGTGTTGTTGCCGGTCATGAGCATTGTAAGTCTGTCAATGCCCATTCCGAGTCCTGATGTAGGAGGCATACCGTACTCGAGTGCGCGGAGGAAGTCGTAGTCGATGAACATCGCCTCGTCGTCTCCGTTGCTCTTGAGCCTGGCCTGCTCCTCGAAACGCTCTCTCTGGTCGATAGGGTCGTTGAGCTCTGAATATGCGTTTGCCAATTCATGACCGCATACGAACAACTCGAAACGTTCTGTAAGAGTAGGGTCGTTTCTGTGTCTCTTTGTAAGTGGGGACATCTCTACAGGATAGTCGGTTACGAATGTAGGCTGTACAAAGTGCTTCTCGCAGTATTCTCCGAAGATGGCGTCGATAAGCTTGCCCACACCCATTGAAGGCTCGATTTCCACATGGAGCTTCTTGCAGGTCTCGCGGAGCTGGTCCACATCCATGCCCTTCACGTCAATGCCGGTGTATTCCTTGATGGCATCGAGGATGCCGATTTTCTTGTAAGGAGCCTTGAAGTCGATTTCCACACCCTCGTTCATCACGGTGGTCTTTCCGTAGAGGTTCATGGCAATCTTCTCAAGCAGATTCTCGATGAATTCCATCATCCAGATATAGTCCTTGTAAGCCACATAGATTTCCATGCAGGTGAACTCAGGGTTGTGGGTCTTGTCCATTCCTTCATTACGGAAATCCTTTGCGAATTCATATACTCCGTCATATCCGCCCACGATAAGTCTCTTGAGGTAGAGTTCATTCGCAATACGCAGATACAGAGGAATATCCAATGCATTATGATGTGTGATGAAAGGTCTTGCGGTAGCGCCTCCCGGAATTGACTGGAGAATAGGTGTTTCGACCTCGAGGCAGCCTGCGTTGTTGAAATACTCACGCATCGTGGCGATGATCTTCGCCCTCTTGATGAAGGTATCCTTCACCTGAGGGTTTACGATGAGATCGACATAGCGCTGTCTGTATCTGAGCTCAGGATCAGTGAATGCGTCGTGAACTTTTCCGTCAGCTTCCTTCACGATAGGAAGAACCTTGAGGGACTTGCTGAGGAGTGTGAGCTCTTTTGCGTGAACTGTAAGCTGGCCTGTCTGGGTATGGAATGCAAAACCCTTGATGCCCACCACGTCACCGATATCCAGAAGTTTTTTGAATACGGTGTTGTACATGGTCTTGTCTTCGCCAGGGCAGATTTCGTCTCGTTTCACATAGACCTGGATACGTCCTGTGGAATCCTGGAGCTCCATGAAAGAAGCCGCTCCCATGATTCTTCTGGACATGATTCTTCCTGCGATGCATACGTCCTGGAAATTTCCCTTCTCAGGATCGTATTCTGTCTCTATTTGTTTAGATGTTGTGTTTACCGGATATAAAGGTGCCGGATATGGTTCGATTCCAAGTTCTCTGAGCTTGTCGAGGGACTGTCTTCTAATGAGTTCCTGCTCGCTCAATTCCAAATTTGCCATATTATTGTATCTCTTATAGTTTTCCTAAAGCTATCTACAAAAGTAACATATTTAATTCGAAATTTGAAATAAATAAGGTATCTTTGTATATTATGGACAAAGAAAGAGAATGGAGATTAAGAGAACCGGCGGATCCGGACAATGTTGCACAGCTCGCGGCAGAGCTGGGCGTTGACCCTGTCCTGGCCACTCTTCTCATAAACAGAGGTGTGAAAACATTCGAAGAGGCGAGGTCTTTTTTCAGACCTTCGCTGTCTGCGCTCCACGACCCTTTCCTGATGAAAGACATGGACAAGGCGGTGGACCGTCTGGAAAAGGCCATCTCAAGTTCTGAGAAAATCCTTGTCTATGGAGACTATGATGTCGATGGCACGACTGCCGTGGCATTGGTCTATTCCTTTATCCATAAACTTAATCCGCTTGCCGATTTCTACATCCCTGACCGTTACGACGAAGGTTACGGCGTGTCCAGGAAGGGCATCGACTGGGCCGCGGAGAACGGTTTCAGCCTCATAATCACACTGGACTGCGGAATAAAAGCCATTGACAAAGTCGAATATGCCGCGGGCAAAGGCATTGACATAATCATTTGCGACCATCATCTTCCGGAAGACGAAATTCCGGCGGCTGCGGCTGTGCTTGATCCGAAGAGGGATGATTGCAACTATCCTTTTGACGATTTGTCGGGTTGCGGTGTCGGTTTCAAACTTGTGCAGGCCTATTCCCAGACTCATGGCATTGACTTCGAAAATCTGTTGCCGCTTCTGGACCTTCTGGTCGTCAGCATCGCGTCGGACCTCGTGACCGTGGTGGGGGAGAACAGGGTGCTTGCGCATTTCGGTCTCAAGAGGCTGAACGAGCAGCCTCGCGTAGGTCTGCAGGCCATGATTGACCTCGCGAACCTCGAGCCGGGCCACATCACCATCGACGACATTGTCTTCAAAATTGGCCCTAGGATCAATGCTGCCGGGCGTATGGAGTCTGGCCGTCTCGCGGTGGAACTTCTGACCGCGGAGGACGCCCATACCGCTATGAGCATCGGAGGCAAGATCAATGACAATAATAATGAGCGCAAGAGCATTGACCGTGAAATTACCCGTGAGGCTCTGGAAATGGTGCAGAACGGTACATGCTGCTCTTCGCAGAATGCCGTAATCGTCTATGGCAAAGACTGGAACAAAGGTGTCGTAGGAATCGTTGCGTCCCGACTTGTGGAGGCTTTCTATAAACCGACTTTCGTGCTTACCAGGTCAAACGGTTTCGTTACCGGTTCTGCCCGCAGTGTGCGCGGATTTGACCTGTATGATGCCATCAGCAGTTGTGCGGACCTTCTGGAGAACTTCGGCGGCCATATTTATGCTGCGGGATTGACGATGAAAGAAGAGAATCTTCCGGAATTCACAGCCCGCATTGACAAGTACGTCAGTTCACACATCACTACTGAGATGGCTACGCCAGTAGTTGAGGTAGATTCTGAAATCAATTTTGCCCAGATAACTCCTAAATTTTTCCGAATCCTGAAGCAGTTCCAGCCGTTCGGTCCGGGAAACAGTTCGCCTGTTTTTCTTACCAAGAATGTCTATGACGACGGAAACGGCAGAAAGGTCGGCCCCGGAGGACAGCATCTGAAACTTGAACTCATACAGGAATCTCAGCCATATCATCAGGTTTCTGCCATTGCTTTCAATATGGCGGCATACTTCGAGCATATCAGGAACGGCAATCCCGTGGATGTCTGCTACAGCATTGTCGAGAATTATTATCGCGGGAATTCCACGCTCCAGCTCCGCATAAAGGACATGCGCGAGAGGGAGGACATCATCTAGCCGCTCCGGTTTCAGCTATTATTTCTGAAGCAACGTCAGGATATTCCTTATTGTCAATGTCAATGATAATGTGTGCTGTCCTTTCATAGAGTGCGGCCCGCACTGCCATCAGTTCCTCTATCCTCCTCTGCAGCGTCTCCTTGTCAGGCCTGTCACCGAGTATCGGTCTGTCTCCCGGCCAGTTCCATAGATTATATACTAGGGTGTCCGTTCCTGCTTTCAGATATACGCAAGTGGTTCTGTTTCTGAGGATTCCGGCTGCTTCCGGAGTCGTGACAAGACCGCCGCCGGGCGACAGGACAAGATTCCCGTCCCCATTTTCATCCAGGACTTTTGTCAATGCCAGTGTCTCGATTTCCCTGAAGCGCTTCTCTCCCTCCTCTGTAAAAATTCTTCTGACGCTGCGCTGCTGCGAAGCCTCGATCCAACTGTCCAGGTCAATGACATTGTATCCGAGCTGTTTGCCCAGTTCCTTTCCGATGCAGCTTTTGCCGCATCCCATGAACCCTATCAATGAAATGACCATCGGGACAGTGTCTAGATGTCGAACAGGTTAGGTTCGTCGTCATTGTCAGAATCCGGATCAGATTCGCCTATGTCACCCTTGACTTCTTCGCCCTTTTCGGCCGGCCTGTAAAGGTCTTCAGGATTGAAGGCCGCGTCATCCGGAATGTCGTCCGGGCCGAGAGAAATTTCCTCTCCGGGATTGACAGTGAGCTCGTCTTCCTCATCGTCCTCAGGCTTGTGTATAGGTTCTATGAATTCCACTTTCAGAACATCAAGCCTGTGGCATCTGCTGCCCTTTGCCGCAATCCCTTTCTTTCCGATAAACTCCTCAGCGTCAAACTTTTCAGGAGTCCTGTGTTCCTGACGTCCCGTGAAAGTGACCATGAACTGCGGATGCTTGTCCGCGCTGAAGTCAGCCAGATATGTGCCTTTTCCATGAGGAATGAACTCCACAGGGACATTGTCACTGATCGGGAATGAGAATCTCTTGATATAGAAATGTCCCTCTCCGTCATAGTACAATGCAGCATAGACCTTGTTCTCGTCGTATTTTTCGATTCTGAGCAGTTCTCCCTGATAGCGGCTGCTGAGGTCATACGACGTGGTATAGTAGGTCCCGTCCTTGAATACGGCCAGAACTCTGTCGTCTCCGCTGAACTGTCCGAGATATTCGCCACGTCCTTCGTCATTGATTCTCTGCACGTCGGGATCGAACCAGATATCTTTTCCTCCAATAGTGGATATGCCTTTGGCTTTCAATGAAATACGGGCGATGGCATTTTTTGTCACCACGTTGCCTCTGGAGAGTTTGCCCTTGATGGCAAGTTCCGAGAAGTCGTATTCCATATTCAGTTTCTTGAGTTTCGGTTTCGGACGGAAATAGATTTTCACCGTCTCGGCCTCGCCATTGTGATTGACAGAGAACCATTCGATTCTCGAGCCTGGAGTGCCCTGGGTGATATCGTATTCCTTGTCCCTGGTGATACTGGTGATGGCGAACCTCTTGGCGTAATATAAGCTGGATGCTCCGGCCTTGCCGTCGCGGTAGATGACGTTGTAGATGGTCCTGTTGTCACCTCTGTTGAAGATTCCGACATAGAGAAGATTCTTTTCGAAGAAGTCTTTCTCCGCAACCTTCTTTATCCAGTATTTGCCGTCCTTGCTGATAACGATGACCTCTGAAAGGTCTGAGCAGTCGCATACGAACTCTCCCTCGTCCTTCTTCAGGCCGATACCCACGAAGCCTTCTTCAAGGTTGGCATAGAGTTTCGCATTGTTGCTGACAACCTTGGTAGCGGTGATGGTCTCGAAGCCGGTAATCTCCGTCTGCCTCGGGAAATCCTTTCCGTACTTGGCCTTGATGTTCTTGAAAAAGTCGATGGTATAGCGAGTTATATTCTCGATATTATCCTTGACCTTTGCAAGTTCGGCCTCTACAGCAAGTATCTTCTCGTCAATGACTTTGGTGTCGAATTTGGATATTTTGCGGACAGGTTTTTCGACAAGTTTCAGGATATCGTCCATGGTAATCTCCCTGAGGAGCAGGTGCTGGTACTCCTTCATCTTGCCGAAGATGGCTTCTGTCTGCGCCTCCCATGATTTCTGGTCCTCTTCGAGAATCTTATAGACTCTGTTTTCGAAGAAAATCTTCTCAAGGGAAGTATAATGCCATGTGTCCTCGAGCTCGTTCTTCCTGATTTCCAGCTGCTTCTTCAGCAGGTCGCGGGTATGCTCGGTATCATAGATGAGGATATCATCTACGCTGAGGAACTGTGGCTTGTTGTCTTTGATGACGCAGGCATTCGGTGCGATAGTGGTTTCACAGTCGGTGAATGCGTAGAGTGCGTCGATGGTCTTGTCCGGGGAAACATCATTTGGAAGATGGATGACGAGGTCAGCCGTAGCTGTCGTCATATCTTCGATTTTCTTGATCTTGATTTTTCCCTTGTCTTTTGCCTTGAGGATGGAATCTACCAGAATATGGGTTGTCTTTCCATAAGGTATCTCCTTGATAGCCAAGGTGTTCTTGTCGATTTTCTCGATTTTTGCCCTGACTTTCACGCTTCCGCCTCTCTGGCCCTTCATATATTTGCTGCAGTCCGCATATCCGCCGGTAGGGAAGTCCGGAAGAATTTCGAACTCTTTACCTTCGAGATATGCGATGGATGCATCTATAAGTTCATTGAAGTTATGAGGAAGAATTTTGGACGCCATTCCTACTGCGATTCCTTCTGTGCCCTGGGCGAGCAGAAGAGGAAATCTGACCGGCAGTTCCACAGGTTCCTGATTCCTGCCGTCGTAGGAAGTCATCCACTCCGTAATCTTCGGGTCGAAAATTACATCTTTGGCAAACTTGCTGAGTCTGGCCTCGATGTATCGTCCTGCCGCATTCGGATCTCCTGTGAGGATGTTACCCCAGTTTCCCTGGCAGTCGATTGCATAACCTTTCTGACCGAGCTGGACAAGCGCTCCGAGAATGGAAGCGTCACCGTGCGGATGATAGTGCATGGCCTCGCCGACAATTCCCGCGACCTTGCTGTATGAGCCGTTGTCATGTTCATACATTGCATGAAGGACACGTCGCTGGACCGGTTTCAGTCCATCGACGATATTCGGAACGGCACGCTGGAGTATGACGTATGAAGAGTAGTCCAGGAACCAGTCCTTGAACATTCCGGACAACTTGTACTTCTTGCTGTCTTCACCAAGCAGTTTCTCGTATTTTTCAGACGGTGCGGCTGAAGAGTCGTCAATCGGCTCCTCATCAAGTTCCTCATCGTTCTCCAACTCATCCGGAGTCAGCTCGTCGTCATCTTCCCAGTTCTTGCTCATTTTCAGTTGAATATATGGTTATCAATTTTCTTCCCTCCGGATATCCGGCACTAGTCTTCGTAGCCGAATTTCCTGAGTTCCCTCTTGTTTTCGCGCCAGCCTTCATCCACCTTCACGAACATTGACAAAAACACCTTCTTCTGGAAGAAGTCTTCCATCTCGATGCGAGCTTTTGTTCCTGTCCTTTTCAATGCTGCTCCGCCCTTGCCGATGAGGATTCCCTTCTGCGAATCTCTCATGACATAGATTACGGCGCTGATGTCGTACCTGTCTGCACCTTCCTTGAAGGATTCGATTTCCACCTGGCAGCTGTAAGGTATCTCTTCAGAGTAGTTCTCGAGAATCTGCTCGCGGATAATTTCCGAGGCGAAGAATCTGAGGTTCTTGTCTGTGAACGCGTCCTTGTCGAACCATGCCGGTGACACCGGAAGTCTCGAAATGACCGCATTGAGAACGCTGTCGAGGTTAAATTTCTCCTTCGCCGAAACCGGTATGATCAATGCCTTGGGCAGTCTTTCCTGCCACTCTGACATTGTCTTTACCACCTTCTGCTGGTCGCTGATGTCGATTTTGTTTATGACAATGATGACCGGACATTCGAGTCTCTGGAGTTTCTCGATATACTCGACATTCTTGTCAGCCTTCTCGACGACATCTGTAACGTAAAGGATGATGTCCGCGTCACCTATGGCCGCATCGACAAAATCCATCATGTTTTCCTGAAGCCTGTAGTTCGGCTTCAATATTCCCGGCGTGTCGGAATAGACTATCTGATAGTTCTCTCCGTTTACAATTCCCATGATACGGTGTCTGGTCGTCTGGGCCTTTGCCGTAACAATCGAAAGTTTTTCGCCGACAAGAGCATTCATAAGAGTGGATTTGCCCACATTCGGATTACCGATGATATTGACAAATCCAGCTCTGTGCTCTTTTGGTTCCTGAATAGAACTTGTTGACATATCTTAAGATTAAGCGTATGCTCCCATCTTGAGGACATTGGACTCGCCTTCTGTGAGATATCTCCACTCGCCTTTCTTCAGGCCCTTCTTTGTAAGTCCTGCGAAATAAACTCTGTCAAGAGCCTTCACGTCATATCCGAGTGACTCGAAAATTCTTCTGACGATGCGGTTCTTGCCTGAGTGGATCTCGATACCGAGTTTTCTGTGGTCCTCTGCGTCGATGTACTCGAGTTCATCAGCCTTGATGTCTCCGTCATTGAGGGTGATTCCGTTCAGAACCTTGTCGAAATCTTCCTGGGAGATAGGCTTGTCAAGGATAACCTGATAGATTTTCTTCTTGTCGTATGAAGGATGTGTAAGTTTCTCTGCAATCTCACCGTCGTTTGTGAACATGAGCACACCGGTGGTGTTCTTGTCTAGACGTCCTACAGGGAATACCCTTGCGCTGCAGTTCTTGAGAAGGTCCATGACGGTCTTGTCTGCATGAGGGTCGCTTGCTGTAGTTACGAATCCCTTAGGCTTGTTCATTACGATATAGACTTTCTCCTCGCCGCGGATTCTCTCTCCGTTGAATCTGATGTCATCGTTGAGGACATTGACCTTGGAACCGAGCTCGGTGACAACCTCTCCGTTGACGGTTACGACACCTGCCTGGATGTACTGGTCAGCCTCGCGGCGTGAGCAGATACCTGAGTTTGCAATGAACTTGTTGAGGCGGATAACTTCCTTGATAGGTGTCTCCACGTAGTCATTGTCGGAAATCTGTATCTGGTCGAGCTGAGGTTTTCTGCTCAGCATAATATTCATGTTCTGCTCGTCAGTATCGTTGAATTTGTATGGATTCGGTTTGGCCTGGGCTCTCTTGGCATCCATTCCACGTCCGTTTCCGCGTGGAGCTGCGCCTCTTCCTGCAGGTCTGCTGCTCTTGAATCCGCCTCTTCCGGCTCCGTTGTCACGTCCGCCGAACGGTTTTCTTGATGGACCGAAGCTTCTTCCTTCTGAACTTCTGCCTTCACTTGAGAAAGCCCTTCTGCCTGACGGACCGAAACTTCTGCCCTCTGATGAGCCGTAAGATGCTCTTCTGCCTGACGGACCGAAGCTTCTTCCTTCTGAAGATGAACCATATGATCTTCTCTCTGAATCTCCGTAGCTTCTGCCTTCAGATGATCTGCCGTAGCTGCTTCTTCTGTCCTGGCTGCCATAACTGCTTCTCCTGTCGGAGTTTCCGTAGCTGCTTCTTCTGTCTGAATTTCCGTAGCTGCGTCCTTCTGATGAATGTCCATAGCTCCTTCCCTCTGAAGAACCATAACTTCTGCCTTCAGATGAGCCGTAGCTTCTGCCTGATGAACGGCCATAGCTGTTGCCTGAGCGGCCGTAAGATGATCTGCCCTCTGAATTGTAAGGACGTCTTTCATAACTCCTACCTTCTGAACTTCCTGAACGTCTGCTGTCAGAGTTGCCGTAGGATCTTCTTTCTGCCGGTCCTTCTGATGATGAATAGACCTTACCGGAAATGCGAGGCCGTCTCGGTCTCAGCTTTCTTCCTTCTGCGGTAAAACCGCCTTTGTTGTTTTCTTCCATTTGGATATTGCCCTTGTCGGGCGGATTAATTGTTTATGGCTCACGCCATTATGATAATATATGTACGGCTTTCGCCGATTTTTCTGTTTAAGGTCAATGCGAGGTCAGTTTGAACTGATATGTGATTTTACCCTGCTGCAGAGGTGGTGCTTCCGTGCTCATGTTGAAATGGGTCTTCAAAGCGGCCTCTCTGGCGGCACTCCACAACTCTGCATTGTTCACAGTCGTTCCGACTGCGCCTGCCTGGGCTTTCTTGACATTGCCGTAGTTGTCCACCCAAACGGTTACGACTACAGTGCCTTCTTCCTGAACTTTATACACAGGTTTTGCAATCACTCCGTTTACGCTTCTGCCCTTCACATGGGCGTTAGGAGTGGAGACGGTCTTTCCAGTCATAGTGTTGCCCTGTGCATGTCCGGCCTTCAGTCTTTCTGTAACCTTGTCTGCTGTCTGTGGAGCAAGCGTGTCCTTGTCGGAGTTGTTATTTGCCGCATGGAAAAGCGCCCTCTTCTCGATAGGCTTCTCTCTCGGCGGCTCATACTTTTCCACATCTCCGAAATCATCGACCGTCGATTCCTGTGCCAGATTCGCCTTGTGTCCCTTGTTCTGGGCTTCAGATCTCTGGACCAGTTCGATCGGCTTTGTCCTGTCCGGTTCTTCCACCTGCGGTGCGGAACCTCTCTTCTGCTGTCTGACGGCCTGTTTTTCCTGTTCCTCGCTGAAATCTATTACGAAACTCTGCTCAGGGGGTGGGGGAGAAAGATATGTCAGACCACTGTTGACTCCGAATAATACCAGCAGTGCATGGAAACTGACAGTCGTCACCACTGCAACAACTGTTCCTCCCTTTTCTGTTTTACGCTGTATTTCCTGATATTCCTTCATTGTCCCTTATCTTATTGTATGCCAATGTATAAGCCTTATTCGGGCTGTGTTGCCAGAATAACTTTATAATGGTTTCTCTTGGCAATGTTCATTACGGATACCACTTCCTTTACAGGAACGCTTTCGTCGGCATAGATTGAGAATGTAGGATCCTCCTCGTTCTGGAGAAGATTCACAAGGTCATCCTCCACTTCACCGAAAGGAACAGGCTGTTCATCTCCGTTGATGTGGTATGTATAAGAACCATCCTGCCAGTCCTTTATGGAAACGCTGACAGTAGCTTTCGCTGACACCTGACCTGTGCTCTTCGGAAGCATTAGCTTCAGGGCATTGGGATTCACCAGTGTCGATGTTATAAGGAAGAAGATGAGGAGCAGGAACACGAGGTCTGTCATTGACGACATCGCGGTATCAGCCAACACCTTCGTTTGTCTTTTGTATGCCATTCCTATGGAATTTGTCGATAATCCTTAATTTTCTGCTGCCTGTTTCTCGTCAGCTGCAGGCTCCTGAAGGAGGTCCATGAAATCGATGGTAGCGTTCTCCATCTTGAATACGATATCTGAAATGTTGGAAGTCAGATAGTTGTATCCGAAGTATGCGAGGATACCCACGATAAGACCGCCGACTGTGGTAATCATGGCAGTGTAGATACCGCTTGAAAGGAGAGTAATGTCAATGTTGTTGCCGGCCTGGGACATGTTGAAGAATGCCTGGACCATACCGAGCACTGTACCGAGGAATCCGATCATCGGCGCGCCTCCGGCGATTGTCGCGAGGATAGGCAGGCCTTTCTCGAGTCTTGCTACCTCAGTGTTTCCGCAATTCTCGATAGCAGTCTGAATGTCAGAAAGCGGACGTCCGATGCGGGAGATGCCCTTCTCCACAAGTCTTGCGATAGGAGAATCGAATCTTTCGCACAATGTCTGTGCCGACTTGAGTTTGCCTTCGTGGATGTAGTCACGGATGTCACGCATGAAATTGTTGTCGATTTGTCCTGCCTGATGGATCATCCACCATTTCTTTCCGAAGAGGTAGATGGCGACGATGGACAATGCGAGGAGCACAATCATGAGCCAGCCACCTTTCATGGCCATGTCGAGAAGATGCATTTCCTCCTGATGAGGTACGGCAGGTGATGTCAATGCCTGCTCTGCAGCTGCTGCCATTCCGGCAGTATCAAGTCCTGCTGACTGTAAGAGAGAGAACAACATAATTTTATCTAACTTTTTAATATTCAAATAATTGCATGGCTACATCCAGAGGCCTTCATTTATCGCCTCTGCACAATTCGCCAATGAACTGCAAAAATACGAATTTTTCCCGATTTGATGAAATAAGAATTGGCCTAAATTAAATAAAAGTGGGGGATTGATTCAGGCTGGCATTGACAATGTCCGGATTGGACTTATGCCTGATGTTTACAGGTCAATCCACTTTATGGCATTGTCCCGCTTCCACCAGGTCAGCTGTTTTTTTGCGTAGTGTCGTGTGTTTCTCTGTATCAGCCTGACAGCCTCGTCCAGAGAATAATTTCCGTCCAGATACCCGAAGATTTCCCTGTAGCCGACAGTCTGCAGGGCAGGCAGGTCCCGGAACTTTTCCAGACCCCTCACTTCCTCTACAAGTCCTTCGTCGATCATCTGCAGGACGCGACGGTCTATCCTGTCATAGATGACGTCCCTTGGCCTTGTCAGACAGATTTTTTCTATCTCGAAGTCCCGTTTCCGCGGTTCTGCAAGTTTGAACTCGGTGAACGACCTTCCTGAAACAATGATTGTCTCCAGTGCCCTCACGACGCGCTGTCCGTTCTTGATGTCGATGGCTTTCCATGCAGCAGGGTCCAGTCTCTTCAGCTCGTCCGCAAGTGCTTCCACCCCTTCTTCACGTACTCGTCTCGTCAGTTCTTCGCGGAGCTCCGGCGGCGGAACGGGCAGATTGTCAAGACCGTTGCAGACCGCGTCAATGTAAAATCCCGAGCCTCCGGCCATGACCAATGTCTCATGACCTTCGCTGAAAAGTTTTTCTATCAATGCCAGAGCATCGATTTCGAACTGTCCGGATGAATAGGCATCCAGGACGGATATACTATGTATAAAATAATGCTTCACAGCGGAAAGCTGCGAAGCATCCGGGACCGCTGTCCCTATAGTCATTTCCTTATAAATCTGTCTGGAATCGCATGAAATGACCGGCGAACCGCAACGAAGTGCAGTCTCAATGCTATAGTCTGTCTTGCCTACGGCTGTAGGCCCTGTTATTACCAGTAATTTCCTGCGCATGACGGATAAACTACAGGCTCAATTCCTCTGAACCGTCATAGATGATATCGCTGTCTTCATCGTATGAAGATTTGAGATCATCATCATCGTCGTCGTCATCGTCATCGTCATCGTCGATGTCCTCTGTAACCTCAGGAGCGTCCTCAGAGTCATCGTCTCCAGGTTCATCGCTCTTGCCCCATGAGGACTCGCCAGGAAGATGTTTCTGGTCATCCGGAAGGTCTTCATAAGCCACATATCCGTTTTCGAACTCGATAGGATTAGGCCCCTTTGTCTCAGTGAGAAGTGGATATACCTTTCCTGGAACTTCCTCTGCCTCACCATCGAAAGTGACTATTACGCTCTTCCTGTCAGTGACATTATAAAAATAGGTGAACGAGAAAATGCCTTTATTCAATGTGTCTGCCAGAGTGACATCATCCACTGCGCCTGCTCCGAGATCAAACATTCCATAGCGAGCCACAAGCGCACCTGCCTTGTCCAGACCCTTGAACTGGATAAGCTGGTCGTGAGAGAAATCCATGTCATCTCTCATCTTCTTGTGAAATTCGTATAGAGTTGTATTTGGCTTCAACTCATATACACGGGCGAAACCCTTTATCCCCGGAAGGGAAACACGATATCTTAGAATCATATTTACGTAAGCTAATTTTTTCTGCCTCCAAAGGTACAAAATATTTCCTTATCATTGCATAATAACTCGAATTTAACTAATTTTGAATTCATGGAAAAGAACGGAGGCGACACCCCTTTCAGGGATTCATATAAGAGCATTGCAGCTATGTCAGAGGGCCTTTTCAAGGATAATGGCAGCAGATTCATAGCTCTGGCCTACCCCGTCGAGACAGAAGACGAGGTTAGGCAGATTGTCAGTTCTTTGAAAAAGACATATCACGATGCCAGGCATCATTGTTATGCGTACCGTTTGGGTTATAAGGGTGATGTGTTCAGGGCTAATGATGACGGAGAACCTTCTTCTTCGGCGGGTCGTCCGATTCTCGGGCAGATAGATTCCAATTGTTTGAGTGACATACTTATAGTAGTGGTCAGGTATTTCGGCGGTATCAAGCTCGGAATACCTGGGCTGATAAGGGCTTACAAGACCTCGTCTGCTGATGCTATTGCCAATGCTGAAATAGTGGATAAAGTGGCGATGAAGCGCTTCCGCCTGTCTTTCGGGTATCTGGAAATGAACAATGTCATGAAGATGATTAAGGATATGGACCTGAAGCAGTCAGACCAGGATTTCGGGACTTCTTGCTCTCTGACCGTGTCCGTCCGTCTGTCAATAGAGAACGACTTCCTTGACCGGGCCGGCAATATCCCTGGCTGCTCGACAGAAGAAATCGGCCTGTCGTCTGACATTGACGAGTGAAAATAGCGGTGGCCAAACACCTATATTTATATATGAACTTAATAGCGGCGGGGATTTGGCTTACCTGCCGGAACAGTAAAATTGTGCAGTATGCCTAAAAGTCTGATTTCAATCCAGGATTTCACTAAAGATGAGATTCTTCATGTCCTGGATGTGGCAAAGGAATTCGAAAAGAACAGAGAGCAGAATTTCCTCGCGGGAAAAGTGATTGCGTGCCTCTTCTTCGAGCCATCTACCAGAACGAGGCTTTCGTTCGAAGCCGCGGTTAACCGTCTCGGTGCCAGGGTAATCGGTTTTCCTGACGCGAAGAATACGAGCGTGACCAAGGGGGAGACACTTGAAGATACGATCAAGATTGTCTCAAACTATGTGGATATGATTGTGATGAGGCATCCGCAGGAGGGAGCTGCAGCAATCGCCGCCGGCGTCTCACCTGTGCCTGTTGTCAATGCCGGAGACGGTTCCAACCAGCATCCGACACAGACTCTCCTTGACATGTATACGATCCGTCAGACCCAGGGGCGCCTCGACAATCTGAAGATCAATATGGTGGGAGACCTGAAATACGGCCGTACCGTGCATTCTCTTTCAGAGGCCATGTCAGATTTCTCTCCTGAATTTGTCTTTACCGCACCGGATGAGCTCAAGATGCCTTCCAAGTATCTCAAGTTCCTCGATGAGAAACACATTCCATATGAGGAGACCGATTCTCTGGAGGCTCACCTCAATGACTGCGACATCCTGTACATGACGCGTGTCCAGCAGGAGAGGTTCCCTAGCAAGGAAGACTATGACAGGGTCAAGAATGTATATGAACTTACCGCGTCAATGCTTTCCGGCGTGAAGCCTAATATGAAGATTCTTCATCCGCTTCCGAGGATTACAGAAATCGCTACTGATGTCGACGATACACCATATGCATATTATTTCGAGCAGGCCCGTAACGGCATGTACGTCCGCATGGCCGTCATAGCATACCTCCTCGGCTACAGGTAGTAGAAAAAATATTCGTCCTTTGTTTGGAATTAAGTAGAAATTTGTTACCTTTACAACGATTTAAGAGAAAAACTTAAATCGTTGTAAAGGATTTTAGTTAATAATTGCAATAACTTTATAACAAATTCAGATATGAGCAAAGTTCATGTATTCAATGCCGGCCCATGCATTCTTCCGCAGCAGGCAATAGACAATTCAATCGAGGCCCTCAAGGATTTCAAGGGCACAGGTATTTCAGTGCTTTCAGTATCACACCGTTCCAAAGAGTGGGGCGAAGTGATGGACGAGGTCCGCGCGAACTGGAAAGAGCTGCTTAACATTCCTGATACTCATGAGGTGGTATTCCTCGGCGGTGGCGCCAGCCTTCAGTTCTTGTATGTAGCTATGAACTTCCTTGAGAACAAGGCTGCATACCTTGATACAGGTGTTTGGGCTCACAAGGCACTTCAGCAGGCACAGGGCATCGGAAACGCATATGCTCTCGCATGCTCATCAGACAAGAACTACTCTTACATTCCTGAGGGATATACCATTCCTACAGATATCGACTACTTCCACATCACTACCAACAATACCATTTACGGTACTGAGATCAAGACAGACATCGACTGCCCTGTCCCGCTTATCGCAGATATGTCATCTGACATCATGAGCCGTCCGGTAGATGTCAGCAAGTATGCTATGATTTATGGTGGTGCCCAGAAGAACGTAGGCCCTGCAGGTGTGATATTCGCAATCATCCGCAAGGACGCTCTCGGAAAGGTAAGCAGATATATCCCTACAATGCTTGACTACAGGACTCACATCGACAAGGAGTCAATGTTCAATACCCCTCCTGTATTCTCAATCTTCGTCATGAACGAAACCCTCAAATGGGTGAAGAGCATGGGCGGCGTTGAGGCTATCCACAAGTATGACGTGGAGAAAGCCAACCTTCTTTACAGTGAGATTGACCGCAACTCTCTCTTCGTAGGTACAGCAGCAGAGAAAGACCGTTCACTCATGAACGTATGCTTCGTGATGGCTCCTGGTTATGAGAACCTTCAGGACGAGTTCATGTCATTCTCCAAGAGCAAGGGCATGGTCGGTCTCAAGGGACACAGATCAGTCGGCGGTTTCCGCGCATCCATCTACAATGCATGTACACTTGAGGATGTTACCGCTCTCACAGAGTGCATGAAAGAATTCGAGTCATTGAAAAAATAAAATCCACTTGTCATGAAAGTATTGTTAGCTACTCAGAAACCATTTGCAGCAGCAGCTGTAGCAGGAATCAGAGAAATTCTTGAAGGTGCCGGTCACGAGGTCGTTCTCCTTGAAAAATATGCAGATGCACAGGATCTTATCAATGCTGTTGCAGATGTTGATGCTATGATCGTAAGATCTGACAAGGTTACTCCAGCTGTCCTCGAGGCTGCCGGAAAACTTAAGATCGTTGTTCGTGCAGGTGCCGGTTTTGACAACATTGACCTCGTAGTCTCCAAGGAGCGCGGTGTTGTTGTCGAGAACACTCCAGGCCAGAACTCCAATGCAGTTGCCGAGCTTGCCATCGCCATGATGATTTACATGAGCAGAAACCAGTTCACTCCTGTTTCAGGTACTGAGGTCTCAGGCAAGAAACTTGGTATTCAGGCGTTTGGTAACGTAGGCCGTCTCGTAGGTCAGAAGGCTGAGGCTCTCGGCATGACAGTATATGCTACTGACCCATTCATCCCTGCAGACAAGATTGCAGAGGCCGGAGCAGTTCCTGTAGAGACAGTGAAAGATCTTTATTCACAGTGTGATTTCGTTTCAGTTCACATTCCTGCGACACCTGAGACAATCGGAAGCATTAATTATGATCTGATTACATCTATGCCTAAGGGAGCCGTCCTCGTAAATACTGCACGTAAGGAAGTTGTGGATGAGGCTGGTCTCGAGAAGGCATTGACCGACAGGCCTGACCTCAAGTACATCACTGACGTAGCTCCTGACAACATTGATGCTCTCCGCGAGAAATTCGGCGTGCGCGTGTTCGCAACTCCTAAGAAGATGGGTGCGCAGACCTCTGAGGCCAATGTCAATGCAGGTCTTGCTGCTGCCAGACAGATTGTTGCATACTTTGCTGACGGTTGCACCAAGTTCCAGGTTAACAAATAGTTGAACAACACTTAAACTCATAATACCAATGGTAAAAGTGAAACCATTTGCGGCTGTCCGTCCGCCTAAAGATATTGTTACTGAAGTAGCTGCACCTCCTTATGACGTTTTGAATTCAGAAGAGGCTCAGAAGATGGCCGGTGAAAAATCCCTGCTTCATATCACGAAGCCTGAGATTGATTTCGACCCTATACTTCCGGATCATGACCCTAAGGTTTATGATGAGGCCGTCAAGAATTTTGCCGAATGGCAGAAGAAGGGATGGCTGGTGCAGGACAGCAAGCCTTGCTACTATGTCTATGCACAGACGATGGAAGGCAGAACCCAGTACGGTCTGGTCCTCTGCGCTCATACTGACGACTATTCAGAGGGCAAGATCAAGAAGCACGAGCTTACCCGCAAGGATAAGGAAGATGACCGTATGGTCCATGTGAAGATTCAGAATGCCAATATCGAGCCTGTGTTCTTTGCCTATAAGGACAATGCTGAACTGAATGATATCGTTGCGGCTTCTGCAAAGGGTGCTCCTGAGTATGAATTCACTGACGAGAACGGTTTCGGACATGCTTTCTGGGTTATCGATGATGATGCTGTCATTTCCAGAATTACAGCCATCTTCACAAATAACATTGACGCGTTCTATGTTGCTGACGGACATCACCGTACCGCAGCTGCAGCCCGTGTCGGTGCAGAGAAACGTGCCGGAAATCCTAATCATACAGGAAACGAAGAATATAATTACTTCATGGCAGTATGCTTCCCTGAGAGCCAGTTGAAAATCATTGACTACAATCGTGTTGTCAAGGATTTGAACGGTCTCGACAAGGAGCAGTTCCTGAAGGCTCTCGAGGCTGATTTCGATGTTGTTCCGTTCGACGGAGAAGGCGAGTATCATCCTTCACATCTCCATAACTTCTCCATGTATCTTGACGGAAAGTGGTATTCACTTGAGGCTAAGCCGGGAAGATATGATGATAAAGATCCTATCGGTGTTCTCGACGTTACTATCCTCTCTAATCTCGTTCTTGACAAGATACTGGGAATCAAGGATCTCCGTACTGACAAACGCATTGACTTCGTCGGCGGTATCAGAGGTCTCGGTGAACTCTCCCGTCGTGTTGACAATGGTGAAATGAAGGTTGCTTTCGCTCTGTATCCTGTTTCCATGAAACAGCTTACCGACATCGCTGACAGCGGAAACATCATGCCTCCTAAGACCACATGGTTTGAGCCTAAACTGAGGTCCGGCCTCGCAATACATAAACTGAGTTAGTAAGCATTAAAAAATAAGTTGGTAAAGATTTGTGATGGATTTTCGAGGATAGATTCCTTTTCG
>OGRU01000959.1_pt1 | contig 24010 bp, 17 predicted proteins | sample 1553541 | NCBI WGS metagenome assembly OGRU01 (sample SAMEA2580068, study PRJEB22360) | human gut metagenome | biome: human gut; feature: human-associated habitat; material: faeces | place: Denmark | collected 2008/2010
GATTAGGTAACAAGTCTCTTGCCAAGAGGTGTCAATGAAAGGTGGTCTTGGCAGACTCCTGTCGTGGCTCTAATCTCGTAATACGCTCAATATTAAAATTTTACAGCGAATGTGTCCGGAATAACGCCTGCCAAGAAGGTCGAAATTTTGCGCCTGTCGTAAGCGTCTTCGGAGTTGCGTATTGGTGGGCGCTGTGGCGGGACGGTGCCACGGGCTGTCTTGTAAGTCGTTGATAATTAAATACCTTTTTATTTTAGCGTGGATTTGCGGGCTTTTTTTGGCCAGAAATCCACACTGCGTTTTGTAAACATTTGTGTGATAGCGTGTTATGATTGAGGGCGTGGCGCCGTCCCGACATGGAAAATAACGGGATTGTCTTTTCCTGTTTTCTCGTTTTGCAACCCATTATTTCAATGATTTTTAATGTGACCGGCGGAGGTGTGGCCGCGGGAGGTTCGCTTCGCTCATCCCTGTCGTGCTCGCGCCCGACATCCCATTCACAAGGCCATGGGCGGCCATGCCTCCCACGGCCACGCCTCCGACCTGGTCTTCATGAAACGTGGATATGGAGAGGAAACGGTTATCTGGGATTGTGTTGTAATCGGTGACTTTGAATCCCTTAATTTTCGCAAAGTAAAACGTCCGTGGAAAGTGCCCTTTTCCGGACGAATCCGCTGCTGTGCCGGTTTAGTTTTCACTTCTGAAGTCAGGTTCTGGACTCGGGAAGAGACATCTACCAACCCTATGGCAACAATCTTTGTCGCTTCTGAAGTCAGGTGCGGAACTCATTCACTAGACTATACTCAGAAACGCCTGGCGGAGAAAGCGGACTGAACCGTCGTAAAATTTGACCTGGAAGGTACCGCCATCCTTAGAAACATCTATTATCTCACCGACACCGAAAATCTTGTGAGACACCTGAACACCAATACAATACGGATTTTCATAGATAGCACGGTCCGCAGCAAAGCCATCATTCACATCACCGAAATCGCCTCCAGATCCGCCGAAACCGGTTTGGCCACCACTACCAAGCCCATCACCAATGCCTTGAAACGCCATCTCGGGACGGAAATTCTCCTGGTCCAGCACATGAATCATATTCTTGGTCCGGCTCCATAAGTACTCAGGCATGACCCCCTCAGTCACAAACATTGACCTGCGAATCTCAGTAAGAAAACGAGACGGATACTTGTTCATCTTAGTGGAAACATTGAACCCCTCAGACTCAGTCAGAAACAACTCCGACTCAGCACGAGTGATAGCGACATACATCAGACGACGCTCCTCCTCCTCACCATTCTTCTTGTACTCACGAATCGTTCTCATGCTCGGGAAAATTCCCTCACTCAGACCCGTCACGAAAACATAAGGAAACTCCAGACCCTTGGCCTGATGGATGGTCATGAGACGGACCACAGATGAATCCTTACGGAAATCTGCATTGGAATATAACGCGATATCTTGCAGATAATCAGACAGTTTTACCTCCAGACCTTCATGAGACTCCTCATAAAAACGGATTGACTTCACAAGCTCATCCACGTTCTCCAGACGGTCCTCATCCTGGTCTTCACGAAGCATTTTCTTAAGGCCGCTCTTGTCGAGAATGATATTCATCAGGTCCGAAATGCTGCGCTCCTCCGCCAGTTTCCGCCCCATCTCTATCAATGCCAGAAATTCGGAAGCCCCCTTGATGCCGGCCAGCGCCGGTGTCTCTGTCAATGCCGTATAAAGGGAACGCTCACCGGCATTGACACTACCCGTTTTTGCGGCAGCCTCTAGATTGGACATGAACTTCTTGCCCAGGCCACGTGCAGGGACATTGACAATCCTCCGGAACGACAGGTCGTCATTCGGGTCGGCGATTACGCGAAGGTAACTCAGCGCGTCCTTGACCTCTTTGCGCTCGAAAAACCGCACGCCGCCCCAGACCGAATACGGGATTTTGGCGGACATCAATGCTTGTTCGACGGGGCGGGAAAGATATGACGAACGGTAGAGAATCGCGAAGTCGGAAGGCCTGGCAGGAGCTGCGCCGTCACGCCCCTCGATACGCATAACAATCTGATTGGTAATCCATTCCGCCTCCTCCTTCTCGGTCTTGCCATGGAAATGAGTCACCTTGACGCCATCAGGACGAAGTGTGAAAAGATTCTTGGGAATACGATTCACATTATTGGATATCACACAGTTAGCCACATCCAGGATATTCGGGGTAGAACGATAATTCTCATCCAGAATGATAGTCTTGTCCGCAGCGAAATCCACAAAACGGTGAGGCTTCGCACCACGCCACTCATAAATGCATTGGTCCGGGTCGCCGACTATGAACAGGTTCTTGTGGAACTCGGCCAGCTTCTCGATAATCTCCCAGTTGTCCGTGTTGCAATCCTGCGCCTCATCCACCATTATATAATTCAACTGATTCTGCCAGTACTCACGCGCATCCGGAAACCGGTCCAGAATATACTTTGTAAAATTTTCAATGTCATCGAAGTCCAATGCATAATCCTTCAACTGGCGTGAAATGAAACATGCCAGTTCAGACTTCTTCATCTCATCAGAAACAATAGCGCCGGGAACCATGTAGGTCGGGATGTAGTCATTCATTGACTTAGATGTACTTACGCCTGCAAGAAAATTCTTGACAGTCTTCTCTGTGCGCTTCAGTCCCAGCTCGTCCATGCACTCCTTCGCAACAGATTTCGCATCATCCTCATCCAGAATTCTGAAATTCTTCGGGAAACCGAGACGATAAATCTCGCGGCGCAAAAGCTTGACGCAAAAACCATCAATCGTGCACACAAAGTCGTTGTAATCACCACTTTGGACCATCGCCGAAATCCGCTGTCGCATCTCCGCAGCAGCCTTGTTAGTAAAAGTGAGGCACAAAATATTGGCAGGATCAATGCCGATTTCATTGACCAGATATGCATATCTGCAGGTCAATGCCTTTGTCTTGCCAGTACCGGCTCCGGCAACGACCCTGATTCGCCCTTCCGTAGAAGTGACCGCCTCCCTCTGGCGCGTATTGAGTTTACTTAGATAGTCCATGATGCGAAGATAGTGATTTGAGTTGATCACCCAATCCTTTTTCCAACTCTTCAATAGTCGGCATTGATGACTTGAAGTTTTTAGGGAAAAGTTCAGATAACTGATATTCTGATATGCCCATTGGTTCTTTGTACGACTCTAATGCATATTTTGCTACCACATTGTCTTTGTCCCTACAGATGAGCAGTCCTATTGTCGGATTATCTATATCAGTCTTGAATTGGTGATTTATGGCTGACACGTAGAAACTCAGTTGTCCCAAGAATGATGGATGAAACGACTGGGCTTTCAGCTCAATTACTACATATGCGTGAAGGTGGGCGTTGTAAAACAGCAAATCGGGGAAGAACTCCTGCTGGCCCACCTCCAGGCGGAATTGTCTGCCCATATACGAGAACCCTTTGCCAAGTTCCAATAGAAATCTAGTTACGTTATTCACAAGTTCATCCTCAATATCCCGTTCGTCAAACTTCTCCCTAAGACTAAGAAAGTCAAATTGATACGGGTCTTTTGTTATCTGTTGCGCCAAGTCACTTTGTATAGAGGGAAGCGTGGTATGGAAATTCGTTATCGCCTTGCCGTCCCGCTCATACAAGTCGGTACCTAGCCAGTTGAGCAGAGCGTCACGTCCCCAGTTGTTTTCCCATGTCTTTCTGACAAAAAACAGAGCTTTGTCCATGTTGCCCTTGCATTTGTCTATTATTCGCTGGTGATGAAACCACGGAATGGAAAAAAGAACTTTGAAATCGTCTACACCGCGTAGACGATTTCCGGACAGCTCTGTAACATGTTGAATGTCCGTAATGTACATGTCCTCTTCAAAATCGTCAACAGTTTGTAGACGATTCGCAAAAAGTGGAGAATAGAGTTTATAGAAATAGTTCATGTACTTCAGATTTGTTGGCGAGAATCCCTTTGCGCCGGGCATTTCGTCTTGCAAGTCTTTACTCAGATTTTTGTAGAAATCTGAGCCATAGGTATTTGCATACTGTTTGGCTTCAATGTCCCTTCCCAGTTTCCAGTAGAAATCCAACAGGTAGTTGTTTGTGGCGCATGTAGCCTTGAGACGATGGCTATAGAATCTTTCTTTCAACTCTACAAGCCAGTCCCTGTAATCGCAATCCTCATGGAGGACTACAGATATGTTTTTCTCTTCTTTAGCCATGGTTGTCCCAATCTTTATAGTTTGTTCGTAGTTATGTACAACGACAGCAGTTATTTCACTGATATCTGTCAAAAACTTATTCTCCTATAAAATTAATGATTTGTCGTGACAATTCCGCATCTGCCGTCCAAGAAAAATTATGCACGGAAATCGGGAACGACTTTGCCGGCGGATTATTTTTTGATTGTAAATTATTATCTTTGTAGATTGTATGAAACGCATTTTGTCTAAAATATCCAAAATATGGTTCCCGGCGCTTGTGGTCGGGATTGTGGCCGTGCAGAGTTTCGCGTCGGATTATTCCAGGAGTGCTGACATGTGGGGACGATTCTGGAGTCACCCGGAGCCGGTGACGGACACCGTCATATACCATAATAATATATATACCAAATTCAGGTCCGAATATGACAGGGTAATGGCAGATTCGCTGTCAGATTTCCTTCTGGAGGACAGCGCAGAAGTCTTCATTACCGCCAGAGATACAATGAAAGTCCCTGACTCATTGAGATTTACGGACCCGTTCAGATATAAGTACTACGTCGCCATCAAAGACTCATTGACACACGTAATCGTCAGAGACTCATTGAAAAAAGCCGGCGACAGCCTTGACTGGCCTCGGTTGGATTCCCTTTATCGGCTGGACTCCATCGAAACCGCGATAAGAAAATTCAATGCCTGGTACGCGTCACTGGACAAGGCCGCCCGGAAGAAATACGACTTCGAACAGAAGATGAAGGTCCGTCAGCATAAGATCGACAGCTTGCTGTCAGCAAAAGACAGCCTTATCGCCATACGGGACAGCATCAGGGAAAATACTCCGAGAATCCTCGAGACATTCGCCGTACCGGACTCCATGTTCTACAAACGCATCCTTACATGGAAGAAAGACGAACACTTCAATGACTTGAAACTCAAGGATTTGGATACCTCGTACAACTATTGGTACAACGACTATCCGTTCTTCAGGGAGAATGTCAATGTCTCATACCTCGGAACCATCGGCTCCGCAGTCCAGCCATACGACTTCAAAAAGAGAATCGGCAAAGAAGGCGTCTCATTCTACGGCCCGTACGAAAGCTATACATATAGCCCGTACACGCTTCCGATGTATAACACCAAGACTCCATACACGGAACTGGCGTACTGGGGAACACTTTTCGCCAATGCCGAGAGAGAAGAAGACGAGCTGCACATCATGACGACACAGAACATCTTCCCATCATTGAACTTTACCCTGGAGTACGACCGCTTCGGCTCCAACGGTATGCTCGAAAACGAAAAGACTGACAACAGGACTTTCGTCGCATCCACGAACTACATGGGAAGGCGATACCTCATGCACGCCGGATACATATACAACAAGATGTCACGCGGCGAAAACGGAGGTATCATTGACAATTTCTGGATCAGAGACACCACCGTGGGCTCCCGAGAAATCGACGTCAGACTGAAAGACGCATCGACATTGATAAAGAAAAACACCATTTTTCTGGATCAGACATACAGGATTCCGTTCACATTCATCCGCAAAATGCAGGAGCGCAAGGTCCTGAAACGCGAGAATATGTACAGGGACAGCGTCCTCGCGACAGGAGACAGTCTGGCAATCATGAAGATGGAGGACATTCTGGCTGAAAACCAGCAGATGCGCGATGAAAAAGCCGCTGCAGACACCCTTGACACAGATATTACAACCGCGTTCATCGGGCACACCAGCGAATACTCAGTCTATCGGAAGATATACAAAGACAAGATAGGCGTGAACGATGCCGATGCTAAAGAACTGTACCACAACAAGTTCTACCTGAATCCGAACGCGACTTCCGACTCTCTGAGAGTCATGAAATTCGAGAACAAGGTGTTCCTGAAACTCCAGCCTTGGGCTACGGACGCCATCGTTTCGTCCATCAACGTCGGAATCGGCGACAAACTCCTGAACTACTACATGTTCACGCCGGACAGCTACCTGAAAACTAAGGGCGGCAACACCGTCTGGAACTCCGCCTACATCTACGGCGGCGCGAAAGGCCAGTTCCGCAACTACTTCCACTGGGACGCCGACGCGAACTACACCTTCCTCGGAAAGGAAATCAACGACCTTGAGGTCAATGCCAATGTAGGTTTCAACCTGTATCCGTTCCGCCGCCACCGCAAGAGTCCGATGTCTTTCAATGTCCATTTCGGAACCTCTCTCGACGAGCCGGAATACTACCAGCAGCATTATTACTCGAACCACTACAAGTGGGACAACAACTTCAAGAAGATATCCAGGACAGAAGTTTCAGGAGAGATAACCGTTCCTCACTGGAAACTCGGCATCGACGCAGGCTGGACCCTCATGAAGAACCATGTGTATTACAACGGGGAGGCGATGGCTGCCCAGCACGGGAGCGCAGTCAGCGTTCTCAACATTGGCCTGAACAAGAATTTCAAGTTGTGGGGACTTCATTTCGACAACAGGCTGCTCTTCCAGATCTCATCTGACGAAGACGTGATACCGGTGCCGATGCTCGCTGTCAACTCCAGATGGTACTGGCAGTTCAACGTCGTCAAGAACGTGATGCAGATGCAGTTGGGTGCCAATGTTACCTACACCACCAAGTGGTACGAGCCAGGCTACAGCCCTGCACTCGGAATGTTCTACAACCAGAAAGAAGAGAAATACGGCAACTGCCCGTACATCGATGCTTTCGTGAACATCCAGTGGAAGAGGGCGTGCATCTTCGTTAAATTTGTCAATGTCGGAATGGGCTGGCCAATGGACAAGGCCGACTATTTCAGCGCCCACGGATATATCAGACCACAGAGAGCCATAAAATTCGGAATTTTCTGGCCATTCTATATGCAGCCATCCAGAAACAAAGCTGTAAGTGCCTCAGGATCATTGGGAGGCGGCAGCTCATCCTCATCCGGAGGATCATCGGAAGGCGGAATGATGTCAGGATTCGGAGGAAGCGGAAGAAGCGGCGGACTTAACCGCGGCGGCGGATTCGGCGGCTCATTTTAGTAACATAAACCGGCATGCGTATGATACCGGACAAACTTAGAATAATTCTGAAGTACCTCGTACCTCCAGTAGCCATCATACTTGGAGTACCGATTCTGCAAAAGTCGATCTCACAAAGAGGGGAGTTCGAGGGGGATAGACTACGCTGCGCCATCGCGGCCACTGGAGGAAAGGGAATGAGGTATTCCGTAGGCTATAACTACGAGATGCTCAGCCTGTTCTCATGGCAGATAGACAAGGAAGCAGACATATTTCTGGCGGACGAGACCTGGCTGGACTCGCTGGAGACAGGCGCTGTGGACATCGTCGTGGTGCCGTACTCGGATTCATTGGTCTATGACCAGAATTTCTATGCGTCGGTGCCACTCGCTGACAGCTCGGCATGGATTGTCAATGGCAGTATGATAGCCGCGCATAAAGAAGTAAACCTCTGGCTGTCAAGATTTTGCATTACGGACGAACATGCCAAGCTTGCCAGCAGGTTCAAGCCGGGATACGAACCGCACAGGAGATACCGCGAGGGCTGGAAATACAATACGCTGAGCCCTTACGACGACTTGATCCGCAAATATTCCGCAGAACTGGGATGGGAAAGGGAAATGCTCACTGCATTGATCTGGCACGAATCACAGTTCCGTATCGAGGCCCATTCCCGCAGGGGAGCTGTAGGCCTCATGCAGATGATGCCGCGCACCGCGAACAGGTTCGAGGCTGACAATCTGCTTGACCCTGAGGAGAATATACGCGCCGCGGTGAAATATCTGAAACTCCTCCAGCGGATGTTCTCGCATTATACCAAAGATAAAACGGAACTGGCCAAGTTCACTCTGGCCGCCTACAATGCAGGGGAGGGACGCATAAAGGACTGCATAAACTATGCGGCTTCCATCGGAGCTCCACATCACACGTGGAATGATATTGTCGCAATTATTCCTGATATGAGGGAAGATTCGATTCTGGATGCTGATACCGTGAAACTGGGTAAGTTTAAGGGTTATGAGACAATCAGTTACGTCAAAAAAATGACTTCTCTGTACGACTTGTTCTCCGCCTTGTCCGGCAGAAAATCTTCTAGCGCGCCCGCACCGTCGAAGCCGGATCCACACCCGACACGAAAAGACACGGCAAAAGGAGCAGCAGCATTATCACAAGATAAGAAATAACATCCGCCGCAATGACATTGACAAGGTCAATGCTGACCGGAACGAAGGATACGAAGTAGTTTTCAGGGTTCAGTCCGATTATGTGGGTGCGGCTCTGGATGAAGCAGAAAAGGAGGGCGAGGGCGTTGCCTGCCAACATTCCCTTGAGCACGACTGACGATGCCACGCGAAGGAAAACCGACGCGATGGACCTGTCCGTCATACCCATTGATTTCAGGATTCCGATGGTGGAGATGTTTCTGAAAAGCATTATCAGAAGGGAAGAAATCATGTTGAACCCTGCCACTATCGTCATGAGTATCAGGATGAAAAGGACATTGAAATCGATAAGCTCAAGCCATGAGAAAATCTCCGGATACATGTTCAATGCCGATGAGGCCACGACGGTGCTCTCGTCTTCCGGGGTGTTGAAAAGTACTCTTGCCCCGACTTCCTGAGTCATTTCGCGCATCATTTCCGCGGAGCGCAATTTGTCGTCCAGAGTGATTTCGATAGCGGATACCTCATTCGGGTCCCAGCCATTCACGCGTTGCAGGTCTTCAATGCCTGCGTAAACTATCAGCCTGTCGTCGCTTCCGAGGATGTCGTCGTAGATGGATGCGATGCGGAACTTCCTGGCTTTCACTGATTTGCCGACAAAGTAAGTCAGCATTGAATCGCCCTCTTTCAGTCCCAGCATCGATGATAACCTGCGTGGAACCGACACTTTCAGGCTGTCGCCGCCTCCCGGAATGCCCTTGAAAAGGACGCCTTGGATGTCGGTGTCGGATTTGATGATGCCCGCGCGGTAAACTGCGGGTGTGATTTGGTCAATGCCTGTCAATGAGTCGAGTGACGGCATGTATGACGCGTCGCTTCTTATCGGGCTTGACTCGTTTATATAATTCAAATCCGGGGACGTCAGTCTGATATCCCCGGATATTGATGCGATACCGCCGCGAAGTTCTTTTCTGAATCCCGCTGACACGGCAACCGCAAGTATTATAATGAAGGAGGCGATGGCTATGGTGGCCACCGCTATCCTCCCTTGGAAACGTAATTTCCTGGCTATGAATGCAGAAGCGTTCACTACCAGATGTGTACTCTTTCGCTTTCAGGGCGATACATCTTGTCGCCTTCCTTGATACCGAACGCATCGAAGAACTGCTGGAAGTTACGCAGGGAAACATTGACCCTGTTCACTGCGAGCGAGTGTACGTCGAGTTTGGTCAGGCGTGCCTTTTCCGCGTCGCGGATGTTCTGAGCCCATACTGCAGCGTATGCGAGGAAGAACCTCTGGTCGGTGGTGAAGCCGTCCATGACGGTGTTCTCGCCGTTGGTCGCGTTCTTAAGTGCAGAGTATGCGATGCTGATTCCGCCGTGGTCGCCAATGTTCTCACCTACAGTGAGTTTGCCGTTTGCCATGAGGCCCGGGAGAATCTCGACCTCGTCGAACTGCTTGATGAGGATCGCTGCTTTGGCATTGAACTTATCCGCATCTTCCTTTGTCCACCATGAAATCATGTTTCCGTCCTTGTCGAAGAGGCGTCCCTGGTCGTCGAAGCCGTGTGACATCTCGTGTCCGATTACGACTCCGATTGCGCCGTAGTTCATCGCGTCGTCAGCCTCAGGGTTGAAGAATGGCGGCTGGAGGATGGCTGCAGGGAAGCAGATTTCATTGGTAGATGGGTTATAGTAGGCATTGACAGTCTGCGGAGACATGCCCCACTCCTCTTTGTCTGTCGGTTTGCCGAGTTTGCTGAGGTTGTCGGCGGTGTACCATCTGCTGGCTGCGCGGAGGTTCTCGTAGTAAGAAAGGGCCGGGTCAATGTCAAGAGATGAGTAGTCCTTCCACTTGTCAGGGTATCCTACCTTCACGATGAATGCGTCGAGCTTCTCGTGAGCCTTTGCCTTTGTGGTGTCGCTCATCCAGTCGAGCTCGTCAATGTGCTGTCCGAGGGCTACCTGGAGGTTCTTGACCATCTCGACCATTCTCTTCTTGGATGACTCAGGGAAGTATTTTGCAACGTACATCTTGCCGACTGCCTCTCCGAGGATGCTGTTAGGAACGCGCATTGCCCTCTTCCAGCGTGGTTTAGGTTCGGTGACTCCTGACATCTGTGTTCCGAAGAAGTCGAATGATGCCTTGTAGAAGTCGTCGCTTGTAGAGCCGCATGAACCGCTGATGAGTCTGCCTGCAACGTAGTCCTTAAGGACATTGAGGTCGGTCTTTTCGATGAGTTTGCTGAATCCTTCGAAGAATGAAGGCTCGTTCACGTTCATGTGCTCCTGGTCAGGAATGTTCATCGCTGCGAAGTAGGTCTTGAAATCGAAGCCAGGGTACTTGGCCTCGAACTCTGCTGTGGAGATAGGGTTGTAGAGTTTTTCCATATCTCTCTCCTGAACGCTTGTCCATGAGATGTTTGCTAGTTCGTCCTCTACGCCGAGTGCGTTTGCGGCTGCCTTCTCAGGGTTTTCAACACCTGCGAGTGTGAAGATCCTGGTGAGGAAGTTCTTGTAGCCTTTCTTGATTTCGGCATTGGCAGGGTCTGTATAGTAGTCTCTGTCGCCGATTCCGAGTCCGTCCTGGCCTACATAGAGTATCTGGTTGTCGCTGTCCATCAGGTCTGACATCACGAATGTTCCGAAGAATGGAGCCTCGCCGTTCTGGTGGAGTTCAGCAACGAGTTTTGCGAGTTCGCTCTTGTCCTGGATTGCATAAACTTCGTCGAGGTATTTCTTCACAGGAGCGAATCCTTCGGCGTTCAGCCTTGTGGAATCAAGTCCCATCTTGTAGATGTCTGAAATCTTCTGTTCTACAGAGCCTTTCTCGGCGGTCATCTGTGTCATTTCCTTGAAGAGCTGGTTCAGTCGGTCCTCATTGTTGTCATTGAGGTAGTCGAATGAGCCGAATCTTGCGTATTCAGGCTTCAAAGGATTGTTTTTCTGCCATCCGCCTGTCGCATACTGGTAGAAGTCAGTTGCCGGTGACGCTGTCGTGTCAAGGTATGACAGGTCAATGCCGGAGATCTTGGCCTGTTTTCCGCCGGTGCAGCTGGCCGCCATTGCAGCTACTGCCATGAGCATAGTTATTTTTTTCATATAAACTGTGTTTATTGTTTGTTTCAATGTTTTGTTTCAATGTCAACGTCAGTTTCAGTGTCGTTGCCAGTGTTTGTTTCAGTATCGACATCCGGATGTTTATCCCGGGGTTTCCTGTTCATGGTAATGTCCGGGCCTCCCATCTGGAGTTTCCAATCCAATTTGCGAAGTTAGTAAATTTATGCGATATTTGCCCGCTTATTTTAAATCTGCGGTGTTTCCGCATAATTCGTTAAACAGTACAAAACAATGGTTAATTCAATAAAATCCGGTGCCGCCCGCTACGGCACAGGCACACTTGGCCTCATTCTAGTCGCCATCGGTGTTGCCCTTTCTATCAAATCTGATCTCGGCACGGCTCCTATCTCGTGTCCTCCATACGTAGTATCATTGGCCGGATCCTTCAATATCGGCTCCTTCACAATCGGAACAGTCGGCCAGTACACGATGCTTATGCACTTGATTTTCATTCTGTTCCAGCTCTGCCTTCTGCGTAGCAAGTTCAAGCTCGAGCATCTCATGCAGATTCCTGCAGCCGTAGTTTTCGGAGTCCTCACCGACTGCGCAATCTGGGCTTTCGACTGGGTCAATGCCGGTTCGTATCTCATGCAGCTGGTTCTCATGTGCCTCTCTATCGTTGTGACCGCCCTCGGTATCAGTCTCGAGGTCAAGGGCAATGCCTGGATGCTGGCCGGTGAGATGACCAATGCCGCCCTGGCCGATGTCCTCAATGTCAAGTTCCGTAATGTCAAAATAGCTTTCGATATCTTCCTGGTAGTCGCTGCAGCCGCCATCGCCTGGTTCGCTTTCGGCAATTTGCTTGGCAACGGTTCCGAGAACGTGATTCGTGAAGGCACTATCATGTCAGCCCTCCTGACAGGACTCTGCATGAGGTTCACCGACAAGCTGGCCGATGTTATGGTACCAGCTTCTGTAAAGGAGTATCTGTAGGGGGCGGCGGCAGTGAGCGTCTTCGGAGTTACCGACGCACGCAGTTATCAGCGCCTGGACGCGTGGCGGGACGATGCCACGGGCGGTCTTGTAACACCTTGATAATCAGATACCATTTTATTTTAGTGTGGATTTTCGAACTTTTTTTTGCCGGAAATCCACACTGCGTTTTGTAATTATCTGTGTGTCAATGTTTTATAATCGAGAGCGTGGCGCCGTCCCGACAGGAGGGGTAATATGCATGGAATCGCGACGTCGTCCTTTCACGATGTAATGCCATGACTCAGATTTTCTCTGATACTGACGGGACTCTGCATGAGGTTCACCGACAAGCTGGCCGATGTAATGGTTCCCGCTTCCGTAAAGAAGTATCTGTAGGGGCGTGGACGACCTGACTTGTGAACTGACACCTTACTGTGTCGAAAGTGCGTGCCAATTATTCAAAAAGTTGGACGCTGTGTTACTAAAGCATTGGTAATCAATGATATAATGGTTGGGGGGGCAAATGCCGGGGCTGCAGGCGCTAAACATGAAATCTAAATGAACCAGAAATGAACCATTTTCGCGCGCTGAAATGTTAGGCTATATGACATATTTTGACTACATTTGCAATCGGGTTTGTCAATCTCACACAGTGAGTTAGGCAAACGGTGATTATTGTTGTTAAATCGAAGGCGATTATTTCGAGAGGAGAGGATGGTATGAGAAAACTGATAGAAAGTAGAACTTCGCAGCCGTCTGGAATTGAAGTGGCCGGAGGTAGAGACATAAAATAGATTGTCAATGAGGCAACTGGATAGTTCAATTGGTCAGTCTATAGCCGAGGAGCAGAAAATCGCGACCACGAATGTGGCAAACGACGAAAAAACTCTGAGTGGCATCGATGCTATTGAACAGGGCGAGTCCTGTCCAAGATTATTGGTGCACCCTGACGGTCCGCAGAAGGGACTGCCCGGTAATGAGTTAGGTAATCTGTCCCATGAGGCGGATATGAAAAACTTTGGGGAACCAGGCATGGAAACGCCTGCGAGCACGGATATGGAACCGACTCGCGACCGGAGTCAGGCCCCGGTGCCGTGGAGCTATCTTTTCATCCGAAAACGGGACGCCGAATATTTCTCGTTGAAAGCTGAGACTGAAGGCGGATTCAGGACATTCATCCATCGGACGATAATTACAGATGAATCAGGAAAACCCACGAAAGGCAAACCGAACGGCAGTGCCCAAGCCAGGGAAGCCAGTAATGGCGCCACCGAGGGCCGACCGACAATCTCCGGCCTCATCTTCATCCAGGGCAAGACCAAAGTCATCAAGAAATATCTTTGGGAACGGTTCCCGCAATACCACCTTGTGAACGATTGCAGCACACGCAAGGCCGCGGTCATCCCCGACAGTGTCATGCAGCCGTTCATGAGAATCGCCAATACCGACCCCTCACGGATACGATTCCTCGTCAACCCGTTGACACACTACGCCGAAGGCAACACCCTCGTCGAAATCATGACCGGCCCGCTCGCCGGACTGCAAGGATACATCATCCGCATTGACAGGGACCGGAAACTCGTCATCGGCGTCGGCGACATGACAGTCGCAATCGGCGGCGTCCACAAGGAAAACTTCGAAAAAGTCGAGGAAGTCGCGCGCGCCGTCAACATAAGGCAACGCGCCCGGCGGCAAGTGGAACAAGAACAACGACGCTTGCGCGAAAGGATTGAGGCCAATGTCAATGCCGACGTGGCGCCCAAGCCTCCGGACCCGCGCCTCCTGACTCCTATACAGCAGAAAGTCGATACCGCCTTCTTCACCCCGGAGACTTTCAATGACATCCTCGTCATCACGACCAACATTGAACTCTGGACAGAACGTGCCCGGCGGCTCATACAGGCCGGCAACTTGGCCGACGCCTCAGAGATATTGACCTTTCTCCTCGAAGAGATAGGCTATTGGTTTACAAACATTTACAAGAAGAAAAGCATTGACCTGACGCCCGTGAAAAAGGCAGGGAACAACGCATACAAAACTGCATTGACCATCCTGGACAACAAACATCTACCTGAACGTACGAGACAAGATCTCGAAACAAACCTGGACTCACAAATGTTGAGACACGGATTTTTATTCATTATGAAATAAACTGACAATATGATACTTCAAAGAATCTCAAACTGGTATTTTACCAAAAAAGCACTGCCACACCTCTGCATTTTGTTGATAGACTGCGCGATAGTCGCATTCTCCGGCTACGTCGGCTACTACATTGACAAAGGCGGTGACATCTTTGTGGACAGTTTCTGGCAGATTACATTCGGGCTCATGGTCGGGCTCGTGCCATTCATCGTCGCATTCAGACTCCTTCACACATACTCAGGCATTGTCAGATACTCATCATTCGTGGACCTGCAGCGCGTCATGATGGCCACATTGTCCGGCTCCGTCGCATGCTACCTCCTCGGACTCGGCATAAACGGCATCTGGCCTGAGCAGCATACCATCATGGTACCGGACCTGCAGACCGTATTCATAATCTTCGTAGGCAGCTCACTCTTCCTGTGGGTTGAACGCGTGGTTGTGAAACGCCTCTTCGACTCATTCAATCTGGACAACGCCACCCCGGTCGCCATCTACGGCACCAAAGCCGGCGGCATCAGCATTGCCAAGAGCATAACCGCTGTCAAGGACAAGAAATATTCCCTCCAGGCCTTCATTTCCGATGGAAAAGAAATGAAAGGCTCGTATCTCATGGGCAAGCCGGTATTCCTGAACGAACGGGGACTCGCCGAGAAACTCAGACGAGAAGGCGTCAAAGCCTTACTTGTATCCCCGTTGAAAACAGAGAAGTTCCGTAACAATGCCGAAATGGTGGACGAGTTCATCTCAGCAGGAATCACCATCATGATGATGAACAACGGTGAAGAGTGGGACGGAAAAGAAGAAAACCTCACGCACCAGAACCTCCGTCCGGTGGACATCGAGGACCTTCTGCCACGCGAGATAATCGAGGTGGACATGAACGCCATCGGCAAGCTCCTGACAGGAAAACGCATCCTCATAACAGGAGCAGCAGGATCCATCGGTTCCGAAATGGTCCGTCAGGTAGCCAAATTCAACCCTTCCGAAATGACCCTCATCGATCAGGCGGAAACTCCGATGCACAATATCCGAATGATGATGGCCCACGATTTCGGACACATCAGCAACAGGACCATCGTCACCAGCATCACCAACAAAGAACACATGGAGCGCATCTTCGCGGCCTACAAACCGGAATACGTATTCCACGCAGCAGCATACAAACACGTGCCAATGATGGAGGACGACCCGGCAATCGCGGTCCAGAACAACATCTACGGTACCCGTGTAATCGCGGACCTCGCCGTGAAATACGGCACCAAGAAATTCGTGATGATATCCACCGACAAGGCCGTTAACCCGACCAACGTCATGGGCTGCAGCAAGCGAATCTGCGAAATCTATTGCCAGAGCCTTAATCAGGCTATCGCAGAAGGTAAGGTACAGGGTATAACCCAGTTTGTCACCACTAGATTCGGCAACGTCCTAGGTTCCAACGGCAGCGTTATCCCTATCTTCAAGGAGCAGATACGTGCAGGCGGACCTGTCACAGTGACACACCCTGACATTATCCGCTACTTCATGTTGATTCCTGAAGCCTGCAAACTCGTCCTCGAAGCCGGAACCATGGGCAAGGGCGGTGAAATCTTCGTATTCGACATGGGCCAGCCGGTCAAGATAGTTGACCTCGCAAAGCGAATGATTTCGCTCTCAGGCGCGAGGAATGTCGAAATCGAATTCACCGGCCTCCGCGACGGCGAAAAACTCTATGAGGAGGTTCTCAATGACAAGGAGGGCACTCTCCCTACTGTCAATCCTAAAATCATGGTGGCCAAAGTCCGTGAATACGACTATGCTACCGCGTGCGAAAACGAGCGCCGCCTCATGGAAGTCTCCAAGACGTTCGATGATATGGCTATCGTCAAGGTCATGAAGGAAATCGTGCCGGAGTACAAGAACCGCCAGAGCAAGTACGAGATACTTGACAAGAAGCCGGCCGCAGCACAGGCAGCAAACTAACATTGACAAAAATTACTGAAAAATGAAAGATATTAAGGAAATTAAGGTGGCTGTGGCCGGTACAGGATATGTCGGCCTTAGTATCGCAACATTGATCTCACAGCATCATAAAGTTATAGCAGTGGATGTTGTTCCGGAAAAGGTAGAGAAGATTAATAATAAGATTTCACCTATCCAGGACGAATACATCGAGAAGTATCTGGCAGAGAAACAGTTGGACCTGACTGCGACACTCGACGGCGCAGAGGCATACAAAGATGCTGATTTCGTGGTAATTGCAGCACCGACCAACTATGACAGCAAGAAGAACTTTTTCGACACATCACACGTGGAAGAGGTTATCGAACTCGTCATGAAGGTCAATCCTGATGCTGTGATGGTCATCAAATCGACTGTCCCTGTGGGTTATACAGCTTCAGTCCGTGAGAAATATGCACACACCGGTGCTGACGGCAAGGTGGTAAAGCCTAATATCATTTTTGCTCCGGAGTTTCTCCGCGAATCCAAGGCATTGTATGACAACCTCTATCCGAGCCGTATCATTGCAGGTTATGACCACGAGGATGCAAAACTTGAAGAGGCTGCACACAAATTCGCCCAGATCATCAAGGAAGGCGCCATCAAAGAAGACGTCGAGGTGCTCTTCATGGGAACGACCGAGGCCGAGGCGGTAAAACTCTTCGCCAACACATATCTGGCATTGAGAGTAAGCTACTTCAATGAACTCGATACCTATGCAGAGATGAAAGGTCTTGACACCAAGTCGATTATCGACGGCGTCTGCCTCGACCCGCGTATCGGCACACATTACAACAACCCGTCTTTCGGTTACGGCGGATACTGCCTCCCGAAGGATACCAAGCAGCTTCTCGCGAACTACAACGACGTACCTGAGAACCTTATCCAGGCCATCGTGGATTCCAACAGTACGAGAAAGGATTTCATTGCAGACCAGGTACTTACGAAGGCAGGCTACTATAACAGCAACAGCCAGTGGGACAGCACCCAGGAGAAACGCTGCGTCATCGGAGTCTATCGTCTGACCATGAAGTCGAACTCAGACAACTTCCGCCAGTCTGCCATCCAGGGCATCATGAAGCGCATCAAGGCCAAGGGCGCAGAGGTCGTCATCTACGAGCCTACACTCGAAGACGGTTCATCATTCTTCGGAAGTGAGGTGGTCAATGACCTCGCGGCATTCAAGTCCCGTTCGCAATGCATCATTGCCAACCGCTATGACGTCTGCCTCGATGACGTGAAGGACAAGGTCTATACACGCGACATTTTCAAGAGAGACTAAGGGGGCGGATATGCTGGAATACAATATCTCCCTGAACGGAAAGACAGTCCTCGTGACCGGTGCTGCAGGATTTATCGGCAGCAATCTGGTGAAAAGACTGTTTCATGAATTTAAGGATATCAAAATCGTCGGAATAGACTCCATAACAGATTATTACGACGTAAATATCAAATACGGCAGACTTCAGGAAATCGAGGCATTGGGCCGGGACTGGACCTTCGTGAAAGCAAACATTTCCGACAAGGGCATTGTCAATGATCTTTTCTCCAAGTACCATTTCTCGGTGGTTGTGAATCTCGCTGCGCAGGCCGGGGTGCGTTATTCCATCACGAATCCTGACGCGTATATCGAGAGCAACCTGATTGGTTTCTACAATATTCTCGAGGCTTGCCGTAACAATGAGGTGGAACACCTTGTATATGCTTCATCATCAAGTGTTTATGGATCGAACAAGAAAGTGCCGTATTCGACTGATGACAAGGTGGACAATCCAGTGAGCCTCTATGCGGCGACCAAGAAGAGCAACGAGCTCATGGCCCATGCCTATTCGAAGCTCTACAATATTCCGTCCACAGGTCTCCGTTTCTTCACGGTCTATGGTCCTGCCGGCCGTCCGGACATGGCTTATTTCGGCTTCACCAACAAACTCCGTGAAGGCAAGACCATCCAGATCTTCAACTACGGCAACTGCAAACGCGACTTCACCTATGTCGATGACATCGTGGAGGGTGTAGTGCGTGTCATGCAACATGCCCCGGAGAAGCAGAACGGTGAGGACGGACTTCCGATTCCGCCGTACAAGGTGTACAACATCGGCAACAACTCCCCTGAGAATCTTCTGGATTTCGTGACGATTCTCCAGGAGGAACTGGTTCGTGCCGGCGTCCTGCCGTCCGACTACGATTTCGAGGCCCACAAGGAACTCATCCCGATGCAGCCAGGCGATGTCCCTGTCACTTATGCAGATACCACACCGCTCGAGCAGGACTTCGGATTCAAGCCGAGCACACCGCTTAGAGAGGGACTTAGGAGGTTCGCGGAGTGGTATGGACGGTATTATGCACTCTAATTGTGCATTTTTGCAACATGGTCTGCAAATAATGAGTGAAAATTCGTTAAATTTGTTACATTGACAGACTCAAGTAAATGATAATGTTTACGTAATATGGCATCATTACACATCAAACACTTCGGTCCGATTGAAGACTCTACTAAGATTGAATTAACTTCTCTTATGGTACTCATCGGACGTCAGAGTTCTGGCAAAAGTACTTTTATGAAGGTGCTTTGCTTCTGCCGATGGATAGAAAAACGAGTTATGGTATCGACTGATGATATCATTAACCAATATACCCATTATGGACGTTTTGTCAAGGAGCTCAAGCAATTCCATAGACTCAATGATGATTATTTCAAGGATAATTCAAGTATTGAATATAATGGGGATGCTATAACTATAGAATATCGCGGAGGCACGAATCCTAAAATCAGCAGAAAGTCAGATTTCGCACAAAGGCGCTACAATAGCAAAATTTGCTATATCCCTGCCGAACGCAATCTTGTTGCCGCCCTTCAGAACATTGACAGGGCATATAAGGCGACCGAAAGAGACGTATTGTTCAATTTCATTTATGAATGGGACGAGGCTAAATCCCCTTCTACCAAATCAAATCCATATAAATTGTCGGTGACAGGAGACTTTAGTTACGCGTGCCAATCGGGAAATGATTTAATCATACGGAAGGACGGGACAGAATCTCCTGCGTTTTACGCATCCAGTGGTATCCAATCTGTGACACCTTTAGATGTGATGTCGCATTATATGATGTCACAAGTGGGTAGAAAGGCTCCAATGTCAATGTCGGATTTGAATGCTATCCACGAGACGAATTCCAAGAGGCTCACCTACCAGTCTGCTCAAGTTTTCATCGAAGAACCCGAACAGAATCTCTATCCGGAATCTCAACGTCTTATCATATTGAGTCTGATCAATGCTCTTGTGGAAGCTAAAAAAGTAGAATCGGAGTCGAGTATGATTATGTTGACAACGCATAGTCCGTATGTCATTTCTGTTGTAAATGCGCTTCTATCTGCAGCAAGTGTTGCAGGTAAAAACACTGGTAATGAAATAATAGATGCAAAGTATCTGTTGAAACCATCTGAGATTTCCGGTTATTTCATCAGCGATGATGGTATTTTCAGAAGCATTCTGGATAGCGAACTCCAAATGCTTAGCGGAATGGAGCTGGACGGCGTTTCAGATTGGGTGGAAGAGATAATCAGTCAGTGTAATAAGGTTTTATATGGAGAAGAATCGTAATATCAAACCATACTCATCCACATACTCCAGACTGATAGGAGAAGGTTATTATCCGGAGCAGGACCTAAAGACACGTAAGATAGTTTCAGTAAGCGAAAACGGAACGAAATATAAACTTGTCGTGAATGAAAAGTCTTCTGTAGTGTTTCAGATTGATGGAGACATTATAAAGAAAGAGGAAGGTAGGAAATGCGACAAGCTGATTCTTGTCAGAAGAGATAGTGAGGCTTTAAATGAAGAGTGGGCTGAAATATTTGTAGAGTTGAAAGGAAAAGATGTTCTACGAGCAATTGAACAACTGCGTGCTACTCTAAATCATCCAAAGTTCAGGCATCCGTCTAACAAAGACATACGAGCAAGGGTAGTGGCAAATTCATATCCCTCAAATAAAGCCAATACTGATATGGAAAAAGCCAAAAGAACTTTTCGTAAAGATTTCAATTGCGATCTCCGCAGCGTAAAGAATGGGCAGGAGGATAGATTGTAAAGTCTTGCTTGAATTGATAATATTGAGTAACACTCGCTATTTTACATTGAAGATTTAAGATATGTCCCAATATGATTTCTCTTATAATTATGATTCCCTAGAGGATGCGTTCAATGCGGTGAATAGGAAGGGAAAGATGCAAAAAAAGTATCTTTCACCTGAATATTTAGTTGCTGCTCAGAAATATCGAGATATGAGAACAGAACTAAATAAAATATTGAGAAAGAAAAAAACAGAGCGAACGGAGGCTGAGATGAATAAAATTGACCAGTTGAGGCAATCGATGAAAGATGAGGCTCAGCAACAGAGAATCTTGTTGCAGGAGCATCTTAACAAAGTGTCTTCCAGGATTTTATCAAGTGGTTTTCGTTTCAACCTTACTCCGGATACGTCAAAAGATTCGCAGAAGCCACTTTATAGTATTGGCGCTACCGCTGAAGAGTTTTTCGCGATGCAAGTCCTTTGCAGAAATGTAAAGAACCTGTTTAAAATCACCATGTCAGGTCGCCATGAAATGCTTTCTCAGTTAAAGATTTTATTAAGGGAGGATAAGAGCTGGTTTTATATCATTCGAACAGATGTTAGTCATTGTTTTGAGTCTATACCGCATGATAAGTTATTTGAGTATTTAGAGGGTAATAATTTGCTTGATGTGAAGAGTAAATCTCTTTTACGAGGACTTATCCGAAATGAGTTTGAAGCCAAGAATTTGCGCCCAATAGTGTTGACTGAAAAGACAGGTGTTCCTCGAGGTTGTGCTATCAGTTCTCTTTTATCTGAATTTTATTTGTCCAAAATAGATGAGGAACTTAGACATACACTACCTGGGATAGTGTTCCTATCAAGATATGTTGATGATATTATTATAGTTATCCATCCAGATTTAGATGATGAGCATCGGTGGTCATTGGATGCTTATGTCAAAGTTCTAATCGATACATATTGTAAATATGGTTTGACAATTCATACACCTAAAGAGGGAACGAACAAATGCTATATATATGACTCCAAGGATACAAAGAGTTTAAAATTTGATCTTTTAGGATATACTATACAGTCCATAAAAGGAGACAAGGATAAGCAAGGCTTTTTCTCTTTGTCTAATAACAAAAAGAAAAAGATAAAAAATCGCATAACAAAGACTTTTCAGAAATTTGACAGTTTGTTGAATACTATGTCTTATGATATTGCAGCTCATTATTTGTTTGATGCATTACATGTTTTGACATGTAATATCAATCTGTATAATGCAAAGCGAGGTGTAAAGGTGGGTATATTTTACTCAAACCAATTGCTTGACGATACAAAAGATTTAGAAGGATTAGATAACTATCTTCAATATAAGTGCAGTCGAATATCATTAGGCGGCAAAGCATGCGTAGACCCTGCTAAACAACCACAAATTGAAGCGAATTTGAAGAAGCAACTTAAACAAATATCCTTTGTTAAAGGCTTTGCAACACCTCATAAGCGATATAAGATAAAGAAAAACAGATTGCAAATGATTAAACAATCATGGGTATGAGAAAGAAAAAGAAGATAAAACTTAGTTATAGCAAAGAGCGAGTCCTCTTTTCTGATGTCCTGCCCTATGAGTGTCCTATAATATTCTCAAATAGATATTTGTATCGATTTTTTGCAAAATATTTGTGGATTTGTGAAGAAAAAAAGATTAGTAATATCACCTGGAATGTCTTGAAACAATCTAAACGTTTGGATCAGAAGGATGCGAATGCTTTTGCTGCATTACTATTTGGATGCTATGAAAAGGGAAAAAGAATTGGGCCACTTCAACATAAACCTAACGACCTATTCTACCCCTATCAATTTAATATCGCTCACAAAGCGAATAAGGCCAGAACATTGTCAATTATTCATCCATATAACCAGTGGCAGGTAGTAGAGTTTTATGAGCAGTATAAGTATTCTATACTCTATCTTTGCAACCTAAGCAGTTACTCTATTCGTAAACCACATAAGATAGCTCAATACTTTTACTATAGAGATCGACTTCACCGGAAGTTATTGGGACATGAAAGTGATAAAGTTGAATTATTTTTCAACGAATATGAAAATTTGAAAACTTACTTCAGTTACGAGAAGTATTCAAATATATACAAGTTCTACGAAGATTACAGATATCAACGAGCTGAAAAGAAATTTAAATATCTTTTGAAGTTTGATTTACAGAGTTGTTTTGATAGTATTTATACCCATACCATAAGTTGGGCGACAGCTGGCGGTGCAGACAAAGTGAAAGTTTTGCCTGGATATCATGGTTCGTGGCTTGGCGATGCATTTGATAATCTAATGCAGTCAGTCAATGCTCGAGAAACGAATGGAATTGTAATAGGCCCTGAGTTTTCACGAATTTTTGCAGAGATTATATTGCAATACATAGATCAAAAGGTTGAACAGGAACTATTGGGGAAAGAACTTCGTCAGAAATCCGCCTATGAGTGTTATCGGTACGTTGACGACTATTTTCTTTTCTTTAATGACGAAAAAGTCAGAAATCTCTTCATGGAAAGTCTAACAAAATGGCTGAAGGAATTCAAATTGCAGATTAATCCATCCAAAACAGAAGTGTATGAAAGACCTTTCATAACAAAAGTGACCATTGCCAAACAGCGAATTGAAACTTTGCTTAGCAAAATATTCTCGATTCCTCTTTGGGAGGAAATAGAATCAAATTCGATTACGGAGAAAGTTGAGGATACTGAAGATGAAGAAACTGAAGATTTGGATAAAGACAAGGAAATATTAGAAAAGAAATTCAATATATACCTGCACGCAAATGACGTAAATACTCAAATAAAAGTAATTGTAAAGGAATGCGGAATTGAATATCGCGATATAGCAAACTATCTGCTAGAGAAGATAAGCCAACGCCTTGACTCTTTTCTTAATCGATATGAAATCGGCTTCGAGAAGTATGAGCGACTTATGTCAAAAGAAGAAACGAATAAATATGATGTCGAAACTCATGCACAACGAGCGCAAAGAAAGCTCACTAATTATCTTGTATCTCTGATTGATGTGACGTTTTTCGTGTTCAATAGCAACAGGCAGATAAATACAACATTAAAATTGCAGAAGATAATCAATTCGATAATTATCTACGCAAAACGACATGGTGATTTCAAAGTTAATCATGCAGTTAGATTCCAAACAGTAAATAAGGATATCATTTTTAAGAAGATTCAAGATGAAATTGCTCTTGTTCTGGCTACAACGGATTTACATCGGAATACCTTGCATGAGAGTCTCTATTTGTTAATATTGGCCAAAGAATTAGGTTATGCATATCTGTTTGCACCTAAAGTTATTCAATCATGAGTCCACTTTAAAAAGTCAGCAGAGCCGACCTAATTAATATTACGTTAGTTT
>OGRU01000960.1_pt1 | contig 24003 bp, 18 predicted proteins | sample 1553541 | NCBI WGS metagenome assembly OGRU01 (sample SAMEA2580068, study PRJEB22360) | human gut metagenome | biome: human gut; feature: human-associated habitat; material: faeces | place: Denmark | collected 2008/2010
GCGAGTGCTTGGGAATTCAACAACGACAATTGTGATCCTCCAGCGGTCGCTTATCAGCCAGCCAGTGAAAAACCGGATGCTGAGAGCGGGGGAGAATAAAGGAATAACAGACCGTTAGAACAAAAAGCCACCCACAGATTTGTCTTGATGGTTATCAAGCAAAACTGTGGGTGGCTTTTTTTAGTCGTTGTTTTCTGCGGCGAGTTGTTCTTCCATTGGGTAGTAGGTCCAGATGCCGACTTCCGACAGCGATGGATGTGGCACCATGGTTTCGCGCACGGTACGGTGTTTGTGTGGATCAAGGGTGCGGCGGAGCTGGATGCTGCGCAGGCGCTTGGTATCGTCGCTGGCAATGTCTTCGTTCAATGGAACGAGAGGGGTTTCGCCGCTGTTCATAAGGTTGAGGAACGGCTGTATGAGTGTGGAAGCGAATGGTCCGACGGCGTGCATGCCAAGGATATCGTTGGTTTCATCGTCGATGATCAGCTTCGCAAAGGCACGGTCTTCGCTGCCCGGTTCATAACCGAGCGCATAGCCTTTGGCGGTGGCGGCGTATGGATTGAGTCCAATGCGCACACGATGTCCCTGTTCACGAGCTTGGGTTTCGGTGAGACCGACGTCGGCCACCTCCGGATGCGTAAAGGTGACGGCTGGTACCAGGTCGTAACGTGCCCAACGTTTGTCAGTAGGTCCCTTTGATTTATAGTGATTGTAGGCGAGGATGTCCGCCTCATAGTTGGCCTTGTGGCGGAATTGCTGGCGGCCGTTGATGTCACCGAGCGCGTAGATACCATCCACGCTGGTTTCTAGAAATTCGTTGGTGCGAATCCAGCCACGACGGTCTAGAGAAATGGAGGTGTTTTCCAAGCCAAGGCCATCGGTGGCTGGCACAATGCCAGGACAGATGAAGAGGTCGTCGGCTTCGATGTCTTCCAACGTTCCGGTGGCGCGGTCTTCCATGGTCAAAATGATGCGGCCGTTTTCCTGACGCACCGCTGGTGTTTCTTTGTTGAAATAGAGCGTGATGCCGTCGGCTTCAAGGTTCTTTTTGCATGCGGCAGAGCAGGCCTCATCGCTCTTTGGCAGCAGACGAACGTTGTGCTGCACCAGCTGCACACGCGCGCCGAAGGCACGGAAAATATGCGCAAACTCGCAGCCAATGGCACCGCCGCCGACAACGATGATGTCTTTGAACGGTTTAGAAGGATATTTGTCACCAAAGAAGCTTTCGCTGGTGTAATAGTCAATCGTTTCAATGCCAGCCATTGCAGGAATCTTTGTTTTGCCGCCGGTGGCGATGTAGATTTTTTCAGCAGTCATCGGTTCGCTCACGGAGCCATCTGCGTAGTGCACTTCGATGGTGTGGTCGCTGGTGAAGTGAGCCGTGCCTTCATAGACATCGGTGTGCGGTTCGTCGAGATAGAACTGACGCAAGCCCTTGCTTTCGTCGATTTTGTTCCAGACACGTTCGGACACTTTGGCCCAGTCAAAGGACACGTCGCCGGCGTGGAGGCCGAGCGCATCGGCTTCACGCATTTCATAGAGCCGGTCGGCGTCTGTAACCAATACCTTTGTTGGAATGCAGCCGCGGGTGAGACAGGTGCCGCCGAACTTTCCGCGCTCAATCTGGGCGCAGCGTTTGCCGGCAAGCTGTGCCGCTTCCAGAACAATGTTGGCGGCCCCGGTGCCAATAACGATCATATCATATCGGTTCATGGTTGAACCTCCTTTTCAGTAGATGGTTTCATTATATAAGATGTGCGTGCAAAAGAAAAGCCGCTCACAAATAGGAGCGGCAATATGATTAAAAATTGGTCTTAAACAATCGGCAAGCATTGTCGTAGGTTGCCTGATGCACGTCGTCCACTGAGATCTCGCGAAGCTTTGCGATTTCTTCGGCAACGTAGCGCGTGTAGATTGGCTCGTTTCGTTTGCCGCGGAAAGGAACTGGTGTCATGTAAGGACAGTCGGTTTCCAGCAGCAAACGGTCCAGCGGCACTTCCTTCGCGACTTGCTTGGCGGTTTTGGCATTTTTGAAGGTGACCACACCACCCAGTCCGATGTAAAAACCATGCGCGATCGCTTCATGCATCATTTCAACAGACCCGGAGTAGGCGTGGAAAACACCGCCCACGGCTTCGGCGCCATTGGCCCAAAGAGTGTCAAAACAATCGCGGTGAGCGTCGCGGTCATGGATGATGAGAGGTTTTTTCAGTTCCTTCGCCAGCTCGATATGGCGTGCCAGCAGTACTTTTTGTTCTTCAGGCGTGGCGGTATCCCAGTAGTAGTCCAAGCCGGTTTCGCCGATGGCGATGACGCGCGGATGCTTTGCCAGTTCGACCAGACGTTCCCATTTGACAGGATCGTACTTGCGGGCGTCCTCAGGATGCAGAGCCACGGCGGCGTACACTTGTGGTTCTTGCTCGGCAAGAGCTACGGCTGCTTCTGCGTCTTCAAAGTTACAGCCGACGTTGATGATGGCCTGCAGTTCTAAGGTGCGAGCCAATACCTCAGCATAATCTTCTTTGAACGCCGGATCCATTAAATGGGCGTGAGTATCCATCAAGTAGCGCATGACGTGCCTCAGGAAATGGTTGCGCCGGAAGGGATGGCATCGTTTTGCACTTGCAGAACTTCGAGTACGCTGTCATCCTCGGTGGCTGCGGTCAAAATCATGCCATGGCTCATGATGCCGCGGATTTTCTTTGGTGCCAGGTTGGCAATGATGACCAACTTTTTACCAATGAGTGCAGCAGGATCTTTATAGAAGGAGCGAATGCCGCTGACAATGGTGCGTTCTTCGCCGCCCACATCCAAGGTGAATTGCAGAAGCTTATCGGCTTTTTCTACTGGCTTGCAGTCTTTGACGAGCGCTACACGCAGATCCAGTTTGGTAAAATCATCGAAAGTGATTTCATCTTTAAATGTGATGGCAGGTTCTTCGACTTTTTCTGCTGGCAGTTCGATGCTGGAAGGATCAACACGTGGGAAGAGAGGTTCGCCTTTGTGTACTTTTACGCCAGATGGTGTCATAGCCCAGGTGGTGGCATCGGCCCAGGTGGCCTTTGTGAGGTCAACACCGAGCTGTTCAGAGACACGTGGTGCCAGGTTAGGCATGAATGGCTTGAGCAAAATGGTGGTGATGCGAACAATTTCAGTCAGATTGTAGAGCACCGTCATCAGACGAGCATGATATTTGGCATCTTTGGCGAGAACCCATGGGGTGGTTTCGTCGATGTATTTGTTGGCACGGCCGATGAGGGCGAAAATACGAGCCAGTGCACCTGGGAAATTCAGCTTGTCCAGTTCGAAAGCAACCTGAGCAGGCAGGGTGATGGCCATTTGACGCAGGTCTTCATCGATGATTTCTTCCTGTTCGGAAGCAGGCATGATACCGTCGCAATATTTGTCAATCATGCTGACGGTGCGGCTGACAAGGTTGCCGTAGTCGTTGGCAAGATCGTTGTTGTAGCGGGTGATGAACAGTTCTTCCGTGTAGTTACCATCCTGGCCGATTGGGATTTCACGCAGGAGGTAGTAACGAACGGCATCGACCCCATATTTTTCGATGAGTTTGAATGGGTCCACCACGTTGCCCTTGGACTTACTCATCTTACCGCCATCGCTCAATACCCAGCCGTGGCCGAAAATCTGTTTTGGCAGCGGAATGTCTGCAGCCAGCAGAATGGTAGGCCAAATAATAGAATGGAAGCGAACGATGTCTTTACCAACAAGGTGCACATCGGCTGGCCAATATTTTTGATAGAGGCTGTCGTCTTCGCCATTCCAACCGAGAGCGGTGATATAGTTGGAAAGAGCGTCGAACCATACATAAATGACGTGCTTTTCATCGATTGGCACAGGAATGCCCCAGTCAAAGGTGGAACGAGAAATGCAGAGGTCTTCGAGCCCGCCTTTAATGAAGTTGATCATTTCGTTGCGACGACTTTCAGGCATGATGAAATTAGGATGATCTTCAATGTACTGAAGAAGCTGATCCTGATAGTTGCTCATTTTGAAGAAGTAGCTTTCTTCAGAAAGAATTTCGGTCTTTTTGCCGCAGTCTGGGCAATGATCGCCATCAACGAGCTGCAAATCGGTGAAGAAGGTTTCGCAGCTGGTGCAGTAATGACCGCTGTAGGAAGATTTGTAAATATCGCCTTTTTCGTAGATGATCTTGAACAGCTTTTGAACGGCTTTGACATGATAATCGTCGGTGGTGCGGATGAACTTATCATAATCAATCATCAGAGCGTCCCAAAGATTTTTGAAGCCGCCAGGCCCTTCGACGATCTGATCGACGTATTCTTTTGGTGTGACGCCAGCCGCTTCGGCGGCACGCTGGATCTTTTGTCCGTGCTCGTCACTGCCGGTTAAAAAGAAGGTGTCAATGCCACGCATTTTTTTGTAGCGAGCAGCGGTGTCGGCCAAGACGGTGCTGTAAGCATTGCCGATGTGGAGCTTGGCACTTGGATAATAAATAGGGGTTGTAATATAGAAGGTATTGTTGCTCATTGTAAGCCTCCTCTGGTTATTAAAAAACGCCCGCCGAAGCAGACGCGGATGACAAAAATACAGACCGGCTACCGGCCCACCATTAAGTATAGAACGGGGAGGAAAGCTTGTCAATTAATTTACTCCAAACGCTGGAAATGGGCCGATTTTATAATGAAAAATAATGGTAAAATGGTTGCGATTGTGTTTCTTTCTTTGACGCACTCGGATGAATCCGTTATACTAAAGATATTACAAATATTTCAGGATTAGTGAGGTTTTCAATGGAAAATTTAGATAAAGAAATTCGAGAAAAAATTGAATTTACATTTGCAGACGACGAAGCAGAACGCGATCCAGCGCTGGAGATTCCTGCACAGTATGAAATGTATGTGACAGGCATGGATGATGGCCGTGCTTTGGTGAATGTGGATCTCGCCATTGCAGAAAAAGCACCAATCCCAGCACTGCACTGGCTGATGGGCATTCAGCTGGAATTCCAGGACCCAGATCTCGATGGCTTCTATAAAGAAGAGGAAGAAGAAAAAATTCTTGAAATCCAGAACTACATCATCAAGGTTATGGATGAAGAAGCACGTGCACGTTTTGTTGGCTCTGTGACTTATGCGGGCACACGTATGTTTTATTTTTATGGCCCAGATGTGGAATATCTGGCACCGCTCGTTGGTAAAATCGCATCGGAATACAACGATTACGATTTCAACTATATGAGTGACAACGATGGCGCTTGGCGTTTCTTTTTTGATGCCATTTATCCATCCGACATCGATATGGCTCATATTCGCAATCGCTACATGGTGCAAAATCTAAAAGAAGCCGGCATTGATTTAGACCATGAGTACAGTGTGTACTACTATTTTTATTTCCAAGACGGTGCGACACGTGCTCGAGTGGCTTCAAGCATGCAGATTTTGGGCTATGAAGTGATCGATGACCGCATTTATGAAGAAGCTTTGGAACCAATGAGCCTGGGCTTGAAGCTTTTGGCAAAGCACGATCTTAATCTGCTGACGTTGACTGAAAAAACCTATGATTGTTTTGAAGCCATCGAAGATGGTATTGGTGTCTTTGATGGTTGGGAATTGGCTCCAACAGAAGACACGGACGCTTGGATTTAAGTGAGGCATCCCTATGAGATTAACTGAAGAAGATCAACAGTTTGTTGCCACCTATGATGACCGCGAATATTGGCATCCTTCCGTAACCGCAGACAGCGCCATTTTCCGTGCGCTGGATTGCCCGGAAAATGCGACAAAAAAATATCCGCAACGCAAGCTGGAAGTGTTATTGGTCAAGCGTGGTCGTCCACCGTATAAAGGCGGTTGGGCTTTACCAGGCGGCTTTTTGGAAAAAGGGGAAACATTAAGCGAATGCGCGGCCAGAGAATGTCTGGAAGAAACGGGATTAACGCCGTTGTATCAGGGGGATGTGGCGACGTTTAGCCGAGTGGATCGGGATCCGCGAACGCGTGTGATTACCCAGTGCTTTTTGGCCGTGGTGCCTTATGGAGAGATGGGCACGCCAAAAGCTGCGGATGACGCAGACGAAGCAGCCTGGTTTGAAGTGTCGATGAGGACGGAAGCACTGTCGCCAAGTCATTATCGCACGCATTTGACCTTGAAAAATGCTGACGTTGAAATCAGCGGTGCCATTGATCTGATCCAGACTGAGCTTGGCTCTTGGAAACGAGAAGTGTTCGAAGATGCTGATGCATTGGCTTTCGATCATTTGGAAATGATTTGCTGCGCAGTGGAAAGTCTGCGCACCAAGCTCTATCGTTCACCAGTTGCCTTTCATTGGGTGCCAGACACCTTCCGAATTGCAGACCTGCAAGGAGTCTTTGAAGCGGTCATTGGCGAAGAATTATTGCGCACAACATTCTTTGAACACATCAAGCCAATGATTGTACGTGCTGAAAATCAGCCGGAGAATGTGGGCGTTTTGGATCAGATGTATCAATACAAACAAAGTTATTGTTTGGAGGATGGATTGTCTGCCATAGAATTGTGGCGGTCCTAAGGGGGTAAAAAGAATGGATGAGCGCAACTTAACGCTGCTGACGGACTTTTATGAATTAACAATGGGGAATGGTTACTTCATAAATGGTTTGGAAGATAAAATCGTGTACTTTGATATGTTTTTCCGCGAAATTCCAGATGGAGGCGGTTTTGTCATTATGGCCGGTCTGGAGCAGCTGATCAACTATCTGAATAACCTTCATTTTACCGATGAAGATATTGAGTATTTGCGTTCTAAAAATCTTTTTGATGAAGGATTTCTGGAGTATCTTCACAATTTTAAATTTGAATGCGATGTTTGGGCGGTGCCGGAAGGTCGACCTGTTTTTCCACATGAACCACTTGTTACGGTACGTGGCCCGGTCATTCAGGCACAGTTTTTGGAAACCATGTTGTTGTTGACCATTAACCATCAGTGTCTCATTGCTACAAAGGCCAATCGCATTGTTCGTGCCGCAAAGGGACGTTCTGTGATGGAATTTGGCTCCCGTCGCGCACAGGGGCCGGATGCAGCCAATTATGGCGCACGTGCCGCTTATATCGGTGGTGTTGCAGGTTCGGCGAACACTTCCACCGACCGCGATTATGGTGTGCCTGCATTGGGAACCATGGCTCACAGCTGGGTTCAGTTATTCAACGACGAGGAAAAAGCGTTCAGACTGTATGCAGAGGCCTATCCTCATGCCTGCACACTGCTTATTGATACTTATGACGTACTGGGCTCTGGGCTGCCAAATGCCATTAAGGTGTTTAAGGAAGTTGTTGTGCCAAAAGGCTACCGTCCAGCAGGTGTCCGCATTGATAGTGGCGACATTGCTTATTTGTCAAAAAGAGTGCGTGAAGTTCTCGATGCCGAAGGATTTGAAGATTGCGCAGTGGTAGTGAGCGGCGGCCTCGATGAATTCCTCATCCAAGACTTGCTGGTGCAAGGCGCAAAAATTGACAGTTTTGGTGTTGGCGAACGCTTAATTACCTGTAAGAGCGATCCGGTGTTTGGCGGTGTTTATAAAATGGTGGCCGTTGAAGAAGATGGCCTTCTGCAGCCTCGTATCAAAATCAGCGAAAACATTGGTAAAATCACCACTCCTGGTTATAAGATGCCATGGCGTCTCTTTGATCTGGAAACCAACAAAGCCATTGCCGACTTGGTGATGCTGGCGGATGAAACCATTGATGATCAGCGTCCAATTGAGATTTTTGATCCAAATGCTGTGTGGAAACGCAAAACGGTGAAAAACTTCCGTGCAGAAAAACTGCAGGTTCCTGTCTTTATAAAAGGGGAACAGGTTTATCAGAGCCCAAGTGTGGGAGAGATTCGTGAATACTGCAAAAATGAAATCGAGACCCTTTGGGATGAAGTCAAACGTTTTGAAAATCCACATCATTACTATGTGGACTATTCTTCCAGTCTATGGAGTATGCGTGAACGCATGCTCATGGAACGTCGTCATGTCATTTCGGCCGACGAACATATGATTTTGGAAGAAGCCGTTCAATCTGATATTAAATAATACAGGTCCCTCCTGTTTTGCTTTTGGAGAAACAGGAGGGTCTTTTATTGTAGCAAAGGCGGGTGAATCCATGAGCAATATAGAAGAACAGGTGCCGGCCATTCCTAAAGCCGTACAATGGGCGATGGCATGGTTGATGATGCTGACATCATTGTTTGTGTTCAATGCCATTGCCATTTTGGTCGGGTTGCATGTTTATTCCTTTACACTCCCTTTATGTGTGATATTGAGTTTGGTTGTGTTGTATTGGTTGACGCGCTGGGAACACCGGCCACTGCCTGTCAAACGCCTTGTTGGAATGGGTGTCGTGTTCATGGTGGCTGTTGTGGTCTTTGGAATGGTGGTTTCTACCGTTTGGGAATATTCTTCCTGGGGACGCGGCTTTTACACTGAAGCGATTGTTCAGCTCGCAGGAGGATGGAACCCGATCTATGATGACGTTGGCGGTGTATCGGAGCTGGTTTATCGTTCTGGCAAATCGCTGTGGTATGTGGATGCCAGTTTGTATGCTTTTTTAGGGCATTATGAAATGGCGAAAGCGCATACGTTGTTGTTTGCGGTGCCAACGTTTCTGCTGACGCAATATGGTTTTCGCCGTTTGCTTGGCGGGCATCGTAAGCTGGCGATTGTTGCAACACTGCTATCTCTTATAAATCCTGTTGCCCTGGCGCAGTTGTTCAGCTTTTATGGCGATGCTGTATTGGCGTATTGCATTCAATGCTTTTTAATTCTGTCCTATCTGATTTTAAATGAAGGGTATCTGCATGGTGATCTGTTAATGGTATTGGCTTTTCTCTGGGCGTTTATTCTTCATAGCCAGTCGGGCGGTATTTGTGCAGCCCTGGTGTTGGGAATTGGATTTTTACTAATAGTGGCAGTATTGTATAAAAAGCAGGCCTTTCGTTGGTTGGTTATTCGTAGCGGCATTGTGGTGCTGTGTGCTTTTGTGATCATAGGCTTCAATCCATTCGTGCAAAACCTTGTTGACACAGGGAATCCGTTTGCGCTTGCTTTTGGAAGCCATGCGGTTGATTTGGTGACGCCTTACATGCCTGTAATATTGGAAGGAAAAACCTGGTTTGGTCGCTTCCTATACAGCATGATGGCTTCGCCAAATGTTGACTCTTTAGGGATCAATGGCCTTTTGCAGCAGTTTACAGCGCTGTTCAACTCTGCTTACGCGCAGCCCGATGTTCGTTTGCGGGGCTTTGGATTTTTTGGCGGTGTGCTTTTGCTTGCTGCGGTCACTTTGTTGATTGTCGCTATCCTGGCTCCACGGAGTCGAAGCTTAGGTGAAAATGCCATATATATTGCGGAACAAGAGGATGAGATAGAAGAAGAGGAAGAAGTGGAAGACTATATTGGCCGCCGAACCGCTCTTCTTTGGCTGACGCTTCCTGTGCTGGTGATGACCCTCTTTACGTCAACAACATGGTGGGCACGAACGGTGGCCGTGCTGTGGTTTTTGATTCCGCTTGCCATTGTGGCCTTGAGTGGGCGGCGTGATGATGGCAAATCTCGAAGTGGGAAATTGCTCCTGATGGTGGCGTTTTTGAACTGTGCGTTGCTGGCTTTTTCGATTTTTCCAGCGGCACGAATGGAAAGCGAAGCGATAAAAGATTATTGGGAACGCATGACAGTCAGCACGGATTTGCCATCGGATGAGGATGCTCAGCTGCACAATCAATTTGTGACCCAGTACAAAGATTGGAACGACTTGAAAAAAAATGGTGAAAAAGACCGCGAAAAATATGCTATATGGACGAAGATTGAAGGTATTTTTAAGTAGATGAAGGTGAAACGATGAATATTCAAGGGTTACAAAAGCTGACCTTGCTCGATTATCCAGAACATGTTGCTTGTACGATCTTTACTGGAGGCTGTCAGCTGAACTGTCCTTTTTGTCATAACAGCGAACTCATCAGTGGGCCTTTTGGTGAAGGTCTTCAAACTGACAGTGTGCTGTCTTTCCTGAAGAAAAGACAAGGTTTGCTGGATGGTGTTTGTGTCAGCGGCGGAGAACCTTTGTTGCAGCCGGACATTGAAGAGTTTCTGCGAGCAGTGAAAGAACTAGGGTATCGCGTCAAGCTGGATACCAATGGGGGCTTTCCTGACAAACTGGAACGCCTTGTTCGTGCCGGCCTTGTTGACTACGTAGCCATGGACATCAAAAATACGCCGGAAAAGTATGCGTTGACTTGTGGCTTGAACGAATGTGACATGACACCCTATATAGCCAGCGTAAATTTTTTATTGTCGGGTCTTGTTGACTATGAATTTCGCACAACCGTTGTCAGAGAATTTCACACATTTGAAGATATCCTGCAAATCGCAAAATGGCTGAAAGGGGCGCAGCATTACTACTTGCAGTGTTTTGTCGAGCGCGACCAAGTGAGAGATACTTCTCTCTCGGCGTATAATGAGGAGGAGATGAAACGTGTTTGCCAGGCGGCACAGGCTTACCTTTCATGTACGACATTGCGCGGTATATAGTATTATATACTGGGGTGATTGCTGCTAAAGCAACAATATATAGTACCGGACTGTTGACAGTCCGGTTTTTGTTTGTTATCATAGGACTACAACTTTTTGAGAAAATTTGAGAGAGGACTGACATATATGTACCAAGTTGTAAAACGCGATAACAGTGTTGTAGCGTTTGATTTGAAGAAAATTACAGCTGCCATTGAAAAAGCGTTTGATGCATGCCGGAGAGAATATACTGATGATATTATCGATTTGTTGGGATTGCGTGTAACAGCTGATTTCGAACCAAAGATTCATGATCATCTTATTCAGGTGGAAGACATCCAAGATAGTGTTGAAAGTATTCTCAGCCAAAGTGGGTACGCGGATGTTGCGAAAGCATACATTCTCTATCGTAAGCAACATGAAAAACTACGTAATGTGTCCTCTACCATTCTTGACTATAAGGATCTGGTCAATAGCTACGTCAATGTAGAGGACTGGCGCGTTAAGGAAAATTCTACCGTTACCTATTCTGTTGGTGGTTTGATCCTTTCCAATTCTGGAGCCATCACAGCGAACTACTGGTTAAGCGAAATCTATGACGAAGAAATTGCGGATGCACATAGAAACGCCGACATTCATCTTCATGACCTGTCCATGCTGACGGGCTATTGCGCTGGTTGGAGCCTGAAACAGTTGATTCGTGAAGGCTTGGGCGGCATTCCTGGTAAAATCACCTCTGCACCGGCGAAACATCTGGCTACTCTTTGCAATCAGATGGTTAACTTCCTCGGCATTATGCAAAATGAATGGGCTGGTGCTCAGGCATTTTCTTCCTTTGATACCTATTTGGCACCTTTTGTAAAGGCCGACAATCTGACTTATGAGCAGACGAAGAAATGCATTGAAAGTTTCATTTATGGGGTCAATACCCCAAGCCGCTGGGGAACCCAGGCACCGTTTTCCAATATCACCCTCGACTGGACAGTGCCAGATGACTTGAAAGACCTGCCAGCTATCGTTGGTGGGAAAGACATGGATTTCACCTATGGCGATTGCAAGCGTGAGATGGATATGGTAAACAAAGCCTTTATTGAAGTCATGATCGATGGTGACGCGCAGGGGCGTGGCTTCCAGTATCCAATCCCAACCTATTCCATCACCAAGGATTTCGACTGGTCCAATACCGAAAACAACAGCTTGCTGTTTGAAATGACCGCTAAGTATGGCACACCATATTTTTCAAACTACATCAACAGCGATATGCAGCCAAGCGATGTACGCAGCATGTGCTGCCGCCTGCGTCTCGACTTGCGTGAATTGCGCAAGAAGAGCGGTGGGTTCTTCGGCAGCGGGGAAAGCACCGGTTCCGTGGGGGTTGTAACGATTAACCTGCCACGCATGGCTTACCTGGCCAAAGACGAAGAAGATTTCTATGCGCGTTTGGATCACATGATGGATGTTGCAGCGCGTTCCTTGAAAATCAAAAGAACGGTTATTACAAAACTGTTGGATGCAGGCTTGTATCCATATACAAAGCGTTATTTGGGCAGCTTTGACAACCACTTCTCCACCATCGGCCTGATTGGTATGAATGAAGTAGGGCTTAATGCAAACTGGCTGCGCAAAGATCTGACCCATCCAGAAACTCAGAAATTTGCAAAAGAAGTGTTGACCCATATGAGAGAACGTCTCTCCGATTATCAGGAGAAATACGGAGATCTCTACAATCTGGAAGCGACTCCAGCAGAATCGACCACCTATCGTTTTGCAAAGCACGACCGCAAGCGCTTCCCAGACATCATTACAGCAGCTAAAGAAGGAGATACCCCTTACTACACCAACAGCTCTCACTTGCCAGTTGGTTACACCGAAGACATCTTCTCTGCACTGGATATTCAGGATGAATTGCAAACGTTGTACACATCCGGTACGGTTTTCCATGCGTTCCTCGGTGAAAAGCTGCCGGATTGGAAAGCGGCAGCCAACCTGGTGCGTAAGATTGCAGAAAACTATGAGCTGCCATACTATACGTTGTCCCCAACCTACTCGGTTTGCAAAGACCATGGGTATATTGCCGGTGAACAGTTTACCTGTCCTTACTGCGGCAATAAGACCGAGGTTTACAGCCGCATTACAGGGTATTATCGACCAGTTCAGAACTGGAACGATGGCAAGACTCAAGAATACAAGGATCGCAAGCTTTATGACATCAGCAAGAGCCGCTTCGTGATGAAGGTAAAGGGAAGCGATCTTGGCATTACCGAAGGGCAGCCAAGCAATGGCTTGGAAAATGCCGTTGAAGAAAACCTTTTATTTACAACGCACACCTGTCCAAACTGTCAGATTGCGATTCGTGCGCTGGATCAGGCTGGCGTGTCTTATCGCCGCATTTACGCTGAAGATGAGCCAGAGCTGGCAAAACAGTATGGGATTGTCGCGGCACCAACCTTGGTGATGGCTGACGGCACCCAGCTGGCAGGGGCATCGAATATTGTCAAATTCACCCGTACAGCGGCACATGCATAAAAGGAGAAAACAATGGACCAGTGTCAAGAAGCCATTGCGTTGGTTCGTTCCACAGGAAAGGCGCTGTTAGAGCGCCTTTCTTCTGTGCCTTTGAACGTACGGCGCAAAGATAACAATCACCAAAACCTTGTAACAGATTTGGATGTTTGGGTGCAAGATCAACTTCATGTTGGTTTGTCAAAAATAGAACCATCCGCCGGCTTTTTTGCAGAAGAAAAGATCAATCAACAGGTTTCTGGATTGACGTGGTTTGTGGATCCCATCGATGGAACGACAAATTTCATATCAACAGGACGCAATTTTGCCATCTGTGTAGCCCTTTACGAGGGGACTGTGCCCGTTTTTGGCATTGTTTATGATGTTGTCGCAGATGTTTGTTATCACGCCAAAAGTGGTGGCCCTGCCTTCGCCAATGAACGCCCACTGCCTCATCGGCAGCCTGTGGCATTGGAAGACAGCCTCTTTGATGCAAGCCTGACGACCATGAATAGCTTGTCTAAACGTGCCGGCAAGCCGCTCTATCATTTAAGCTGCGCAACACGCGGCCATCGAGCAATGGGCTCGGCAAGTTTGGCCATGTGTCATATTGCAGAAGGGACATTGGATGCCTATATTTCGTATCGCCTTTATCCATGGGACTATGCTGCCAGCGGTGTCATTTTGCAGGCCTGCGGCGGCGTCTATGGGGCCCTTTATCAAGAACCATTATTTACGCTGGAAAAAGCTGCAGTGCTATGCTGTGGCGACAAGCAGTTAGAGAGCCAGCTCGCGCCATTTTTACGAGGCGAGGATGAGTTGGAGTGCCTGACGAAACACTGATAATTCCCTTTTAAGGTTTACATGCAGCACGCCCCACACATTTCTCTATTGAGTGATGTGTGGGGCGTTGTGTTTGTTTGGTGAATTTTAAATGATATGCTATAATAAAAACGTTGAACAATTATAGGTAGGTGGAATTATGGATTCATTTATGATTATATTGGAGCAGCTTGTAGCGTTCTTTTTAATGATGATGGTTGGTTACCTTGCAGCAAAAAAACGAGTAACGACCAGAGAATTTCTTGACCGTATGGCGTCATTGATCATGAAGCTGTTGCTGCCTATTATGATTTTTGCAAACATGATGAACGGGACCAGCCGTGCCCAGCTTGCTGCGGATTTGCCCGCTCTATTCATGGTCATGGCGATTTATGGTTCGTTAATTGTTATTTTTGCCATTATCGCAAAAATGCTTCGCATGCCAAAAGACCGTGCGCAAATTTTTCAGGCGGTGTTTGTTTTCGGTAATGTGGGCTTTATAGGACTTCCGCTCATGCTTAGCGTCAGCCCTCTGCACGGTGGTATTTACAGTGCGTTGGTGAGCATTGTTGATCAAAGTTTGTTTTGGACGTATGGGCTTTATCTGACCACGCCGACAGGAAAAAGCACACATTTTGACTGGAAAAACTTTATAAATCCTGCAGTATGCGGCATTGTTCTGGCGATTGTCTTATTGCTTCTGGACGTGAAGGTACCAGATATTTTGGAAAATGGTCTTCTAAAAATTGGCAGTGCGGCAACACCAATGTCGCTCATCTATATGGGTGGTTTGTTGTGTTTCTGCGACTGGACACCGGTGTTGCGTCAAAAGGAATTGTACATTGGCATTGCGGTAAAAATGCTTATTTTTCCAATCTTGTTTTTCACTGTGGCGTCCCAATTTGTTAGCAACACAGACATGACCCATACTCTGTCCATTGTGGCTGGTTTGCCGACAATGGTTGCGGTCGCCATGTTTGCCCAATCGACTCGTAAAGAAGGCGATTATGCCCTTGGTACCGTTCTTGCCACCACCGTTGCCAGCCTGGTGACGCTGAGCATTGTTGCCTATTTTATTTTCTAAATTCCGAGACCGCCGTGTGCGGTCCTTTTTTATGGCTGGAACAAACCTGCCTAGCGAGGATATTGACAGCACAGTGAAAACTCGGTAAAAATAGAATATCATCACATACGGGAGAAGTGCTGAATATGGGAGAGTAGCATACAATGGGGGATGTTGTGTGCTTGTTGGGAAATAAAGTGTTTTGAATAAGAAAGAATGGTACAATAGAAATGTAAACATTGGAATTTGAGGTGGAAATATGGCGTCAAGTGAGGAATATTTAGAGTTTATTTTAGGGCAGTTATCTGGGTTGGAAGAAATTACTTATCGAGCTATGATGGGGGAATTTATTATCTATTATCGTGGCAAAATTGTAGGTGGTATCTATGATGATAGATTGCTTGTTAAACCAGTAAAATCAGCAATTAGTTATATGCCGACAGCCTCATATGAATTACCCTATAAGGGTGTAAAAGAGATGTTGTTGGTAGATGAAGTTGATAATAAGGGCTTTTTGACGGGCTTGTTTCATGCAATGTATGATGAACTGCCAGCCCCAAAACCGAAAAAGAAGAAATAAATAGCATCCAGTTTGTCGATAGCTAGCGAGGTACAGGAACAAGGTGAAGTCGATACGCTGTAAGGCAGTTCTTTACGGAATGAATGGATACAGCCAATAGCACCATGATACATAAAAGGACTTGAAAGGTTACAAGCCTTGTAAATCCTCTCATCTGTCCTATGGGACATTCCTGGTCGGATTACATTTTCCGATAAACCGCTTCTTTCGTGGTTTATCGAAGATTGTTCTTCTGTCTGGTGTTTGTCAGATGCTCATTCTGGAACTAAGCATCTGATTTGCAATCATATTCGTAAGGGATCATTTGCAGGTGTGGATTGTTGTGTCTATTGTTATCGGAGCAATTTGGATAGTGGGTGCACGTTGGGTAAAACAGGTAATTGATCCAAATAATATGACTGGTAAGCGACGATACGAGGATGACGATGATTGGCCTTGGTAATATTTAATGATCTCAAGAAAGAGATACTGTGGGCAGCAAATTTTTGCTGCCTGTTATTTCTTTGCAGTGGGCGTGGTATAATGGCGGAAGCAAAGGGGGTGGTCGCCGGTGAACCGGGATTTGATCAAATATATTGCGATGGCGACGATGTTGTTGAATCATATCTCAAATGTGTTTATGTTACCGGGTTCTTTTTGGGCCGAGTGTTTTAAGGACATTGGGTATTTTACAATGCCGGTGATGTGTTATTTTCTTGTGGAAGGCTATCACTACACCCGTTCAAAAAAGCGTTATGCGGCCAGGCTGGCCATATTTGCAGCTGTTTCTGAACTGCCGTTTTGCTTAGCGTTCACAAAGGGCGCCGTGCTGGAGTTCGTTGGGATGAATATGATTTTCACACTGCTGCTTTGTTTCGGAATTTTGGCGGTGATGGAGCATGTCGAGAATTTGGGAGCACGCGTAATGTTTATTATTGCATTGACCGCGATGTCTGTGTATTCTGATTGGCCGATACTGGCCCCAATATTTACTATGTTGTTTGCTTGGGCCTATGGAAGTCAGCGAAGAACCAATCAGGCATTTATTTTGAGCGTAACACTGTTTGCCTGTGAGCGCCTGTTGAGTGGACTTGCTGTTTTCTCGTTTTTAAGAGCGCTCTCTTGGACGGTGGGGCAGGTCGCAGGCATGGCCCTTGCTGCGGTAGTTATAGTGTATTGCTATAATGGGCAACGTGCTCGCAAAGGAAAAACGTTTGCAAAATGGTTTTTTTATGGTTTTTATCCAGGTCATCTGCTCATTTTAGGGATTTTGCGTCTGCTGATCCTTTAAGTGACAACGGGAGATTTGGCGCTTTTGGAAAAGGGTGCTGGTCGTTTTTTTATTGCTAAACGTTGTGAAACTGGCTATACTAGAAGAAATGTTTGATGCAAAAGAACTTTAGGGGAGGTTCGTATAGGTGGCATCGTTAATATACGGAGTCAATTTGACCATTGGTGTAATTTTTTTTGTTATGTATTTTTATCAGATTATCTATTTAATCGTAGGATTGATTGATAAGCAGAAAACGAAAAAAACGTTTGTGCCAAAAAAGGAACATAAGATTGCAGTGTTGATCGCGGCACGAAACGAGAGTAAGGTAATCGGTGAATTGTGCAGGAGCATTCTTCAACAGGATTATCCAAAAGACAAACTGCATATTTTTGTAGTAGCGGATAATTGCACCGACGATACCGCGGAAATTTGTCGAAACTTAGGGTGTACCGTTTTTGAACGCTTTAATAAGCAGTATATTGGAAAAGGGTACGCAATGAATTTTGCGTTTGAAAAGATCTTTTCGGATCCAACGAATGATTACGAGGCGTTTTTGGTTTTGGATGCGGATAATCTTTTGACAAAGAATTATGTTTCAGAAATGAATAAAGTCTTTGATAGAGGATATCGTGTTGTTACAAGTTATCGTAATTCGAAAAACTATGCACAAAATTGGATTTCTTCCGGTTATGGGCTGTGGTTCCTGCGTGAAGCGGAATATTTGAATCGTCCACGATATGTGCTGCACAATAGCTGCGCCATTAGCGGAACAGGATTTATGGTGGCTGCTGATTTAATAAAGGAGCGTGGCGGCTGGAACTATCATCTGCTCACGGAAGACATAGAATTTACAGCGGCAACGATTGTTACAGGTGAAAAAATCGGTTATGCATCAGAAGCCATGCTTTACGATGAGCAGCCGATTACCTTTAAACAATCATGGAATCAGCGCATGCGTTGGGCAAAAGGCTTTTATCAGGTGCTGGGAAAACATGGTTTGGATTTGGCAAAAAGTATATTCCGCTTCAATCGTGCCAGCTTCAGTGCCTTTGACATGTTAATGAACATCATGCCGGCGCTCTTGATCATGCTTGCCAGCCTGATCTTTAACATTGGAACCATTTTGTACATTCTGTTGTTTACGGAGTCGGCGCTGCATGGATCGCTGCTTGCTGCATGTGGTACGGCTGTAGCATTTTCCTTAGGTTATTATTATTTCATGCTGTTTTTCTTAGGAACAATCACGACGATTACCGAGTGGGAAAATATTTTGGCGTCGACATGGATGAAAATACGGACAATGTTTACTTTTCCGCTGTTCATGTTTACCTACGTGCCAATTGCAGTGGTTGCATTGTTCAAAAAAGTTGAATGGACGCCTATTGAGCATACGGTTGTGAAATCCATTGAAGATATGAAACGATAAACAGAAAACTGATCAAGCCATTGTTCTTAGCGTGGTGTTGATCAGTTTTTTATTTTATAATAGAACCATACTTGAACATGTGGCGATGATAAGTAGAGGGAGGCGCTTATGAATCTTGGTTGGGGATGCGTTGGGATGGCACTAGCAACAGTGAGCTTGCCGTTTAAAAGTTTGACAAACTACGAAGCAAAAATTACGCGATATACCATTGTGGACGAGTCGTGGAAAGGAAAAAGCCGTCTGCGGATTGCGTTGATTTCAGATTTTCATGACGGTGATGGTATTTGGAGTGGAAGAGCATTAGCACGTTTGGTGCGAAGAGAACAGGTGGATCTGATTTGTCTTGCTGGGGATTTTTTTGAGCCAGGAAGTGATGGCATGGAAGCGCTCGCATTTTTGGACGCAGTTTGTGAATGGCACCCGATTTATTATGTGAGCGGCAACCATGATGAAGGCATGCCGGATTTTGAACATTTGAAGCAGAACATTAGCCGTTTTTTTGGTGTTCATGTACTGGACAATCGGAAGCTTCGGGTGCGTGCTCATGGCGCCTGGTTTGAAATCTTTGGGGTAAGGGATCGTACGGCTTACACGAGTCAAGATGCTTGGCTGTGGGAAGTGCAACAGGTGTTGCAAGAAGAGCGGACGCATGAACATGATGAATATCGTATTTTGCTGTGCCATAGACCGGAGCAAACCGCTTTTTTTGATCAATTAAATAAAAACATTGTTTTTTCTGGTCATGCGCATGGAGGGCAATGGCGATTGAAGGGACGGGGCTTGTTTGCACCTGGTCAAGGGCTATTTCCGAAATACACTCGCGGGATCTATGTACGTGGAAAAAAGCTGCCTTATCATCTGGTTGTTAGCGGTGGCTTTGCAGTTGATCCAAAGATTCCGCGCATCAATAATCGACCAGAACTGGTTATCATCGACGTGGTAGCACAGGAACAGACCTAAAAACAATTTTTGATGAAAAAAGACCCATAATGCGTTTGTGTTGACGCATTATGGGTCTTTCTTCATTTTTAATAGAGCATAGGGGTTTCGTCATCAACGGTTTGCAACAAGAGCGTATAATGATCATCTAAAGCTTGCTTCGCTTTTTCGTAGTTGTTATTACAAATGCTTTCAACAAGCTGTTGATGAATGGCTTCCAAATGATCGGACATATTTTTTCCCATGCTGCTTGTCTTTTCGCGTACATTGCGGATGATGGTTTCAAGAATCTTATTGAGCGCCATGTATCTTGCAATAACAAGCCGATTATTGCTTGCTTCGACAATGATTTGATGGATGAGCTGATCGTGATGCGTTTGTACAGAAGGGTCTTCCGCGCTTAACAATTGAGTCAAATGATGGGTCAGATGCTTTTTTTGTTCTTCATCAATCGTACGTGTGGCAAGAAGGATGGCTTCTTGTTCGGCCGCATAACGAAAACCAAAGATTTCACGCTGACTCATTTCATCAAGTGCGTACATCATGGTCATGATTTGAGTTAATTTATGGTCGAAAGCGCCATTGATATAATTCCCACTTCCTTGCTTACTTTCGACAACACCAATAGCAATAAGAGCGGAAAGCCCGATTCGAATTGCCCCTCGACTGATTTGCAACATGGAAGACAGTTCTCGTTCAGCAGGCAGCCGATCGCCAATATTTAATCGCCCTTCGACTAATTCACGCTCGACATAATCAATGAGCTTTTCGTAACTTTCTTGTTCATTCATCGTTTTGCGCTCCTTTGCTGCGAGTAGTATGTGTCTATCATATCACATATTGTGAAAATATAGTGGTGTAAATAGGAATTTATATATAAACGATGCTTATGCAAATTGGCTAACCAATTTCGTGGCATAGTATTGACAATGTATAAAAACTATTATTTAATGTTAATAGCAAATGAATCAAGATATGAAGAAGCGTAAACCCAACGGGGAAAAGGGTTTATGTGGGAATATTTGTGATTCAGGTTTATTAAGAAAAGAGGGATACTATGTTTCTGAATTTTGTTCTTGCACTACTTCCGATTATTTGGCTGTTCATTGCATTTCTTGTTTTGAAGCTGCCAGGTTACATTGGATGTTTGACGGCGTTGCTGATTTCGATCGTTGAAAGTGTTATTTTCAAAACAATGAATTTTGATGACACACTTGTTGGTTTAACGGTAGGAGAATCCGTGACGGCTTCCATTGAAGGGTTTATTGGCGCTATTTGGCCAATTGGCTTGATCATCATTGCCGCAATGTTTGCGTACAATCTCTGCGTTGAAACCAAAGCCATGGAATTGATTAAAAGCATGTTAACGTCCGTGACAAACGACAAACGTGTTCTCGTGTTGATTTTAGCATGGGGCTTTGGTGGATTCATGGAAGGGGTTGCCGGTTTCGGTACTGCGGTAGCTATTCCAGCTGCTATGATGGTTGCTCTTGGCTTTAATCCTCTCTTTTCTGCCGTTGCATGCTTGATTGCGAACGCAACACCACCAACTTTTGGTTCCATTGGGATTCCAACAACCACTGCTGCTGGTCTTGTTGGATTGGATCCATTGGTAATTTCCGGGCCAGCGATGAACATTTTGGCGATTCCTGCAATTATTAGTCCATTCTTGATTATTGGGTTGATCGGTTCTACGGAAAAATCCAAAAATGCTTTCAAAGGAATGTTTGGATTTACACTTCTTGCTGGTTTATCTTATGTAATCCCAGCACTGCTCGTTGCACATTTCATTGGGGCTGAGTTGGTCGATATTATTGGTAATACCGTAAGTTTGATCGTCATGGTTCTCGTTGCATCCAAGCGTAAACCAACAGATGATCCAGCATTTATCATGAATATGTCCCAAGAAGAAAAAGCTCATCTGAAAGATATTCCATTTGGTAACGTTGCTGCTTGGTCTCCATACATCATTATGTTGGTCTTGCTGATCGGTACTTCTAAACTGGTGGCTCCAATTAATGCTTGGGTAACCAGCTATGTGATTTCTTTCAGTGTTTTCTCTGGTGAAAACCCAGCGACGATTTCGTTGACCATTTTGAACTCTGCAGTCATGATTTTTGTGGCTGGTGTTATTGGTGGCTTCTTACAAAAAGCTTCCGTTGGAACGATGGTAAAAGTTCTGGGCAATACCATTAAAGGTATGTGGAAAGCAATTATTACGATTGTGTTCATTATCGCACTTGCTAAAGTTATGGGTTACAGTGGTATGACTTCTGCAATTGCTATCCTGTTGGCTGATTTGACTGGGTCGTTCTATCCAGCATTGGCACCAATCGTTGGGATTATCGGTACCTTTGTTACAGGTTCTACCACATCGGCTGGTGTACTGTTTGCACAAATGCAGGCAGAGGTTGCAGGATTGTTGGGTGTTGACACTGTTCAGCTTGTTGCTGCAAATATGGCTGGTGGTGCGATCGGTAAGATCATTTCCCCACAAAGTATTGCCGTTGCAGTAGCAGCAATTGGTACTATTGAAGGCGTAAAGAGCGTTGACTCTGCGATCATGGCAAAAACCGTAAAATATTGCGTGCTCTTAGGTGTTATCGCTTGCGCTGTTTCCTACATCACAACAGTTGTTATTTAAAATTAAGGTACAATGTAAACCTTGATTACATTTTGGATTTATTCACGCGGAATTAGTTTCTTAGAAACTAATTCAAGAAATTCGGTGCCTGGTGTGACTGATCGTCACATTTTGGCACCGAATTTTTTTGTTTTTAACTGAAAGATAAGAGAGAATGTATACATGATTTTGAAAACGATAGATTTATATAATAAGTTTTTTTTTCATAAAAGTTCTATGACAATCTTGTAATATTTTGAAAACAAGCTATACTGAATAAGCGTGAATATTTCCAAAGTGTAAATGATGATAAGGAGGTAAAACATTGTACGCTTTAATCGCATTTATTCCAATTATTTTAACTGTCGTATTGATGACAGGGTTCGCTTGGTCGGCGAAACGAGCACTTCCATTGGCATGGTTTTTAACCTTTGTTTTTGCCATTGTCCTTTGGAAAATGAGTGTGCTGCATGCTGTTGCATACACATTGACCGGGTTCCTGAGTGCGTTTGAGAATCTTGTAATTATCTTCGGGGCTATTTTGATTATGAATACCCTTTCAAGATCGGGCGCAATGTCTGCTATCAATCGTATGTTTAATGGTATTACTCCAGACGCTCGATTGCAGGCAATTATCATTGGTTTCATTTTTGGTGCATTCATTGAAGGGGCTGCAGGGTTTGGGACACCTGCTGCTTTAGCTGCACCATTGCTGATCAGTGTTGGTTTCCCTCCATTGGCAGCAGCTGTTATTGCATTGCAGTATAATTCGATTCCTGTTCCATATGGTGCTGCAGGGACGCCTACCAATACGGCATATATTACCGTTCAGCAGTCTTTAACATCTTTGGCTGATCCTGATAGCTGGAGAATGGCATTAACTCAGTGGACGGCTATTCCTTTGGCTATTTTGACACCGGTTATTCTTTTCATCGGGGTAGCAACTCTTTGCAAAGTGTTTGGTAAAAACAGATCTTTTCGCGATGCAGTCGCAGTTATTCCATTCATTTTGTATGTAACGGTTGTATTTGATGTATTATATATTTTAATTGCATGCACGGTTGGTCCTGAATTGACCTCTTTGCTTGCTGCTGTTATTACGCTCTTTATTGTTATGGCAACAACGAAAAAAGGTTTCCTCGTACCTAAGACAACTTGGACCTTCGACGAAAAGAGCAAGTGGGATAAGAGTTGGTTAAACTTGACTGCGGTTCCAGAACCAAAGACCAGCAATATGTCTCTGCTTAAAGCATGGGTGCCATATGTCATTATCGCAGGTATTCTGGTTGTGACTCGTGTTGCTTCCGCAAACGGTGCTGGATGGGCAAACAGTATTAAGGCTTTGACCGTAGGTACTGGCGAAAGCGGCATCATCCTTGGCTTAGACTGGAACTATGCATTGTTCTGGAGTCCTGGTGTTGTCTTCATTGTTGTTGCTGTCATTACTTTCTTCATTCACAATATGAGAAGCAGAGAAATCAAGGGTGCCTTTACGGATACATTTAGCCAGGTATCTGGTGCTGCTATTGCGCTCTTATTTGGGGTTGCAATGGTTAACTTGTTCCGTTTCACCAACATCGACTCTGCAACCATGGAAAATGTTGCAGAAGCGGTAAAAGATCCAATGCTTTTGGTTATGGCTGAAGCATTAGCTGCTGTTGCTGGACAGCTTTATGTCATTATTGCTCCATTCATTGGGGTATTGGGGTCCTTTATGTCTGGTTCTAACACAGTATCTAACACCTTGTTTGCATCCCTTCAGTTCGAAACAGCATCCATTCTGTCCATGCCAACCGTTTTGATCGTTGCATTGCAGAACATGGGCGGTGCTATTGGTAACATGGTTTGTGTTAACAACGTTGTTTCTGCTTGTGCTACTACTGGTACAATTGGTAATGAAGGTAAGATCATCAAGACGAATGCGTTGCCTATGGTTATTATGAGTCTTGGCACTGTTATTATTGTAAGTATCTTTATCTTTGTATTAGGGTTGGATCCAGTTCCTGTAGGTTAATGAATATTCATGTAAGAATGAGAGTCGTTCACTTCAGTTTTCTGAAGTGAACGATTTTTTCATTTAAAATATTAAGAGAAAACATTTTTGTTCTAAGAAAGTTTTAGATAATGACAAACGCATGTATAGGTGATATAATCTTAGTATTGTGTATGAAAGTACCTATTAAGAGTAATCATTGAGCGTTCAGGATTTGATGTAAGATCTTGAATGTTCAGTAGAAAGCGATAAGAGAGGAACAAGCATGAAAGAAAATTTCTTGGATA
>OGRU01000961.1_pt1 | contig 23989 bp, 27 predicted proteins | sample 1553541 | NCBI WGS metagenome assembly OGRU01 (sample SAMEA2580068, study PRJEB22360) | human gut metagenome | biome: human gut; feature: human-associated habitat; material: faeces | place: Denmark | collected 2008/2010
GATATCATAACGGCGGCGGCCGGGGACGGCTGCCGTGTTCCCAGCCGATACAATGGCTCGCCTGACGCAATTTCGGGACACTGCGGTCATATCCCACGAGAAAGGCCCGGCGTGCTTTCCTGTAATTCTCCTCCTGCATGCTTTCCGGGATGTTTCCCTCATTCAGACATTTATTGTAGTGGAGCAGAATGGCCGGAATGTCCAGACCATACGGGCAGGGCATACAATACTTGCAGTCGTTGCAGGGAATCGTGTCGAACTGCATCATCCGTGTAGCCGTCTCTTGCAGGAACTTGAAATCGTCCTCCGTCAGCGGCTTCAAGGGAGCGTAGGTGCGCAGGTTGTCCTGCAAATGCTCCATACGGGTCATGCCGCTCAACACGGTATGCACGCCCGGCAGGCTGCCGGCAAAACGGAACGCCCACGAAGCCACGCTCATCTCCGGCTCGCGCTGCTTGAGGCGGGCTACAATAGTGCTCGGCACGTTGGATAGCCGACCACCTAACAACGGTTCCATGATGACAGCCGGAATACCGCGTTTTTCCAGTTCTCCATACAAGTATTCGGCATCTGTATTCCGAGGATTGATTTGCTTGGCGTACTTCCAGTCCAGATAATTCAACTGAATCTGCACGAAGTCCCACTTGTATTCATCGTGTCGGGAGAGCAGATAATCGAATACCCCGACATCTCCGTGATAGGAGAATCCGAGGTTGCGGATACGTCCCGCCTTGCGTTCCTCCAGCAAATAGTCGAGGATACCGTTTTTCATGTAGCGGTTCTCGAACTCCTCCATACCGCCACCCATCCCTACGCCGTGCAGAAGCAGATAGTCTATATAATCCACCTGCAACTCTTTCAACGAATTGCGGTACATGGCGATGGAGGCCTCGCGACTCCACGTGGCCGGTGAGAAATTGGAGAGTTTCGTGGCGATGAAATACTTGTCGCGCGGATGACGGCTCAGTGCAATACCGGTAGCGTGTTCCGACCTGCCCCGGCAATAGGCGGGCGACGTGTCGAAATAGTTCACTCCGTGGGCGATGGCATAGTCCACCAGCTCGTTTACCATCTCCTGGTCTATCTCCTCATTCCCTTCGCGGGCACTGCGACCGCCGACGGAGGGCAGGCGCATCATGCCGAACCCCAGCAACGACACCTTGTCGCCCGATGTCGGATTCGTCCGGTAAGTCATCCGGTCGGTAGGGATTTCTCCGGCTGCCGCCGTTGATGTCCCACCTTTCCCGCCACCCACGCACGCTGTCAGACCGGTCACGGCAACTCCGGCGGCTCCCATTGTTTTCAGGAAGTCCCGGCGCGACAGAACGCTTTTATTCTTATCTCGATTGCTCATATTCTTTACTTATACGGTTTTACATTACACTGTGCATCGTATGTCCCTCCACATAGATGGCACTGAACGGACGTGCCGGACAAAGGTTCTCGCACGCGCCGCACCCGATACACCTCTCGGCATTCACAACGGGGATTCTGACAGAGCTCGGATCATCATTGTCGGACGGAACCATCAGTATCGCTCCCGAAGGACAATGTCGGGCACAGTTGCCGCACTCCACGCCGTCGGTCAGCGGAATGCAATTCTTTCTGATCCATACGGCATGGCCGATACGGGTGGATGATTTATCCTCGATGGTAATCGGACGGATTGCCCCTGCCGGACACACATCGGAGCAGCGCGTACACTCCGGACGACAATACCCACGTTCGTATGAAAGTTCAGGTTGCATCAGCCTTGCCAGTTCGGTTGAAGGCCGGAGCACGTTGTTGGGACAGGCCGACACACAAAGCTGGCAGGCAGTACAATGCCGGGCAAAATGACGTGCGCTCCATGCACCCGGCGGCACAATCGGTGTGGCACGTACCGGTATCTTCTTGTCTTCGATGACTGCCAGTCCGCCGTCCACTTTCTTTTCCTGTGCTTTCACCACAGACGTGGCGGCAAGCACGGCTGTTGCCGAAAGGAAACTGCGGCGGGCGGTGTCTATCTGTTCGGAAGTTACAGTTTGTGCCGGTTTGTCGGTTGCCGTCTTATTCGTTTTCTTCCAGCGGTATTCCAACCGAAGCGCATCGTGTTTGCAGGTGTCTATACAATCCATGCATGCTACGCAACGGCTGTAATCGATGCGATGGTTCTTGTAGTCGATGCAGGCAGCCTTGCATCCACGGGAACACAAACTGCAATTCTTGCATTTCTCCGCATCGATCACTGGACGGAACAGCGAGAAACGGGAGAAAAATCCCAGTACCGTTCCTACCGGACAAACCGTGTTGCAGTAAGTACGCCCGTTCCGCCATGCAAGAATAATCAACACGACGAACGTAACTGCGGCAATAAGGAATGTAGGCAGACTTTTCAGCCAGACCTCCGTTTCATAAAAGGCATAGCTGTCCGCACGCTCGGCAAAGTAGGCAAGCAGGTTGTTTCCCCACCGGTACACCGGAGCAAACAGGTTGGTGGCGATACGCCCGTAGGAGCTGTAAGGAGCCAGCAAGGCCACGAACGAACCGACACCGGCTATCAATGCAATGACGAACAGTCCTAATACCCCGTAACGCAGCCACTTGACTTCCGGAGAATAGGAAAAACGGTACTTTTTCTTTTTGCGCCGTCCGCTTATCCACGACACAATGTCCTGCATCACGCCCAACGGACAGATGACCGAGCAATAGACACGACCCGCAAGCAGCGTCAATAGCACCAGCAGAGCGGCAACGCCTGCATTTACCGCAAGCAATGCAGGTAGGAACTGTACTTTTGCCGTCCAGCCCAGCCACGCATGAATCGTTCCCGTAAAATCGAGGAACAAAGCCGTGACTGCCACAAAGAACAGCACGGCAAGCGTCAATCTTATTTTTCTCAACATATCGTCTTCGCTTTATCGGATGGGTTACAACTTCTGATTGTTTGCCAGCTTCAGATCCATCAGCGAGATGTGCTCGTTGCGGTAACGGGCATTCGGGTTCACCTCCGTTCCATCGGGGAAAGAGCCGTCTTCCGACTTGCGGAACTGTATCGCTTTCTGCGGGCAGTTCTGTATGCAGGCGAAACAGAACTCGCAGTCGCCGGACATCTTCACGCCCCTCGATGTCAGTTCGTAGTTGCCGCGCGGACACACGTAAGTACAGATACCGCAGTCGATACAGGCGTCGGTCACGGTAAAACACTTCTCGCTTTTCATCAAAAAGCCCACCTCCGGGTCGAGTTTCGTCCACTGCATGAATCCCCGGTGCATCCGGCGTTCCTCTTCCGTCACCGGTTCGTACCAACGCCGATGCACATTGATGTCAGCCGTTATTTTCTGCAAATTCTCCGGGATATGCTTGTCCATCTTGATTTGCTCGTTCATATCGAAATTGGGCAGCCAGTTATCCACCATGACGATGGTGTTGATGTAATCGAACGCATTTCCCGCTTTTCGGGATATGCCGTCCCAAATCTCCACCGCATCGCATTTTCTCGCACCGTATGTAAGTACGGCAAACTTGTATCCGGCTTTCAGCTTCGCTTTTTGGATGAACTGCCGGACCATATAGGGTGGCATGTGCCCATAGATGGGATAGACGATGCCGATTTCGTCTGCCTCGAAGTCATACTTTCCACGTTTCACCATCTGCGGAATGCTCAACAGTTCCGTATGCTCTTCGGCCAGTTGGCGGGCGATATGGAGGCTGTTGCCCGTTCCGGTGAAATAAAAGATAATGCGTTTGTTCTTTTTTCCCTCGCAGGATGCCTGTGAGATCAAGCCCGAAGAAGCGACCGCTCCGCTGATTACGGCAGCTCCCATGCGCTTCAAAGCATCCCGGCGGGTGATTTTATTATCCTCATTCATATCTCTGATTTTTAAATATTATTGTAATCTATTGTCTGTTGCAAAGGACAATAGCACATAAGGCAATTACCAGCGTACTGCCGATAAAATATCTCTTTTTCATTTTTATTCAGGATATTGATTTATAACATTACATCCGTTCCATCAACAGTTCGAAGATTTCATCTCTGGTGAGCTGACGACAGCACCCAGGAGTGATGAAACACGTGTCGGCAGCGGCACGGAGCATACTTTCGTCCGTAATACCCATTTCACTCCAATGAGTAGGAAGTCCGATTTCACGGATAAACGCTTCCAGAGCCTCGATACCCCGCATGGCGGTCTCTTCGATTGTCGTGCCTTTCACGCCCCATACGGTTTCCGCCATACGTGCCAGTTTTTCTTTGCCGGCTTCCAGTAAACGACGGTAGAGTGCGGGATGAATCACTGCCAAGCCCTGTCCGTGATTACAATCGGTATAGGCTCCTACAGCATGTTCTATCATGTGACACTGAAAGTCCGTTTGCTTGCCAAGTTTCAGCATCCCGTTTTCGGCCATCGCCGAAGCCCACATCAGTTCTCCGCGCGCAAAGTCGTCATCGGGATTCCGGATGAGACGGCGCAGATTCGTTATCACGTTCCGCATCACCGCTTCGTTGATTTCATCCGAGAGATTCGTTGCCTGCGGTTTGCCCATATAAGTCTCCATACAGTGCGAAAGGGTATCGAACGCACCGCTTATGACCTGCTTCATGGGTACGCTCTTGGTCAGGTCGCTGTCCAATACGGCGAAGGAGTGGAACGCACCGAAAAGCGGCTGTTTCAATTTTTTCTCCTCGTGGGTAATCACTGCTCCGTTGTTCTGCTCGGCACCCGTACCGGATGCCGTGACGACGGCTCCCATCGGGACGAAATCGGTCGGCAGCCGGTGATGTACATACCACATGTCCCAGACATCCTCGTCCGTCAGAGCTTGTGCCGATACAATCTTGCAGCAGTCTATGACCGAGCCTCCGCCGACAGCCAGAATGAAGTCGATATTGTTTTCGCGGACGACCCGTGCCCCTTCCTGTACCTTGGCGTAAGTCGGATTAGGCATGATGCCGCCGAAATCAGTCACTTGTTTGCCGCACTTCGAGAGCCACGACTGTATTTTGTCATACAGTCCCGTGCGTTTGATGGAACCTCCGCCGTAGGCCAGCAGAACATTCGCTCCCGTCTTTCGAAGTTCGCTTTTTATCGCCTCTTCGGCGCATCCTTTACCGAAATACTGTCTGACGGGATAGTGATATTCAAAATTATTCATATTCAAATATTTCAGTCTTCTTGAATCTACTGTTGATTGGCCCGGACAATTTCGTTTATTGAAATATCGGGATGGCGGTAGCGGGCCTCAGGATTACGTTCACCCGGCCGTCCCTCCATCGGCGAACGAAGGGTAAGCGCTTTTTGAGGACAACTGTGAACACAAGCCAGACAATACTCGCACGATCCCTCGGCACGAATACCGTCACCCGTTAGTTTCAGATTGCCTCGAGGACATACCTTTGTACAGAATCCGCAGCCGATACATTTCTCATGGTTTACTGATATAAGCCGTTCGGCAGTCATCGGGAAGTGGGAAGCGCGCAGACGCTTGAGACCCTCTTCATTGAACCAACCCATATCACCCTTCTCAATGTATTCCTTCTGTGCGGCAAGTTCTTCGATAATCGTTGCCAGATTTTCGTCCGTATGTTTGTCTATTTTTATCTGCTCGTTCATATCGAATACAGGCAGATAGTTGTCCACCATCAGCAGCGATTTGATGTATTGCTGCTGTAATCCCTGTTCGTTTGCGAACCTGTTCCACCACTCACAGACATTAACAGCAGCGTTGCCGTAGGTAATCACCGAAAATATATAGGGTGCGCGGAATGTTGCCTTGGATACGAATTCCCTGACAATGAGCGGAGCAGAGGCCGCATAATCCGGGAATACGAATCCTATTTCGTCTGCCTCATAATTCAACTCGGACTTTTTCAACTCCTGCGGAATGCTCCGGACATCATCGGAAAGCATCTTGGCAACGAACAGCGAATTGCCGGTTGCAGTAAAGAAGAAGATGATGCGGCGTTTTGCCTTTTTATTTGCGCACGAGGCGAGTGACGAAACGCCTGACAGTTCCAGCGATAAAAGTGTGGCGAAAGCTCCCATTCGTTTAAGAGCCTCTCGGCGCGTAATATGTTCTTTATTATTCTTTTTCATATTGGGAAACTATTATTATAATTCTACCATCCGTTCAACATCTGAAAACGACATATTGAAGAAGCGTCGCTCTTTGTTCAGACCGCGCATCTCGGCCATTTCGTCATCGGTCAACGTGAAATCGAAAATGTCGATATTCTCTTTGATATAATCGGGATTCGATGCGCCGGGAATGACCGAGAAACCCTCTTGAATATGCCAACGCAAAATCACCTGTGCGGCAGTCTTGCCATGTGCTTTGGCAATTTCCATGATTGTCGGGTCTTTAAGCAGCGCCCCGTTGCTCATCGCTCCACCCAGCGGGAACCAACACTCAACCTGAATATTGTGCGACTTCGCTTTCTCGCGCATGGCAAGCCGCTGGGCATACGGATGACATTCGATTTGAAGCACAGCAGGTTTTACAGTGGATTCGCTCATGATCTTCTCGAACACCTCATCGCTCGCATCGAAGTTGCTGATGCCCAGCGCACGCACCTTGCCCATCGCTACGGCTTTCTCCATATCCCGCCATGCGCCCACGAAGTCGCCTACAGGCTGGTGTACATACAAAAGGTCGATGTAATCCAACTGCATACGCTCCAGCATCTCGTCAATGGCTTTCAGTGTCTTACCCTCACCGTATTCCGTAGGCCACAGTTTCGACGTAATCCATATCTCCTCGCGCGGAATGCCGCTGTTCTTCACGGCTCGGCCTACACCTGCCTCGTCGTTATAAGCATGGGCGGTGTCGATGTGCCGATAGCCGGCTTTCAATGCCGTCAAGCACGATTGCTCGCACACCGAATCGGAAGGCTGGAGGAACGTGCCCAGTCCGAATTGCGGCATCAGGATGCCATTGTTCAGTTGCACCATCGGTACATTGGCAGCAGTCTTGTAAATATCCTGCGCGAAAGAGGTGCTGCCGATCATCGAAGCCAACACCATAAGTCCGGTAATGATTTTCTTTTTCATTTCTTTATCTATTTAAAGTAATACGTTGTCTTTGTCCGACTTTGCAAAAGTAGAGAGAATCTTTCGGGCAGGCTTTACAAGAAATTCGGTAGAAACTACACTTATTTCGGTTTTTGCATTCGTCCGATACAGAAGCGCTGTCGAGCCTCGCTGTCATTTTCTGAAAAAATGGTAATTCGAGCCGTATTTTTTGTTCCGCCGGTATGAACGGACGTATCTAACTTTGCATCCGGAGAATTGCAAAAACAATCAGTAAACAATAATGTAGATATGAAAAAGTACATGATTTACCTGATGATGGCTGTGGCCATCATAACATTCGGAGCCTGTTCGCCCGAAGACGAGCATGAACCTCAGACACCGGATATCGAAAATCCCGAAAAGCCGGATGACGGAGGAGAGGATACACCCGATAATCCGAACAATCCGGAAAATCCCGATGCCCCGAATCAACCCGGCGGCAATCCCGACACGCCGAATGGAGACAGCAAGATTCTGGTCGCCTATTTCAGTTGGGGTGGCACGACGCAGCGCATGGCGCAGGAAATCATCCGTCAGACCGGAGCCGATATGTTTCGCATCGAGCCGGTAGTGCCTTATCCGACCGAATACACGCCCTGCACCGAGGTAGCACTCGAAGAGAAAAACAACGATGCCCGTCCAGCGATTGCCGCAACGGTGGAAAACTGGGCTGACTACGATACTGTTTTCATCGGTTGCCCCGTCTGGTGGTGGACAACTCCGATGATTATTTGTACCTTTGCCGAGAGCTACGATTTCAAAGGAAAGACTGTTGTTCCTTTTTGCACCTACTCCGCCACCTACCGCGACGAAACGCTGGCACGTATCGTGGAACTCACGCCCGATGCTGAACACTTGACCGGTGAAGGATTGACAAGCGGAAGAATCAATGAACAAAACATATCATCATGGCTTAATGAGATTGGAATAATTGAGTAATAATATAAATTGACAGTTATGCGCATACTTAAATATATCTTTGCAATGACAGCAGTTATAACTATGTCATGCAGCAGTGTGTTACAAGCTCAAACTAAAACTGATGATAACATGAAATCAGTAATCGTATATTTTACACATTCCGGCAACACCGAACTTGCCGCCAAGCAGGTTGCAGAAGTGACGGGAGCCAAAATGATAAGGCTTCTGCCGGAGCATCCTTATTCGTCGGAAGATGTAAATTGGACAAACGAACAGTCCCGTTGTACGCAAGAACACCTCAATCAGTCGCTTCGCCCGGCAATAAAGCCGATTGACATAGACTTTGAAAAAGTTGATACGATATTTGTCGGTTTCCCGATCTGGTGGCACGAGGAGCCGGCTGTAATCCGCACATTCCTCGACAATTACGGTGAGCAATTGAAAGGCAAGGTGATATTTCCTTTCTGCACATCTTACGAAAGCCCTATGTCGGAAGCCGATGCCACACTGAAGAAAGGTTATCCTTCACTGAAAATCAGAAAAGGACTTCGCTTGCCTGCAAAATCGGAAGAAATCAAAAAATGGATAGAACAATGAATACGGTAAAATTAAACAACGGCATTGAAATGCCACAGGTGGGCTACGGTGTCTATCAGGTTTCGCCCGCCGAGTGCGAGCGTTGTGTAAGCGATGCCCTCAGCGTGGGTTATCGCATGATTGATACGGCGCAAGCCTACCACAACGAGGAAGGCGTGGGCAATGCCGTCAGCAAGAGCGGAATCGACCGCAAGGAGATTTTCCTTGTATCGAAAGTATGGATTTCCAACTACGGCTACGAAAAAGCGAAAGCCTCCATTGACGAGAGCCTGCGCAAGTTACAGACGGATTACATTGACCTGATGCTCCTGCACCAGCCTTTCTGCGACCGTTACGGTGCATACCGGGCATTGGAGGAAGCGTACAAGGAAGGTAAGTTACGCGCCATCGGCGTGAGCAACTTCTATCCCGACCACTTCATCGATATCGCCAGCAACATGGAAATTGTTCCGGCTGTCAATCAGGTGGAAACCCATGTCTTTGACCAGCAGATAGAGGCGCAGAAAATCATGGAGGAATTCGGCACGCACATAATGTCGTGGGGACCGTTCGCAGAGGGTCGTAACGGTTTTTTCACTAATATGAAGTTGGCTGAAATCGGTATGAAATACGGCAAGAGCGTGGCACAGGTAGCCTTGCGTTGGCTCATCCAGCGTGGTGTGATAATCATTCCCAAATCGACACACATCGAACGGATGCGTCAGAACATCGACATTTTCGACTTCTCGCTCTCCGATGAGGATATGGCGGCTATCGCCACGCTCGACACCGGCAAAAGCCTTTTCTTCGACCACCACGATGCGGAAACGGCACGTATGTTTATGGGATGGAGGTAAGCCATGAAGAAGAACTTAGGAAACACTCTCATAGTCGCTCCGCTGCCCGTACTGATTGTGGCGACTTACGATGAACACGGAACGCCCAATGCCATGAATGTGGCTTGGGGCGGTCAGTGTGGCTATCACCATGTCGCATTGAATCTCTCGCTGAACCACAAGACCACCGAGAACCTGAAGCATTCCGAAGCATTTACATTAAGCATTGCCACCGTTGATACGCTGGTATTGTCCGACTATTTCGGACTTGTATCGGGGCGAAAGGAGAACAAAATCGAAAAAGCCGGAGTACACGTTACCCGTAGCGCATTTGTCAATGCTCCGGTCATTGACGAATATCCTCTAACGCTTGAATGCAAGGTTGTAGAAATGCAGGAAGCATTGGGCGAGATGCACGTTGTGGGTGAGATTGTCAACATGTTGGCTGACGAGTCGATATTGGATGTACAAGGCAAGGTGGATTTAGGCAAATTGCAGCCGATTTCCTATGACTCAGCCTCTCATTCCTATCGTGCACTTGGCGATGTAGTCGGTAAGGCATTCAATGACGGTGCTGAAATCAAATAATGTCCCTTTTTTATAAAAAGCAATCGGTGGAGAGTCACTTCATCGGTTGCTTTGCATATAGAAAAACACTTATTATTTAACTAATAACCACATTTATGAGAAAGTCATTTCTTAGCACAAAAACAGCCCTGTCGCTGGTTTTGTCGTTCATCTTGCCGCTGCAGATGCTGGCAATTGAACTCGGAGAGGCCGGAAAACGTCTGGCCGCACTACCAGGAGTAAGCAACGTCAAATCTCATGCAACATTTGAAATGATAAGAAATTGTGCGTAAATGCTAATATACACAGCATATAGCAGGTGTTTGGCATGATATGTATTTTGTTATTTATTTGTTACTCTACTATTTTATTTCATTGTTTATCATAGTTAATGGTTCGTAATTGGTTCTTTATTTGGGTAACAAATCCAATTATTTTTCGTATCTTTGCACCGTGAGTAACAAATCTCACAAAATGACAATAAGTAGAATAAATAACAAAGTAACATGAGAAGTAACAATGAACCTGTGCGCATACGCTACAAGGATTTGGCGAATGGCACAAAGTCGATTTATCTCGACACTTACAAAAGTGGAAAGAGGTCGTATGAGTTCTTGAAGCTTTATCTGCTTCCTGAGGACGATGACAAGGCTAAGGCTGTCAATGCCGAGACCTTGCAGAAGGCAGAAGCTATCAAGAACCAAAGAGTGCAAGAAATTCTGTCTGGAAAGTTGGAAACAGTGAAGGCTTCCTTGGTGCATCCTGCTTCTACAACAACTACAAGCAAGAAGACAGCACGAGTAAGCAAGAAGGAGAAAGTCGGCAGTGCTAAAACTGGCAAAAGTGCCAAGGGAAAGGAAAGTGAGGCAAACGAAGTCGTCGGAGCTGTTTCGGGCAGAGAAGGACACCAATGGAAGTTTATTGACGATGACGGTGAGGACAGAGCCATAGACGGAACAATCAAAAAACATAGAGGCAGACCCAACAAGCGTGAAGCTGTCACTCTTCGTTTCAAGAACCTTGCTAACGGCAGCAAGTCGCTCTACTTCGACATATATTATAATGGTGAGCGCAAGTACGAGTTTCTGAAGCTCTATATCAATCCAGAGATTACCGAAGCAGACAAACAGAACAATGCCTTGGTCATGGAGACGGCAGAGCGTCTGAAAGAACGCAAGATGCGAGAGGTTGTCAATGGAGAGACTTTCACAGATCCTTCTGACGAGCTGAACCAAGTGGAGAAAATCGAGGAATATACCAGTTCTGTGATAGTCCGTAGTCGCAAGATGCGCAATGGAGACCGTTCCCTCTTCCTTGATATATATTATGGTAAGGGGCAACGTGCCTATGAGTCGGTCGGTCTTTATCTTCGTAAGGATGACAGCGAGGAGAAACACAAGGAAATCTGGAAAGAAGCTGAGAAAAAGGCCAAAGAACGCATGAAGGCATTGAAGGACGGAACCTTTGAGAAGCGTGTCGGCAGAAGAGGCTATAAGCCGCATGGAGAAGATCCCGATGCCAACGTGGACAAATACAAGGAGTATCTTGCCACCAAGAAAGTGAAAACAGAGATTGCCGTTGCCGAGACTGAACGCAAGAGAAATTCCAAGACCAAGGAGCCTGTGAGAATCCGCTTCAAGGAACTTGCCAACGGCAACAAGTCGGTCTATCTATCCATCAATGTCAATGGTCGCCGAACCTACGACTACCTGCGTCTCTATCTCATTCCAGAGGTTGATGCAGCTGCCAAGGAGCAGAACAAGCAGACAATGCAAGCGGTGTATGCCATCAAGGCACAACGCATCATGAACATCACCAACGGCATCGCAGGGCTCAAAGACAAGTCGAGAATCAAAATGCGACTTGTGGATTGGTTGGAGATATTCCGTGACGCACAAGTGGAGCGAGGAAGGCAATCTGCCCGAAACTGGGTGAACAGCGTGCTGAATGCAGTGAGAGAACACTCGCCAAACGTGACACTCGCAGAGATGACCAAGGAATACTGCAATGGTTTCATGGTGTTCTTGTTGAACGACTATATCACCTACAAGCACACCCATCCGTCCAAATCCACGGTGATGAACTATCTCAAATGCCTCAAAGCTGCCTTCAATATGGCTATTGAGGAAGAGATAATGGACGACAATCCCGTATTGCGTCTTCGCATGGATGTTCTGAAAGGTGGCGGCACCAAGCGAGAGTATCTGACCGTTGACGAGGTGAAGAGACTGATTGACACCCATTGCAAGCGTGAGGATATCAAGGCGGCGTTTCTGTTTTCATGCTTCTGCGGACTCCGTATCAGTGACGTGAAGAGTTTGAAGTGGAAGAACATCATCACCGAGGGTGACAAGACACGAGTTGAGATATTGCAGTACAAGACCAAGCAGCCTCTCTATCTTCCTCTCAACAAGCAAGCCCTTCGTTGGATGCCTGAGCGTGGATCTGCAAGTGACGAGGACAATGTATTTCCAACACTGCCAAGCAAGAACTACGACTGCATACCGGAATGGAGCCGTGCGGCAGGTATCAGCAAGCATGTGACCTACCATGTCTCAAGACACACGTTCGCCACGATGGAGCTGACCATGGGCGCAGACCTATACACTACAAGTAAACTTCTCGGTCATACGGAGGTGCGCACGACACAAATTTACGCAAAAATCATCAACAAGAAAAAGGACGAGGCTGTTTCCCTATTGGACAGTGCGTTCGAATAATAAAAATGGAACATAACAATACATCAAACAACCAAGGACGAGAAGACTCCTCGTTCTCTCTTTTTACCCCAATGCAATGAATGCACCTTCGCTAATGGTGTAGGTGGCATTTGCGGTACCAACAAACTATGGCTGTTCTTCAAGGAAGCCCACGAGTGCTATCAGACGGAAGTCATAGGATGCGGTAAACTGTATCACCGCTACAAAAAGGACTTTCTCAACAGCCATTCCTATACGGACTGCCAGTATGCGGCAGGCAAGAACGAGCACAAGAAGAACTTCTACATCATGGAGGAGTTTCTTGAAGAACGTGAGGACTTGGTAGTCATATTCTTTACCAAAATGGATTTCGAGTATCATGACTACAAGGCTCTTCATCACAAGTTCAACACCACGGAGCCACCTCCAAACGGTCAGTATCTCCATGGTAAACCACCGTCAGTATTACAAACAGCACAAGACACCAAACCGAAACAGGACTTTCAATGTTACTTTGATTCTACTCAGTTGAACCTCATTGCGCGCCATGCCAATGAGGTTCATTTGTTCTCGGCCGATGTGTCGGAAGAGGATATGCAAAAACTCTTCTCGTGCCAAGTCAGCAAGCAGCTAAAGGCGAGAAGCAACAGACGTGTGGCATTCTTCTTTGATATGCTCTGCAGCAAGAACTTGATCTGCAAGCAATGGCAATCGGTCATCGCCAAGCATAAACTCATCCTGTCTTCATCAACAGACAAGCCACTTACGACAACCAAGCTGTCCTCAGCAACCAGTGATGCCAAAGGTACCAACGCCAGTATCTATGAGGCTATCCGCAAGAAAGTGCAAGAAATAGCAGATTGCGGTAAAAATGACAGCAAGGACACCATCTGACAGATGAAAACCTTGACAGTTGGCTTGACAGTCGGTTGACAGTCAAGCGCACTTCCATCCGATTGGCTATAAATGCCCTTACCTTTGCCCTCCGTAATCAGAAACCTGGTTATGGAGGGCGACCTCGTTATGTGTAACGATAAATAAAATAACGACAATGATTGGACAGACAACAAATCTGGCAAACAATCCGCCAAAGGATGGTGCTATCTTTTCGCCAACGGTAGAAGCGGAGGAACATGAGTTGACAGAGCAGGAACTGGCAGACATGACACCAATGAGACTTGCCGAGCGCATTCAACAGATGGAAGAAGCATTCAAGCTGCTTGGACCAGTGGAGGATGTGTTGAACCGCATCAAGTGCCTGGAGAAATGGCTCTTTGCAGGAAAAGACGTGCTCACCCTTGACGAGGCAAGCGTATTCCTTGACGCTTCAAAGAGTCAGCTTTACAAGCTGACACGTACCTTTGCCATTCCCCATTACAAGCCAAACGGCAAGACTATCTATTTCAGCAAGGAAGAACTGGTGGAATGGATCAAGAAGCATCCAGTGAAGACAAAGGAAGTGTATGAGCAGGATGCCATACGCTATGTGATGAACAAACCCTTGAAGAGCAGATAACGATGGAAGAAATGAACGACATGAGCCTCTTTGAAGGCGCAGCGGACAATGCTGATTTGTTGGAAAAGTTGCTGAAGGCATCGCTTATCCATGCGGACGAGACCTACCAGACACCGCCACAGATAATATGGGTGGACAACTCGACCATAGCCACGCTTGGCAACTTCAGTGCCTCCACAGGCAAGGCGAAGAGCCGAAAGACGTTCAACGTGTCCGCTTTGGTAGCTGCCTCGCTTGCTAACGGAAAGGTGCTGCAATATACTGCAAAACTACCCGATGACAAGCGTAAGATACTCTACGTTGATACGGAGCAGAGCCGTTTCCACTGTCACAGCGTGATGCAGCGCATCCTCCGGCTTGCAGGATTGCCCGACAACATGAACAGTGAGAACCTTGTGTTCTTCGGACTGCGAGAATACAGTCCCAACCTCAGACTGCGACTGATAGAATATGCCTTGCAGACCCAAAAGGGGTTTGGCTTGGTCATCATTGACGGCATAAGGGACTTGATGCTCGACATCAACAATCCGAGCGAGTCTGTCCATATCATCAACAAACTGATGCAGTGGTCAAGCCGTTATGACCTGCACATCCATTGCGTCTTGCACCTAAATAAGGGTGATGACAATGTAAGAGGTCACATTGGCACGGAACTCAGCAATAAGGCAGAGACGGTACTGGTGATTAGCAAGAGCAATTCGATGGCGAATGTGAGTGAAGTGAAACCGCTCAATATCCGAGACAAGGACTTTGCGCCCTTTGCGTTCCAAATCAACAAGGAGGGGTTGCCAGAGATTGCCAAGGACTATGTGGTTGACTCCACCACTGCCAAACAGCCGAAGATGACAATAGCCGACATTACCGATGAGCAGCATGACAAAGCACTTGGAATGGCTTTCGGCAAGAAAGTGGTGTCAGGCTATGAGAATGTGATAAACGCATTGACGAAAGGTTATACAACTATTGGTTTTGCCAGAGGTAGAACAGTGATGTCAAAGTTGCTGACCTTCCTATTGAAGAGCAAACTGGTGGTGAAGTATGGCAACAACGAGTATTGCAGAATGAAGGATTATCCTTCGCTTCCGCTGCTTGAAGAGCAGGAGGTGAAGAAGTGAGGATGAAGTGAAAATCACTTCAAAAAACCACTTCATTCACCTCGGTGTATATATAATAGTAGAACGGACGGATTTTGTGAAGTGGCATCATATATAACTACATAGACATACGACAAAATGGCTTCACAAAACCGTTCATTCACTCTGGTGTATATATAATAAGCGCACGAATGAACAAAAAAAAATGAATGAAAGATGAACATACAACAAGCAAAGGAAATCAAACTCACGGACTATCTGAGCGCATTGGGACATCAGCCCAAACGATGCAGCAAGTCCACCTCTTATTATCTGTCACCATTGCATGCGGAGACAAAGCCATCGTTCAAGGTAAACTTCAGCCGAAACCAATGGTATGACTTTGCTCTTGGTAAAGGTGGCAATATCATTGCTCTTGCTCAACTTCTCTACAATACGGATGATGTGGGTACAGCATTGCAGCATATAGCAGCGGACATGAACAATCCAAAGCCCACAATGGCAAAACCTTCCATACTGACACAAGTAGAGACAGGCAAGATGGACAAGGTACACATCCAAGACTTGTCCTACCCTGTGCTTATGTCGTATCTGCGTTCACGCCATGTGGATGCGGACATAGGTAAACGCTATTGCAAGGAGATTTGGTATACGTTCAAGGGCAAGCGGTATTTTGGCATAGCCTTTCCGAACAGTAGGGATGGTTATGAGCTACGTAACCCATATTATAAAGGTTGTTTGGGTGAGAAAGACATATCCTTGATACATTCACAGCAAGTTGGAGTGCAGGACAGATGCTGCATCTTCGAGGGGTTTATGGACTTTCTATCGTACAAGACTTTGGAGAAACGAGGCGACAATGTGATTTGCATACAAGAGCCATGTGATTATATTGTACTGAACTCCATCAGTAACCTTGGAAGATGTATGGAACGATTGGCGTGTTACACTGCTATCCATTGTTATCTTGATAATGACCAAGCAGGAACGATGGCTGCCCATTCTATCTTGGAGCGTTATCAAAACAAGGCAATCAACGAAGCTATACGATATGCAGAATACAAGGATGTCAATGATTATCTTATCGGCAGAAAATCCATAAATATAGCTGTAGAACAGCAAAATGTGATAGTTTTGAACGGATAAAATAAATATCCTCCGTAGAAAACTATTGTTTTTGAAGATAAAGTTGTATCTTTGCACCGATAAATAACCATAATAAGGTAAAGGTATGAATGAGATTATGTATAAGGCAACCTCGCAAGGTGGAATCATAACCACCGCAGAGTTCCCAAACCAATCAGATTATCAAAAAATTGTGAGGGCTAAGGAACGTGGAGAACTTATTCGGGTTCGCCATGGGGTCTATGCTGTTCCAGATGCTCTTTTCAATACGATGATAGATATTGAACGAATCGTTCCCAATGGAATTGTATGCCTGTACAACGCTTGGGCATATCATCAGCTCTCCACTGTTGTTCCACCTTCCTTTTGTGTTGCCATAGAAGCCAAGCGAAAGGTGGCAATGCCGCCAACCCTACCGATAGAACTTTATTATTGGAAAAAGGAGAACTTGGAGTTTGGTGTTATGGATGTGGAAATGTCGGGCTACAACATTCGTATGACCGATATGGAACGTAGCGTATGTGATGCCGTCAAGTATCGTAACAAAATCGGATTGGAAGTATGTTCCGAGGTGATACGAAATTATCTGAAGAAACAGAACCGTAACCTAAGCCAATTGGCAGAATACGCAAAACGGCTTAGGGTTGCCAATATTTTGAAAAATTATCTTGAAATAGCAATAGAATAAAATGGGAAAGAAAAACTATGGCAAGTCTGTCAAGACTCGTCTGCTCAATCTGATGAACGAGACAGGCTATAAATATATGTATCTTCTTGCAAGATACTTCAACGAGCGACTGCTGTACAGGGTGTCTGTAAGTCAGTACAAGGACAACTTTCTGCTTAAAGGCGGTTCTTTGCTCTATGCGATGGATGGCCTTAACGCTCGTCCAACCATAGATGTGGACTTCATGGCAGAAAGAATAAGCCGTGACAGAGACTTCTTAACAAATGTGTTCCAGGAAATTTTGGGCATAGCCTGTGATGAGGATGGCGTTACGTTTGATACGGAAAACATAACGATGGAGCCTATCACTGTGGAAAAGAAATATCCCGGTACAAGGTTCTTCTTTACGGCACACATGGACAGCATTATCCATAAGATGTCCGTGGACATAGGCTTTGGAGATGTCGTGACACCTTACCCTGCATCCATTGATTTTCCTTTGTTGTTGCCGAACATTCCGTCAGTCAATCTCCAAGCCTATTCGTTGGAGACTGTTATTGCCGAGAAGTTCCACACTATGTTAGACCGTGACGAGTACAACAGTCGAATGAAAGATTTCTTCGATTGCTACCAACTATTGACGAAAAGACAGTTGGACGATGAAATACTATATGATGCAATCAAGGCGACATTTGATAATCGTGAACTTGAATATAACCCTAAGCTGAAACTTTTCACAGCCGAGTTTGTCAATGACGCCAATCGGCAGATGCAATGGAAACTGTTCCTTCGGAAGATTCAATGGAAAGAAGAACTCAGTTTTAATGTGGTAATGCAAGTTATCACAGACAGGCTAAAGCCTATGGCTGAAAAATATTGGAACAAATAAAGGGGAAAGTAGATCTCCGTATAAACCTACTACACTTTTGAAAATATGTAGTAGTTTCATACATACACAGAAAAAACCGCCATAGGCATTCCTTATAGGGTGCAAATGGCGGCTTTTATTCTCAATTAAGAGGAACTACAAAATCTTTGTTTCAAAGTAATTCTTTATTTTATATATTCCAATATCGTGCTTGTATCTTCCAAAAAGAATTTGAGGATTGACCTCGTATTTATCAGCCTCTTCCTTGATATAAGGAGCAATTTTGTAAGGAACAATGTCACGAGTTCTGGCAAGGAACTTCTTCCAGTCAGCATTTGGAACAACTGCATTCAATGCAAAGTCGTCAGCTTCTGACTCTTCGGAATCTTTCTTTTCGTCAGACAGATTAATCATTGCCTTTCCATCTTTCGTAAGATGATTAAAAACGTGTCCCACTTCGTGTAAAGTAGTAAAGGCAAAATTATCAATAGACGAGATACGTTCTGTGACAACGATAGTTGGATTGTCGCCAATCCAGAAAGACATGCCATCTACAGGAACCTGTCCCACCTTTTTGACAACCATAAAACGTATGCCATACTTATTCAATACTTCGCCAGTCTTTTTAACTGTTTCTGAATTGTCCTTGAAAACATTATTGAGTTCTTTTGTCAGTAAGTCACCACGATTTTTATCAAAGTTTCCCAATGATTGTTCGTCATTTTTGGAACAGTAATAACAATAGTATTTCCAGGACAAAATATCAACAGGATTAGTTGTTACCTTTTCAGACTTACGATAATATGCCAATTCCATTTCCTTGGCTTTCAGACCAAAGAAATCATCCAAATTATCTACGGCAAACACATCAAAGATGCGTTTGACATCCTCGATGATATTACCTTTGATAATATTTACTTTTCTAAAGAACTGAGTACTCACGTGTTCTTTGAGCACATTCCAAATCTCCAGCATTTTTGTCTGCAACACAACTCTTTCACTCTGTTTTGCACAGTCAAGTTCGTACTGTGTCTGAATGTTCATGAGAAATGTTGCAGAAATGCCGAGGGCATTTTCCAACAATAATGCCATTTCGGGTGTTAGAGAACGTTTACCTTTTATGACATCATTCAGAATAGATTTCTGTATACCAGTGAGTTCGGCCAATTCACTCTGCTTCATATTACGAGCAGCGAGTTCGTCCTTAATCACCTCTCCCACATGAGTTGCCTCAAATGGTACTGCCTGATTGAAACTAAACTTAGTCATAATGATGTGATATTTCTAATAATTCTATTTCTGTAATGACAATGCTTCCATCGAGAGGAGAACTTTTGAAGATCAATCGCCATGTATCATTGCAACGTACAGACTCTTGTCCTTTCCTGTCACCATGCAACGCTTCATAATTCAATCCTTTTAAGCGGAAGAGGTCTTCGATTCGTTGAGCAGCCCTCATGTAATCAACAGCTTTCTTGTACCCCTTTATCACTTGAATAGGTAATCTCCTATATCTCTTGTCTGATGTCTTGCCATTTTCATACAATTCGAGTAAAGCTTCGTCTTCTGATGTTATGTTCATAAAATTTCAGCCATATTTTGATGATGCAAAGGTAATACTTTTTTTTGATTATCAATATTGATAATCGAAAATTATCGCATTTATAGATATTTTTAACGAATAATGACCGATTTTATCGTGAAATCAGCCTATTTTATGAGAAAAGGAAAACGAAATCATACGTTTAGACATGAAACAAGTGTGGAACAATACACCATTGCCCAAAAATGTGAAAGCAGATGGGATCTGGAGTTTAAAGTATGATTGAGAGTATGATATATAGTTATAATTTGAATATATCTTAAACTTTGGCGGCCATACTTTACAAAATTCTTTTATGTCGGATTTTACTCTTTACTTTGCACTCGCAACTGGCACGTTTGCCACTGCATAGAGTATAAATCATCAATAAAACAAAGTATTATATGAGTCCATTTTTGATATTCGCCATCAGCCTTACCATTGCATACGCTATCTACTATGCGGTGATGATAACGAAAGACCTGTATGGTAAGAAGGAAGAAGCCAAGAGCAACGAGGAAGTGTTTGACATCAGCAACATAACGGAAGAGGAAGCCGCTGTAGCCGTCAACGAAAGCGATGGTGGCTTTAGCGTTGCCGACAAGCAATACGACACAAGTTTCCAAGACGGCACATCATACGATGAGAGTTATGGCCTGGGAACAGAGAGTAACGGGACGAATGGTTGTTCTCCTGGTACGGATTCTTTCGGCAGAGAAGATGATGTTGATGAAGACGAAGAAAATGATGTCAACCAACAGAAGCCGAAGAACGCAGCCGAGTCGTTGCAGGAAAAGATGGATGGACAAATGGAGTCCACTTCTCCCATATGGATAGACGGACTATGGCAGGACGACTTCACGGAGAGTCTATTGAGACAAGGCGAGACAAAGCCAGGACAACCAAACATCAAAACAATACCAATCAAGGATGAAATTTAGCCATATCATAAAGAATGTAGTAAGTTCCTTTGTCTTTGCGCTGCTCCCCCTGTCTGCATCAGCCAAATGTGGCAATGTGGACTACAGCTGGGGAGCAGACGCACTGGCAGGGATGCACGACTATGTGGTGACGATGATGCTGTATGTGCTGTATCTGACATACGCCGTCGCTGCTGTGATGGTGATAATATCTGCATTGCAGATATACATCAAGATGAACACAGGGGAAGATGGAGTCACCAAGTCCATATTGACGCTGATAGGAGCCTGTCTGTTTATGATAGGTGCATCCATCCTGTTCCCAGCATTCTTTGACTACCAGATTTAAGACTCAACTGCAGAAGAGTATATCATGTGAAAGCGACAACACCTTCCTATATAATTATAATAAGGTGTTTCCAAACGAATCATTAACAAGTAAAACAAGAAAGAATGTTTAAGAAAACAACGAACTATTTGAAGAAGACCGCCAAGAGCGTTCTCTCTTCAGGACGCTTGAAGACATTGGCATTTATGCTCCTTGTGGGCGGTGGCATTGCCATGGCGCAAAACTCGGCAGGTGACTACACTGCAGGAACCACTGCCTTGACAACTGTGACAGAGGAAATAGCCAAATACGTGCCTATTGTGGTCAAGCTCTGTTATGCCATTGCAGGTGTTGTCGCCGTAGTGGGTGCCATCAGCGTTTACATCGCCATGAACAATGAGGAGCAGGATGTCAAGAAAAAGATCATGATGATTGTAGGAGCATGTATCTTCCTCGTGGCAGCAGCACAGGCATTGCCGTTGTTCTTCGGTGTGACCAACTAACGAGTGAGAGTTATTCAGTGCATATTCAGTAATTGAGAAACGACGTGAAGAATGGCAAGAGAAGAGCTGGGAATCCGCTACCCCGACTACCCACTGTTCAAGGGACTCCAGAAGCCCCTTGAATTTATGGGAATACAGGGGCGGTACATCTATTGGGCAGCAGCCACGGCAGGAGGAGCCATCATCGGCTTCATTGCCGCCTACTGTCTGATGGGTATCATTGCAGGACTGATAGTGTTGGTCGTGGCAATCACTACGGGTGCAGGTCTCATCATGTTCAAACAACGGAAGGGACTGCATACCAAGAAGAACGATCAAGGAGTGTTTATCTATGCCTACAGCAAGCGCATATAAAAATGTGAAACAAAAAAAATATCGACATGACCAAGATGTGGATGACAAGTAGAAAGTGAACGACTGGTAGGCTCATTCTCCCCCAAGGGTGTGGGCCTACCTTTATTTGTTTCAGCAGAAAGCATTGCATCTTCGCTACTAAAATACAGTTATGAGCATGAAAGGAAAGAATATTATAATAACGGCATTGGCAGTGACATTGCTGACCGCTTGCAAGGATAAGACCTACAAGCCACCCACATTGGATGCCATGAGGAGTGCTGACAAGGTAAGAGCAGCTTGGGCGAGAGAAGCAGAAGAACATTCTGCAACCTTGGAGATACAATCAAACAATGCAGATTCCATTGCTGTGGACAGTGCATCTACAAACAGCAATACCATTGGAAGAAATACAAATGAACATCATTCATCCATCGAAGAAACAGAAGAATAAACAAGTATGGTACTATATGTAATCTTATTTTTCGTAGCTACATGTATCGGCATGGCCATATCGGTCTATGCCTTTGGTACTGGTGGCAAGCGGAAGAAAATCTTTCAGGACATCTACTTTTCCGTAGAAGACACGGACGGTATCGGTGTGCTCTATACCAAGACTGGAGAATATTCTGCCATCCTGAGAATGGAGAACCCAGTACAGAAGTATTCTGCCAATATAGACAGCTATTATGAGTTCACCAATCTGTTTGCTGCCATCGCACAGACTCTGGGTGAAGGTTATGCCCTGCACAAGCAGGACATCTTTACCAGAAAGCAGTTCAAGGATGAGAGTGACAAGGGGCATGAGTTCCTATCAGAATCCTACTTCCGCTATTTCAACGGAAGAGAATATACAGACAGTATGACCTATCTGACCATTACGCAGGAGAACAAGAAGAGCCGTCTGATGTCCTTCGACAACAAGAAATGGCGAGATTTTCTGGTGAAAATCAGAAAGGTGCAAGACCAGCTGAAGGATGCCAGTATCAAGTCTGAGTTTCTGAACAAACAAGAAGCAAGTCTGTATGTTGACCGCTTCTTTGCCATGAACTTCCGTGACAAGATGGCGAGCATGACAGGATTCAAGGTGGATGACGAGATGATAGGTATGGGTGACAGACGCTGCAAGGTGTATAGTCTGGTGGATGTCGATAGTGCTAATCTGCCGACGCAAATACGTCCATTCACCAATATCGAGGTGAACAACACCAGCATGCCAGTGGATCTGGTAGCCTTGGTGGACAGCATACCAGGAGTGGAGAGTGTGGTGTATAACCAAATCATCTTTGTGCCGAATCAGAAGCGTGAACTTGCCCTGCTAGACAAAAAGAAGAACCGCCATGGCAGTATGCCAAACCCAAGCAACTTGATAGCCGTGGAGGACATCAAGCGAGTGCAGGAGGTAATAGCGAGGGAAAACAAACAGCTGGTATATACCCACTATAATCTGATAGTGACGGTGAAGCCAGAGACGGACATACAGAAATGCACCAACCATCTGGAGAATGCCTTTGGCAGGATGGGCATCCATATCTCGAAGCGAGCCTACAACCAGTTGGAACTGTTTGTCAACTCATTCCCCGGCAACTGCTATGGGATGAATGCCGACTACGACAGATTTATGACTTTGGGCGACGCTGCCACCTGCCTGATGTACAAAGAAAAGATTGTGCATAGCGAGGACACACCCTTCAAGGTCTATTATACCGACCGCCAAGGAGTGCCAGTAGCCATCGACATATCAGGAAAAGAGGGACGAAACAAGCTGACCGACAACAGCAACTTCTTTGTCCTCGGTCCTTCGGGAAGCGGCAAGAGCTTTTATGTCAACTCGATGGTGCGCCAAGCCCATGAGCAGGACACCGACATCGTGCTGGTAGATACCGGAAACTCGTATGAGGGACTGTGTGAATACTTTGGTGGCAAATACATATCCTACACAGAAGAACATCCTATCACGATGAACCCTTTCAAAATCAAGCGAGAGGAATGGAACATCGAGAAGTTGGGATTCCTGAAGAACCTGGTTATGCTGATATGGAAAGGAAGTCAAGGCACGGTGAGCAAGACCGAGGACAGGTTGATAGAGCAAGTCATCAACGAGTATTACGATGCCTATTTCACCACCAAGAGAGTGAGCAACCTCTGTTTCAACACTTTCTATGAGTTCAGTACTGAGCGACTGCCGAAGATATGCGAGGAGAACGGTCTGCATGGCATAGACCTGTCATCCTACAACTATCTGTTGAAGGATTTCTATAAAGGAGGCAGCCACGATGTGACGCTGAATGAGAATATGGACAGCAGTCTGTTTGATGAGACCTTCATCGTCTTCGAAATCGACAGTATCAAGGGTGCGCCCGTCAAGGCTGCATAAATAACTATTCCATTAGCAAGGAATT
>OGRU01000971.1_pt1 | contig 23789 bp, 19 predicted proteins | sample 1553541 | NCBI WGS metagenome assembly OGRU01 (sample SAMEA2580068, study PRJEB22360) | human gut metagenome | biome: human gut; feature: human-associated habitat; material: faeces | place: Denmark | collected 2008/2010
ATACCTTCCACGAGGGCGGCGACCCTGTGCGCGAGGCCAAGGAAAACTGGGTCACCGCGCGCCGCGCCATCCTGCGCAAGCCCATTGACCGCATCGGCTACGGCGGCTACCTGAAGCTGGCCTGCGAGTTCCCGGAGTTCCTCGACTATGTCGAGAGCGTCTGCGACGAGTTCCGTGAGTTGTATGAGAACATCAAGGGCACGACGCCCTACTGCGTCAAGACCGTGGCTGTGCTGAACAGCTGGGGGCAGCAGCGCGCGTGGGGCTGCCACATGGTCCACCATGCGCTGTACCAGAAGCAGAATTACAGCTATGCGGGCGTGATCGAAGCGTTGTCCGGCGCACCGTTCGATGTGAAGTTTATCAGTTTTGACGACATCAAGGCCGACCCGAAGGTGCTGGACGGCATTGACGTCCTTATCAACGTCGGCGACGGCGACACTGCCCACACCGGCGGCAAGGTCTGGGAGGACCCGGAAATTTCCTCTGCTGTCAAGGGCTTTGTCCATCGTGGCGGCGGCTTGATCGGCGTCGGCGAACCGGGCGGCCACCAGTATCAGGGGCGCTATTTGCAACTGTCCGCGCCGCTTGGCGTGGAGAAGGAAACGGGCTTCACCCTAAACTACGACAAGTACAACTGGGACGAGCACCGCGACCACTTTATTCTGGCCGACTGCCCCGACCATGATGTGGACTTTGGCGAGGGCAAGAAGAACATCTTTGCATGGGAAGGCACAGAAATTCTCATTCAGCGTGACAAGGAAGTCCAGATGGCTGCGCATGAGTACGGCAAGGGGCGCGGTGTGTATATCAGCGGTCTGCCGTACAGCTTTGTGAACAACCGCGTGCTGTACCGCGCCATCCTGTGGGCTGCCCACGATGAAGCCGACCTGCACAAATGGTTCAGCACGAACTACAATGTCGAGGTGCACGCCTACGTTAAGAACGGCAAATATTGTGTGGTAAACAACACCTATGAGCCGCAGGACACCACCGTCTACACCGGCGACGGCAGCTGCTTCGATCTGCATCTGGATACCAATGAGATCAAGTGGTACAGCATTGAGGGGTAATAGAATGAGAACACCCGAAGAACAGATCCGCTATGCGGCCTCTATCACGCCCAGCCCGCGCCAGCTGGCATGGCAGCAGCTTGAATTTTACGCCTTTACCCATTTCGGCATGAATACCTTCACGAACCGCGAGTGGGGCGACGGCACCGAAGACCCGGCGCTGTTCAACCCCGATGCGCTGGATGCCGACCAATGGGTCGCCGCAGTCAAAAGTGCCGGCATGAAGGCGCTGATTCTGACCTGCAAGCACCATGACGGCTTCTGCCTGTGGCCGAGCGCCTACACCGAGCACAGCGTCAAGAACAGCCCATGGAAGAACGGACAGGGCGATGTTGTGCGCGAGGTATCGGATGCCTGCCGGCGCGGCGGTATCAAGTTTGGTGTCTATCTCTCCCCGTGGGATCGTCACGATGCACGCTATGGGCAGGGGAAACCGTATGATGATTATTTCGTTTCCCAGCTGACTGAGCTTGCAACAAACTACGGAGATATTTTCTGCTTCTGGTTTGACGGTGCCTGTGGTGAGGGCAAAAACGGCAAAAAGCAAATTTACGATTGGGAACGCTACTATGCAATACTGCGCAAATTGCAGCCGAATGCGGTTTTGAATGTCTGCGGTCCCGATGTGCGCTGGTGCGGCAACGAGGCCGGGCATTGCCGGAAAGCAGAGTGGAGCGTGGTTCCCGCAGAGCTGCGGGATGCAGAACGCACGGCATCGAAATCGCAGCAGGCAGATGACGGAGAATTCTCCCGCAAAATTGACTCTCAGGACGAGGACATCGGCAGCAGAGCAGTTATCCGCAATGCAAGAGAACTTGTCTGGTATCCATCCGAGGTGGATACCTCCATCCGAACAGGTTGGTTTTACCACCCGGAGGAGGACACTGACGTGCGCACGGCAGGCGAATTGCTGGACATCTATCTGGATGCCGTCGGTGCGAATGCCAGCCTGCTGCTGAACATTCCACCCGATACGCATGGCCATATTGCCGCACCGGACTGCGCCAGCCTTGCGGAGCTGGGTGCTAAAATCCGCCAGATTTTTGCCGACAGCGTAACAGAAAAGGCGGCAATTACGGCAGATTCCGCGATTGCGCAGCATCCCATCACACAGGCTGTGGACGGTATGGCAAATACCTATTGGCAGGCTGCCTACGGACAAGAATCCGATACGATCACTTTGAAATTCCCGAAGCCGCAGAAGGTTTCCTGTGTTGTTCTGGGGGAGCATCTGCCGACAGGGCAGCGCATAGAAAGCGGCGAGATTTGGGCAGACGGAAGCAAGGTTGCCGAATTTACGGTAGTTGGACATAAGCGTATCTGCCGTCTTACCCCTGTGGATGTGCAGACGCTTACCATAAAGATTACAGCTTCACGCACGGAGCCAACTCTGCGGCTGCTGGAAGTCTATCAGTGAGGATGTAGGCGAAAGAGGCGTGCCGTACTGTGCGGCACGCCTTTGGCTGCAAAAACATTGATATGAGGTTTGTTATGGATAAACATCCTAATATTATCCTGCTTATGGCAGACCAGATGCGCGGCGATTGCCTTGGTATTGCCGGACACCCGGATGTAAAAACACCGTTTCTCGATGCACTGGCCGCAGAGGGCGTGCGCTATGAAAACGCCTATTCTGCCTGTCCGACCTGTGTTCCCGCACGTGCCTCTCTTTACACAGGTATGTCACAGGAACACACTGGTCGCGTCGGGTATGAGGATTTAGTGCCGTGGGACTACTCCCACACGCTGGCTGGGGAGTTGAGTAAGGCGGGCTACTATACGCAGTGCGTCGGTAAAATGCACGTTCACCCGCTGCGCAATAATTTAGGATTCAACGATGTACGGCTGCATGACGGCTATCTTCATGCCTACCGCCGCCCCACTACGCCCAGTTATGAAGATCAGCGTGTGGCTGATGATTATTATTGGTGGCTCAAGCAGCAGCTTGGTGTGGATGCAGACCCCGTAGATACTGGCTTGGACTGCAACAGTTGGGTGGTTCGTCCGTGGATTTACGAAGAAAAGTACCATCCCACCAACTGGGTCGCCAGCGAGTGCCGGGATTTTCTGCGCCGCCGTGACCGTTCTAAACCTTTTTTCTTGATGGCCAGCTTCGTGCGGCCGCATCCGCCGCTGGACGCCCCGGAATATTATTTGAATTTGTACAAAGATAAGCCGCTAGCCGAACCTTGGCGCGGCGACTGGAACGACTGCGTCCGCTGGGAGCGCGACGGTCACAGTTACCATGCCCAGACTGCACCCTCGGATGAAAGCTATATTCAGCAGCTGCGGGCGGGCTATTATGCTGCCATCACCCATATGGATCATCAAATCGGACGCTTGATTTCCGCGCTGGTGGAAGAACAGATTATGGATAACACCGTGATTTTGTTTGTCTCCGATCACGGTGAAATGCTGGGCGACCATTTGATGTTCCAGAAAGCAAAACCATTCCAAGGCAGTATCCATGTACCACTGTTTATCTCCGGGCCGGAGCGTTACATCGGAAAGCGCGGCACGGTTCGCACGGACTTGGCTGAACTGCGGGATGTTATGCCCACGCTGTTGGAACTGGCAGGAGCCCCGATTCCCGAAACGGTGGACGGCACCAGCCTGTTGCACCCGCTAGACCGCGAATACCTGCATGGGGAACACACGCTGGGTGAAGATTCCATGCACTTTATCCTGACAAAAGAGGATAAATACATCTGGTACTCCCAGACTGGACGGGAACTGTACTTCAACCTGCGCGATGACCCGCACGAAACAAAAAATGCACTGGACGAAAACCCGGAGCGTGTAGCTGAACTGCGTGCCCTGCTGATTAACGCCTTAAAGAACCGTGAAGAACAGTACACAGACGGTCATACCTTGTTTGTGGGCAAAACGCCCCTGACCGTATTGCAGAACACCGAGGTGTTATGAAGCAGCTTCAATTTCTGATAAAACCCGCAGCCGGATTTTGCAATATGCGCTGCCACTATTGCTTTTATCGGGATGAGCAGCAAAACCGTAGCACTTCCGAAGATTGCATGATGACCTTGCAGACAGCCGAGACATTGATACGACGCTGTTTTGAGGAACTTGACCAAGGCGGCTTTGTTTCGTTTGCTTTTCAGGGCGGAGAACCAACCTTAGCAGGGCTGGATTTCTTTCTGTTCTTTACGCAGACAGTGCGAAAGTACAACCAAAAGTGTGTAACGGTGCAGTATGCCATCCAGACAAACGGCCTTGCTGTTGCCGAAGAATGGGCGAAATTTTTCCGCGAAGAAAACTTCCTTGTTGGTATCAGCTTAGACGGTACTCCAGATGTACATGATGCTTTGCGCCCAGATGTTTCCGGCGACGGAACATGGACAAGGGTCATGCAGATGATCAAACTGCTGGAGCAGTATCATATCGAGTGCAACCTTTTATGTGTTGTCACCAAGCGTCTGGCTAAAAAGGCGGAACGTGTGTATAAGTCTATGAAAGCAACGGGTGTGCGCTATCTCCAATTCATCCCTTGCTTAGACCCCTTGGGCGCGCAGCGAGGAATCGAAAATTACTCTCTTTCGCCGGAACTGTACGCGCAATTTTTGTGCGCCCTGTTTGACGCATGGTATCGTGACTGGAAAACAGGTGTCTATGTCAGTGTTCGCCTGTTTGAAGATTATATACAGCTGCTCATGGGCGCACCGACGGGAACTTGCTCCACCACCGGCGCGTGCGGTTCTTACATGGTTGTGGAGGGCAGTGGCGCTGTTTACCCGTGCGATTTTTACTGTTTGGACGAGTACAAACTCGGAACGATTCAAAATGACTCTTTACAATCGTTGCTTTTGGGGGAGAAAATGCGCATCTTTATAAAGGATGGCCGGAATGTCCCCGCAGAATGTCAGCAATGCAGATGGGTAAACCTATGTCACGGCGGCTGCAAGCGTGACCGTAATACAGCAGACAAAGCCCAACGCAGTTACTATTGCAAGGCACTGCAAAAGTTTTTTGCCTACGCTGAACCCCGAATGCGTGAAATGGCCCGTGCGGTGCAGATGTACCGCTGAAAAGGAGACAGATTCTATTGGACAAGAAAAATAAATATTGGCAGTTGTTCCTTTCTACCTTTAAACTCAGCGCGTGTACATTCGGCGGCGGGTTTGTCATTATCCCTCTCATGCGGGAGCGCTTTGTGAAAGAACTGCACTGGATTGAGGAGGAAGAAATGTTGGACCTGACGGCCATAGCCCAGTCCAGCCCCGGCTCTATCGCCATCAATGCCTCTATTCTGGTGGGTTACCATGTGGCAGGAATCCCCGGTGCATTGATTACCGTAGTTGGTTCAGCACTGCCGCCGCTGATTATCATTTCCATCATTTCTGCTTTCTACCAAGCATTTCGCTCCAACAAGTATGTGAGCATGGCTATGGCCGGTATGCTGGCCGGTGTGGCGGCAGTCATCTTTGATGTAGTCATCAATATGGCATGGCCCATTCTGAAAAAGAAGCGCCTGCTGCCCATCGCTGTGATGCTGGCGGCTTTCGTGGCGACTCGCTTTTTCTCCGTGAACATTATCCTGATTATTCTGGTCTGCGGTGTGATTGGTGCGTTGGATACGCTGTATCTGCAAAAGAAGGAGGTCGAGGAATGATCTATCTGGAACTGTTCTGGAGTTTCTTTCAAGTCGGCCTGTTCAGCATCGGCGGCGGGTATGCAGCCATGCCTTTAATTCAAGACCAAGTCGTGGATATTCACCCTTGGTTGACAATGACGGGGTTTGCCGACATTATGGCCATTGCTGAAATGACTCCCGGCCCCATTGCCGTAAACGCCGCAACGTTCGTTGGCATTCAGGTGGCAGGGTTGCCGGGGGCGCTGATTGCCACCATCGGCTGTATTTTCCCGTCCTGCGTCATCGTCATGGCGCTGGCCTACGTGTATTACCGATTTCGAGGCCTCAGTGTTATGCAGGGCATTTTGGCCGGGCTGCGCCCCGCCGTCATTGCGATGATTGCCTCCGCCGGTATCTCCTTGCTGTGCATGGCCTTGTACGGCCAGCGCATGTTCCCGGCAGATTTGGGCAGCATGGATTTGACCGCACTGGCAATTTTTCTCGTGGACTTTGTCATTCTGCGCAAGTGGAAGCCCAGTCCCATTAAGGTCATGGCGAGTGCCGCCGTAGCTGGTATCGCGCTGTACGGCATCGCGATATAAATGAAACCTGAGAGGATGTATATACAAATGAATGATATTTTAACTGCATGGAAATGGAATGGCTCAGTGTCAGAGCCGGTTCCTTATGGCGAAGGACATATTAACCAGACGTATGCCATCACGGTAACGTCGGGGCAGGGGGCAAAACGCTACATCCTGCAAAAAATCAATACCGATACATTCAAAGACCCGGCTGGTTTGATGGAAAACATCTGCGGCGTTACAGATTTTTTGCGCGAAAAGGCTAAGCAGCGCGGGGCTGACCCGGCGCGTGCTACGCTCCATGTGGTGCCTACCAAAGAGGAAAAGCCCTATTATCAGGCTGCTGATGGTAGCTGCTGGCGTATCTATGAATTTGTAGAGAACACTGTCTGTTTGCAGCAGGTGCAGTCGGCTGAGGATTTTTACCAGAGCGCTGTTGCATTTGGCAATTTCCAGCATCAGTTGGCTGAATATCCGGCACACACCCTGCATGAGACGATCCCGCACTTCCACGATACGCCCAAGCGTTTCGCTGACTTCCAGCGCGCCGTGGCCGAAGACCGCATGGGTCGTGCCGCACAGGTGCAGCGCGAAATTGAGTTTGTCCGCGCCCGCGAAGCAGAGTATCACGTTATGGTGGATCTGCTGGCGGCGGGTAAGCTGCCGCTGCGCGTCACCCACAACGACACCAAGCTGAACAACATTCTGTTCGACAAAACGACCGGCGAGGGTCTTTGCGTCATCGACCTTGACACGGTCATGCCGGGGCTTGCTGCCAATGATTTTGGGGATTCAATCCGCTTCGGTGCCAACCACTGCGCCGAGGACGAAGCTGACCTCTCGAAAGTCAATTTCAGCATGGAACTGTTTGAAATTTACACCAAGGGCTTCTTGCAGGCAGCAGGAGAAGCGTTCACCCCGCTGGAAAAGCAGACCCTGCCTTGGGGCGCCAAGTTGATGACGATGGAGTGCGGTATGCGTTTCCTCGCTGATTATCTTGAGGGAGACCACTACTTCCACATTAACTACGAAACCCAAAACCTCAACCGCGCCCGCACCCAGTTCAAGTTGACTGCCGATATGGAACGGAACTGGGATGCCATGCAAAAAGTAATTGAAAAATACTGCTGATACCGCTAATCTGCTTTTTCATTTTGCGGTTTGCGTTTTGCAGTAGAGTGCATCATGCAAAATCGTGTTTTCTCCTTCCTTAACTCCCGCGCCTGACAAGCGCGGGAGTTGCTTATTCTAAAGAATAAAAATAGAGCCGCTTCAAGCGTTGCACTTATGCAATACGCTTGAAGCGGCTCTGTTATATTAGCGGTAGTAAAGTTCGATTTCTTGGATGCTAGGATCGGTTTGACCTTTGCTGTTTTTCGTAGTGTCTTCCTGCAATCCAGTAATCAAGACCTTGAATTTGGAACTAGTCGTTTCTGGCAGGGAAATGGTTTTAGATGTGCCAATCGTGCCGCTATAGGTACTGATTGTAGTGTATTCCGTACCATTCCATGCTTGGAACTCTAAGCCGGTAATTCGTTCGGATGCCCAATTTGGAACAATATTTTCTGTGATGGTTACGCTGTTAAAGGTCTGCTCAGAGCCAAGATCGAATTCCAGCCATGCAGGAAGATCCGAGTTGGCAGCAGCCCAGCGGGAACCCTGAGAGGCATCGCCGTCATTTACTTTGGATGCGGGGCAGGAGAAATGCGAAGAACTGGCAGAAACGGATTTATTCAAAAGCAGATTCTGTGGCTCACGAACTACGGGAACTTTGTATACCTCAAATTCGACGATACTGGGATCAGTTGCGCCACGGCCATGCGTGCTTGTGTCAGCGCGGAGGCTGGTAATTTCCATTCTAAGGTGGGATGCGGTCACAGCGTCGAACGTGAAATCTTTCCCTTCACCGATTTCGCCATCATAGGTGTAAATTGTTTGATAACCATCAGATGTAGGGATCTGCAAGTTGAAGGAGGCAATTCGGGGAGAGGCCCACCCGGATACAATGTTTTCAGTAAGGACAACCTTATTAAAGGTAGTATCCTCGCCAAAATCAATATCCAGCCAGATGGGAAGATCCGAGTTGGCGGCAGCCCAGCGAGAACTCTGAGAGTAGATGCCGTCAACCATTAAATCAGGAGTCAAGGATTCATGGGAAGTGTTAGAGGTTACAGTTTTGCCTAATGCAAAATTGGCGGGATCATTATATTCGCCCTGCTGGTACTCGTGAACACCGATGTCAGGAGCATTACCCCAATACAGCTGAGTGCCATAGAAATCAGTGGTTCCCATCTGGGGAACATAGATGCCTGCATCGATCAGCGGAGAACTTGCATTGAGCTTGTAGCCATCCCAAACTGTAGCACCACTCAGAATGCCATCGCTGTTCTGCTGAGGAGTCTGTCCGGGATTTACCATATCAGGATTCTCGGTGACTTTATAGTCGTCGGATGGTTCATACTGGGAATGGATACCACTGGCTTCGTAGAAACAGTTATGGCTGAATGTGACAGAACCGAGATTCCCGAGATAGCGTTTGGTATCGTGCCATGTTGTTGTGGTGGTGGTACTCTTATTGTAGAAAACATTGTTGTAGAAATAAGTCTGCGATTTGAAAGGATCACGGTGCATGAAAGTGGTTCTGGCACCATCATACATGATTACGTTGTTGACAAAGTAGGCAGGAGTTGCATTAGCAGTAAGGAAATACTTGATGATAAAGTCGCCACCGTCATCGCTGATGTTGTAGCGGATTATATCATTGGTATTGCGCCCCATGTACAACATCCAGCCACAGGGATTGTTGTGCGAATAGTTGAACTGGTAGACAACATTTTTTAGTGCAGAATCCATATCATAGGGGCTGCCGTCCGCGTTCGTCGAAGGCCCATTATAAACTTCATTGTACTGCAAGACGGAGTTCTCACATTTCCAAGGGTACAGAGCAACAGTAGGACGGAAATTGGGATACCGCTTTAGGAAGCCATCAACAACATTATATTCAACGACGGCATTTCGGGCATCACACAAATCGATGCCGCCCTGAGCAACATCTTCGATATAGTTATGGCCGATATAGATGTCTTCCATCCAAAGATTGTATGTGTCAACATCGTCCTGATAACCGCTTTTTGCCATCTGTACAAAGCCGGTAATGCCAAGCAAATCAACTTTGCGGATTGTGTTGTAGGCAATCCGAATATCGCGGAAAGAGGTGTTAGGACGAATTTTCGTGCCAACGACATTGTAGATGATTCCGCCAGTAAAAGTGTCATTCCAATCGTTGGGGCCATCTACGTCATGTACATAGCAGTTCTCGATGTAAATGTGATCGAAAATGCCATCGTCACCATCGTTGAGAAGATCTCCATCGGCGATAATCAAAATGCCATTCCGTGTTTCGGCCTGACTCGACCAACTGTTGTCACCCTGCGGGCGGGAAAGGTCGATATCAACATCGAAGTCATCATCGTTTGTGACTTCAAGATTGCGAATTTCCCAATATTCTTGGTTGCGTAGGTGAACAGCGCCAGAGTAGTTCATACCACGATCGATGCCCATGCCATTGATGACAGGCAGTGCATCACCGCCGTATTTATCGATCTTGATAGGCGCATCTGCGGTTCCTGAGCCTTTTGGCCATAACCATTCGCCATTCCAAATGGAGCCGGATTTCAGGAGAATGGTATCACCAGGCAAGAAGGTTGTGGCGGTCACTTTGTCGAGGGTTTTCCAAGGTGTTTCGGGCGAGGTTCCCGAATTGGAGTCATCACCGATTGTAGAATCTACATAGTAGGTGGTTCCACCGGACGCAGCAGCTTCTGCGACAATGGTTTCGGTAGAGGCTGTTTCTGGAGTTTGAATGTCTTCAGCCAAGGCGTTGGTCATAGGAGCAATGAGGCTTAAAATCATAGCTGCACTCATGACCAGGGAAAATTTTCTCTTCATGGTTGAGTCTCCTATTCGATTGATGTATTTTGAAAGGCATCAGTTTCGGTAAATACCAGACGGTTTTGAATCAGTTCGGTTTCTGTGCTTATCCGTGAGTTTAATAAGTAATCTGTGATACGATTACGAACCTCTGCGAGTGGGATAACGGTTGCGTCCTCCTTTCTTGTGACTTTAATAATGCACGGATAAGTCCCATCTAAAAACGGCTCTGATACATCTCCAGTATTCATGCTGGATGCCTGTGAAACGATGTCTGCATGGGATAAGAGATCGGACTTTTCGGTTTCGTTTGTAAAAGAATAGGTGTGCCAGTCTGTGACGTAAGGGTATTGTGTTTGGATATCCTCTAAAGAAACACCTTCCTCAAGGCCCAAAAAGATGTTGTCAGCAGAGAGGTCGGATGGGATATATGACAAATAAATAGCAGAAACATCTGCGTCACCATTCAGGGAGAACAGATTTTGATTTTCAGAGTAGAAAGCGTCAATGTCTGCATCGCTTACAGCATTGGTAGAAATCCAGTATTCCTTTATATCGTTTTCAAGCTGTGAAAGATAACGGTGATAGTAAGAATCAAAGGAATACTCTATAGGGCCGTAGACAATACCACCGTTTGACGTGCTTTCTTTTCTTGCAGTGTTGAAATTTTCTGCATTTTCTTTTAGTTGGGAAAACGACAAGAACTCAGCAGAAGTTGTCTTCTCGGCAAGCATTTGTGTGGCGTATGCTTCCAGACAGGCTTCTTTGGCAGAGGCCCTTGCGGAATCCAGCGGAGTAGAATCACCATATTCATTATTCCAAAAGGCGGAGTCAAAAGATGTGATTCCGTAAAGCTGAGAATAGCTTTGGCATACGGAGCTTTTTTGCTGGGATAAGAAGTAATTGAACTCTTCCATAGTGATGGGGTGCTCATCGATATACCCGACCACAGCAGAAGAATCCGTTGCAGCGCAGCTACAGAGTGTGCTGGCGATACTTCCGGCAATTAAAAAGAGACTCATAAACTTTTTATATGTCATTTTTTCACGCCCATCCTATTTAGATTTCTATTTCTATTATTAAACATTCGCTGACTTTTGAAAACGGAATATATTGATGAAAGAATGTAAATTATTGACCAAAAAATCGCGCCGACAATGCACTGTCGGCGCGATTTTATATGCTATGCAGTTTTCGATATTTGCCCGGAGCTTCAGCCTTATAGCGGCGGAACATCCGGTTAAAGTAGCTGGAATCACTAAAGCCGCAGCTATAAGCAATCTCTGTGATGGGGTCCTCGGTGGAGCATAACAGTTCGGCGGCACATTCTACCCGGTAGTAATTCAGGTAGTCAATAGGGGAGCGTCCGGTTATGCTGTGAAAGACCCTGCAAAAGTGTTCAGGGGTCATTTCTGCTGTGGAAGCAAGATCTTCCAAGGTGATGCGGCTGGCGTAATTCTTTCGGATGCGCTCTAAGGCCGCTTTCATTTGGGCTGTGCTGCGGTCATTTCGTTTATTTCCGGGAGCGGATACTGTGTACGAATGCTGCAAAAGAATCTGGCCGAACAGCTGCCACATCAGGCCAATCGTCACAAATTCATATCCCTCCGGCTCTTTTTCCATCGCCTCAAAGAGCCGGTCAATCAGTTGGCAGGTTACGGAACCGACCGGTTGATACGGCTCGATTTGTGCGCCGCGTTCAAAAAGCGCATTGTATTTTGCCTGACATACGGAGCCGCTGCCGAGAAATCGGTTCATATCAAAGACAACACACTCGTAAACGCAGTCGCTGGGGGTTCCGCCGTGAACGGCCCCGGCTGAAATGATGGCGGCATCTCCCTTGTGTAAAAGGTAAGAGCGTCCATCAATCAGCAGAGAAAACTCCCCGCTCAGAACCAGCATAAGTTCAAATTCCATGTGCCAGTGAAACGGCATTTCATAGCGCGGGTGCATTTTATCTACATAATAAAGCTCAATGGGAAAGTCAAAAGTGCCGCGCGTACTGCTTTCATGGGAAGCCAGAAACTTCATGGCAGGCATCTCCTAAAATATCAATATCGTCCAATATAATATCATTATACGCAAAGACGAGGGCAAATTGCAACAGTATAATACAAGTAAAGGACAAAATTCACTTTAGGAGGTACAAACTGTGCAAATCGAAGAAATCAAAGACCAAATCTGCGATGTCTGCCATAAAATGTGGCAACTTGGCTGGGTCGCCGCTAATGATGGCAATGTCTCGGTGCGGTTGGAGGACGGAACTTTCCTTGCAACGCCTACGGGCATGAGCAAGAGCTTCATCACGCCGGACAAGCTGCTGCGTATTGATGCAAAGGGCAATGTGCTGGAAGGGGCAGAGGGCCTGCGCCCGTCCAGCGAAATCAAGATGCACCTGCGCTGCTACGAAAAGCGCGCCGATGTAAATGCTGTTGTCCATGCCCATCCGCCGGCAGCCACCGGCTTTGCCGTGGCACATCGCCCGATGGATATGTACAACATGATTGAGGATGTGGCAGCCATCGGTGCTGTGCCGCTGACTCCGTATGGAACCCCCAGCACGACGGAGGTGCCGGACGCAATCGAGCCGTATCTCAACGACCACGATGTTATGCTGCTGGAAAACCACGGTGCGCTGACGGTGGGCAGTGATGTCATCACCGCCTATTACCGCATGGAGAGTCTGGAACTGTGGGCAAAAATCACGATCAACGCAATCATTCTCGGCGGCAGCTACGATATTGACCGCAAGAATATTGATAAGCTCATCAATCTCCGCTCCTACTACAAAATTACCGGCAAACACCCCGGCTATCGCAAATTTGAGCGACGCGAAAAAGGTGAGCCGACGGACAAATAAGGAGACACCGTATGCTGAAGAACATTCCGCCTATCCTTAGCCCGGAACTTCTGAAAGTCCTCTGCGAGATGGGACATGGCGACGAAATCATTCTCGCAGACGGAAATTTCCCGGCTGAAAGCATCGGCAAAGATGCCATTGTGGTTCGTGCGGACGGGCACGGAACCGAAGAACTGCTGGAGGCCATCCTGCAATTTCTGCCGTTGGATCAGTATGTGGAAAAGCCTGTCGCACTGATGAAAGTGGTAGATGGCGATCCGTGCAAGCCGACTATCTGGGATAGCTATAAACAGAAGTTGAACGAGAGCGGCAATGACCCGGCTAAAATTGAAATGGTGGAGCGCTTTGCGTTTTATGAGCGCGCACGCCATGCCTATGCGATTATCGCCACCGGGGAAAGCGCAATCTATGCCAACGTACTTTTGAAGAAGGGCGTGGTTCAATGAGTAACACAGCAACTGTGCTGGCCTTCGATTTTGGCGCTTCCAGTGGACGTGCGATTCGGGCCGTGTACGATGGCCAAAACCTCACCTACGAGGAAATCCATCGTTTTGAAAATGTCCCCATCGAAAAGGACGGTCATCTCTGCTGGGATGTGGAAACACTGCTGAAGGAAATCCACACAGCCATTCAAAAGGCTGGTACATTTGACAGCTTAGGATTTGATACATGGGGCGTGGATTTCGGCTTACTGGATGCGGACGGCCATCTGCTGGCAAACCCTGTTCATTACCGCGATGCCCGAACGAATGGCAAACTGGAACAGGCCGCTGCCTGTATGCCCGCAGAAGAATTGTATGCCCATACCGGCAACCAAATCATGGCAATCAATACCTTGTTCCAGTTGCTGGCACTGCAGGAGCAGGAACCGGAACTGCTGCAAAAGGCTGAGCAGATCCTCTTTATGCCGGATTTGTTTGCGGCTCTGTTGGGGGCCGAGCCTGTCTGCGAGCGCAGCATTGCTTCCACCAGCCAGATGCTTGACCCCCGCACAGGGCGGTGGAGCAGGGAAGTGCTGACCGCCTATGGCCTGAAGGAAAACCACTTCGCGCCCCTTGTCGCCAGCGGTACGGTGACGGGTACACTTACAACCGGCGCGAAAATCATTGCGGTGGCAGGGCATGATACACAATGCGCCTCGGCTGCTATGCCGTGTGCCGAGGAAGATGCCGAACATACGGCATTTCTCTCCTGCGGCACGTGGAGCCTGCTGGGAACGGAATTGGACACCCCGATTCTGACGGCGGACAGCTGCCAAAGCGGGCTGTCCAACGAACTCGGAGCAAACGGAAAAATCAACTACCTGAAAAATATCATCGGTCTTTGGCTGATTCAGGAAAGCCGTCGTGAGTACAAGCGCCGCGGGCAGGCATATTCTTTTGCAGAGTTGGAACAACAAGCGCTTGCCGCTGAACCGCTGCGCAGCTTTATTGACCCGGATGCCCCGGAATTTGTTGCGCCCGGCGACCTGCCGGGCAGAATACAGGAATTTTGCCGCAGAACCGGCCAGCCCATCCCGGAAACGGTGGGTGCTGTGATGCGCTGCATTTATGAAAGCCTTGCTCTGAAATATCGCTACGCGATAGAGCAACTCTCCGCAGTAACAGGCCGGACTTTTACGACCCTGCATGTTTTGGGCGGCGGTACGAAAGACCGCCTGCTTTGCCAGATGACAGCAGACTGCTGCGGCCTTACGGTAAAGGCAGGCCCGGTGGAAGCTACGGCGCTCGGCAACATCATGATCCAGCTGAAGGCCTTGGGATTGCTGGACTCCATCACACAGGGACGCCGACTGATTGCGGAAACAGAGGTCATTAAAACATATACCCCAAACACACAGAACGATGCGGAATGGAACGCCGCTTATGATCGTTTCAAAACCCTATTATAATGAGGAAGGTGCAACTATGCTGTATCCTAAAATTGGTATTCGCCCTGTCATCGATGGACGCTGGGGCGGCGTCCGTGAAAGCCTGGAAAATCAGACGATGCGCATGGCAGAAAATGCCGCCAAGCTGATTTCGGAGAACCTCAAGTACCCCGATGGTACGCCGGTGCAGTGCGTGATCGGCTGTACAACGATTGGCGCTGGTGCCGAGGCGGCCCGCGTGGCAGAGCAGTTCTCTACCCAGAATGTTACGGCAACGCTGTCTGTGACCCCCTGCTGGTGCTACGGTACCGAAACGTTCGATATGGATCCCAACACCATCAAGGCAGTCTGGGGCTTCAATGGCACCGAGCGCCCCGGCGCGGTGTATCTGGCTGCGGTTCTGGCCGCACACGCCCAGCGCGGTCTGCCTGCTTTCTCCATTTATGGCCATGACGTGCAGGAAGCCAACGATGATACGATTCCCGATGACGTAGCCGAGAAAATCCTGCGCTTTGCCCGTGGTGCTGTTGCCGCAGGCTGGATGAAGAACAAAGCCTACGTCAATATTGGCGCTGTGACGATGGGGATTGCCGGCAGCTTCTGCGATGCAGGTGTTCTGCAAAAGTATTTCGGTATCCGCGCCGAATGGGTGGACGAGGTCGAGATCCTGCGCCGCATTTCCATCGGTATCTATGACCACGACGAATATGAAAAGGCGCTGGCATGGGTGCGCGAGAACTGCAAAGAGGGCTTTGATAAGAACCTCGGTAAGAACCTGCCGCCTGTCATCACGAAGTCGAAGATCGTTCCGGCAGACAAGGATTGGGAGTTTATCGTTAAGATGACCCTGATCATCCGCGACATTCTGTACGGCAATCCGCGTCTGGACGAGATGGGCTGGCATGAAGAAGCACTGGGCCGCAACGCCGTGGTCGGCGGCTTCCAGGGCCAGCGCCAGTGGACGGACTGGCTGCCGAATGCTGACTTCACCGAGGCCATTATGGCTTCTACCTTTGACTGGAACGGCCCGAAGGCCCCGACTCCGTTCGCCACTGAGAACGACACCTGCAACGGCATTGCCATGATGCTGGGCAGCCTTGTCTCCGGTTCTGCACCGTGCTTCCATGATGTGCGTACCTACTGGAGTCCCGAAGCCTGCGAGCGTGTGACCGGGCAGAAGCCTGACGGCGTTGCCGCCAACGGCTTTATTCACCTCATCAATTCCGGCGCAACGGCCCTGGACGGTTCCGGTGCCTGCGTAGATGCCAAGGGTAATCATGTGATGAAACCGTTCTGGGAGATGACCGATGCGGACATCAAGGCGTGCCTGAACGCCACCGATTGGTGCCGTGCGGACTATGAGTACTTCCGCGGCGGTGGATATTCCAGCCACTTCCGCTGCAAGGCAGAGATGCCTGTTACGATGCTGCGTTTCAACATTGTGGAGGGCATTGGCCCCGTCCTGCAAATTGCCGAGGGTTGGACGGCTGATCTGCCCGACGAGATCCACAACACCATCGACAAGCGCACCGACCCGACCTGGCCGACCACGTGGTTCTGCCCGCGCCTGACCGGACAGGGTGCGTTCACCGATGTGTACAGCGTTATGGCAAACTGGGGTGCCAACCATGGCGTGACCGTTTACGGCCATGTGGGTGCTGACCTCATTACACTGGCCAGCATGTTGCGCATCCCTGTTACGATGCACAATGTCCCTGCCGAGAAGGTTTATCGCCCCCACGCATGGGCCAGTTTCGGCACACAGGATCAGCAGGCTGCGGATTATGCTGCGTGCAAGCAGTATGGGCCGCTGTATAGATAACAGCTAAAAAGAGGTGTAGAGTTAATATTGATAGGGGAGTGCTTATTGTGATGAATAAGTGGCCTCTTTGCTGTAGCATGACGAATACGTCATTATGTAGATAAGAAGAATCGGCTATTAAAGAACAGAAATCCGCATTGAAATCGCATATTATGGCGACTTCAATGCGGATTTATAGTGTGCGCCCGGCATGTACAACAACTAGACCTGCTAATAAAAGTCAAGAGGTGATTAGAGAAAAATTTTGAAAATTTTGAAAAATTGAATTTACGGTTAGAGGCATAACCTAAATAAGCCGTTAAGCACTCAAAAAAGTGACAGCTTGCCGAAAGGTATATAAGATGGTTGGTCAATTGAAATTTTCGGAATCCATTACAGCTTTAACTCTAGCGTAGTAGATACGTAAAAACTTGTTAGCCGAAGCCATCATGTAAACTTTGTAGGGCTTTCCTTCAGAACGCTTTTTGTCCATGAATTGAAAAACAGGCTCATCCTGCGGTTGTGTTTGTAAAATGATTGTCATAATCAAGAAAAGTGTCCTACGCAAAGCAGCAGATCCAACTTTGCTAGCAATTATATTAAGAAAGCGGAAGGCTAAACCCTATTGTAAAGAATATTGAATATGTTGAATGGATAACTAATCTTAAAAGTAAAGTATCATAACCAATTTATAATTTCAATAATTTCGATATAAAATTAGAGAACTTTGACATGGAAGAGGAGAATAAATTGCTATCTATACACAAGGGAAAGATCATTTAATGATACTATCAGGCGCAGAAAGCAATCCGTAACGTAACTCCCATTCAGTATAAGGTGGGTGATGATTTCGCGTTAAAAGGAAAGATTTGCTGTGGAAATTGCAAACGGCAGCTTCGGCACGAAAAGCGGTATGGGGAAATGGTTTTCTGCTGTGGCTATAAAAGGGCGGCAGGAAAGTTCTCTAAATGCTACGGCGGCTATTACAGAGAATATTCGGTGAACGCAAAAGCGGCTCGTGCGATAAAAACTGTGTTCTATGCGCTGGACGTGGTGAATCAGGGGATGCAGGAAAAGCAGTCCATCACGGTGCGCTGCATGGACATTGAGGACTTGGAAAAGCAAGCAGAAGCTATTCGGGTGGAACAGATTAAACTATATGAATTGTATGCGGACGGTGTGCTGCTGCGAGATGCGTACATAGAAAAGAAAAAGGCTCTTTCGGAAAAACTGGCTGCATTGCAGGATAGCATACGGACAGAAAAGGAAGAACAGGAGTGTGCCGATGCACTGGATGAAGAAATCCGCGCTCTGACAAAACAGGCCAGCGAGAAAACGTACATCGGCGGGCTGACAAAAGAATGTGTGGAAGCCTTTGTGAGCATGGTCTATCTGTATGACGACCAAACGATGAAAATAGAGTTTAACTGTGAGGATGTGATTCGGAGAGCGTTGGGAAAATATATATAATAAGAATTGTACAAACGAATTAATTGTAAAAAATAATCTTTTAGCGGAGGTGTTGACAAATTGAACAAGAATAAGGCGGAGAAAAAGGGATTTTATTGACTGAATGGAGAAAATAGTGTATAATAAAAATGGAAAAGAGGGCTTTACGTTGAACATAGTAGAACCGTCTGGCAGAAAATCGATAAATGAGAGTTGTGCAGTGGAGAAATACGTATGAATGACTTGACAATTTTACATCTTTCAGATTTGCACATAGATGGACAAGCGGCATACCCAGAAATATTAAAAAATTTACTCGTTCATATTAAAGAGGAAATTGCCCCCACACGGGAAAAAACTTTGGTTGTTGCTGTTACAGGAGATATTATCGATAAGGGCAATAAGGCGGCAATAGACAATGCAAAAAAGTTCTTTGAGGATTTGAAAAAAACTTTGGGAAATAAGGTTGCTGGAATTGTTTTGGTTCCGGGAAATCACGATATTTTTAGAAGTAATTCATGCAAATTTATAATTCCAGCATGTAGAACTTTTGCGGTGCAAAAGGAATATGATTACTTCCTATTAGGAACACTGTAAATACAAGGCTTTTCGGAGCCTGCAAACCAGAAAAAATAATATTTGATCTATCACATTACGCAAAAAGCCGTCCGGCATGAAAAACGGGCGGCTTTTTTGCGTGGATAGACGGAAAGGAGGCACAAAAATAACTACAAAATTTTAGCGTTCAAATTTGTGCAACTTTAACGAAAAGGAGGATCGTAAATGGCCGATGAAAAACTGAATACTGGCCCTGCGGAGAATATTTCCCCGGAGGCCGCCGAGCCTATCGCCACACCCGAACAGGCCGTAGCATCTGAACCCCAGCAGGAACAGACCGGGCCTGCCATACCTGAGCCCGGCGATGTGGTTGTGTCCTTTGACAAAATCAATGAGCTTATGGCAGAAAAGAGACAGAACGCCCGTGCCGAAGTCGAAAAGGCGGAAACCCCCGAAACGCCAGAGGCGGCAGCCCCCGGAGAAACACCGCAGCCCGCCAATACGGAGGAACCGAAAAAGCCGCGCCGTGGCCGTCCGCCGAAAGCAGAAAAGGCCGCGACTGAAAATCAAAAATCGGAGAAATCGGCTGGGGCCCGCAAGGGCCGCCCACCCAAGGCGGATAAGACGGCCCCTGACAAGCCCAAGCCGTCCAAACGAGACAAAGTGTCCCGAAGTGACGGAAAGGCCCCGGATGCCAAGGAGCCCATTAAGCCCGCACAGGATACGGCGCCGAGGGAAACTGCCACTGCGGAACAGACGGCTCCCGAGCCGACCACACCGCCCCGCCCGGTTGAGGAAGGCAAGCTGGTTTATCTGAAACTTTCCGAGGTTCATCCGTTTCACACATTCCGTCCGCACCCCTTTAAGGTACGGGACGATGCGAAGATGCAGGAAATCGTTGCTTCTATCCGCGTAAACGGTGTAATGGTTCCCGGTCTTGCCCGCCCGGAGAAAGACGGAAACGGCTATGAAATTGTAGCGGGCCATCGCCGTACCCACGGCAGTGAGCTGGCTGGACTGGAGGAAATGCCCTTTATCGTCCGTGAAATGACCGACCACGAAGCGGTACAGGCCATGAAGGACAGCAACAAGCAGCGTGACGGGATGCTCCCCAGCGAATTGGCCGCGCTGCTGGAACTCGAGGTTGAGGACATCAAGCATCAGGGCGGGCGGCTGAAAGGCGTTGCGGAAGGCGATGTTGGAAAACGCTCGGTTGAGATTGTGGGCGAGGCGCATGAAATGAACTATAAAAAGGTCATGCGCTACTTGCGGCTCAACTCCCTTGTGCCGGAGCTTCTGGATAAGGTAGACGATAAAAAGATGGGCTTCATGCCTGCCGTGGAGCTTTCCTACATCAAACCGAAAAATCAGAGGCTTATTGCTGTTTCCATTGACGGGGAGCAGGCTTCGCCCTCGCTGGCCCAGGCTAAACGGCTCCGGGAATTGGATAAGGAGGGTAAGCTCAACGGCGATGTCATTGACGGTATCTTATCAGAACAGAAAAAGGAGGATCGAGGCGTGATTATTTCTACCGCGGAACTGGAAAAGTATTTTGGCAAGGAAGTCACTCCCGCCAAAATGAAAGAACACATTATGTCCCTGCTGGATGACTGGAAAGAAAAACAGCCGCCGGAACTGGCAAAAGCCACGAAAAAGCAGGAACTTGACAAGTAACAACTTCGAGACATTTTGTCCCGAGGGCCCTGCCCTCGCGCAGAGGCTCTGGTGGTATATATCCCCCGTCGCCGCCTGTTTTTTAGTACAGCCGGGAGTGGGCCGTCAAGGGTGCAGCGCACCGCCGTTTTCGGCGGCTCGCCCTTGACGGTCTGCCCCGGCTGTGCTATTTCCCCGGCAAGCGGCGGGGGTATATCCTCCAGAGCCGCCCCCTTTCCCAAGACTGGGAAAGGGCGTGGGGTTTGGGTTGAACTTTCTTATTAAAATATCGGAGGTATGAACGATGAAACGACCCCTTGCTTATATCACCGCTGCATGGCTCGGCGGCGATAGCGAAAACGCAGAACTGGCGGCGCAGTATTGCCGCACCGTGTATGAGGCAGGCTTTTCTCCTATTTGCCCGCCCCTGTACTTGCCCCTGTTTCTCAACGATGCCGTTCCCGAGGAGCATAAAAGCGGCATCGACATGAGCCGTGACCTGCTCCGCCGTTCTCATGTGCTGGTTGTCTGCGGGCACAGTATGACCGAAGCCATGAAAAATGATATTGCCGTGGCCCAGCGGCTGGGAATTACGGCAACAACCCTTGAGGGTATCCTGACCGTCAAGGGACAGGGCCGTCGCTGATGGCGACCCTGTTTGAAGCCTATGTTACCAACGTCGGGAAGTACAGCGAGGGCCAGCTTGTGGGTGAAACACTGAAATTTCCCACAACCGCCCAGGAGGTGGAGGCTCTTTTGAAACGGATCGGCGTGGATGGCGTCCGCTATCAGGAAATTTTTATTACCTCTTTCGATGGGGATGTGCTGGGGCTCTATGACCATTTGAGCGAGTATGAAAATCTGGACGAGCTTAATCATCTGGCCTGCCTGCTTTCCGAGCTTACCTCATCGGAGCTGGAAACACTGGAGGCCGTCCTCGACAGCGGCGATCACTGTTCTTCGGTGCGGGACATCATCAATCTGACACAAAATCTGGACTGTTACGGCTTTTACCCCGGCGTATCCGATGAGGAAACGCTGGGGCGTATTTATGTGGACGATCTGGAAATGTTGGATGTGCCGGATCAGGTAAAACCGTATTTCGATTATGAGGCGTATGGCCGGGATGCCTGCATCCACGAAAACGGCCATTTTGCCCCGGGCGGCTATGTTGTCAAAGAAAGCGATCATTTCGTGGAAGTGTATCACGGCTTGCAGGATATTCCCAAGGAGCATAAGGTGTTCTCTTTCCCGAAGCTCTCTATCCGGGAGCAAATGGCCGCTTATCAGGAAATCATAGACGGTTCTTCTTTGGAGGGCTACCGTCAAATGCAGAAAAAAGACCGTGGGGATCGGTGATGGCACTTCGAGACAAATTGTCCCAAGGAAGGAGGCGGTGTAACTGATTGATGAAGATATTTCCCGGCGCACGATAGCCATATCTGTAAAAACGACCAAGCTGACGGCGCGGGGACTGGCGTATGTGCTGGGCATGGTGGGTCGGAAGATCCGCAAGGCATACCGTGGGCGGCAAGTACCGCATGGCAAACAAAGTGTGCGAAAGCTCATGGCCCACGGCACAGCCACAAACAGCATTGAGCTATCCGGGGATGCCAAGTCCTTTGACCGCGTGGCCCGGAAATGGAATGTGGACTATGCGTTCTATAAAACCGGGCCGGACAAATACCTGTTGTTTTTCAAGGCTGGACAGGCAGACGCAATGACCGCCTGCTTTTCTGAGTATTCCCGGAAGGTGTTAAGCAAAGCAAAATCGAACCGTGTTTCCATCCGGGAACAACTGAAACAGGCGGCGGATCAGCTTTCCAAAGAAAAGCCGAAACAGAAAGAACGTGCAAAGGAGGTGGCCCATGAGGACAGATAAGATTAGAAAATATCTCATTCCAAACATACCCTATCTGTTCATCCTGTGGGCGTTCCTCAAGCTGGGAACGGCCTACCGGCTGGCGGCGGGTAACGATTTTGCACATAAGCTCATCGGGCTGGGCCAGACGATTGGCCCGGCCTTTGCTGACTTTGCACCCGGTCTTGCTCCGCTGGATTGGCTTGTCGGTATTGTAGGCGCAGTTGGTTTCCGGCTGCTGATCTATTTCAAAAGCAAGAACGCTAAGAAGTTTCGGCGGGATGCAGAATATGGCAGCGCCCGGTGGGGAACGGAAAAAGACATCAAACCATTTGTCGATTCGAAGTTTGAAAACAACGTGATTTTGACCGGGACGGAGTTCCTCACGATGAACACCCGCCCGAAAATCCCCGCAAATGCCCGAAACCTGAATTGCTGCATTATCGGCTCGTCCGGCTCCGGCAAAACCCGCTTCTGGCTCACGCCCCAGCTTTTACAGGCTCATTCCTCTTATGTGGTGGTCGATCCCAAAGGCGGTGTGCTGGGACAGGTTGGGGCTTTCCTGCAAAAACGCGGGTACAAAATCAAGGTATTCAACAGCATAGATTTTTCAAAATCCATGCACTATAACCCGCTGGCGTATATCCGCAACGAGGCCGATATTCTGAAATTCGTGGATGCCCTGATTTCCAACACCAAGGGCGAAGGCAAGGAAGGCGATCCATTCTGGACAAAATCGGAAACGCTTTTGTACTGCGCCCTGATTGCCTACATCATTTTCGAGGGGCCTGCCGAGGATCGGAACATGAATACCCTTGTGGATATGATTTCCGGCATGGAGGTCAAGGAGGATGACGAGGATTTTATGAACGCGGTGGACTATATGTTTGCCGGGCTCGAAAAGCGCAAGCCGGATTGTTTCGCGGTCAAACAGTATAAAAAGTACAAATTGGCCAGCGGTGATATATGCTCTAAGTGACTTCTTAATCATGATTGTGTCATGGTTAGTGAAGCAATCACTTAGAGCATTTTTGTTTCAGGAGGTACAGCCATGAGAAATGAAAAAATTACCCCACTGTACGAGCGCCTGAGCCGGGACGATGAGTTACAGGGCGAGAGCAACTCCATATCCAACCAAAAACAGATGTTAGAGGATTTTGCCCGCCGGAATGGGCTGCCAAACCCTACGCACTTTACCGATGATGGTATCTCAGGCACCCGTTTTGACCGCCCCGGATTTTTGGCGATGATGGAGGAAGTGGAGGCAGGGCGTGTAGAGGCAATCGTCATCAAGGACATGAGCCGGTTGGGGCGCGACTATCTGAAGGTCGGTCAGGTTATGGAGGTTTTGCGGCAGCGAGGCGTTCGTCTGATTGCCATCAACGACGGTGTGGACAGTCTGAAAGGCGATGACGATTTTACCCCGTTCCGCAACATCATGAATGAATTTTACGCCCGTGATACCAGCCGGAAAATTCGCTCTGTGTTTAAGTCAAAAGGCATGAGCGGCAAGCACCTGACCGGCACTGTGATTTACGGCTACTTATGGGACGAAAAACGGG
>OGRU01000973.1_pt1 | contig 23736 bp, 18 predicted proteins | sample 1553541 | NCBI WGS metagenome assembly OGRU01 (sample SAMEA2580068, study PRJEB22360) | human gut metagenome | biome: human gut; feature: human-associated habitat; material: faeces | place: Denmark | collected 2008/2010
CATTCAGATCCTATCCTTATAAAAAAAAGAAGCTGACCTTTTGGGTCAGCCTCTTGCACTATGAGAAGCATTGATCACGTCATCATCTGACATTGATCTGTTTTCGGTATGTCATGACCTCGCTGGGGATAGGCTTTATCCTGCTGATGTTTTTAGGTGTCACTCCGGACCGGAACAGGCGCTCAGCCCTTGTCCTGAAGGGAGCGGAAACATGTGCGAGATGCTGCCAGCTCATCGGTTTCCCGTTCTTGGTCATTCCTTTATGGGAGATTACATCTCCAGTCTGAAGATTGACGCTCTCTCCGATACATAGACCGGAGAGTCCGCCGCCGAACGACACCACGAGAGAACCGTCATCCAAGTGGAAATCAGGGCAGTTCTCCCAGCACTCCAGCATGGCGCCGACGGGGAACAGGAGTTTGCCTGATATGGATGACCCTGATTGGCAGGTCGGAATCTCCGTCATATAGGAGCCGTCATCCGCAAGTATCTCTTCCTTGTGTTCCACGGCGTATGACAGGACATCAAGAAGGTATTTGTTCCTGTTACGGCGGATGACTCCTTTTGTCATCAGTCCGCCAAGTTCCTCTGAATGCTTGCAATTGCACATGTTCCCGACGTTTATTGATGTTCCTGCTGATGCCCGCTCACATTGAGGGCTTTCCACAGTTCTTCCTTGAGGGCATTGATTCTCGATCCGGTTACCGACGATATGAACACAGTCGGCAGTCCTGGAGGCAATGCCCGGCGGATTTTCTTAGTGTGCAGTTCTGCAGGGTCCTGCAAGTCGCATTTTGTGATTGCCACGACGCGCCGTTTGTCAAGAAGCTCGGGGCTGTACGCCTGCAGCTCCTTAAGCAGGGTCCGGTATGTCTGACCCGCATCGTCCGTGCAGGAGATGCAGAAGAGGAGCACCGAGTTCCGCTCGATATGCCTGAGGAATCGAATCCCCAGCCCGCGCCCTTCATGTGCACCTTCTATGATGCCGGGAATGTCGGCCATCGCGAAAGACTGTCTGCCGCGATAGGGAACGATTCCCAGTTGGGGGACCAGTGTGGTGAACGGGTAGTCGGCAATCTTGGGCCTTGCGGCGGAAACGGCGGACAGGAGTGTGGATTTGCCGGCGTTCGGCAGTCCTACCAGTCCGACATCGGCCAGTATCTTCAGTTCGAATATGAACCGGCCCTCCTGTGCGGGCTCCCCGAAGGTGAATTCCCTTGGCGTCCGGTTGGTAGGCGACTTGAAGTTGTCATTTCCGAGGCCTCCTTGCCCTCCCTTACAGAGGATCTGCTCTTCCCCGTTCCTGTCGAGTTCGAACAGGACCTTTCCCGTTTCGGAATCCTTGATTACCGTGCCGACAGGAACGTCCACATAGACATTCGCCCCGCTCTTCCCGTTCCGGGTGTTCCTGCTGCCGTTCTTGCCGTCTTCGGCCCTGATGTTCCTGGTGTACTTCAGGTGGATGAGTGTCCACAGGCGGGAGTCTGAGCGGATGATGACGTCACCGCCTCGTCCTCCGTCACCCCCCCCCGTCTGGACCGCCTTTCGGGTTATATTTCGCCCGACGGAGATGGGCCGAACCGTTGCCTCCGGCGCCGGAAGCGCAAAATATGCATATATGGTCTATAAAGTTGCTGTTCATGGCTATTCTGCATTTTTGATGTTGATTTTCGGCAACATACGGTATTGGACGGCGCATGTCTGCCCGAGCGACTCCAGGATGCTGTCCGTGTCCTTGTATGCCCCTGGAGCCTCGTCCAGGGTTTCCGGCGTCACGCTGGTCGTGTAGATGCCCTCCATCTGCCGGTGGTATTCCACCATCGAGATGTTGCGTTTGGCATTTGCCCGCGACATGCAGCGGCCTGAGCCGTGAGGGGCCGAGAAGTTCCATTCTGGATTGGACCTGCCTTCGCACACGACGATGCCGTCACGCATGTTGAACGGAATCACCATCAGCTCTCCGGCGTATGAGCGGATGGCACCTTTCCGGAGAATCATGTCACGGAAGTCGACATAGTTGTGCGTGGTCCTGATGTAGCCTTCGACGCGGGCCCCGTTGATCTTGTGCATGATCTTCGCGGCCTTTCCCAGCACCACCTCCCTGTTGAAGCGGGCATAGGCCTGGGCGATGACCATATCTGTGAGGTAGCCTTTGAGGTTCTCGTCCACGAGGTATCCGGGAGCGTTGGGATTGCGCTGGGCAATGCGGTCCCATTTGTTGAACACCTTCAGTCCGAGATGGCGTGAACCGGTATGTACCGTGAAGGCGAAACGGCCGTCGCCTTCATCGTACTCCATGAAATGGTTGCCTCCTCCGATGGAGCCGACGGACTTGTAGAACACCCCCTTGTCCATCCCGACGGAGCGGATCCAGTCTTCCAGTTCCCGCTCGCCGGTCAATTCCAGATGGTTGACCAGTCCGCCGGAGGATTGTCTGGCACTGCTCAGCTCCTGGCGGAGATACTTCAGGAAGGGCTTCATCTCGAACTGCCGCTCCCTGTTGATGTTGAACCCGGAAGGAATCTCCATCCTGAGCCGGTGCTCAAAGAGGGCGTAGTCCTTACTGTCCAGCGGACGGTCGAAGAGCTCCAGGTCAATGCCGCAGCCGATGTCGAGGCCGACGTGCTGCGGGTTGATGAATGACGTGACGGGGCAGGTGAAGCCGATGACTATGCCTTTGCCCTGATGGACATCCGGCATCACGCGGATTCTGGTGTCCCTGAACAATGGATTCCCGAGGAGATCTCCGACGGTCCCTACGGCCTCGTCCTCCACGTCCTCCGTATAAATGATGCAGTCTTTGCAATATTTCCCTTGCAGCGCAAGTACATTGCGCCTTTCGATTGTTTCCATAAGTTTGGATATTGTTGAACCTGTCTCCTTCCGGAGACGAAATAGAAATTAGTGGTCCCGTGCCTGGCTATCGCCGGGTTCTTGGGAAAGTATGATAAAATGAGGAACGCATTCAATGTAAGTATTCGGTGAAACAAAATGGGTACGATACCGCCTTTAGTATGCGGTCAGAAATATGAATACTTACAGATTGAGCACGCTGATATGATTTGGTCCAACATCGGGTCGTCTCCTCAGGAAGCGTCTTGCTGGGGCGTCTGCCTGGGCGGGATTCTCCATTATAGATGGTTTCGGTAGCTGAAAACCGCGCAAAAGTAGAATGTTTATTCGTAAAAAACAAATTTTTCAGTTCCGGCATGCCTCAGTCATTGAGTGTTTCGCATGATAAAGGGCTCTCGGGGTGAGTGAGAGCAGGACATTTCCATTTGCATCCCTGGTCTTCACGAATGTATCCGCATCCCCGAAAAATCTTGCTCAAAGCAGCATTCGCATTCTGGTCCGCGGGGACATGGCCGATGTATTTGTCATACAGGTCGCCGCGTCCTATGGCATTGTCCTTCGAAAGGGCGATTTCCTGGACGGCGCACTTGCGGATCGTGTCACGGAACGATTCCGGGACGATGTTCCTGTGTCCTTTTACGGTGATTATGCTCGATAGGTTCCCGCTGCGCTGCATGATGTCGAATCTGTCGCTTCTGGTCAGGTACTGCGAACAGGTTGCGTAGTTCAGTTCCTGATACAGCTTCTGCAGCTCTTTGACCAGGTCGGAATTCGCCATCGACCAGCCGTTCTCCGAAAGTATCTCTTCAGCGAAGTCGAGGATGTCCGAAATGTCCTTGGCGGTCCAGCGCCTGATGTTAGTGCGGGCCTGCCTTCTCGTGTTTGCCTTTCCTCCGTTTCTGGAAAAGGCGGTCCTCAGTCCGGACCTTTCATACATTCTGGAGATGCCGTCTTCCTCAGCCTTCTTTAAGAATGCTTCAAGGTCAGTCGAAGATACGGTATTTATGAATTCCGACGTATATCTGTCCAGGTTGAATGTCTCGTCCTTATACTGCCTGAGTCGCCAGAAGCCAGTCTTGCCGACGGTCATGATTCTCCAGCAGGCTTTTGAACATAATGACGCGGAAAGGTTACGTTCCGATATGAGGCTCACTCCAAACTGGCGGGCCCTGATGTTGTATAACTTGGTCAGTTCCGAATCGGATATGGCAGAACGGTAGTCGATGCAGTTGTTGTCGAAGAGGATCCGGCATATCCTTGCAGGTATGAACTCCAGCAGGTCCCATCTGAGGGCGACGACCTTTTCGCCGTCCTCGTTGCTCCAGACGAACTCATCGGAGTGCTTGACCAATGAATTGAAGGCGTCGACGAGGTCGGGCGTATCTCCGAACGTCTTCTTCAGGAATATCCGGAATTCGTGGTCGTAGCGGATGTGGATCACGTTGCTGCGGAAGAACTCCAGGAGCGTGCCGATGGAAGTGTCTATCAGTTTCTGGGGATGTTTGCTCACGCAGGGAATCTTCTTCCCGTATACGCCTGCCGTGGTGTTCATCCCGAGTATGTCTGTCAGGAAAGAGAGTGTCCGTCCATCACTGGCCCCGCTCTTCCGTTTGAATGATTCGACAGAAATGGTGTTGCCGACCATGTCTGCGAACCGCTCCAAATCGGATATCATACGCGGGTCTGCCCTGAAGCAGACGTCTTCGATCTCCACGGTCTCCCCCTTGAACAGGGAGCGGAGATGCTTCCTCATCGTAAGGAGCTTGTAGTTGATGTTGAAGCTCGTGCAGTTGAATTTCCGGGCGATGTCAGCATAGGATGCACATTCGGGATGATTGGGATTGTAGACATATATCTCCTTTATGGTGTAGGCAAAGGATGTTTTGCTTATGGAGGAGTTGTCCCCTTCGCTCACTACGGTATCATGAAGGTCCTTGATGAAGGCGCGTGCGTTGTCTATGAACGGCCTGCCGGCATCGTAGTTGATCGGCAATGTGACCATCTTCTGGCCTGTTTCCATATCGAAGCCGTCGGAATGGAAAATGTCATATATGAGGTCGGTGTGGGATTCAAGCCCTCTTTTAAGGTCCTTGAGATTCTTTGTCTGGTTGAGATCGCCGTCGAATAATTCTCCGACGGTATTCACTCCGTTGTTCACCAGGTTCCTGGTGTGTGAAATCCCGGGAATCCATGCCAATTCGTCAGCTGATCTCCTGAGGAGGAATCGTGTTCCGACATTGTAGATATCCTTGATTGAATGGGTCTGTGGTCTCTCGCTTGTCATCATATCCTTTCTTTTTACCATATATACAGCGGGCGGACGGCAATCTTACACATCATTTGCGGAAATCTGCGGATTTCCCGCACGATGTCCCCGTGGTCCACGGATTCCAAGTATGGTATGGGCTACATTTTTCTGAATGACGTCTTCCTGTCGAAGCCGGCTGACTCCAGTTTCTGGATGTCCGTCCTCGTGTCCTCATGTTGAATGTCATTGAGTGAAAGGATGAACGCCTGTATCTCGTCAAAGATGGTCTCTGCCGGTATCAGCAAGAGGGAGGCGGATATGAGGATTGGATTGTCGTATGAGGCGACATTGTAGTCCCAGGTGCCCTTTCCTGTGAAGAACCAGTCGTCTTCATGGGTCACCTCTCCGCTCGGATGGCGTATGGGAAAGGCCGTCATCCGCCATCTGCAGGTGTTTATGTGTTCTTTAGGGAACTGATAGGCCTTCCATTCCAGCCTTATTCTGAGCGGAACGGTACTCTCCCTGTTGACCTCATAACAATTAGTCGCCTCATACGTGATGCCTCCCGGCCTGTTCGTGAAAGTGAAGACGTGCATCATTCTGCCTGCGAGGATGTTCAGCAGCCCGTCGATGTAGACGGGGCTGTCAGCGGCCAGCTTTCTCAGCGGCTCTGGAGTCCTGTCCTTGTGCAGTATGGCGGAGCCTCTCCTGTCGTAGACAGCCTTCGGGTCCTGTCCGTATACTCCCATCAGGAAGTCATAATAGTCCTTGTTCTTGTCGATAATCTTCATTGTCTGTCCACTTTTTCATTTCAGTTCTATCGTGCAGACCCGGCCGTACTGTTCCATCCATTGGTGGTGTGTGTCGTATGAGTCCTTGTCCTCGCAGACCCACAGGATCTTTGTGCGGAAGCCGTCAGGGATTTCCGGCTGCGGGGCGTATCCGTCGGTAAGGATGACGAGACCGTCATATCCGTTCTCGTGGGCGTAGTTTATGGGTTCCGTGAAGGATGTGCCGCCGCGTCCTATGACCGTGACGTCCGTCATTGTCTTCTTCAGGCTTTTCACTATGCTGATCCCGCAGTCAAACTGGATTACGTCGACAGCCTCGAAACCGTACTTGAAGGCGGAGTTTACCACGCCGTAGAAATATGTCAGCATCTCCGAGGAGATGGAGCCGCTCACGTCCACGGCGATCAGGAGCTTCGTCTCGAAATCTCTTGTGGAGCCCATCTGCTGGAATCCGCTCCTGCGGTTGGGGCGCATGCGCGTAAGTTTCCTTCTTGACGAGAGTACGCTGGCCCTGAAACCGCTGAAGACGGTTCTCCAGTTGATTCTTGCCCTGGTCGATGCCTTGATCTGCTCTGCGAAGGAACCTGCGAGAGAGCCCCAGTCCTTGACCGAGTCGATGACCCCGTTGATCATGGCAGCCGTGAGGTCATCCTCCTCCCACAGCCCGGAGAGGTCCGAGTTCGCCTTCGAGTTGGCTTTCAGGCGTTCCTGGATGTCCTGGGTCCGGCCGCTGCCGGAATTGTCGGAGTCGCCCGAACTGCCGGAGTTGCCGGAGTCCAGGGGAGTGCCATCTTCCGGTGGCAGCATCTCCTGGATGCGTCTGGCGTACCATTCGTACATCATTCCTCCTTTCAGGTCGTAGTCCTCGGGCCTGTCTATCTTCATTGCCCCGTAGTCGTAGTTGTCGCCTATGGTGATGTTGCTTCCTGCAGCGGCGGCTTCGTCGCAGCACATGTCTGGCTTGCGCTCGTAGGGATGCTTGAGGATGATCCTCACGGCCTCCATGCGCAGCGCCTCGTCAAGGGCGGTGTCCGTCATGTTCTCAAGGAATTCCGGGTTGTACTCTATTCTTCGCCGCCCGCACCTGACAGGGCAGGCGATCGAGCTGTTCTCCACGAGTTCATGCAGGCAGACCACCTGGAAGAGTGCCGAATCGGAAAGATACCAGTGCTCGATTATGTTGGTGATCCTGTCACTGAGTGAGTCCATATCCTTATCTGATGCTTTTTACGTACTGTATGAGTCCCATGGTGAGGAACGGGCATTGCTTCGCGAAGAACTTCACGGCTTCAGGGTACGTTCCTCCCACATAGAGGTTGGCGAAGTGCCCCGCCGCCTCCTTTTTCTCCTTGGCGAGGAAACTGAAATAGTCGTCGACATTCTGCTTCACCTTGTCCAGGTCACCTGGGGCCACGTTCTCCACTTCCAGATGCCTGAAGATGCCGTCATTGATGACGCACAGCTCGTGGGGCTTGTATCCCTTCAGCGTCTTCATCACCTTCTGGAGACTGTAGAGCACGTCCTTTCCGGACACAAGCCTGGAGTTCTTCACGTTCGAGAGAAAGGCGGATGCGGCTTTCTGCCCCACGATGCTGGAGATGATCTTCGTGTCGAGCGCGTCCAGCTCGTCCCTCCCCGCGATGATGTCGCTTACGCGCTTCCAGGCCCTGCGGTCCGGAGTCTTGTCAATGCCGGTGTCTTCACCTTCCTTGGAGTCGGGATTGCGGTCAAGCCAAATGCGGTTCTCCTGGATGAAGTCAATGACCCTGCCGTCGACTCCCGCTTTCCTCGCCCACAGCAGCCATTCCTCTACGGACGGGCGGAAATTCACGATGTTGAACCTGGACACTAGAGCCGGGTCCATGTCCGTAAGCTGGTAGTTGTCGCCGTAGTTGACCGCGGCAATGATGCGGCTGCCCTCGGGAAGTGGACGCCCTGCAAGCTTCCTGTTGAGACAGAGGTCCATAACTGTCTGCAGAATCTCTGGACGGGCCCTGTTCAGCTCGTCGAGGAAGAGGACTATCGGCTTTCCGTCCGTAGGGAACCAGTACGGCGGCATGAAGTCTGTCCTGCCGGTGTTTTCATCCAAGTGGGGGAGTCCGATGAGGTCTCCCGGGTCGGCCATCTGTCCGAGGAACAGGGCGACCACCTTGAGTCCCTTTTCCTGGAAGTAGCCGGTCAGGAACTCCGACTTTCCGATTCCGTGGTTGCCGACGAGCATGATGTTGTGTGTGGAAGGCGTGCGGTCCAGCATTGACCTGAGCGCCGTGATGTCAGTCTGAATATTTGCCATAGTTTGTTTCTGAACGATAATTCAAATTGATTATACCCTACTTGCCCGCTCCCATGATGTTGTCTATCATGCCGTATTCCAGTGCCTCCCTGGACGTCATCCAGTAGTCCCTGTCCATGTCGGCGAATACCTTGTCGTAGCTCTGGCCCGACTGCCGGGAAAGGATGTTGCATAGCTCCTCCCTGCAGGATTCGATCTGCCTGGCCGCGATGAGGATGTCCGACGCCTGTCCGCTGGCTCCTCCGAGCGGCTGGTGGATGAGGACTCTTGCGTGGGGGAGTGCGGCCCGCTTGCCTTTTGCCCCGGAACACAGCAGGATGCTGCCCATGGACGCGGCCATTCCGGTGACTGTGGTTGCGACGTCCGGAGAAATGAGGTTCATCGTGTCCATGATGGAGAGTCCTGCGGAGACGCTGCCTCCCGGAGTGTTCAGGTACATGGTTATGTCCGCGGTCGGATTCTGGGATGTCAGGTACAGAAGTTGGGCGGTGATGATGTTTGCGACATCGTTGTTGATTTCAGTGCCCAGGACGAGGATCCTGTCCATCATGAGGCGGCTGAACACGTCCATCGATGCCACGTTGAGAGCCCTCTCCTAGATGATGGTGGGGTTTATGTAGGCGGCCGTGAGGTTAGCGTAGCCGTTTATTGCGTTGCTGCTGATGCCGCACTTCTGTACGGCGTATCTTTCAAATTCAGTTCCTTTCATATCGTTGTTGAATATCCTTTTGTTCTATTATACAGCCGGTTCTTGAAAATCTTACGTCTTTGGTGCCAATGCCGAAGAATAAATTTCTTCATGATAATCGAGTTTCTTCTATATGTACCGCACGGCACGTGATTTCTTACACATGTCGGAAGAAAAATCGTATATTTGTTGGACACAAACCGACATTTTAATAGCAACCGTCATGACAGAACAGTCCTTTGCCCCGAGTTGGCTCAAAATAGATGATGACAAATTCCGCGACCTTTTGGAATACCTTTGCAGGAAAGCGAGGTCCGACGGGCATGACCCGTTCTGTTCCGCAGCGCAGGAACTGCTGAAAGGGAGGGTATCCTCGCTGATGCCTGAACTCTCATGCGGGATGGAAGGCAGTGAGGAGGTGCGGCTGTTCAGGATACGTCTTCTGGGCGCGTGGCTCCTGTGTAACGTAGAGGATACCCAGGAGCGCATGGAAGTGGCGTTCGTCATGTTCAACATATTGGCCAGCATTGTTCCTGAAGAACTCTCGCAGAAACTCTTCGCCCTCTCGCTAAGGGTGCTGTGCAGCGGCGGCATCCAGGCACCGGGCTTCGCTTGGGAGGACCTGGTAGACGTGAACAAGGAGCTTCTCTCGCACAAGATTATTCTCAATGCGAAGACGCTCCCTTCGAAGAAGTCCGTGGAGTCATGGTTCGACGGGAAAGGCATTCTCTATGTCAATCCGGAAGAGGTCAGCATCATACCTATGAACAGGAAAGACTACTCGATGTGTCATTCCAAGTTGAGCGACTGCATGAGGCTGGCGGACAGCAGGTTGTGCGTCTATGTGGAAAAAGGGGAGAAACTGAAGAAGACGGAGGAGTCGGACATCGACGGCATTGGGCGTTTCGTTGGTGCGTTCAGGAAAGAGCAGCAGAGGACAGTCCCTCCGCAATCCATTTTGAAGAAGTATTCCCTGGAGCAGGAGACTATGGTGCGGGTCATTTCCAGAAGCAGTCATGACATTGTAGTAGAGACGGTGGATCCGGAATATGAGAAGATCTCAGGTACGTTGCACCATGACCGCGGCATATTCTTCTACAACAATGTGGATTTTGCCCAGGCGCTTGAAGTTGGCGACTGTTTCAAGGCCGTCATCAAGGATAAGGAAAGGGGGTATTTCTCCGTCTATGACCGTTTCTTGAAGGAGATGGTCTCGTTGGTGGAAGAAGGATATAGCTATCCCGCAAAGTATAAAATGAACCATAACGGCAAGCCTCTATGGTTCACAAATGAGGGAGTGCCGGTATATGTAAATGATCCGGATCCGTTTGGGATAGACGACGTCGCTTATGTTGAAATGACGAAAGTTGACACCAACGGATATATTACGGGTGTAATCTGCGATGACCAGTCGGGAATTGAATAGGAACCGTTTGATGACGAGAAGGAATGGTTTATCCGGAACCATATCAAGGAAAAGGACTATGTCGAGCCGAAGGCCAATGCCCGGACAATCCTCAGTTCCGATTTCGTGCGGATCTTCGAGCGGTCCCTGTACAACTACCAGAAGACGCTGTCCAGGGCGTCCGAGATATACAAGGTTCTCTGCTATTGCCAGATGCTGTCCGAACTCACGTCGGAAGAGAAGGAACTTCATTTCCTTGAGCTCAAGGCAAGTTATCTGGAGCAGCTGGTCCTGTTCGCAAAAGGGCAGTATGACAGGATGAAACAGCTTGTCCCTCCGTCGGACATAGGTGGAATCGAGTCGGTGGAAAGGTCCGTCAAGCTCGTTGACATCCTGATGCAAATCAATTCATCCGAAGAATCGGAACTGCTGGACAGTACCATACTTTCCTCAAAGGACCCGCTGACGAAGAGGACTGCCCGGATACTTCAGTCATATAACCGCATCAAGGATATTGTGCCTGAGTCTTCCCTCAATGACCTCAAGATGGAAATCATCCGCGGGCTCTCGCTTGATGCCGAGATACAGGCGTCACTCGATGAGAAGGACGATGAATACTTGGGCATAGAGGACAAGGTGAAGGAGTTCAAGTCTTCATTCGTCTATCCGGCCGACAAGGAGGACAGGATGTCCCCTAACGTGAAGAAGCAGAGCATGGTGGTGTTCAAGGCCGTCTGCGCGTTCCTCAATTCCAAGGTGGGAGGCACTCTCTATCTCGGCGTGTCAGATGCCGGTTATGTGGTGGGCATTGACAATGACCTTGCTTACCTGAAAGCGAACAGCGACTCATATATCCGCTTCATTCAGGACGAGGCGAAAAAGGTCTTCGACAAGAGCATTCTGGACTTCCTGGACTTTGACCTGAAGTTTGACGGACGTGTGGTTGAAGTGAAGGTGCGTCCGTTCGATGACGGCGTCGTCTGTCTGGAGGGCGTCCCGTATATCCGCCGCTATGCCGAGTCTGAGCCGATGCGTGAGGATGAGAGGGCAAGGATAGCGTCCGAGAAGGTCGCACCCAACATTCATGTGAAGAGCAAGGCGGAAAATCTGGAGAGGGCCATTGCCGAAAAGAAGAGGGCGATTCTGCGCCGGTTCTCATCGTCCGACAGCATTATGGACAGGAAAGTGGAGCCGTTCAAGATTGTCAAGGGTGGCAAATACGTATGGTGCTATGACATTGAGGACAAGTGCTGCAAACAGTTCGGTATTTCCAAGATGGCAGCCGTGGATGTCATTCAGGACCCGTGGACCCATGAAGCGGAGCACAAGGAAGGGAATACTGACATCTTCAACTGGGGAGGTTCAAAGGCGTTCAGAATTGTCCTTGAACTTGATCTCACGGCAAAGAACATCATGGTCGAAGAGTATCCTCTCAGCGAGCCTCTCCTCAAACAGGTCGACAAGTCTGGCATGAGGTGGAGTCTGTCCACAGACATCTACAACTGCACCGCCCCCGGAAGGTTCTGCATAGGACTTGCCGAGCATGTAACCATCATCAAGGGCGATGAACTGAAAAAATATATTTCGGAATACGTCTGGAAGAACTTCTCCGGAAACGCTTAGAATTCCATCACCCGCGGACGGTGACTTCGCTGGTGGTAGCGTTCTTTTTCTTGACCTCTATCACGGTAGGGATCCTTTTCTGGAGGTCCTCTATGTGGGAGATGATGCCGACGTGCTTGCCGCTGGAGGAGTTCAGTTTCTCCAATGCAGACATCACGCTGTTGAGCCACTCCTGGCTGAGTGTTCCGAATCCTTCATCGATGAAGAGGGTGTCCACGCTGATGCTGTTCTCTGCAAGGCTTGACAGGCCCAGGGCCAATGACAATGAAATCACGAACCCTTCACCGCCTGAAAGAGTGTTTCCAGAGCGGACAACACCGTCTTCATTGTCCTCTACTAGGATGACAAGGGAACCAGGCTGTGCCGTCAACTCATAACGCGGGGCAATCTTTCTCAGGTATGCGTTTGCGTGATTGAGGATGTCCTGCATGATGTAGCTCTGAGCTATCTTCTTGAACGTGAACCCGTTGGTACCTCCGAAAAGGTCGTCCAGAGTTTTCCACCGGGCATTGACCTTGCCCGCTCTGTCGCGCGCTTCAATCTTGCTTTTAAGCGCGACCTGCTTCTTGTCATCATCCTCAATGATGTTCTTGAGTTTGCCGAGACGTTCTGACTTGCCCATATTGTCCGACTCAACTTCCGTCTTCAGTAAACTGACCTTGTCGGCCGTCTTCGGCAGGGTGTCATCCTCAGCATAAGCATTTTTCAAGGTATTCTCATTCATCTCTTTGGATTTGCGTGCATCGTCGATGTGCCCAAGTGCCGTTCTGATGCTGCTCTCCAATGATCCCCACTCCACAATGGCATTGCCTGAGTATTTCTCCGGCACGATGTCCCCAGAAGCGAAGTCCCCATTGACCGCGATAATCCTTTCACGGACATCGCATGCGGACTTGATGGCGTTTTCGAGATTATTCCTCTCTACGGTCACCTTGTCATATTCTTTAAGAGTGTCATTGTACTTTCTGGCCCCTTCCTTGAGCTTCGCGATGAAGCCTTCGTCATCATATTCCCATTCTTTCTTCCAGTCAGGGAATGATATGAGCCTCTTTGCCGCAAAAATGGAGTCAGACGCGGATTTCTCTGCCGCAGAAATCATTTTTCCGACATTGTCAATGTCGCTCATGATTTTCTGGATCTCCAGGTTCTTCCTGTTGTATTCGGACATTATAGGAGAGTAGATGTCACTCTGGTATTTGTCCCTGTCTGCAGTCGCACTGTCCACGGCCTTCTGCCTTTCATTGACAGCGGCAATTGCCTTTTCATTGGCATCCTTGCGTGCGTCCAACGCTTTTTTGATCACCTCAAGCTTTTCCCTGATATCGTCTTCATTGACCTTTATACCCAGTGAAGAGAAATTTTTGGCGAACGCGTCCTTGAGTCCGGCCAAGGACCTTTCGTCGTTGGTGATCCTGTCTTTGGCCCTTTTGAGTCCGTCCAGTCTTGTGTTGTAGGCTGTAGATGCTTCGAAAAATTCAGCATCTGCTTTCCGCATCTCCGTTTCCGCCTTTTCCTTTGCCTCTTTTGCAGGTTTGAGAAGATCGTTCTGCTCCTGTTCAGAGATGAGTGATGTTATTTTCGCATGACACACGGGGCAGATATCTTCACCAGTCTCACGAAGCCAGCTCCTAAGACTGACAGCAGCCTGGTCTATCGCCATAGCCTGCATATTATATGAGTCACGGCTTTTCTCGTAGGCATCCTTGCGTATTTTAGATTTCTCCTTGAGTCCATTGAGTGCAACTAGCTCTGCCTCAATCCCTTCTTCAACCTTCCTGCAGTCGGACTTCTTTGTGGCGATGTTCTCTTCCCTCTGCTGGATGGTGGCGTAGGCAGTGCCTGCATCGCCGATGAGTTTAAGGTCCTTGCCAATGTCCCGTCTCTCCTTCTCCACATCCTCGGGACTGAGCGCCATCTTGGCCTCAATGGCCTCCGTTATAGCCCTTCTTTTGCTGTCAAGAGTCTTTTCAGCATCAGTTTTCTTTATTTCCAGTTCTGCGAAAAGTGCCCTGGATGCTTCAAGAGTTTTCTTCTCATCCTCGAGAACCTCTTTCTGGGTCTTGCAGTAGTTTTCCTGCTTCGATACATTCACGAGATGCGATTCGATGGTCTGGACATTTGCGAACATATCGGCATGATCCTTCTGAGACTCAATGGCTTTCGCCAAGTCTCCCACGACCTTGTTTTTTTCATCGAGTTCGGCTTTGCTATAGGCAATGTCGTTGGTGAGGACGGAGAACTTCGACTTCGCCGATACCAGAGTCTCTTCAGATGCCTTTATGGACTTTTCTGCAGTTTCGACAGCCTCAAACGCCTTCAACAGGCTTCCGAACAGTGTCAACGCCGATTTGTTCTTTTCAATGTCGTTTTCAATCTGTTTTATTTCATTGACCTGAGCGCTCTTTTCCTCTTCCGAGAGAAGAACGACAGAATCGACGTCCCTGTTCGCTTCCTTAAAGGCATTCTCCGCCTCGAGTGAGTTCTGGTGGATGCGTGTGCCGATTTTTGCGTAAATCTCTGTGCCGGTAATCTTCTCGAGAATCTCCGACTTCTCTTTGGTCTCGGCTTTCAGAAACTGGGTAAACTGCCCCTGGGCGAGCATTGACGTGCGGCAGAATTCATCATAGTCCAGACCGATGATTTCGGTCATCTTGGCTATGCGGGCCTTGCCCTTGCTGTCATCTGTCTTGCCTGTACTGTCGGTTATGTACCATTCCTCGTCTTTCAGTTTTCCATTGCGGTTAACACGGCATTTCCACTCGGCTATGTAGTCGGAACCATCCGCACCCTCGAAAAGGAGTGTTATTCCGCCTTCCTTCTCTCCTTTCTTGAGCAGCTGGTTTACGGACATTATGCTGATCTCCTGCCCGCCCTCTTTGTAGGACGTTTCAGTCGTCTTGTTGCCGTTCGTCAGACGCGGGGTCTTGTTGTACAAGGCAAGGCATATTGCGTCCAGTATGGTGGATTTTCCGCTTCCGGTCTCGCCGCAGATGAGAAAAATAGGGGAGTCCGACAGCGGTGCGGACGTGAAGTCGATGCTCGCTGATGAGATCGACGCTATGTTGGTGATATCGAGTTTCTTCAGTTTCATGGTATCAGTCGTGTTTTTCAGAGTTCATAACTTCGTCAATGGTCTCTTTCAGCAGGGAGAGGATATTCTCGTCAATGCCGTCTTGTCCCGTTTCCTTCAGGTAGAGTTCTGCTACGGAGTAAGGCCCCATCTTTCCGAGTTCTGCGGTGCTGATTCTTATTTCCCCGGAAGTGCTGCTGTTTTTTTCATTGACCGTCTTCACCCTGTTTATCAGGCAGAACTTCGCCTTCAGATGGCATTGCTCCGGAACTTTGGCTGCCTTGTCTTTCGCCTCGACCGGAATGGTCCCGTCGTCAGTAACATTGAGCCGCACATAGCAGGCCTTTTCCGGGGACATTTTCTTGAACTCCTCGTATGCCTCATCCCACTTGAGGGACTTCACTTCGCCGCGTCTGGTCCTGTCCTGCTCCGGTATGGTGATGACCGGCATCGCATTGTCAATGTCGATTGTCTCCACTTCCGGAGTGTCGCCGTGGGCATTGATGGTCACGATTGAAACGCTGTGCTGGAAGTCCTCGTCGAAAGATACAGGCAGGGGAGAGCCGCTGTAGCGGATCCTGTCTGAGATGTTCTGCGGATTGTGTATATGTCCGAGTGCAATGTAGTCGTAACCAGTCCCGAAAACATCGGCATTGACCATATCGATTCCTCCTATGATGTCGAGGTCCTGGCCGACGGCGTCGGGTTTCTCTCCTGAGATCCGGTTTACTGCCGTATGGGACATTACGACGACAGGAAGCCCGTTTTTATTGCGTTTTTCGACTTCTCCAAGCAGGAGGGCTATGAATTCCTTCATTCTCTCTTCTCTCGGAAGTCCTGCCTTTACGGCCGGGAAATTGCCCGGGTAGCAGTGCGGTATGGCGACAATGTATCCGATTGTGCTGCCGTCTTTACTGATAGGGAAAATATGGCGTTCAAAAAGCTCGTCGTGAAATTCATCGCTGTCTTCGCCCTGGATGATGTTGCGTCTTATGGATGCCACGATGGATACTCCAACGAGGTTCCACAGCGGGTCGGTGATCTCTATCTTGTTGCTGTCGTGGTTGCCGGCTGTCACGATGACCTTCATTGACGGTGCAATCTCATGGACTGCCATGAGATGATGCATGAACATCTCCTGCGCTGACGTCTGGGGTGACGTCGTGTGATAGATATCGCCGCTGATGACGTATGCGTCCGGCTTCTGTTCTTTGATGATGTTTTCTATCTGGGCGAGGCAGCCGGTCTGCTCGACTGTCCTGTCATACGAATAAAACGTATGTCCCAGATGCAGATCAGATGTATGTAGAATCTTCATATTTTAGCGTTTGTGTGGAATATTTTCCTTTATTTCCATGCCATTAAGCTGTTTCTTGTAATATTATACAGCATCTGCCGGTAAATCTTACATAAAAAAAGAATATGTCAGACGTTTTCCGGCACAAGTTCAGGAATATTTGAAAATTCTATTGATACAATACGTGCTTCAACGGATGTTTGACGCACGTATTGTATCAAGATAACAAGTAACAATGCTCCGACTATTAAAATGCACAACGCTTGTAAAGAAACCGTAAATTGCGGTGCAAGCCACCGATTGCTGGGTCGGCATCTACTTTTTCATAGTGATTCCATATTCTCGTGTCTTCTGAGCATATCACATTTTTAGGCCAGCAATCATTGGCTTCCATAACCTTTTCCATTAATGTTCCGTGACCGAAACCCGCATAATTGCCGCCGAAGCCATGGTCCTGAAGAAGGAAAATCCAAGGGGCTTTGCAATACCTTCGGCAAAATAACTGGTAGTATGACGCTATGCCGTCAGCGAAGAGAAATGTTACGGCGAAACGTTTTGCGCCCCAATTATCACCTTTATCGACATTGCGCTCATAGACTTCCATAAAGCAATATGGCTCTGTGTCCTTCATTACGAATGACATAGCTTTCTCTATTTCTCTTTCCGTCATTCTGAAATTGGGGGCATACTGCCCGTGTGGGGCAAGATCCTGTTCATGCCAATCCACTCTTCCGATTACATGGTAGCCATTAAATGCATTGAATTCTTCTGCTTCTAACTTCATTTCGCGTTCGGCAATGCCGTAGTCAACTTGAATAAAACTGTGAACGCAGTGGGCTTGGTTGCAAGTCTTGACAAGGCATCCATCATACCCGCTGCCTGGATAGTATCCTATTCTTGAAGCCATGAAGTCGTTGAACGATACCTTGTCTCCAGGTTTGTAGTCCATGAGCCATTTAGGCATCTCTTCGGGCTGTAAGGTGAGTATTGAGATTACATTTTCCATAACGATATATGATATTAACAGTAGCTTCAATCAATGGTAGTGCTATTGCCAAATATACTGCTAAAATGTATAAGATGAAATAGTACTGATACGTTAATAATTATCAAATTAAGTAAGTTCTTTAAAAACCTGATTTCAAATGAGTAATTGAGGTGCTGTCGTAAACTTTCACTACGAACTAGTTTCAAATCACGGCTGTCAAAAAACGTTGTTGAATTATATAATGTTGATAAGCTACAAACATAGATGCGATAGTTAATGCATAGCTGATAATTTGGGAAAAATGGGATACTCCGCCCACTATCTTTCTTTGTGATGACTTCTGTCATAGTCCATGGATGCGACTCCGCTGTCATTATCACTCTTTTTCTTGCCGCTTTGGTTCGCGGCATTCCTGTCAGCTTCTTGGATGAGTCGGCAAAGTGGTATGTTTTCGGATTCACGCCGTTCGCGTTCGTAAGGCCTGCTGTGGGAATCCGGACATCGCATGTGCCACCAAATGGCCATCTCCTCATCATAATTCAGCGGGAGCAGGCATCTTCTCTTTAGTATGAACATTGACCTGACCCCGTGTCCTCTCTTGATTTTTTCATTGTCGCGGCATGCGACTCCCTTGTCGTTCATGTAGTATTGGTCACTTTTACAGATGTCATGAAGAAGAGAGCAGATGGTGACGGAAGTAGTCGGAAGAGGATGCGGCAACTGTGAGTTTAATCTCATGGCCTCCTCGTAGACATCCAGGGAATGCTTTGCCAGTCCGCCTTCATTGTTGTTGTGATTCGAAACCGAAGCCGGTGCCGTGAAGAAGCCGTTGGATTCCATGTATTCAAGCACGTTGCCGATATTCTCCCTTCCGGTCGAGAGCAATAGTTCAGTTATCTTTTCTTTTATGTCCATTTCTTTCAATTGTGAACTACTATATCTTACAGCATAAGTCAGCAAATCTTGCATAAAAATAGCAATTTTATTTGAATATCACGTCTGGTCCGAATTCTTCCCGGATGCGCTCCATATCTTTTATTGCAGGAATTATCTTGTCGGTCTGGTCTTGGAGGGTCTTGTATCTGAGGGGTAGGATCAATGTCTTGTTATTTATGGGCACCATCAGTTTCACACGATATTTCTGTCTTACAAACCAGTATCCGGAATAGCCGGCATTGTCCAGAAGCGAACTGACTATTGCCAGTGATCCCGTTTCACAGATTGCCCTTACTTTTAAGGCCTTCCTGCATTCGATTTCAATCGCCCTGGTCGATTGTTCCAGCAAATCATCCAATGTGTCCAATTTGGCGAGAAACTTCCGGTAATCTTGACTGAGCCGCGAGGATTTCAATGGGTTCTCCTTTTCCCACCATTTGCGGAGATTCTGTTTCTCCCTGATAACAAGGCCTTTGAAATCGATTTCTGCCCCAGTATTGATCTTATACTCGATGATCGGACGGATCCCGTTAATTGCGGCACGAAGCCATATTTTCTCATTGAATTCCATAAACAACTCCTCTTGTAATATCATATACAATGAAAGGAGCTAAAACTTACACTTAAACTTCTCGATTTTGTGGTTTTAATATGACGTTTTGAGTAAAAAGCCTTATATTTATATCACATAAAGTATTGCCTGTATAAACAATCATCACTATGTCAAAGAAGAACATTGCTACAGTGTCGGGAAAGATATCACTGAACCCAGACGTATCCATGAAGGAATCGTTGGAAAACTATTATCACTACAATCCTGACACATTGATGCCACTGTTCATGCTTTCAATGTCCGTGCAGGGGAAGCTGTCGATTACAACGGATGTCCCGCAGGGGGCCGTGACATTTGGCCGTATCCTCATTGAGGAAGTTCTGGCATACGACTGGGTAAGAAAGAATGCATCATTGAGGAAAGTGCTTTCGGATGCTTATGAAAATAGCGCATCTGAACTTTGTGCCGTAGCGGAGATGCCTGAAAGCCTGAAGCAGATTTATGACACGTTCCATCATTACGACACGTTTACCGTCGAGCAGGAATATCACCATCGGATAGGCATACTATATAACCACAGCTCGAACAAGGCGAGTGATACGGCATTGCGCCAATATGCCACGCTGATGCTTGCCCAGGGAATGATCAATGAGAGTATAGAGGACCTTGGAAAGAACTATCTGGAAATTGCGAATGATATTCTAGTCATGTCCGGACTTCAGCCGGAACGCCCGAGATTGCAGGTCGCCAGGACTCTGGCTGCCCTTCTGGATTACGACTACATGAAAGGCGGGAAGGTCTATAACCCTTTCGCAGGTTGCGGTATTGCCGCAGCCATGCTTGGCGTCGGAGATGCCCTATATGCGGACGGAGATGTGAACGACAAGATCCTTGCCGTGTCCCGTATTCTGAATTATTGCACATCAGGGGGCAAGATGGGGGATATTGTCCAGCGTGATTCGGGCAAGTGGGAAGTCGGATTCAGACCTGACTATATCCTATCCACGTACAGAGGATACGTCAACGATATGCCAGCCTTTGATTTCTGCCTGTCGAAGTGTCTTGAGATCGATGGGTGGAACGGGAAATTTGCAGGAATCATATCTCCGAAGGACATCTTTGTGAGGCAGAGTCCCCAGATGAGGCAGGCCCTTGATAGGGATTGGGTCCACACCATTGTACTTCTTCCTTTCGGGGAAGTCGCAGTGCTGATTGATACAGACAAGAGTGCATGCTACAGGAAGAAAGTCAGATTCTTCAACGGGAACCATCCGATGTTGAGCAACGTAGATATCAAGGCGTTGTTGAATGGTGACCTGTATGCCGACTTTATTCCGACAAGGACCGCAAAACAAAAGAACGGGTTCAGGTCTTATATCGGAATTGAATTGGAAATCAGAAAGGGATGTAATCTCGTGCGTCTGGGGGATGTTGTCCGCAAGATATCAGCCAGGACATATTCTCTCAAAGGTTTGCCTGCTGCCGACAGGATTCTTATGACCTTAAATCCGGAGGTCAAGTATGATAAGATTGTTCCCAATGACAGTAATGCTTTCCAAAGGAGGAGGATTGCCAACCTGTTTTGTCCTGCGTACAAACTGCAGGGGAAGGCTCTTGTCGTGAATGATAGCGGAGATCTGCAGCCCCGCATCATTGATTGCAGTCAAGGAACGGCTTTCTTTCAGGGTGGATATGCGTTTGAACTGTTATTGTCGGATACAGAAACCTCATGGCTGATAGGTGAATTGCAGCAGGATTATGTCGGCAGGCAGCTTCATCCGTATGGAACGGACGTGCTGCTTCATGAACATTTTTCCGAGGAACAGGTCTTGAATCTGGTCCTGAACAAGCCTGTTCCGACGGCTGATTCTGAGCCGGATATTGACACTAACAAATTGGAGGCAGGCTTTGTTCTGCATGGAGAGAATACTGAATATCAGATTCATCGGTTTCTTGGGCACGGTTATTTTGGTTTTGCATATACCGCCGGATTTCACAACCTCAAGACGGGAGAAAAGAAAGAGGTCGTACTGAAAGAGTTGTTTCCACTAAAGTACTTTCATCGATTATATGGCAAGTTGGTGGTAAATGACTATAAGCAGTATGGGTCCTTTAATTGGGAATCTGATGTCACGAATTTCAAGAAAGAGGCCGAAATTATGAATCATCTTGGGCGGACTGAAGATAGCCACATTGTTCCGGCATTTGAGGTCTTTTATAGTAAAGATACCGAGACCTACCATTATTCGATGCCTTTCTATAGTAAGGGTTCTCTCCTGGATCTACAGAACAGTTATTTCGATTTCTCGGAAGACATGTTGATCAAGAAGGTGGTGGTACCTATGTGCAAGGCACTTAATCTTGCACACAAGAACAGGGTCCTTCATCTTGACATAAAACCGGAGAATATTCTTGTCGAGGACAATGGAGATGCTGTCCTTACTGATTTTGGTGTGGCTAAGCAGTATAATGAAGATGGCGAGGTCATTTACTGGACTAGTACACATTCGGTAAGTGAATATGCTGCACCGGAGTTAAAGACCAAATCAGACGTCATGATTCGTTTTTCCCCGTTGCCTGACATATATGGTCTTGCTGCGACATTATATAACCTGGCAACTTTTGAAGAACCTCATCCCATAACGGATTTCAGTGATGAGGAGGAAGATTGTGTAGATAGGCTGGAGATTCAGGGATTCAGTGAGAAGTTCGCCAGGGCGGTAGCTTCCGGTCTGTTGGTCTCGACCCGTCCCAAGGATGCCCAGACATTCCTTAACCTTTTCCCGGGATGTGAGAATATCAAACTGAAGTAACATGACCAATAAGGAATTCATAGTTGTCCTAGATTTCGACGGCACCGTAGTCAAACATCGTTATCCGGCCGTAGGCGATGAAATTGGAGCAACCCCAGTTTTGAAACGTCTTGTCTCAAATGGGCATAAGATCATCTTGAACACGATGAGGAGCCGGAACAATGAGGGTATGGACATGCTTCAGCCGGCGGTTGACTGGTTTTCCGAAAGGGGGATTCCTCTTTTCGGAGTCAATGAGAATCCGACTCAGCATGAGTGGACATCATCCCCCAAGGTATATGGCAATATCTATATTGACGATGCCGCGTTGGGAGCGCCGCTTGTTACGGATGTTGATGACAAGTATATTGACTGGAAGATGGCGGCAGCCCATTTGTACTACGCCGGCCTCCTGTCCGAGAAAGACATTACAGAGTTGTTTGGCGACATCTAATCGTATAGCGATGTCACAGTTGTACCCTTTGACGCATAGTACTCCTGCACGGCATTTATAATGTCGAACCAGCACTTTGCCATTTGCGTCCTGATGTCGTAGTCAAAAGGTATGGCCACCCCGCAGCTCGTATGGATCATATTGTCGTCAGCATCGTACCAATATTCGTTGTCGGGAACATCCTCGTCCCATTCGAGGCCCCCTTTGTCCTCAAAGTTTTCTTGAAGGAACTTCAATTTCTGTTCATTGTCCATAGCAGATTTGAGTTTGCGACAATGCTTGTCTATTGTTCAGGACCAGGACCGGCTAGAACCCGATCCTGTTGTTCCTGGTGCAGACTTTTTCTTGAGAACAAAGCTTGACGATGGATTCCATTGTCGGGACACCGCCTTCGAGGACTTCCTGCATGGTGGTCTTGCGGACGATGTTGTCGATCTCTCCGCCGCTGAAGTCGAAGTCCGACGCCAGCTTGTGAGCCTGCTCCGCGGAAAGGATCGGGAGCTTGTCCTGCCAGATGTTCTTCTTCGCTTCCACGCCCGGTTTGTCCAGGCGTATCTTGAAGAGGAAACGGCGTTCGAAAGCCTTGTCAAGATTCTCTTCAAGGTTGGTGGTCGCGATCAGTATGTCGTCGAGCTTCTCCATCTCTTCCAGCAGGATGTTCTGGATGGTGTTCTCGGTCTGGTCGACGCTTGAGCCCCTGCTCGTGTCCTTGCGCTTGGAGAAAAGGCCGTCAGCTTCATTGAACAGAAGTATAGGCTTTATCTTGGAGCGCTTGCACTGCTGGCGGTAGCGGGTGAAGATGTCCTTGACGATTTTTTCGCTCTCGCCGTACCACATGCTCTTGGAGGCGCTGAGGTCCACGTGGACAATGTCCCTGCCGCTCTGGCGGGCCCACTGCATGACGGATTCTGTCTTTCCGGTACCCGGTGCGCCGTAAAGAAGTACGGCGATACCTTTGGAAAGGCCTTTGGACTCCAATCTTTCCGTCAATGTCCGGTAGTTCTCCTCCATGAGTGAATCGCCGACCATAGAAAGCTGACGCTGCTCATTCTCGGAGAAGAAAAGCTGCTTCGGCTTGATGTCCTGGCAGTTGACCAAGTCCTTCTTGTCGACTTTCTGGATGAACAGTTTGGCGTCCTCCTCGAAGAACAGTTCCTTGCCTTTGTCGGTAAGCACAAGGCCGGTCTGAGGTCCGAACAATGAACTTATGGAGGTAATCTCCACGAGGTCCAGCTCCTGAAGTTTATGTTTCTCTTCCTTGAACAGGTTCAAATATTCGGCGCGGTCCCTGACTGAAAACAAACATTTCAGCTCATTGATGAGATTGATGCCTCCGGGACAATAGTTGCAGGCCATATAGAACAGTATGCGGTCCCCTTCGGAGCGGATAAGTTCACGTACTTTTCTGATGCACGACAGCTGCTTGTTGTGGCTCTCCATTTTTAAAAGTTCACGCCTCCTGACTATTAGCGCATTGCGTGCCTCGGAATCATACTTTTCGTCATCATGGAAAAACTTTGTCACCATTCTGGCAAACTTGTAGCGGTCGGGGCAATCCAGCTTGTCTCCAAAGGATGCGTAGTCGTTTTCGAGCAGAATCTCCTTTCCCTTCTCGGTAAGGGTCATTTCTTCCCGGTCATCGCTTATGTAGACCAATTCATTGGAAATCAGGGCGTTTGTCCCGTCCAGGAGTCTGGCGCGTGCGGAAATGCGGTTTCCGAAAGAGTCATAGATGTCTTCCAGAG
>OGRU01000978.1_pt1 | contig 23617 bp, 24 predicted proteins | sample 1553541 | NCBI WGS metagenome assembly OGRU01 (sample SAMEA2580068, study PRJEB22360) | human gut metagenome | biome: human gut; feature: human-associated habitat; material: faeces | place: Denmark | collected 2008/2010
TCTTTCTCAGAGCTAAAATCCCTATGGCTTTTAAAGGTTGATTTATCCCTATCTATTTTTATATATTCGAAAAATTCCAGTCTTTTTTTGTTTTCATCAAAAAAGAGTCCAGACAATCAAATGTTGTCTGGACTTTTGGTGAGTAAAACTTATTGTCTCCGAATGTCTAAATCAAGGAGTTTTTTTATGAGTTACTGGAGAGCATAAAATAATCTGTGTATTTCTCTCTTTACATCTCTGCAGATATAAACCAATTTAAATAAGATTGTAAGTTTTCTACTTCCATTCCTATAAATCTCCAGATATATCTTTTCAACCAGCCACACATATTATTGATCATTGCCATATTCTTATTGGAGTCAATAGCTACTACGATGCATATCTTTGTTTTCGACAATCCTCTTGGGTGTTTTTCGTTATTAGATTCCAGCACTTGATAATCTTCTATGTACTTTTCATCGATCCATACACGATTGTAGATTAGCCGATCGCTAATATAGCAAAAAATTTTTTCAAAATGTTTCAGAAAATGGTTGACAAAAAATATACTATCGATATAATAGGTTATGTAAGGACACATAATGATATATAATCATTCAGGAGGGAAAATATGAGAAACTTACATGAATTACAAATTAAAACAGCTGTTGAAGCAGTAGCTTCCAGAAAGGAAGTTAACGAAGTTTATTTCGTGGCTTGCGGTGGTTCTCAGGCAGTGCTAATGGCAGGTCAGTATTTATTTGATAAGGAGTCTTCTGTTCCATCACATGTATACACTGCAAATGAGTTTGTATATGACACACCTAAAAATCTATGCGAAAAATCAGTGGTTATTTCATGCTCACATTCAGGTAATACTCCAGAAACAGTTGCTGCTACAAAACTTGCAAGATCTAAGGGCGCAATTACAATTTGTTTATCTAATTTAGAAGGTTCTCCATTATGGGAAGCTGCAGAATATCCAGTACATTATGACTGGGGTAAAGATGTCAGCGATTCTGATAAGAATAAAGGTATTCTTTACGGATTGCTATTCAAGTTACTTGGTGTTCTTGCAGCTGATGCAAAATGGGATATTTGCTTTAAAGAGTTGGAAAAGTTAACAGAGTTATCTACAAAAGCAAAAGAACAGTATGATGCTCAGGCTAAACAGTGGGCAAAAGATAATAAACGTAAAAAGACGATTTACACAATTGGTAGTGGTATTAACTATGGTGAAGTATATTCCACAGCAATGTGCTGGTTTATGGAAATGCAGTGGATTAATTCTGGTTGCATTCATTCTGGTGAATTCTTCCATGGACCATTTGAAGTTACAGACTATGATGTTCCATTTATGCTTGTAAAGAGCATTGGCAAGACAAGATTCCTTGATGAACGTGTTGAAAATTTTGCTAAGAAATTTACAGAAGATTTGTTAGTTCTTGATCAGAAAGATCTTGATTTATCAAATGTTGCTGAGGAAGCTAGACAATACATAGCTGCAATTCTTACAGGTGTTGTCATTCGTCACTTTGTGGAAGCCATTGCATTTGAACGTGGACATTCTTTAGACGTTCGTCGTTACATGTGGCAGATGGAATACTAAGAGGAAAAAATATGTCGCTGGAACTTGTCATTTTTGATGTAGATGGTTTATTATTGAATACCGAAAGGGTCTGGCAGAATGTTTGGTGTGATGTAGCTGAATCCTATGGGATTTCAGAATGGACACAGGAATCATTTTTGCATGTAGTTGGGCGGACTGGAATTGCTGTAAGAGAATTTCTTAATACTGTTTTACAAGGAAAATGCTCTACAGAGGAATTTCTTGATACTGCACGACAAACAGGCCTTAAAAGACTGAAAAGTCAGTTGGAAGTCAAAACGGGTGTCTATGAAATTCTGGACTACATTAAAATGACAGGTATTCGGTGTGCAGTAGCTACTTCTACCAGTAGAGTCTTGACAGAGGAACGTTTAAGAAAATTACATTTGATACAGTATTTTGATTATATATGCTGCGGGGATGAGGTAAAACATACAAAGCCATCTCCGGATGTGTATCTGAATGTGATTGATACTATGAATGTTTGCAAAGATAATGCTCTCGTGTTTGAAGATTCTGCTGTAGGAGTACAGGCTGCTTGGTCTGCAGGAATTCCTGTTGTGATGGTGCCGGATTTAGTTCAGGCTACCGAAATACAGCAACGGCAGACAGTGAAAATTATATCCTCTTTGCATGAGGGTATTCCACTTTTAGATGAAATACAAAAGGATGGTATGAAATATGAAAGATGCATTTGATGTGTTAATGATTACGCATAGTAGTTTATGTAAAGGTTATGAAGGTGCACTGAAATTAATTCTGGATATCGATGATGATGATTTTGGGACATTGAGTTTTGAAAATGCTGAATCTCTGGAAGATTTTTCAGAGAAGATAAAAACTATGATAGATGGAGTCTATAAAGATAGAAATCTGGTAGTTCTGTTGGATCTTCCTGGGGGATCACCTGCAAATGTATCTTTACCATTTATCAATTCATCCAGAAAATTTATTGCGGGTATCAATCTTCCATTTGTTTTAGAACTTATGACTATGAAGAAAAACGGCATTTCCTGGGAAGAACTGAATATAGAAGAAATTTGTGAAAATGCATCCCGTAGTATGGTGTTTTATAACAAATTATTAGATGGAGGTAATGTATGATTAAATTAGTTAGAGTTGACCATCGTCTTCTGCATGGTCAGGTAATCTTTTCCTGGACAAAACAACTGTCAGCAAATTATATTATTGTGGCAGATGATAAAGTGCCTAATGATCCAATAAGTATGATGGCTCTTAGCATTGCTAAACCAGCAGATTGTGAATTAAGCATCATTCCATTTTCTAAAGTAAAGGAAGTTGTGGAAAAGAATGCAGATAAAAATATCATGATTATTGTTAAAGGACCTAAAGAAGCTGTACAGCTTGTTAAAGAATTGCCGGAAGTTACAGAAATCAATTATGGTGGTGTGGCAAAGAAGAATGGTTCTAAGGCATATGGTAAAGCTATCTTCTTGAATGAAGAGGAACTTGCTTCAACTAAAGAGTTGATTTCCATGGGTAAGAAGATCATTATCCAGATGGTGCCTACTTCACCGATTGAACGCGCAAATTTTGAATAATAATATCATAATTAAGGAGAAATATTATGCTAATTAAGGCTATATTATTAGGCTTGGTCTCATTGGTTGCGGTTGTTGACTCCAGATTGATTGGACGCCAGAATATCGGAAGACCTCTTATTTTGAGTACATTGGCCGGCTTAGTTTTAGGCGATATGAAACAGGGAATTATCCTTGGCGCCTCATTAGAATTGATGTCCATGGGCTTTGTGGCTATTGGTGCTGCTGGTCCTCCAAACATGCAACTGGGAAGTGTCATTGCTACTGCGTTTGCTATCCTTTCGGGTGCTACTACAGAAGAAGCTCTGTCACTTGCTATTCCTGTAGCAGTTGCAGGTGAATTCCTGAGTGAACTGATGCGTATGGTGATTGCACAGTTCTCACATTTTGCAGATAAGGCAATTGATGAAGGTAAATTCAAAAAGGCAATTCATGTTCATTTATGGTGGTCCTTTACCTTCAACTGTTTAGTATACTTTGTTCCTGTCTTTTTAGCTGTATATTTAGGAATAGATTTAGTAAGTAACTTTGTGGATGCGATTCCTGAAGTTATTACAAAAGGTCTGACAGTATCCGGTAACTTGTTATCTGCACTTGGATTTGCAATGTTATTAAGTACTATGTTGTCTAAAAAGATGTTCCCTTACTTTATGTTAGGTTTCTTGATTGTTGCTTACTCCGGATTGGATCTGGTTGGCGTAACACTGTTTGCTATCATTTTGGCATACATCTTAGATAAGGTATTCTATGGAAAAGGAGCAAATGTATAATTATGGAACAGAAGAAATTAACAAAAGCAGATTTGCGTAAAGTTTTCTTAAGATCTTTGACAATCATGTGTTCCTGGAACTATGAACGTCAGATGCACATGGGATTCATGTGCGGAATGTCTCCGGTCTTAGATAAATTATATGCAGATGATGAAGAAAGAAAAAAAGATGCGTACAGACGTCATATGGAATTCTTTAACTGTACACCTCAGATGACACCATTTATTATGGGTCTTGTAGCTTCTATGGAAGAGCAGAATGCCAATTCTGAAGAAGGTGATTTCCAGACAGAATCCATTCCTATGATTAAAACAAGTTTGATGGGACCGTTTGCAGGTATTGGGGACAGTTTCTTCCAGGGAACTTTAAGAATCATCACATTTGGTATCGGTTTATCCTTTGCAAAGCAGGGAAGTGTGTTAGGTCCAATCTTGGCTGTAGTATTGTTTGCGATTCCATCATTACTATTTGCGTATAATGCAACTTTCCTTGGATATGAATCTGGTAATAAATACCTTGCAAAACTCTATCAGGGAGGCCTTATGGATCGTGTCATGCATTTCGCTTCTATCGTAGGTCTTTTGGTTGTAGGTGGAATGGTTGCAAGTATGGTAAACATTACTACACCATTACAGTTCCAGAATGGTGGTACATCTCTTGTTCTGCAGGATATGTTAAATACTATCTTCCCTAAGTTATTACCACTTGTATTTACTTTGGGTGTTTACAAGCTTATTCAGAAGAAAGTGAATACTAACGCATTATTAATCGGAACCATTCTGTTTGGATTGGTTATGGGTGGCCTTGGAATTCTCTAGTAACATTTAATCTCTCTTTCAAATATACATAATTTCAGATTGGGAACCCAAAAACAGATGGCAATGCATATTCAGATATGCAAAACCATCTGTTTTTTTATATATTAAGAATTTCAATGCGTCGCATAAGACAAATCCCGGGGAGATTTTCCTCGGGATAATTATTATTATTTCATTCGAGCATGATGAAAACATATGTATATTTTATGTGACCTAATTATGTTTGAATCTAGGTGAATCTATACGATACATATCATGGAAACAGAAGGGCAAAGAAGATGGTCTTCAGTGTCATCAGGTGTAGTTAGTTGTCTAAGTATAAGGATGTCATGAATAGGCACATTTTCTGTGTAACCACATTTCTCGCATTTCATCAAGACAAACTGCTCTGTAGTATCTGTCATTGTGTCGGTATCCTCCTTTAAATGGATTGTCAGAACTGATCTAGTCCATAAGATGACCACATCTGCATTTAAGCATATCATGATTATAGGTGTCTGACACAAAGTTCTGAATCTTAGTTTCTTTAATTTGTATTGTAGATTGGCTTTTCTTTGAGTAAGTGTTCGTTTGAATTTCTGATGCTGTTCTAATAGTTCATGCACTCTGTTAAGTACATCCTGTTCTTTGTTGTTGTAAAAACAATATGACGGGTATGAACATCAACACACATAGCCTGAGCTTTGGTTGCAAGAATTTTTGATACTTAACACCACAGGAAGTGCAGAATCTTGAATGACACTAATGATTAACAATATTGAAGTTATTGCATTCAGGACAAACGAAATAGTCAGAGCCTAAATAAAAGGTGTTACATAAAAGAGTTTTTTTTACATTATCCAGAACAGCTTCACGAACTTTACCGTGCATGTAGAGATCGTATAGCCATTCATAGTGAGTTCATAAAATATCTTTGATTCTAGGCTTATTAAGGTCATAATTTCTATCATCACATGACAGAGCATTATTAGATGTGTGTTCGGAATAAAGTTCAGTATCAAACATGACTATATTATAAAACAAGCAGAGACTATTGCCTCTGCTCTAATTTAATAGTGTCCCGTAGGGACTTTTTTTTGCTATTTTGATTTGGTTTTTGTGTTCATCATGTTGGAGTTGTCTGTATGAACGACGTAAGTTGCTCTGTCGCATCTGACAATTGTTGATGAATAATGAATTGGCTTATCTTCAAAGTCATAACTGATTTTATTGATGGAAAACAATGGGTCTCCGATGTTACATTTCAAAAGATCCGCATGTTGATTCTGAGCAATGATGCCATCAATTTCTAAAACGGCATGTTTAGGTTGGATATTATAGTCTTTTTCTAATATAGTGTAAAAGGAACGATCTTTGCTCAGCTTGGTGATGAAGCCAGGGAATTTTTCATCTTCGATATAAATTTTATCGATAGCCATAGGCTCGTTATCTTCCCATACAAGTCTTTCCAGATAGACGACTTTTGTGTTTAAAGGAATGGACAGTTTTTCTGAGATGTCTCCATCCGCATTAAGAAAAGATGCTTGAATAATATCATTTTTAGAAGAATGACCTTTGCTGGAAAGTGTTTCTTTAAATCCGCGAGGTTTATTTAAGTACATCTTTTCTTTTTTATAGGTGATAAAAGTGCCTTTTCCCTGTACCTTTTTTACGTAGCCTTCATCTGAAAGGTTCTGGATGGCTTTACGTATGGTAATTTTACTGACATTGTATTGTTCGCTGAGCTCATTTTCAGTAGGCATCTTTTCTCCGGCGACATATACTTTTGAAACTATTTTGCTTTTTATATCTGCTTCTACTTGCCTATATAGCGGTTTACTGCTATCTAAATTCATAGGTATTTTTCTCCTTATAATCTTTTAACTATATGATTATATCACAATTTATAATCAATTTGGTTATAGAAAATTCTGAAATATGCGATAAATACAGTATATTATTATATTTTTAAAAATTTTGATTTAGAGGAACGGTATGATCAAGTGCTCATCTGATTTTGTTTTGTGTATAATGAATGCAAAGTTCTTAAATGGGCACAAGGATATGTAGGTGCAAGAAGGCAAGTATATCAATAGATATGAAGTTCTATTCACATTGGCAAGAGAGTATACAGGCTGTGATACAAAGGGAATTCTATTATCAATCAAGAAAAGAATGCATCAAATCACAGATTTCTTCCGTTGTTGAACGGCAAATTCTCCACAAATCCTAACTGCATTTTAAACTACAATCAGAATATATAGTAAATAGGACAGAAACCGAAAATTATTATACACTACCGCAAATTATTATACATTTAAAAAGGATATTCTCTTATTCGAGGATATTCTTAATGCTTATATAGATTTCATTTATAGCTCCACTAATCGCACATGCTGCATCTGCATCTTGTGTATATTCGTATAGTTGTCTTGCATTCCAGTATGTATCTGTTAGAAATGCCAGATCAAGTAAATGTTCATCGTTGTTGATACCTATATACCATCCATTAGGCCTTTCATGTATTGTGGCAATCATGCCAAATTCATTACGAACAGGAATATCTTTGAATATATAGTGGGTATCCGATAATTTTTTTTGAGTTTATAGGCAAGAGATTTTTTGGTAAGAATAGAAATTGTGTTTCTAGAAGCAACAAACAAAAGATTGAGTCTAGAACGATCCTGTCTGAACCAGTTTCTAAGTTCTTCGGGAATAGTAAATACAATGTGTCTATGAGGACAGTAGTAGCCTTGGCTGCAAGCTGTTTGGCATATTTAACACCACGTGCGTTACAGAATCTTGAATGACATGAATGTGGAATGATATTCATATTGTCACAATCTGTACATTCAAATTGGTCAAAACCAAGATAACATGTGTGGCAAAGAAGAGAACGTTCTACATTGTCTAAAATGCATGGACGAGCTTTACCGGAAGCATCTAGTTTTCGAATATAGTCAATATTATCGAAGAAGATATTCTTGGTGGGATGAATAAAATTGAAGTATAGAATTAAATAGAGATGTAAACAAGACTTGGCAAATAAAAAGGACCTGAATAAGTCCAATGTGAATTTAATGTGAACATGTGAGAATATCAATAAATATCACATATTCACATTGATGATATAATGATGAAATAAAAATAAATTAGAAAGTCTCAAATCTATCTGTTAAACCTGTTTTGAATATAGTATAATAGAGTCAGATAGAACAGGAGGACTTGTCTTATGAAGGTGTTTTCAATGTCACAAAGAATCTATTATAAAGATCTTGAACCTGAAGCAGAATCCATCCTTAAAAAGGATCTTGAACTGTATAACTGCATGTTTCATAAGGCATTCAAGATCTGTTTTGATCGTGCCTATAAGGATGTTACCTATTCAGAAACGAATCAAAGAATGATCAAGTCCTTCTATGGTACAAGTGATTATTTTCCTTTGTCTGCCATTTATGAGGCAAAGGCCTTGGTGAAAAGTCTGAAATGTCTTGAAAAAGAAAATCAAGATATGATCAAGACTCGTCTTAAAAAGATAAACAAGAAAATCAAAACGAAGGAGAATCAATTAAAGAAGGCTTTAAAGGAAAAAGAGAAACTGATCAACAAATCCAAGAAAAAGAAATATACAGAAGAAGATTACTTATATGAGGTGCAGGAATTGGATCCAAATATCAAAAGATTGAAGAGTATCATTCGTAATTTAAAATTCAGAAGAAATCGAAATGAGTTCAAACTTAAAAGAAAGATGCCTTCTGTATGTTTTGGTGGTAAAAAGAATCTTAAAAACGGTGATTTAGAAACCTTTAGATTCAGAAGACAAAGAAGAATGTTGATTCCAGGAAGAAGACAGGGCAAGTATTCAAACAACCTTTTCAAATTAAATGTTGATAATGATATGTTGACCTATCGAAGTACTCAGAAAGACATTGTATTCAAGGTACAGTTTCATAAGTACAAGGATGAACTGTACGCAAGAGTCAATGAAAAGCACAATTCACCTGATAAGGCTGTAGCCTATGAGTTGATGGATTATGGTGAATACTTTATTGTGAAAGCTATATTTGAAAAACATATGAATCTTCCAAAGACAGATACATTGTATGGAGCAATAGGAATCGATATCAATGTGGACCATATAGCACTATGTGAAACCAATAAGGATGGAAATATTGTACTAATTAAGAAGTATCCAATCCATAAAGAGAATACAAAGAATAAGAGAAATGAAGAACTGTATCAGCTGGCCATTGAAATCATGGAACAATGTAAATCCAAGAAGAAGAGTCTTGTAGTTGAAGACTTGAATTTCAAGCAGTTGAAAACTAGGATGCTCTATCGACCAAAGAAGGAAAATAAAACATTATCGAGTTTTGCGTATAAAAAGATATTAGAAAAACTAGAAAGAAAATGTTTGATGAATGAAGTGGTTGTAATTAAAGTAGATCCAAGAAATACGAGTAAGATTGGAAAAGAAAAGTATACAAAGATCAAAGGACTGAGTGTACATTATTGTGCAGCCTATGTGATCAATCGAAGAGGCATGGGATTTGTAGATTAAATAAAGATAAATAATCAGAACCAGAAGTTTATGATATCTTACTGGATGATAGGTACATAGATTATGGATGAAATTCTGAAGTATTTATAAACAAAGCATACAATAAAAACTCCATCGATAATGACTGAATGGATCGGAATACCGAATGATTCAGAAAGATGGAGTAGATATTGAAATGTTACCGGACGACTGGAAACGAACCGGGCACGTTATTTAGACGTGTGACTTTTTCGCAGAAAAAGTCTTTTCTTGCATGGCTCATTTGTTCTTCTATAGTTGAAGTTGTTCTAAAATTCATAAAAATTTTATCCTCCTAGTTACAATGAATTATAGCATACATGATTGGCTCTAGAAGGTTTTACCAAATCGTCTTATGCGATATTTTGTCCTCTTATGCACGACATATGCATTATCTATTTAACATCATATATAATCAAAATAATACATACATTCAAAAATTGAATCGATCATTTAATATTGGGAGTCAGTTCTTATTAATATATAATTGTCATATATGTATGTAGTGATCATGAAAATGCTCAGGACATATTTAAAGAATTGACTGGGTAATTAAAGAAAACAATTTTTTGAAACACAAGAACAATGTAGTGAATTTGATAAACTATTCAAAGAATTTTTATATATTCAAACTTATTCGTTTGAAGAAAATGGATATTTCAATGGACTTATCATATATAAGAAGTAGAAAAAGTATAGACTTATAATGGTGCTTACATCCTCGTAGGTACCTTTTTTAAATTCCAGTCTTTCATTTCTTTTAGAATAAGAATAAAATAATCAAAAAAGGAGAATCCTTATGACAAAATTTTATGAACAAGTAAAAGAGAGATTGATGCGCTACGCAAGAATCAATACAGAATCCGATCCACATAGTACAAGTGTTCCAACAACATCTTGTCAGCATGATTTAGCTAGTGTTATTTATGAAGAGCTTCAAAAAATTGGGGCTACTAATGTATATTATGATAAAGATACATGTGTAGTATATGGATCTCTTGAGGCCAATGTGAAATCGGGAAGAGCCATTGGTTTTGTGACACATATGGATACAGCTCCTGATGCGAGTGGTAAAGATGTAAAGCCTTGGGTGTTAGAAAACTATGATGGAAATGATATTGTTTTAAATAAAGAAAAAGATATTGTGATGTCGCCTAATGTATTTCCAAATTTGAAACAATATATTGGGCAAGATTTGATTTTAACGGATGGTACAACACTACTTGGAGGGGATGACAAGGCAAGTATTGCAGCTGTCATGACGTTGTTGGAATATTTAGTGAAACATCCAGAAATCAAACATAACTTCATTTCTGTAGCTTTTACGCCGGATGAAGAAGTGAGTGGACTCGCAAAAGATTTAGATTTAGAACGTTTTAAATCGCCAATCGCATATACTTTAGATGGAGATCATTTGGGCTATTATATGGATGAAACTTTTAATGCGAGTCTTTCAACGATTGAGATTCATGGTATTTCAGTACATACAGCTACCGCAAAAGGCATTATGAAAAATGCGGTGGATATTGGAAATGCATTCTTAAATAAATTACCGGCACTTGAAAAACCACAATATACCCAAGGAAGAGAAGGCTTTTATCATGTGGTGAGTTTTAATGGAGATTGCGAATATGCCAAGATTGAAATCAATGTTCGTGATCATGATAGTTTACAGTTTGATATTCGAAACAATGCATTAAAGATGATTGTGGATATGTTAAATAAAGAGTATGGACAAGGTACCGTAAATATTACACAAAGAATTCAATATCGTAATTTAAAAGAAGTGATTGATCAAGTACCATTTATGATTCCATACTTGAAACAAGCCATTGAAAGTATAGGATTAACACCTCAAACAGAACCATTTAGAGGAGGAACCGATGGTTCAGCCTTATCTCATAGAGGACTTCCTTGTCCTAACTTATCAGCGGGATATGAAAATGCGCATGGACGTTTTGAATATGTTCCCATTCAGTCGATGGAAAAGAATGTGGAAATCTTATTGAATCTAATTGATATATATGCAAAATGTGACTGTTAAAAAGGTCACATTTTTTGGTTGCGTACTGTTTGAATTTTTAGTATAATACACTCAGTCGCAGAGATGGTGAAATGGCAGACACGCTGTCTTCAGGCGGCAGTGCGAGAGATCGCGTGAGGGTTCAAATCCCTTTCTCTGCACCATATAAATTATGCCGACTTAGCTCAATTGGTAGAGCAACTGACTTGTAATCAGTAGGTTGTGGGTTCAATTCCTATAGTCGGCACCACTTAAACAATATACAGCCTTAATGGCTGTTTTTTATTTTTCTTCTTGTTGTATAATGAATATAAAGAAATATGCATATCAAGGAGAAAAAATAATATGAAAGAAGTATTTGAAGTGGGTCTTGATATCATTAAAAAGATTCAAGAAACACAGTCTGAAAAATTAGAACAAACCGGTCATTTAATGGCCCAAGCATTTATGGATGGACATAAGTTTTTTGTAAGCGGAAGTGGCCACTCTCATACAATGGCAGAAGAGATGTATGCTCGTGCAGGTGGCTTAGCTTTTGTGGTTCCTATTTTAACGAGTGAACTTACAATGACGGAGCATCCGACAAAGAGTTCACATATTGAAAGACTGCCTGGTTACGCCAAAATCTTAGCAGAGTTATATGGTATATCTTGTGGTGATGTCGTTTTGATCGCATCCAATTCGGGTCGTAATGCCTATCCAATCGAACTTGCACTTGAAGCTAAAAGTCGTGGTGCACATGTAGTTGCCATCACAAGTATGAAACATACAACTGCTCAATCTTCTCGTCATTCTTGTGGAAAGAATTTGTACCAAATTGCAGATATTGTCATTGATAATTGTGGAGAAGTTGGAGATTGCGCTTTATCTATTGATGGCTTGGATGCCAAACTTTGTCCAACATCGAGTATGGCCAATTCTTTCATTGCGCAATGCATCAATGTGGCATGTGCAAAGTATTTGATCGAACACAACGTAGAAGTACCTGTTTTTTCTTCTTTAAACTGTGATGGTACGGAAGAAAGAAATGACAAATTATTTAAAAAGTATACGCGTATGTATTAGTATAAGGGGGTGAGGTGCTTATGAAGAAAAGAAATTTATGGATATATATATTTGGAATCACAATCATCATTATTGGATTGATTAAATTGGACACATTGATTTCTATGGTATCTATATTATGGAATGCATGTAGAGTTTTAGTGTTTGGAGCTATGATGGCTTTTGTGATTAACTTGGTTATGGCTAAGATTGAAAAGCGCTTAGGTTTTATGAAGAAAGGAAAGCGTGCAACAAGCCTACTTCTTTCTTTGATTTTAATTTTTCTTTTTGTGTATTTCTTAATTACACTCGTTGTTCCATCATTAAGTGAAGCCATTGGAGTGATTGTGGCTGTGTTGCCAAAATATTTTGAGAATACACAGAAATTTTTGGCGAATTTATTTGAGAATAATCCACAGCTTGCGGAATCTATTAATAACTTAGATATCAACTGGAAAAATTTGATTCAATCCGGTATTAATGTTCTTTCAACCGGTGTTACCAATGTTGTGGGTACTACATTTAATGTTGTAACCATTATTGTGAATAGTGTATTTAATTTTGTATTGATGTTTATTTTCGCAATCTATGTTTTATTAGAGAAGGAAAGATTTGTTCAATTGTATCACCGTTTAACGAATCTATATCTAAGCGAAATTGTGAAACGTAGAATGGATAAGTGTTTGAATATTATTAATCAAACATTTAGTGCTTTTATTGGTGGACAATGTATTGAGGCGACCATTTTAGGAACACTATGCACATTGGGTATGATTATATTGCGTATGCCATATCCGGCAATGATTGGAACATTAGTTGGTGTTATTAATATTATTCCGATGATTGGAGCTTATATTGGTGGTGCGATTGGTATGTTTATGGTATTTACTGTAAGTCCAATTATGTCTCTTTGGTTCTTATTATATTTATGTATTCTTCAACAAATCGAAAGTAATGTGATTTATCCACATGTTGTTGGAAATTCAGTGGGGTTACCAGGAATCTATGTCATGATGACTGTTGTGATTTTTGGATCTTTAGCAGGTATTCCAGGTATGTTTCTAGGAATTCCAACAATGGCAAGTGTGTATAAAATAGGTGTTTTATATCTAAGTCGAAAAGAACGTTTAAAAGAAATGAATGGATGATGAAAAGTCGTCCATTTTTTCTTATATGCATGATATAATGTTGTGGCAAAGGAGATCAGTTATGTTTGATGAAATTCATGAAGAGTGTGGTGTGTTTGGTGCATATCGCGTAGATAATGCAGCAAGTATTACGTATTATGGTTTGCATTCCTTGCAACACAGGGGTCAGGAAGCGAGTGGTATTGCCGTTTCAGATGGCGAAAATATCACTTTACAGAAAGGAAAAGGCTTGACTGTAGATGTTTTTCAAAGAGAAAAATTAGACTCTATGGTCGGAAGATTAGCTGTTGGGCATGTTCGTTATAGTACAGCGGGCGGTCAGGAAAATGAAAACATTCAGCCAATTGTATCAAAGGGACATAATGGAAGTTTAGCTATCGTTCATAATGGACAGATTGTTAACGAAAAAGAGCTTCGTATTGAACTTGAAAATGAAGGGGCTATTTTCCAGGGAACAAGTGATAGTGAAATTATTCTTCACTTGATTCAGAAACAAAAAGGTACTTTAAAAGAACGTGTTACGAAAACCGCAAATCGTATTGAAGGTGCATTCTCTTTCTTAGTTATGAATGAGGATACTATTTATGCGGTTCGCGATCGTCATGGTTTAAGACCTTTAAGTTATGCCAAAAGTAAAGATGGCTACGTAATTAGTAGTGAAACATGTGCTTTTGAAGTTATGGGAATTTATGAAAGTGTGGATTTAAAACCAGGAGAAATCGTAGAGTTCCATAAGGGTATTGTGAAACATGAATTTTATTCAACAAATACAGATAACCATATGTGCGCAATGGAGTACATTTATTTCGCAAGACCAGATAGTGTAGTGGAAGGTATCAATGTACATGCGTTCCGTAAGGCTACAGGATCTATTCTTGCTAGAGAAGATAAAGATTTACATGCGGATATCGTTATTGGTGTTCCAGACTCATCTTTATCAGCAGCCATTGGTTATGCAGAAGAGGCGGGTATTCCATTTGAAACTGGATTGATTAAAAACCGTTATGTAGGACGTACATTTATTCAACCTACACAAGCAATGCGTGATCGTAGTGTTCGATTAAAATTAAGTCCTGTATCTAGCGTGGTTAAAGGAAAATCAATTGTTATGATTGATGATTCGATTGTACGTGGTACGACTTCAAGAAGAATTGTTCAATTATTGAAGGACGCTGGAGCTACCCAAGTGCATGTTCGTATCGCTAGTCCAGTCATCACGAGTCCATGTTTCTATGGTGTAGATACTTCTACAAAGGATCAATTGATTGGTGCTCAGATGAGTGTAGAAGAAATTCGTGACTACATTCATGCGGATACATTACGTTTTATGACCGAAGAAGAAATGAAGGAAGCTACGCATGGCGTTGGTTTATGCTTGGCATGTTTTAATGGAGAATATTGTACAAAATTGTTCTCATATCAAGAAGAATTGGATAAATAATTATGACTATAAAGTGTTTGGCTTTTGATTTAGATGGAACTTTACTTTTAGACGAATCGAAAAGAATGGATCCAAGAACGGTGGATTCGATTCAAAGGGCGATGGCACAAGGTATGCACGTTGTGATTGCGTCGGGTCGAGATAAAAACGGATGTAAATTTGTATATGAACCATTGGGATTAGAAAATGGGAATCATTTTTTGGCATTGGTAAACGGGCAAGTTGTATATGATTTTGAAAATAAAGAATATGATTTGGATGATGTTTTAACGGCAGAAGATGGAGTTAAGATTCAGAAAGTTTGTAAGCAATTTGGTGTAGAGGGAATTTTTCAATGTGGATATGATTTTTATAGTTACATATCTTCATTGAATCGTGTAAAGAAAAAAGTCAAAAATGCTATTTTAGGAGAGCCAGATGATTATGGCTTGAAGGATGGCAAAGAAAATCGTAATTTTATTGATTTGCCTTTTGAAGAAATTCGTTTGACGCAAGATATCAATAAAGTGATTATGGTGCATTCTCCTAGATTCTTTGAAAAGAATTTTGAGGGAATTAAAGCGGCTTTAAGTGATTATGATGTATTGTTGATTGGCCCAGATTGGCTGGAGATTATGCCAAAACATGTCAACAAGGCTAGTGCATTGTGGAAAATCTGTGATAAACTTGAAATCAGTATGAATGAGGTCATGGCTTTTGGAGATGCACAAAACGATTTGAAGATGCTTCAACAAGTAGGTATTGGTGTAGCTATGGGGAATGCGATGGATGAAGCTAAGTATGCAGCTACTGTAGTTACGGACACCAATATGAATAATGGTATTGGAAAAGTCATTGATGCTTTGTTGGCGGGCAAAGAAATGGACTTACGCAAAGGCTTGTTATAGAATGGAATCAGATAAGGAGGAACCTTGTATGAAAATTGTAAACACAGAAGAATTTAATGCATTAATGAATGAAGATGCAGTTTTAGTTGATTTTTTCGCTACTTGGTGTGGACCATGTAAAATGTTGACACCGGTGCTTGAATCAGTCGCAAATAAATTAGATGGAAAAGTAAAAATCGTAAAGGTGGATGTGGATGAAAGTCCAGATTTAGCTCAAAGATTTGGCATTATGTCTGTTCCAACAATGATTCTATTTAAAAAAGGACAACAAGCTGCAGCATTCTCAGGATATATGCCTGAGGCAATGTTGATGCAAAATATTGAAAGTAAACTATAGGATGATTCGTCATCCTATTTTCTTTAGGGGGGAAAATATGTATTATATCGCATATGGAAGTAATTTAAACAAAGAAGAAATGAAGCAACGATGTAAAGATGCGAAGTTTGTATCTTTGGCAAGACTTGAAAACTATACACTTACATATCGTGGAAATCCTGGACGAGCTTATCTTACGGTAGATAAGAAACAAGGAAATTTTGTGCGAGTAGCTGTATGGGATGTGAGTGAAAATGATAAGAAGAGTTTAGATGAATATGAAGACTATCCATACTTATATGATTGTTTTGAAGAAAAGGTATTATTAGAAAACAATGAAACAATCACTGGTTTTATCTACCAAATGTATGATCGTTTTCCAATATGTAAACCGAGCAATTCATATATGGAACGGTGCAAACAAGGATATCGCGATATGGGGTGGGATTCTTCAATTTTAGATTTTTAATGAATTTTAAAGTTTGGTGTGTCATAATAGAAGGAAAATAAGGGGACTTTAAAATGAAAAATTGGAGATACTTAATTTTAAGTTTAGTTTTATCCTTGTTCATTCATTACTACGTCACATCTGTTTTAATGGAAATTTTTGGCATGGGATGGTATCCAATTCAATTTGTCGTATGGTGTATTGAACTGGTCGTTATATATGATGCGTTGATGTTTTTTACGAAAAACTGGAATGTAAAACATCGAGCCATGTTTTTCTTTGCGTATTATTTGTTTTTAATTATTGCCCTATTAATTCGCTATGATCAAGGTATCAGTATTATTCAGTTGAATCCATTTGCGTGTCTTAGAGAAATCTATTATGGTTCTTGGACAGAGTGGATCGTATTCGCATTTAATATTGGATACTTTATGTTTATGCCATGGGTGAATGGACTATTTATTTCATCAAACAAAGAAAACTTCATTGTTTCTGTATTCATTGGTTTTCTGTGTGAATTTATGCAGTTGATCTTTCATAGAGGCGTATTTGATTTAGGGGATATTTCTCTATATGTAGTTGGAATCTTGTTGGGGCTTTATGTAAAAGAAAAGTACCATGTTCATTTAAAAGAAAAGAGTGAAGTACATGACAATTAAAACGGTTGCGATATTCGGTGCGGGAGCTGTTGGCTCCTATTGTATTTATGGCTTATCAAATTGTGATATATAATTGAGTGTTATCGCAAAAGATGAGAGGTACGAAAGATTAAAAAAGAATGGTTGTTTAATCAACAATATTACATATCATCCAGAAGTATTAACGCCCAAAGAAGCACATGGTGTAGATCTACTCATTGTATGTTTAAAATACAATGCTTTACCAGATGCTTTAGAAGATATTAAACAAATCGTAGATGAACATACTTTAGTCATGTCTTTAATGAATGGTGTGGATAGTGAACAAATTATTGGAAATCAGATTGGTATGCAGCATATGATATATTCTCTCGTTAAAGTAGCCAGTCACAAAGAAGGTAATGGATATGTATTTGATCCAGAAACAACGATTGGAATCGTACTTGAGGAAAATAAGGAAATCGAGGAATTGTTGGGTCAAAGTGATTTACATTATCGAATGACTTCATATATTCAGGAAGAAATATGGAGTAAGTTTCGTTTAAATGTAACGAAAAACCTACCCCAAGCTATTCTTGGTGCTGGAGTTGGATGTTACTCGGATAGTGATCATGTGAAAGCTATACAGTCTGGATTAAAGGATGAATTAGAGACTATCGCAAAAGCTAAAGGTATCGATATGTCAAAGGCTGATCCAAGTGCAACACGTGGTAGTGCAGTGCCTAAAACAGCCAGATATTCTACACTGCAGGATTTGGATGCCAAAAGGCATACGGAAATTGATATGTTTTCGGGTGCAATAATGAAGATGGGAAAAGAATTAAATATTCCAACACCTTATAATGAATTTGTATATCACATCATCAAGGCTATTGAAGAAAAGAATGATGGTTTATTTGATTATAAATAAAGAGAAGTGAATTAATGATCACTTCTTTTCATTTAGTATATAGAATGTATTTTTACCTTTACCATGTTGAGAGATTTGACCTTCTTCTTTCATTCTGTTTAAGATGCGTCCACAAGTTGTTTGAGAAAGGTTAAATGTATCTTGAACATCTTTACGAGTGAATTGGGTATGTGTTTTCGCAAACTCTAATATTTTGTTTTCAGGACAATCATATACAACGATATCTTCCCTAATTTTAATACTCTTTTTTGATAATTTAGATTTGGAAGAATAATTTTAAAGGCGTTTTCTGTTGTCACAAATTGAGGCTTGAATTCAGATTCTGAATACGAATCAATAATCTTTTGAATGCCAGTACCATAAGCTTCAATGAGTTCTAACCGATAAAAGATATTTGCGAGTTTTGGGTTTCGACAAACAGAAATACCAAGCTGAATGTCTTCTAAAGTGATTCCTTTTAATAAGCCTCCGATTGAAGTGAATTCAATACGATCTGTATATATACGAATGAAGGAACTTGCACTATATGAATATTCACGATGAATAATTAGGTTCAACAAAGCTTCTCTTATAGCTACTTCTGGATAATCTCTTTTATCGATTCTTTTCAATCCTGAAAAGTTGGAATGTTTTTGATTTCTAAAATCGATATAAGAATATACTTCGTGCATTTGTTTGAATAATGAACCTGTAAATTCATTTCGATCTTGAAAAACATTCTGTGTTTCTCCATTAAAAACTGCAACTTTAATAGTGTGTTTACACTGGTCTGATAAAAGTAGTCCTAAATTCGTGTATATACCATCTTGATTTTGAATGCCTAAGTTCTTTTCTTTAAAAGGAATGTTTGATTCATCGAATTCAGTCTTAGCAGAAAGAAAAGTTAAGCCTTGTTCTAAAGAACGCATTTGTTAAAAATCTTCTTGAAAAAACATAAATAAAGCTCCTTTCTACCCGTATGCTAACCATTCTTGTCAATAAGAAAAGAAGTGATGTTACTCACTTCTTAATGTTAGTCTAGATTGTATAATTTCTTGTATTTTTTGATTAAATAATCTGTGTAGTAATCAGGATTAAATGGTTCACCACTTACTTCTTCTACGATTTCAGCCATAGATTTACTTGCAGCATAATGGTGTACATTTTCTTTTAACCAGTTTGTAATCTTTTCAAAATGATTTGTTAGTAGGGCTTCTTCTACATCAAATTGTTTTTCCATTGTTGCATACAATTGTGCAGCATAAGCACTACCCAATGCGTATGTTGGGAAGTATCCTAAATAGCCTGTAGACCAGTGCATATCTTGTAAGACACCTTCTTTATAGTTTGCAGGACGAACACCTAAATATTCTTCGTATTTATCGGCCCATAGTTCTGGAAGCTTATCATAGTCTATGTTGCCTTTCGCAATTTCTTTTTCGATTTCATAACGAACCATAATGTGTAATGGGTATGTCAATTCATCCGCTTCTGTACGAATCAAAGCACATTCAGTTTTATTGATCATGCTGACTAACTCGTCAACAGACACATCTTTAAATTCTGGGAATAAATTTACTAATTGATTATAGTTTGCTTGCCAGAATGCATGACTTCTACCAACGTGGTTTTCTAAGAAACGAGATTGCGATTCGTGCGCAGCCGAACCAACAGCTTGTGTTAGCATGGTTCCTTCAAATGCAGGATCCATTTGTAGTCCATAAAGAGCATGTCCATATTCGTGTACAGTTGAAAGGATAGCGCTCAAAAATTGGTCTGGATAATAGTGTGTTGTGATACGAGCGTCGTTGCTTGAGAAGAAATCAGTGAATGGGTGTTCTGTGGTTGAAAGGTATACTTTACCGAAATCAACTTTCATGAAATCACAGATTACTTCCATAAATTTTTCTTGGCGATCCAAATCATATGTTTCATGAAGTAAGTCATCATTGATTTGTGGCTTGTTTTGAATTTCATGAATCAATGGAACTAATTTTTCTTTCACATTATTAAAGAATGCATCATATTTTTCTTGTGTCATTCCTTTTTCGTAACGGTCTAACAATACATCATACGCATTATTTCCATTGAATTTAGGATCATATTCTAAAAGGTGTAAAGTCTCTTTCATGATGGCTTGTAAATGCGGTTTGAAATGTTCATAGTTATCTGCTTCTTTAGCTTCATGCCAAGCAAGTTCACTATCTGCTTTGACTTTGACATAGTTCGCATATACATCACTAGGAATGTTTTCAGATTGAGCTAATGCTTCAAGACGATAATCGACTTCTTTCTTTTCTAAACTTCCTTCTGGCAATGTCTTTGCGTATTCCTTGATCTTTTTGATTGTTTCTGGATCATTTTCAATGATGAATGCTTGTTTAGATAGTCTAGACAACATTTCATTTGAATAAGGAATTCCTTTCTTTGGTGCAATTGTCATTTGTTCAAAATAAATGGTTGAGAATGCCAATGAGAAGGCATCTAATGTTCTTTCGTATTCTTGATAGAATGGTTCAAATTTTAACATGGTTAAATTCCTCCTGCTTGTATTGTAACACAAAGAAAAGAATAGTCATTATATAATGAAAGCGAATTTTCAAAATGGTGATATAATACAGAAAAAAGGAGTAAAAAGTATGGATGCAATTTTTAATCGTACAAGTATAAGAAAATATAAACAAGAATCATTAAAGAAAGAAGAGATTGATTTAATTTTAAAGGCTGCATTTAGTGCACCTAGTGCTAGAAATAGTCAGCCTTGGCAATTTATTGTCGTTCAGGACAAAGGTACATTAAAGGATTTAAGTCAAATGACACCCTATGCATCCTTTCTAAAAGATGCAGCTATGGGAATGGTTGTTTGTGCGGATAAAAATAAGAATGATAGTTTGGATTATTGTCAACAAGACTTGGCAGCGGCTACAGAGAATATGTTGGTTGAAGCGAAAAGTTTGGGTATTGGTTCATGCTGGCTGGGTGTGTATCCGAATGAAGAGCGCTATTTGGCTTTAAATCAGTATTTTAAATTGCCAAAAGGTATTGTTCCAATGTGGATGATTTCATTTGGATATATAGATCAAGAAGAGGTTGTAAAAGATAAGTTTGATAGTTCGAAGGTGCATTATGAAAAGTATTAATATTGTAGAATGTAAGAATGAGGATGATTTAAAAGAAGTAGCTATTCTTGCCGAAAAGATTTGGCATGAATTTTTTCCTGGAATCATTTCAGAAGCACAGATTGATTATATGGTAGAACAGTTTCAGAGCTTTGATGCCATGCAAGACCAAGTAAAACATCAGCAGTATCATTATCATAAGGTATATGAAGGTGATGAGCTAGTTGGATATATTGGTTTGCAGAATCAGCCGGATCGTTTATTCTTGTCTAAACTGTATTTAAAGGATTCAGCTAGAGGAAAGCACTATGCGACTGAAATGTTTGAATATGTAAAGAAACAAGCCGAAAAGTATTGTTACCCATCTATTTATTTGACTTGCAACAAATATAATAAACATAGTCTAGCTGTATATGAGAAGTTTGGTTTTCAATGGATTGATTCTGTACAGACAGATATAGGAAATGATTTCATCATGGATGATTACATCTTAGAATATCGATTAGGGACATTTTAATAAGTGTCCTTTTTCTAGTTCGAAAATAATTCCTTCATAATAGGCTACCAAACTCATCTAAGTATTTAATCGATATAAATAGTGTCAATAATTCTTTAAGAATCATGCATACCTAATTTACCTTAGATGAATTTGGTAACCTATCATGATTTTTTTTTTGAGACATCTTATATAATTGGGTGATTTATTTTGTGCTTATAAAACAATTTTTTAAAAATTTACCGGATTTAATAATGTTTTCACATTGGATCTTTATAATAAAAATTGGCTACTGGATGTGGTTGGTGGTTGCCTCTTGTTAAGGAGATTTAAAGCCTTGAATCTTGAGTTCCAGGTAAGTAGATCCTTCTATTTTTTTGCAGGAGGAAAGCTTATGCATATATATCTACATATTGATGTTGCTTTTGTTTTATTTGCCATAGTAGAAATACTAAAAGTAACATTGATTATTATAGAAAAATGCAAAAAGCACTAATCACCACTAGCAATGGAAATAGATTAGTGCTTCAGCATTAACTATATTTCAGAGCAGCCACTGCTTTTCCAGTAGCTTTTCTCTATTTGTATTATACCGATAAAGGAATGGTTATGCAAATTTATTGGATTATTATGGTTTGGATGCTAAACATATCAAAGAATTTGTTGAATCACTAAAATAAGATGGAGTTTGACTTCATCTTTCTTTTTTTTTGAAAAACATCTAGGAATATGGTATTGTCAAAGGGTGATTAAAGAGGGATGTTGAATATGGATATGAAGAAGATACAGGAGTTACCAACTCCAGAAGATTTGAAAAAGGAATTTCCTTTGCCTTATAAGGTGCAAAAAATTAAGAAACAAAGAGATCAGGAAATTGAAGATATTTTTACTGGAAAAGATGATCGTTTAATTTTAATTATCGGTCCTTGTAGTGCGGATCGCGAAGATGCGGTTTTAGACTATATGAATCGTTTGGCTGTTTTACAGGAAAAAGTAAAAGATAAGATTTTTATGATTCCACGTGTCTACACAAATAAACCTCGTACAAAGGGTGTTGGATATAAGGGGATGTTGCATCAACCAGATCCTCATTCCAAAGAGGATATGTTGAAGGGAATCATTGCGATTCGTAAGCTACATACAGATGTAGTTACACAGACAGGTTTTACTTGTGCAGAAGAAATGCTGTATCCAGAAAATCATGCATATTTATCGGATTTATTGGGATATGTAGCCATCGGTGCAAGAAGTGTGGAGAATCAACAACATCGTATTGTGGCTAGTGGTGTAGGAATTCCTGCAGGAATGAAAAATCCGACAGGTGGAGATCTTACAGTCATGATGAATTCTATTGTGGCAGCGCAAGCCGATCAAAGATTTGTATATCGTGGCTGGGAAGTGCAGACAGATGGAAATCCACTAGCTCATGCAATATTAAGAGGATATGTGGATAAGTTCAATCATGCACATGCGAATTATCACTATGAAGATTTGATGGAGTTGATTCATTTATATGAAAAGTCAGATTTAAAGAATCCGGCTTGTATTGTAGATTGTAATCACTCGAATTCAAATAAACAATATTTAGAGCAGATTCGTATTGCCAAGGATGTAATGCATTCTAGAAGTAAATCGGAAGATATCAAAAAGCTGGTGAAGGGCTTGATGATTGAGAGTTATTTAGAGGATGGAAATCAGCCAACAGATGGTAATGTGTATGGAAAGTCGATCACAGATCCTTGTCTTGGTTGGGAAAAGACAGAACAATTGATTTTAGATTTATATGATTTGTGCGATTAGGAAGCGTTGCGCTTCCTTTCGTATTATAGAACTAGAAGTTATTCAAGTAATAATTCTAGTTTTTTATTTTAT
>OGRU01000982.1_pt1 | contig 23550 bp, 17 predicted proteins | sample 1553541 | NCBI WGS metagenome assembly OGRU01 (sample SAMEA2580068, study PRJEB22360) | human gut metagenome | biome: human gut; feature: human-associated habitat; material: faeces | place: Denmark | collected 2008/2010
GATTCAAGCGCAAACGGATGCTGCGATTTTTGAGATTGTGCCGGTGGAGCCGTACAGCGACGACTATGACACGGTGGTGGAAGTGGCGCAGGGGGAACAGCGCGTTCAGGCGCGGCCGGAAATTAGAGACCGCGTTGAGAACTGGGACGAAGTGGAGACCGTGTATATCGGTTATCCGATCTGGTGGGGAGATATGCCAATGATTCTCTATACGTTTTTTGATAGCTATGATTTTTCCGGCAAGACGATTCGCCCGTTCTGCACCAGCGGTGGCAGCGGCCTCTCGAATACAGACCGCACCATTGCTGGCCTGGAACCAGAGGCGACGGTTTATTCAGGGCTGCACATCGGCGATTCGCAGCTGGAGGACGCGGCGGCTGATATTGAAGCCTGGCTGGCAGCCGCAGAAATCGTACAATGACGAACAATGAAAGAGAGGAAAAATATGAATCAGTCATCATTAAACATTGCTTTGGGCACCTGGTCATGGGGCGAAGGTGCTGTCGGCGGTGATGAAGTGTTTGGCAACCACTTTGGTGAAGCGGAGCTGGCGCCGGTTTTTGAAGCGGCCAGAGTGGCAGGGTTATGCCTGTGGGATACGGCAATGGTGTATGGCATGGGTGCATCGGAACACCTCCTGGCAGCTTTCACCAGAGAGTGTCCACGCGAGGACATTCAGATTTCGACCAAGTTTACACCGCAGATTGCCGGAGACGCTGCCGACCCTGTGGCGGAGATGTGTGACAACAGCCTGGCCTGCTTTGGCACAGACTACATTGACATGTATTGGATCCATAATCCGGCAGACGTGGAGCGCTGGACGCCGCCGCTGGCTTCGCTGGTCAAAAGCGGCAAGGTGAAGCGGGTTGGCGTGTCTAATCACAATCTGGCGCAAATCAAGCGGGCAACGGCCATTCTGGCAGAGGCCGGCGTCGCTCTGTCGGCGGTGTAGAACCATTACAGCCTGCTCTATCGCTCTTCTGAGGAAGCTGGCATTCTGGACTACTGTCGGGAAAACGGTATGGATTTCTGGGCTTATATGGTGCTGGAGCAGGGGGCCCTCAGCGGCAAGTACGATACCGCACATCCGCTGCCAGAAGACAGCCAGCGCGGCATCACCTACAATCCGATGCTGCCACAGATTGAACGGCTGACTGCTGTGATGGGCGAGATTGCTGCTGCCCACAGCGGCACGGTGGCACAGATCGCCATTGCCTGGGTAATCGCCAAAGGCGCTGTGCCGCTCATTGGAGTGACAAAGGTGAAGCATGTGACAGATGCGGTGCAGGCCGCAGGCATCACGCTGACCGCCGAGGAAATGGCGAAGCTGGAGCAGGCAGCTGCAGCAAGCGGCGTGGATACACGCGGCTCCTGGGAATATCCTATGGCGTGAGCAGCCATCAAACAATGAGGTGAGACAATGGAATATATCACACTAGGTACATCGGATCTTCGGGTGTCTCGCATCTGCATGGGCTGCATGGGCTTCGGCGATGCAGCCAACGGTCAGCATTCTTGGACCGTGAACGAAGAGAACACGCGCGCCATCGTTCGCCGCGGTCTGGAGCTTGGCGTCAATTTTTTTGACACGGCGCTCGGTTATCAGAGCGGCACCAGTGAACAATACCTCGGTCGGGCGCTGGGAGATTTTGCCAAGCGCGACGAGGTGGTGGTGGCGACGAAATTTTTGCCGCGCACCCAGGACGACATTGTTGCAGGCGTGAACGGTCAGCAGCATATTGAGCGGATGCTGAACAAAAGCCTGCAGAACTTGGGCATGGACTATGTGGATCTCTACATCTACCATATGTGGGACTATCAGACGCCGCTGTACGATATCATGGACGGGCTCCATCGTATGGTGAAGGCAGGAAAAGTCCGCTACATCGGCATTTCCAACTGCTACGCCTGGCAGCTGGCCAAGGCCAACGCCCTGGCCGAGAAAGAAGGGTTCAGCACCTTCATCTCGGTGCAAAACCACTACAATCTGATTTTTCGCGAGGAAGAGCGAGAAATGGCAGCACTTTGTGCAGAAGATCAGATTGCCATGACGCCATACAGTGCGCTCGCCAGCGGGCGGCTGTCGCGGCTGCCGGGTAGCAACTCCAAACGCCTGGAAGAAGACAGCTACGCCCGTCTCAAGTACGACAAGACGGCCCAGCAGGATGAGGTTATCATTGCTCGGGTTGCCGAAGTGGCGCAGGCGCGTGGCGTGACCATGACCGAGGTGGCGCTGGCTTGGCTGCTGACTAGGGTGGCAGCGCCAGTGGTGGGAGCGACGAAGCTACACCACATTGAAGGCGCTGCCAAAGCCGCCGCCCTGACGCTGACGGCGGAGGAATGTGCCTATCTGGAAGCACCCTACCTTCCACATCAGCTAGTGGGCGTGATGGCACAGAATACAGCGGCCGCAGCCAGCGCGCCGCATGTCTGGTCGATTGGAAAACAGACTCTCTGACAACAATTCTCCGCCAAAGTGGCGGCGATATGAAAAAATAGAGGGCAGCCCTTTGCAACATATAAAACAATCCCCACCCTGCATTGGTGACCATCTAAGGATGGTGTCGGTGCAGGGTGGGGATTTTGTTGTTAGCTGAAATGGTTGCGCATTTCCTGGATGAAGGCGCTGAGGAGCGGTTTTTCATCGAGGCTGCGGTGGTAGATGCCGAAGGAGACGGGAGTGGTGTCGTTGATAGGGATGGCGCTGAGATGTGGGGCTTGTGGTGCAAGCAGCGCAGGCAGCACGGTAATGCCGTAACCCGCTCGAACGAGGGTGGTGGCTGCTTCGACGGAGTCGCAGAGGAAGATGTCGGAGAGTGGTCGTTCACCCATAAGATTGCCCTGAAGGGTAACGATTGGCAGGGTGGTATGGGGCGGCGAGAGGACAACCAGCGGTGTCTGGCGCAGGTCATCGAGGCAGAGGGTGGTTACGTTGGCGAGTGGGTGATCGGTGGGACATAGGCAGACCATCGGCACATCACAAAGGGCTGTGAATGTGCTGCGTTTGTAGAGCGGATCATGGAAGCAAATGACGGCGTCGAGATCGCCATCATCGAGGCGGCGGAAGATGTGTTGGAAGGGGATGACGTGCAATCGCGGATGCAGAGAGGGGTGGCTCTGGTGCAGGGCAGCGAGGGCGTCAGTGAGACGGAAGAGGGATGGGAAGTTGTTGGTGCCGAGGTTGAGAATGTCAATGCGGTTGTCCTCTGGATTGGTGAATCGGCGTCTGGCGCGGCCGGCGATCTCGAGCATTTGGCGCGCATCGCTGAGGAAGATGTGGCCAGTTTCGGTGAGTTTGACGGAGCGGGTGCTGCGTTCAAAGAGGGTGGTGCCGAGTTCTTTTTCGAGATTGCGAATTTGCTGGCTCACGGCAGGATGGGTGACGTGGAGGTGTTCGGCGGCTTTGGTAAAGTTGAGATATTCGGCGACGGTGAGGAAGCAACGTAGCTGATCGGTGTTCATGAGCAGACTCCTTTCTAATTAGTAAGTTTTGTTTACCAATGGTAGCATATTCTAAATTCCAAATCAAGGACAGCTTGCGTATAATAGAGACGACAGTCCTTATTTGATGTGAAAGGAGTTTTGCTTATGGTTGGAACGCTGTTGTCTCAGCTTAAAGAATATCGCAGGGCGTCGTGGTTGTCGCCGCTGTTTACTGGACTGGAAGTATTGATGGAAATTTTGATTCCATTTATTATTGCCGAACTGATCGACAAGGGAATTGAGGCGGGAAACATTCATGAGGTGTACCGTTATGGCATTCTGATGTTGATCATGGCTTTTTTTTCGCTGGCGTTCGGTGTGTTGGCTGGGCGTTTTTCGGCAAAGGCGTCGTCAGGGTTTGCGTGCAATCTGCGCAGCGGCATGTACGCCAATATCCAGACGTTTTCCTTTGCCAACATTGATAAGTACAGCACGGCTGGTTTGGTCACTCGCATGACGACAGACGTAACGAATGTGCAGAACGCGTATCAGATGATTCTGCGCATTGCGGTGCGGTCGCCGCTGATGATGATTTGCAGCTTGGTGATGTGCTTCATCATTAGTCCGCAGCTGAGCTGCATCTTTTTTGTGGCGATTTTGATTTTAGCGACCGCTTTGGTGTTCATTATGAAGCGCACCACGAAGATTTTTACAGAAGTATTCCGTAAGTACGACGATTTGAATGCAAGCGTGCAGGAAAATGTGTCGGCGATTCGAGTGGTCAAAGCGTTTGTACGTGAAGAGCGCGAGAATGAGAAGTTTGAACAAGCGGCCACTCGGCTGTACCGTCTTTTTGTGAAGGCGGAAGGGCTGTTGGCGTTGAACAATCCTGTGATGATGTTTGTTGTGTATGGCTGCATTCTAGCGCTGTCATGGTTTGGGGCACATTTTATTGTAGCTGGTGACTTAACCACAGGGAACCTGACGTCGCTGTTTAGTTACGTCATGAGTGTGCTCATGAGCTTGATGATGCTCTCGATGGTGTTTGTTATGATTACGATGAGTGCCGCCAGCGCACGCCGCATTGCGGAGGTGCTGGAAGAAAGACCGTACCTGACCCATCCCGACGAGCCGTTGACGACGGTGCGCGATGGCAGCATTGATTTTGACCATGTGGATTTCGCTTATCGCCATGGCAGCGGTGAGCTGGTGCTGCATGATATTGATTTGCACATTCACTCCGGCGAAACGATTGGCATCATTGGCGGAACGGGCTGCGGCAAGTCCACGCTGGTCAGCCTGGTGAGCCGTCTCTACGATGTGGATGCCGGCAGTGTGCGGGTTGGCAGCATCGATGTGCGACAGTACGACATGGAGGCATTGCGCGAGCAAGTGGCGGTGGTATTGCAGAAGAATACGCTGTTTTCTGGAACGATCCTCGACAATCTGCGTTGGGGCAATTCGGAGGCCACCGAAGAAGAATGCGCAGCGGCGTGTCGTGCGGCTTGTGCGGATGAGTTCATTGCGCGCTTTCCGGATGGATATCAAACCTGGGTCGAACAGGGTGGCAGCAATCTGTCCGGCGGTCAGAAACAGCGCCTTTGCATTGCGCGGGCTTTGCTGAAAAAGCCGAAGGTACTCATCCTTGACGACTCAACGAGCGCTGTCGATACTGCCACCGATGCCAGCATTCGTCGCGCTTTTGCTGAGAAAATCCCTGGTACGACGAAGCTCATTGTGGCACAGCGCATTTCCAGCGTGCAGGAGGCCGACCGCATCCTGGTGCTTGATGACGGACGCGTGAGCGGATTTGACACTCATGAAGTGCTGGTTGAAAATAACGCCATTTATCGCGAAATCTTCATTGCCCAAACTCAGGGCGGCGGCGATTTCGACGAGGCATTGATGTGAGAGGAGGCAGAGCAATGAGAAAGAAAATGTCTACTCGGCAGCAGCTTGCTGCTCTGAAGCGTGTTCTGGCCTATGTGATGCACAGCTACAAGCTGGCGTTTACCCTTGTTGTGCTCTGCATCATTGGCACGGTACTGGCGACGCTGCGTGGGACATTGTTCATGCAGTCGCTGATTGACGATTACATTGTGCCGCTGACCCAGTCCCAGTCGCCGGACTTTTCGGCGCTGGCTGCGGCGCTCGGCTCGCTGGCGGCGACTTATGCGTTGGGCGTGTTGTGTGCCTATGGCTACAACCGCATCATGGTCTCCATCAGCCAGGGTACCTTGCGGCGCCTGCGTGTTGAGCTTTTTCGGCACATGGAGTCACTGCCTATCCGCTATTTTGACACCAACGCCCATGGGGACATCATGTCCATCTACACCAACGACGTGGACACGCTGCGTCAGTGCATCAGCCAGAGCCTTCCTCAGCTGATTAACTCCAGTGTCACCATCATTTGCACCTTTGTTAGCATGCTGGTGTTGGATATCCCGCTGACCATTCTCACTCTTGTAATGATTGTGCTCATGCTTTTTGTAACGACGCGCATCGCTGCTAAATCGGCCGCTTATTTTGCGGCTCAGCAGCGTGATCTGGGCATTGTTAATGGTTTCATCGAAGAAATGATGGATGGCCAGAAAGTGGTCAAGGTGTTCTGTCACGAAGACGCGGCGATGCAGGATTTTGACCGTCTCAACAACACCCTGCGCATCAGCGCCGACAAAGCCAATACCTTTGCGAATATTGCCATGCCGGTTAATGCCAACATCGGCAACATCAGCTACGTGCTCTGCGCCGTGGTTGGCGCGGTTTTTGCCCTTGGCGGCTATGCCGGACTGACGCTGGGAACGTTGGTGTCCTTCCTGACCTTGAATAAAAACGCTTCCATGCCGGTGGCGCACATCAGTCAGCAGCTGAACGCCATTACCATGGCTATGGCTGGTGCAGAACGTATTTTTGCGCTGTTGGATGAAACACCAGAGGTGGACGAAGGCAATGTGACGCTGGTTCACGTCACGGAAGATCCTTCTGGCGTGCTTTGTGAAACCGTTGCGGCAACAGGCCTCTGGGCGTGGAAGGTGCCACAGGAAGACGGCAGCTTCAAGCTGGTGAAGCTTGAAGGCGACATCACCTTTGATGATGTGGATTTTGGCTACGACCCTGGAAAAACCATTCTGCATAACATCAAGCTTTACGCCACACCGGGACAAAAGATTGCTTTTGTCGGCAGCACCGGTGCCGGTAAGACCACCATCACCAATCTGATCAACCGATTCTATGATACCAGCGACGGGAAGATTCGTTACGATGGTATTAATATCAACAAGATCTGTAAGGCCGACCTGCGCCGCAGTCTGGGCATTGTGCTCCAGGATACGCACCTGTTTACAGGCAGTGTCATGGACAACATTCGTTATGGCCGGCTGGAAGCCAGTGACGACGATTGCATCGCGGCGGCGAAGCTCGCCAATGCCGATGGTTTCATTCGCCGTCTGCCGGATGGTTACGACACCATGCTTACCGGCGATGGTGACAGCCTCAGCCAGGGCCAACGCCAGCTGTTGGCCATCGCTCGTGCTGCTGTTGCTGATCCGCCAGTGCTCATTCTTGACGAGGCCACGTCTTCCATTGATACGCGTACGGAAAGTCTTGTGCAGCAGGGGATGGATGCCCTCATGAAGGGCCGCACCACCTTTGTCATTGCGCACCGACTTTCTACGGTTAAAAATGCCGACTGCATCATGGTCCTCGAACAGGGCCGTATCATCGAACGCGGCACCCACGACGAGCTCCTCGCCGAAAAAGGACGCTACTATCAACTCTACACTGGTAACGCCATCGGCGAATAAGAAAAAAATACACAGCGCCTGTTTCCCGAAGAGAGGGAACAGGCGCTGTTTTTATTTTTTCCGATGATATTACTAGATTTTATTGTTTATAGAAAAATGGATGGTTGGGTTTTTTTGTGATGTATTCTATAATGAAATCAATAACTCAAAAAAAGTGAAAGAAGGTCTTAGAATGAGTGATATCACCGAATTCCTGGCGCCACAAGATCCTGCTGTGGCTGAAGCCATTGGCCATGAACTGCAGCGTCAGCGTGACAAAATTGAACTGATTGCTTCTGAGAACTTTGCCAGCCGTGCGGTTATGGCGGCACAAGGTTCTTGCTTAACCAATAAATACGCCGAAGGTTATCCAGGCAAGAGATACTATGGCGGCTGTGAATATGTGGATGTTGTGGAAGAATTGGCACGTGAACGCGCAAAGAAACTTTTCGGCGCAGAGCATGCCAACGTTCAGCCACACAGCGGGGCACAGGCCAACTATGCCGCTTATCAGGCGGTGCTGAAGCCTGGCGACACCGTACTGGGGATGAATCTGTCCCATGGTGGGCATTTGACCCATGGTTCCAAGGTGAACTTTAGCGGCAAGCTCTATCATTTTGAAGAATACGGCGTATCTCCAGACACTGAAACCATCGATTACGATGCTATGAAAGCCAAGGCTCTGGAAGTACGTCCTAGACTCATTGTGGCTGGTGCCAGTGCCTATCCACGTGTGATTGATTTTGAACGCATTTATGATATTTGCGACACCGTTGGCGCGCTGATGATGGTTGATATGGCGCACATTGCTGGTATTGTTGCGGCCGGCCGTCATCCAAACCCAGTAGAATATGCCGACATTGTTACGACGACAACCCATAAGACGCTGCGTGGTCCTCGCGGTGGTATGATTCTTTGCAAGGCCGACCTTGCTAAGGACATTGACAAATCCGTCTTCCCTGGTGCTCAGGGCGGTCCGCTCATGCACATCATTGCAGCCAAGGCCGTAGCATTGGGTGAAGCGTTGCAGCCAGAATACAAAGATTACATTGATCAAGTGCTGCGCAACGCACAGGCTTTTGCTGAAGCACTGCAGCAGGTTGGTTTCCGCCTCGTCAGCGGTGGCACCGACAACCATCTGCTTTTGGTGGATGTGAAGTCCATGGGTCTCACCGGTGATGAAGCTGAAAAAGCGTTGGATGCTTGCAACATTACCTGCAACAAGAACGGCATTCCGTTTGATACCGAAAAGCCAACCGTTACCAGCGGCATTCGTTTGGGTACACCAGCTGCGACCACTCGCGGCCTGAAAGAAGACGACTTCCGCGAATTGGCAAACATTATGAAAGTCATTCTCATCGACAAAGAACCTGAAAAGGGTAAAGCGATGGTAAAAGCCATCACGGACCGTTATCCACTTTATGAATAAGAACGACCAAGAGGCAAGGGGGCCGTATTATGGACAACGTTCATATCTTTGATCATCCGTTAATTCATCACAAAATTTCCTACTTACGAGACAAAAACACCAATACCACCGATTTTCGCAACTTGGTGGAAGAGCTGTCGCTGCTGATGGCCTTTGAAGTGTTGGAAAATCTGCCAACCTACGAAGTGGATGTCGAAACGCCATTGGCTACGGCCAAGTGCCGCCGTGTCGATGAAAACAGCATGGTGGTGGTGCCAATTTTGCGAGCAGGATTGGGAATGGTAGCAGGCTTCCAGAAGCTTTTGCCATTCGTGCGTGTGGGGCACATTGGTTTGGCGCGTAATGAGGAAACCCATGAACCAGAAGCATACTATTACAAGATGCCGCCGGGCGTGGAAGAAGCAACGGTGATTGTTGTGGATCCGATGCTGGCCACGGGCGGTTCTGCCTGCGATGCCATTGCCACGTTGAAACAGCACGGCGTCCGTCGCTTCAAGTTTGTCTGCCTTATCGCTTCGAAACCGGGCATTGAACGTCTGCACCGAGAACATCCAGAGGTGGAAATTTATGCCGCTGAATGCGATCCAGAATTGAACGACAAGGCTTACATCGTTCCAGGCTTGGGTGATGCCGGCGACCGTATTTTCGGCACCATCTGATTGACGAATGATAAAAAGAAAAACCGCAGCTTTTGATGAGCTGCGGTTTTTTGTTGCTTTTAATAACGGTTGACAGTAACGGTGCGGGTGTTATTGTCCCAGTTTACGGAGGCATCCAATGCTTCGGCGATCACGCGAACTGGTACCATGGTGCGGCCGTTAATAATCATAGGTGGCACATCGATTTCCTTGGTATGGGAAAGGACAAATTCGATGGCAGCTTGCGAGGTTGGGTTGGCTTCGTACACTTGGAATAAGGTGTAGTCGGCACAGAACATGGTTCTCTGATTAACAACGAGAGACATGATACGGTTTGTTTTTGGATCATAGGCTGAAATGGTCTGAGTATCACCAAACCATTCGACGGTGGCGCCAAGCGCTTCAAAAATAGGGCGCAATGGCACCATGGTACGACCATCCTGGATGACAGGAGGCTGATCGGTAGCGAGATATTTTCCGTTCACATAAATGGAAATATCGGCAGCGTCGGCTTGTTCCGGCTGAGCTGCTGGCAGCACCACCGAGAACGCCAATATAAACAGCATGAGAATGCTGACCAGCTGTTTTCTACGGGACATGAATGTCATCTCCTTTTTTCATTCAATCATTGCCATTCTATTGTAACGCAAAATGCGAAGCAAAAAGGGTCAAGCCAGTAACAATTAAAAGAAAATCTGGAAAAAATGGCCGCATCGGATCGAACACAAATACTACTTATTTCGTTATATAATGGATTGAAACTATAAAAAAGGACACAGAACAGAATCGTCTGTGTCCCTTTTTTTATGGGAGAGCTGGGGAGCTGTTTTGTTCATGAGACCGGCTTTGCAGTGGCAGTGGACTCATGCTGCGCAAACTGACACCGAGGGTGGAGAGATTGTGCAGGGTGGCGGAGGCGGCTGGCGAGAGCAGTCCGATCACGCCAAGAGCGATGAGGCTGCCGTTGAATCCGATGACGAAACGGTAATTGGTGTTGATGCGGTGCATCAGGGCGGTGGCAATCTGGCGCAGTGTTACAAGCTCCCAGAGGCTGTCGGCAGCGATGGTGACATCGGCGATTTCGCGGGCGATGGCTGCACCGTCGCTGATGGCGATGCCGCAGTCGGCTTCGGAAAGAGCCGGTGAGTCGTTGATGCCGTCGCCAATCATGAGCACGGTGTGACCAGCGGCGCGTTGGTCGGCAATGAAACGGGCCTTATCGGCTGGCAGCATTTCTGCATGGAAGGCATCGACGCCAGCTTCGGCAGCGATGGCTTCAGCCGTACGGTGGCTGTCGCCGGTGAGCATGATGGTGCGTTTAATGCCGAGGTTTTTAAGGGCGGCCAGAACAGCCTGCGCTTCTTCACGCAGCGGATCGGAGATGCAGAGGACAGCAGCAAGTTGGCCGCCGATGGCGAGATAGAGATGGGAATATTTTGGCGGCAAAGATTCAAAACGCCTTTCTTCGCCGGCTGGCAAAGTGACGCTTTCGTCGTCAAAAATGAAATGATGGCTGCCGATGAGCACGCGTTCGTCGCCGACATGGCTGGCAATGCCGTGTGCGACCAGGTATTCCACCTTGGAATGGTACTCATCGTGCTTGAGGCCGCGGCGCTTGGCTTCGGCGACGACGGCGTTGGCCATGGAGTGCGGGAAGTGCTCTTCCAGGCAGGCGGCTAGACGCAACATGTCGGTTTCATCTCTGCCGCCGAACGGAATCACTTTTGCCACTTTAGGGCAGGCGTGGGTGAGAGTGCCGGTTTTATCGAACACGATGGTGTCGGCGGTGGCGAGAGTTTCAAGGAACTTGCCGCCTTTAACCGTGATGTGGTTTTTCGAGGCTTCGCGAATGGCAGACAGCACAGCCAATGGCATGGCAAGTTTGAGGGCGCAGCTGAAATCGACCATTAATACCGAAAGGGCGCGTGTTGGTGTGCGGGTGATGGCGAGGGCAGCCAGGCTGCCAAGGAAGGTGTAAGGAACGAGCTTGTCGGCGAGGCGTGAGGCTTTGGCTTCACTGGCGCTTTTGAGCTGTTCCGAGTGTTCAATCATGGCGACGATCTGGTCGTAGCGGCTTTGTCCGGTGGCTTGTTTGACAACGATCACGCACTCCCCTTCTTCAACGATGGTGCCGGCGTAAACGACGCTGTCAATGTGTTTCGGCACAGGCATGGATTCGCCGGTGAGGGACGCCTGATTGACACTGGCTTCGCCGTCGCAGACGACGCCGTCCAGCGGGATGATGCCGCCAGCACGGACAACAATGGTGTCGCCGGGCTGTATCTGGCTGATCGGGGTGAGGATGTCGAGCTGGTCCTCGCCGCGCACCCAGACGCGATCCACGTTGAGTGACATGGAGCGTGCTAAGTCGGCGACGGATTTTTTGCGGGTCCAATCTTCAAGCAGCTCGCCAACCTCGAGTAGGAACATGACGGTGCCAGCGGTGCCAAAGTCACGGCGAGCGACGGAGAGACCGATGGAAATGGCATCAAGAAGCTCTACTCTGAGCTGGCGGCGGCAGAGGCAGCGAAGAACGCGGCCCATAAACGGCAGAAGGTGACGCGCCAGCCGCAGCAGCCGCAAGGGTCGCGGCAGAAAAAGCCGGCAGCCGACGCGCACCAGCACTTTGCTGACCAGTTTTTCACGAAACTGGCGGTTGATGGCACGGCTGGATGGCGTGGACAGAGTGAGAGCGTCTGCCGCTTCCGTCCATTGGAAACGGGCGATGTTTTCAAGAATATCAGCGCGGTTGCCGTCGTAGCGAATGATGACACCAGCGGTGCGCTCAAAAATTTTTACTTCAGTAATGGCAGGGTGTGCTGTGAGATGGATTTCCAGACGGTCGGCATCTGCGATACTGAGTGGTTTGTTGGCCACTCGCAGACGCATGCGGCCGCGGCTTTCATGTACAATGGTTGCCTTCATAATGTTTCCTCCAATGATAAAAAGAGCCGTTTATACGGCTCTTTTTGGGTGCTTTATGCGTCTTTGCCGTTTTCAGTGTCGGCTTCTTCATTCTCGTCGTCGGCTGCATCGGCGATATTAGCCGCTTCGCGTTCGGCTTCTTCTTGAGCGGCACGCTCATCATTGATGTCTTGTGCGGCAGCAAGAATGTCGTTGGCGTTTTCCTGAACGGTGTCGACGGTTGTCATCACACAGTCACGGATACGAAGTCCGGCCGCTGTAGCATGAACATAGGCTTTTTTAGCGTCTTTGCTGGTTAATAATTTGATGCCGACAGAACCAAACAAGGTGCCGCCGACAAAGCAGGCGATTCTTGGAATGATGCTCATTAATTATCATCCTTTCGATTATTTGTGATTGTAGCCGGTGAGTAAAAGCATGACCATGCATATAAGGGCACTCCATGCCCAAAAACGATGTTGTTTCAAGATGATTCCCTCCTTCCAGCTACTTTTGTTCCACTCGTTTATTATACCAATGAAAGAGGCAGCATTCGTTCCGAAACAGACGGAAAAAAAGCCCGATCAGACAGAACGTCGGCGGTATTGCCCAGGTGTCAGTGCATAGCGGCGCGTGAACGCGTTGCTGAATTGGCTGGTGCTGCTGTAGCCCACTTCTTGGGCAATTTCCAGCACGGTCATGTCGCTGTCTCGCAAGAGCGCGGCGGCTTGGCTCAGTCGCTGTTCTTGCAGCCAGGCGTGGATGGGTTGGCCGTAGAGCTGTCGAAATTCTTTCTTGAGCACCGTTTGCGAGACGCCGAAACGAGTACTGAGAATGTCGATGGTGAGCTTTTCACTGAGATGCTGCTGCATGTAGGTCGTCATTTTGACCAATACGGGTGCCAGGCTGTTAGCATGATGGGTGCGCTGAGGTGTCGCTTCGGCGATAAAATCGCGGCAGCTGAGCAGATAGAGCAGTTCCAGGGCCTTCCAGAGACTGTAGCGGGCGTGCTCTGTTTCGTCCAGTGCATCGAGGCTGTCAAAGACGGCGTTGGACCAAGGCGCGGCGCCGATGACGGCACAGCCGTCGTGTTTGCGCATGCATCGGCCGACAGCTGTTGTGTCCAGCTGCGAGCCGCCAGTCAGGGCGCAGAGCGTCAGCAGGCTGTCTTGAGCCTGCTGTCCGTCAACGATCACAACAATGCCGCTCAAATCTCCGCTGAAGCAGGCCGATTCGATGGTGGATGCATCACTGAGGAGAAAGATTTCTCGTTCCAGCACCATCAGCTGGCGTTGATGGCTGCGTTGTAGGCTGAGACGGCCGCTGCGGCAGAAAAAGGCTTCAAAATGCTTTGGCGGCAAAACAGGCGTCAGCGAATGAAAGGTGGATGATGCAGCATCATCGCAGGAAAACCGGCAAACGGTGACGCCCTGGGTGGGGTGACTCCAAACAGCTGTGTGATTGTGCCGCAAATATTCTGCCAGCATGTACAAGCCTCCTTCAATGGGAACGATCGATAATTAGATAAGACTAACTTTATAATACGCCAAGGGTAACTTTCTGTCAATTGCTAGTTGCTAACCGATTTTATCGAGCACCATCTACCAGAAAAATGAATGACCTTGAGGCGCCCAGCGGTGGTAATATGTTAATGAAGGATTTTGCCTTCAAGGAGGAGGTACTGCGCCGTGATTTTGAAACTGTTTAATCGCGATATCAGTCTGGTTTTTGCAGCCAGCTTTTTTTATATGTCTTGTTCGTTCATTGCGACACCATTGATTGCAGGCTTTTCGGAGAGCCTTGGTGCGAGTGCGCTGTTTATGAGCGTCATTGGTGCCACATTTAACACCGTGGCGCTGTTGTCGCGCCCTTTTGTGGGCAATCTTGCCGATCGACTCAGTCGGTATAAGTTGTCATCGATTGGGGCGGTGCTGATGCTTTTGGGCTGCGTTGGCTATGTATGTGCACAAGCTCCTTGGCTGGTGATGGTGGCACGCATCATTCACGGGCTTGGTATGTCCTGCTGTTCGATCTGCCTGTCTACTTGGATTGCTGGACTGCTGCCCAAAGAAAACCTTGGCGCAGGCATGGGACTCTACGGGGCAACCAACGCTCTCGGCATGGCGTTTGCGCCGTCCTTGGGGATTGTTATTTACGACCATGTGGGCTATCGTCCGGTCTTTGTGTTGGGCACGGTGCTCTGCCTTTTGACATTGGTGCTCGTGCACTTTGTCAGCGACAAGGGCGAGCCGCATCCGGATGCGCGTCGTAAGCGTCATCGTGGCATTGTGGCTGCGAATGTGGTGCCGGTGGGATTGATTATTATGCTATTTGCTATTCCTTACTGCGCCACCCAGTCCTATTTGGTGAATCTGATTGCGGCGCGAGGATTGTCGGTGCATGCCGGCTGGTTCTTCCCATTTTACGCGTTGGTGCTGCTGGTGCTGCGCCTGTCGTTGGCCAGCCAGTTTGACAAACGGCCGTTTTCGTTCTTTTTATTCAGCAGCTCAGGCTGTGCGCTGGTGAGTCTGTTTCTGCTGCATGTGATGCAGTCCAATGTGGCGCTGTTGGTGGCGGCAATTTTCATGGCTGGCGGCTATGGCATTATGTGCTCCATCTGTCAGTCGACGGCAGTGCTGTTGGTGGACGAAAGCGAGCGCGGCTTGGGCAACAGCACCTACTACATTGGCATCGACCTTGGTATGGCGCTGGGAGCCTTTATTGGCGGGATTCTCTATGGCTATTTGCCGCTGAACTTGTTTTATCCATTGCTGGCTCTTTCCGTGCCGCTGTCGTTGTTGGTCTATGCGCTCAATCGCAGGAAATTCCATCATGAATAGAGGTCTTGTCCGGTTTTTATGCCGGACTTTTTCTTTTTGTACAGAGGAAAAGTGTTATGATGTAGGAAGACTTTTATCTGGGAGGCATCAATCATGACACAACCTTTTCCGGTTATCACCGTCAGCCGTGAATTTGGCAGCGGCGGCCACAGCATTGCCCTGGCGCTCTCAAAGCGGCTCGGTGTGCCCTTTTACGATAAGGAGATTGTACTGGCGGCTGTTGAAAAAAGCGGATTCAGCGAGGATTTTGTGGCGCATCAAGGGGAGCACTTGAGTTCCAGCGAGCGTTTCTGGAATCGTTTTTTACGCTCTAATGCGCCGGGCTATCAGGATCCGCAAGATGAACTGTATGCCATTCAACGGCATATTATCTTGGATTATGCAGCATCGCCGTGCATTATTGTCGGCCGTACTGCGGACCATATTTTGCGGGAGGCGGGCATTCCAGCGCTCAATGTGTTCATTCATGCCAATGACGATTTTCGTGCGCAGCGTGTGCTGGAGCGCTATGGGGAAATGGATGACACCGACATCCTTACTCGTCTGCGTGAAAAGGATCGCGCCCGTGCTGATTTTTACGAGCATTTCACTGGTTTGCGATGGGGGGATGCGAGACATTTTCATGTCAGCCTTGATTCTTCTGTGCTCGGTGTGGCCACTTGCGTGGACATCATTGTGGACATTCTGAGAGAGGAGGAACAGCGTGATTACTAAGCTTCTGACGCGTGATGTGCGGCTGATTCTTGTGGCCAGTTTTTTTTATATGGCCTGTCCGATGATGGTGACGCCGTTGATTACTGGTTTTTCCGAAAGTCTTGGCGCCAGCGCGGTTTTGATGGGCTTGGTTGGCGGGATGATGAACATTGTTTCTCTATGCTGCCGGCCTTTCGTTGGCAATTTGGCGGATAAAATCAGCAAATATCGTCTGACCTCCATTGGCTCGATTTTGATGATTCTTTCTTGTTTGGGCTATGTGTTGGCCCCTTCACCAGCAGTGATCGTGGCGGCGCGTGTCATCAACGGCGTTGGATTTTCCTGCTGCAGCGTTTGCATGGCAACCTGGATTTCCAATCTTTTGCCGAAGGAACGCATCGGAGCTGGTATGGGGCTCTATGGCACCATGAATGCGCTGGCCATGGCGATGGCACCAGCTTTAGGCATCAGCCTCTATGGTCATATTGGTTATCGGGCGGCCTTTGTGATTGCTACCGTGATGGCTGTGATGGTTGTTGTGACGATTCAGTTTGTGCACAACAAAGGTGAGGTTCAGCATCAGGCGTCCGCTAGTCGTCATGGCAGCTTTGTGGCGGTGGATGTGCTGCCCGTGGCGGCCATCATTATGCTCTTTGCCATTCCTTACTGCGCCACTCAGTCCTTCCTTGTCAGTTACATTGCGGCACGGGATCTCTCGGTCAGTGCCAGTTTTTTCTTTCCTTTGTATGCGGCTGGATTGTTGGTGCTGCGCCTGTCGCTGGCGAATTGGTTTGACAAAAAGTCATTTTATTTCTTTTTCAGCATGTGTTCCATTTGTTTGTTGATCAGTCTTTATTTTCTCAATGCCATGGACGATAATCTGCTGCTTTTTGCAGCGGCTGCTTTCATGGCGGCTGGTTATGGCATCATGTGTTCGGTCTGCCAATCGACGGCCATTCTTCATGTTGGCGAAGAAAAACGTGGCCTGGCAAACAGTACCTATTATATCGGTTTTGATCTTGGCATGGCATTGGGGCCAATTTTTGGCGGATTTTTATATGGTCATGTTAACATTGCGTTGTTTTATCCGGTGCTTGCGCTGGTCGTTCCAGCTGCGGTGTTGGTGTATGTTTTGAATCGTCGACGTTTTCGGCATGTTTAAGCTTTTGATTCAAATGCCCTCTATTATTTTAGCAATAGTAGAGGGCATTATTTTTTATGGAGTTATATTGTCAGTGTTATCGCTTTTTAGTGAAGATTTTTTTGAGAAAAGTTAAAAATGGTCATTATATTACTATACTGGACATGTAGGGTTTGATATTATCGTCTGGAATTGAATGATAACATTCAGTGAATATTTTTAAATGTATTAATTGCTTTTTAGTGATGAAACCCAAAAAGAAAGGAAGCGAGAATGGAATGACAAAATGGTATCAAAGAGTTTTGGCGAGTGTGTTGGTTGTAGCGATGGCTTTTGGTATGGTGGGTGGTTTTGCCCAGGAAGCCATGGCTGAAACACGCACGTCTGTGAAACAAACGACAGCAACAGGGGATATTCAAGCCACTTTGCGCATGGATTATCCGATTGCTGCTGCAAAACTGAGTAAGGCAACCGTGACCTTGCTGAAAGGCGATTCCGAAATCGCTTCCGGCAAGTTGGGCGTCGACGGCACGCTGAGCTTCAAAGATGGCAGTGGGGCTTCCGGCGATGTATCGCTGCGCAGCACTGGCCAAACGGTGAGCTATGTGGACATCCGCATCAGCGGCCTGGCGGCGGATAACGACTACAAATTAAAGTTTGAGGGCGACGGCTTCAAGACCTACACCAGCCCGGCGCTCACTCTTGACCAATATTCTCAGGGATTGATCGTTGGCACCAGTGATGCCACCTTCACTCAGGGGGATTTGAATGGCGATGGCAAGATTGACGAGAAGGACATCGATCTTGTTAAAGAAAAACTGGATACCGACGATGCTTCTGCTGATTTGAACGGCGACGGTATTGTGGATATTACCGACTTGACTCTGGTGACCATGGCCACTGGAGCCACTGGCGAAGCGAAGGTTTATAACACCTCGTTGATTGTGGAAAAGGTGATTAATGTAGAGTCGGTGGCCGAGGCAATCAGCCAGAGCGGTACGGTAGAAATTAAAGGCGATGTGGCCTCTCTCTTTGCCAACGATGGTCAGAGTGTGACTCTGGCGGCCAAGGAAGGCAGCACGGAGCTGGCACTGCCAATTCCGCTGACCGATGATGGAAAGGGCGTAGAAATGGAGCAGGTGGAAATTGTCAGCTCCACTGCAAACCCTGTCAATGCTGGCGTGGTTGTTGCTGAGCTGGCCGATCACACCACCATGGAAGTGCCATTCAACAATCAGAGCGACAACGTGCTGGCGATTCAGACTCGTGACGATGGTCGTCAGACCGTGGTCATCAACCTTGGTAAAAAAGTGCCGGTGAAGAAGATCACCATTAAGGTGGAAATTGTTGACGATCGACCAGTTGTCGTGGAACAGATCAAGTTTGTACAGGACATTGTGCCAGAAAATCCTGCTGCTGAAGATGTGACCGTTAAGAATTTGACGGCAACAGCTGGCACCAAGGAAGTCACCCTGAAATGGGATGAATTCCCAAATGTGACGGGCTACAAAATTTACTATGGCACCAGCAGCAATGCTCTGACCAGCACGGTAGAAACGGAGTCAACCTCCCATACTGTAGGAAATCTTGAAAATCTGAAAACCTATTATTTTGCCGTGGCACCAATTTCGACCAATGGCGGCCAGAATTGGGAAGGCGGCAAGTCGGATGTGGTCAGCGCCACACCGCAGCCAAACAGTGTGCCGGACAAACCAGACAACGTGACGGTGACTCAGGGCGACACCATGCTTTACGTGACTTGGAAGCCTGGTAAAGATACGGTATCTAGTAAGGTGCAGTATCGTGAAAAAGGCACAGAAACCTTCACCGAATTAAGTGGTACCTATCAAACCAGTGCCAATATTACTGGTTTGACAAATGGCACCACCTATGAGATTCAGGTTTTTGGTGTGAATAATAAAGGTAATGGACCGGTATCTCTGACGGCTGAAGGGACACCAAAGGCAGAACAAGTGGAAGGTCCAGAATTGCCAACGACCAATCGCTTGGAAAACAGCATTGTAACCTCAGCAACGTATCCAAACGGCAACACCGACACTGGTGTGAGCAAGGGCACCATGCCTGGCGCGGTGTACGACAACGACTATCGCACCAGCTGGGTGGCCAGCACTTATCAGAAGTCCCGCGAGTTTACCTTTACCTTCGATCAGGCATACGATATGAACTATGTTGTTTATGTACCGGATCAGGGGAAAGATACTCAGAAAAATAATGGAAAACTATACCGCGATTACTTTGATAGCTTCAATGTAAAGATCAATGGTGAAACCGTTAAGGCGACGTTTGAAGCGGCAAAAAACAACGAATATTTTATTGTCAAATTCCCACGGGCGCAGGTAAAGACCTTGAGCATCGAAGGCAGCCAATGGGCAGGTGCAGGCAACATCGCCTTAGCAGAAGTTGCTTTCTATAAATACGATGGCCTCAGTGAAGACGTTGAAGCGCTGTTCGCAAACGGCAGCCATACCAAACTGGCGTCCAGCGTTGATCAAAGCAAGATTGATGCACTGAAGGCCCGTGTTAACGATGTTAACGCCTATGTGGTGGATAAATCTGTGCTTCTCGATGAATTGAACAACGCGCAGCAGCTGCTCGATAAGAAAGACAGCGAATTAATGATTCGCAGCGGCTTTGAATCTCGTTCGGCGGCTGGCGACAGCGAATACGGTCAGTCTGCATCGGCACTCCAGCCATTGGGCGTAAGTGCACTGTCTGGCAAGACCGTGGCGCTTTATGTAGATGGCTTGGCCGATGGTGAAACCGCAAAACTGGTGCAGTGGCAGCAGTATGCCGAAGCTGGCACCACTTCTCAGAGCTACAACTTGCACAATGGCCGTAACCTAGTGTGGTTGTCCGTCATTGGCAACGATGGCAGCGGTGAACGCGGTGGTCCGCTCTACATTGAATACAGCGGTAAGAACGCCGACAAGCTGACCATTCAGGTGCGCGATGTGTCCAGCGACAAAAATGTAGTGACAGCAACACCAACTCTGAACATTACACCAGATCAATGGTATGGAAAGAGTGAAAGCGAGCGCAAAACGCTCATCAAAACCTACGTCAGCGAACTGCAGACCTATGTGAAGGGCCTGAGCTTTGTCAACGAAAGCAGTAAAAAGACCAATACCCGCAACATCACCGATATTGCCACTCCAAGCGTGCTGCTGACGATTCCTGCGGATCAGGCACTGGCTGGATTGGGCGGTGTCAATGCCTCGGTAGACACCATGACCGATAAGCTCTATCAGGCGTTGGTGGCTTGGGAACAGCTGCTCTTCCTGACCAACAAGACTCAGGGGATCATTGATGCGAATGCAGCGTTTAACAGCTATCAGTATCCGATGGAAACCCGTCAGAACATTCGTTTCAGTCGCATGTTCTCCGGTGCGTTCATGTTTGCAGCCGGCAGCTACATCGGTGTGGAATACGGTTCCACTGCAGCGCTGGTCAGCGGTGTGCCGCTGACGGATGGCAGCAGCGATGTTGAAAGCCTCTATGGCTGGGGCATTGCGCATGAAATTGGCCACAACATGGATAAGATCGGCTACGCCGAAATTACCAATAACATCTATTCTCTCGTGGCTCAGACCGCCGATACGAAGGATATGACCGGGACTTCTCGTCTCGAAGGCGGCACCTACGACGACATTTTCACCAAAGTGGCACTCGGCAAGCCAGGCCAGGCAGGGAACGTTTTCGTTCAGCTTGGCATGTACTGGCAGCTGCACCTTGCCTACGACGGCAAAGGCAGTGCCCTTGATGGCAGCGGCGCATTGGATTTCTACAATGCCTTCTTTAAGAAATGGAAAGCTGGCGCTTACAGCGATGCACCGTCCAAAGATGATCGCATTGCGTTGATTGCCAGCGAAGTAACCGGCAAAAACCTCACCGAATTCTTTACCCGCTGGGGCATGGAACTTGCTTCCAGTACCAAAAGCAAGCTTCAAAGCTATGGGACCGAAGAGCGTGAGATCTGGTATCTCAACGATGAGTCTCGCCGCGATCGCCTCGCTGGCAAAGAAAAGGCCAGCCTGAGCGCAGAGCTTTCTGCAGCGGTGGCAAACGAAAAACAAGTAACGTTAACCATGACCGTGAATGGTCAGGCAGATCGCGTGCAGGGCTATGAAATTTCCCGCAACGGCCAGGTGATTGCTTTCGTCAAAGGCGACGGCAACACCACTCAGACCTACACCGACACCGTTGGCAGCGCCAACAATGTGGCCATGAGCTACAGCGTGCGTGTGATTGACAAGCTTGGCTACGAAGCAGCGTCCGCTAAAGCAGCCGATGTGCGCATTTCTTACGATAAGACCATCGACGCCAGTCAGTACGACATTGTGCGTGATGATGCCACTGGCAACATCGTCATTACCGCCAAGAACGGCGCTACGCTGCAGACAGCTGGCCTCAAAATCACTGGTGAAAATGCGCCAAACTCTGGCAAGTACCTTGTCTTCACCTCTGAAGAGATCCACGACCTCGGTGCGGCTGAGACCTTCCAGGATCTTGGCACTGTGACGCCAACCGGCGGCTGGACCCTCGCTAAAAACGGCGACTTCAAAAATGGCGAAGCAACCAGCGACGGCAGCTTCCTCAGCTACTTCAACAAACCAGGCGCTGCTTCCAGCGACACCCGCATCTGGATGTACGACGCCAAACAGATCGCCATTTCTGGCGTACCGACAAGCGTTGATCTGAGCGATATCCATTTGCTCAGCTACCCAGGCGATAACATCGCCTTCACCGAAGGCGCATCCATTGCCGTGCTTGAACAGGATTACACCTACGAGGTGGGCGACGGCCAGACCGAAACCATCAAGGCTGGCACTGTCATTGTCACTGGCAGCTATCGTGGCGACCCACTTTACAACAGCGTGCATGTTGTTGGTAAGTTCCAGACTGTGACGCCAGCGTCCGATGCGGCACCAACGGTCAGCGAGCAGACTCTGGAAGGGGAAACCCTGCTGTTGGCAGAGGTGCCAGAAGATGGCGCAGTCAGCACCATCAGCGACGGCTTCTTCATCTTCATTCCGAGTGACCAGGAAGCCTTCAAGAAGGTTTGCGAAGACCATATTGACGAAGAGGACCACCAAGGAACGGCTAATCAGACCGTGCTCATCGAGCTTAAAGCTCAGATGTGGCGTGCAACCGATGTTAATGGTTCTAATCCTCGCATGACCAGCGACACCACTTTCATCAGTGTGCCTCGTTTTGACAGCATGCCAGGAATTGTATTTGAGGGAGAGGGCAACTGATTGCCCTCCACCTCTTGTAACTGTGAACAAACAAAGGAGGATACATGAAACGTTGGATGAAAACAGGGCTCAGCACCCTTTTAATCGGCGCCATGATGCCAGTAAGCGCCATGGCTGCAACCTTGCAGGTTGATTTTGACAAACAAGGCACCAGCGCCAGCGTTGGTTTGGCGGATGTGGGCACCGATCGCTACGGCGCCTCGGTAACCTTTGCTGTAAACAGCACACAAGACCTTCAATATACAGGTACTAGCGATGCCTATGCCATGACTATTGACAGTGCGGATGGCACCGTCACCCTCTATGCGGCATCGAAAACACCGCTGGCTATGAAAGATGGGCTGCTTGATCTCGGCACGCTGAACGTTGCCGCAGGCACGGAAGTGACGAAAGTCGATAGTGCTGTGGTGGTTGATCGTACACTCGGTCGTGTCGAGTACAAGGAAGGCAGCGATTTGACACTGACCGTCAACCGAGACAATGACAACACGCAAACACCAGACGACGATCGCACACCAACCGTCAGCGTGGTTGGTAAAGGCGGTCAGGTCAAGGCCAACAGCGATGGTACGGTAACCATTACGGTCGATAAAGGCTATCGCATCGCGAAAATCCTTGTCAACGGCAAGGAAGTAGCGATTGCCAACACGCTGACCGGTTTGACGGCCGACGACGAAGTAGAAGTCACTTTCGAAAAGATCGCTAGTGGTGGCGGCGGTGGCAGCACCGGCGGAAACACCGACAACGGTGGCAACACTGGCGGCGATGAAAACACCGATGGCAGCGAAGACGGGGACAACGGAGATAACGATGGCGGCAACACCTCACCATCTCTGCCTTTCACCGATGTCAGTGCCGATGACTGGTTTGCGGAGCCGGTGGCCTTTGCTGTGGAACATGGGCTCTTTGCAGGCACCAGTGCCACGACTTTCAGCCCGAACGTCAACATGACCCGCGCCATGCTTGTGGCGGTGCTCTATCGTCACTCTGGTGACAGCGTGCAGACGGAGCCGGTGTTTGACGACGTTGCTACGGATGCTTGGTACGCGGAACCAATCGCTTGGGCGAAGGCCAATGGCGTCGTGGCTGGTATGACTGAAACCACCTTCGCGCCTGATCAGAGCATTACCCGTGAACAGATGGCAACCATTCTCCTGCGCTACACCAAGCTTCAGGGCATTGACACCCCAGCAGGCGGTGACGCCATCAAGGGCTACAGCGATTACTCCAGCGTGTCCGAGTATGCGCAGGAATCCATGGCTTGGGCTGTGGATCAAGGCCTGATCAGCGGCACCAGCAGCACCACCCTTTCTCCAACCAGCGGTGCTACCCGCGCGCAGGTTGCAACCATTCTCATGCGTTACGTACAAATGAACAACATGTAATCGACAGCATAGAAAATCCCTCGAAAAGTTTGTTCGAGG
>OGRU01000990.1_pt1 | contig 23526 bp, 22 predicted proteins | sample 1553541 | NCBI WGS metagenome assembly OGRU01 (sample SAMEA2580068, study PRJEB22360) | human gut metagenome | biome: human gut; feature: human-associated habitat; material: faeces | place: Denmark | collected 2008/2010
GCACGCCCTGAAAGGGCAGAAGCTCTTAGCCCAGGGCAACGCCCTGGGTATGAAGACAATCAGCAATGCGCCCTGTAAGGGCAAAAGCTTTAAAATACACCGAATAAAAATGGATAATCCGTTGCGATATGTAAAGCTTTTGCCCTTACAGGGCGCCAGGTTTGCGACACAAAAAATAACCCAGGGCGCTGCCCTGGGCTAGGAGCTTCTGCCCTTTCAGGGCATGCTGCTTATATGGGCTTCTTGGCCTTCAGGGCGTGTTGCTTATATGAACTTTTAATTACCCAACACGCTTACTCATTTTAGCTAAAAAACAGCCTAAATATTTGGAAGTTACTAAATTTCAGAGTATCTTTGCAAAAAAATAAAACGTATCAAGACAAAGGAATCAAAACGTATCCCTGCAAAGGAAAAAAAATGCGTATGAGACAGGTAGAAGAAAGATATACTCCGCAGGAATTGAGGGAGTACGAAGCCAGCAAGATAGCGTATCGCGACATCAAGAATTCCGTAGACACCGCCAAGCGTGAAGGTATTGCTGAAGGATTGGTAAAGAAAAGCCTTCATCCTGCGTTGGCACAAGACAAAGGCGTATAGGAAAGGATGATTAGGCAGTGTTTCGCTTCACATAGTCTTTGATGTCTTTACTTTTTACTAAAGTCATCATCAGGTTGCTTACGAAGATTTGAGCGATAAACCGAAATATTTGTGGTTACATCTTTTCCACCTACTCGACCATATACTTTTATAGTGGCTCGTGCGCCTAAGAAGCCCGTCGGCAAATCTTCATCCTTCAACTTGGCAAAGTGAATGCGAAGTGTCTTATTGTCGGTATTTTTCACAGAGACACCAACCTCTTCCTCGGTGGCAGAGATATTTTCCCCTTTATTGTTTTTTACTATTTCAAAATTGCAATCTAATGAATAGTTAATATTGTCGCAGTTACTGCATGTCAGCTCTAAATCACCATCAATATAAGTGTACGAATAGATGAAGTATTTCGATTCCTTAGGGTAAAGAGTATAACCTATTTCTTCGGGATAATACCTGACACTTATATATTCAGGATTAGTGTTTGAAGTAGCATTAAACAAAAGGGGCGAGTCTTTCACTTCATCGCAACTGCTTAATATCACAACAGTAAGCAATGAAAATAGCATAATTAAAAGCTTGTTCATATCTATAATTTGTTTTGAAATCTTGTTCGCAAAGGTACTGTTTTTTTTCATTCAAGGAGTGATGTAGCAATTATTTTATTCCGCTTCATTATATTTCTCTAAAGAAATTATTAACGTACATTATTTCGCCTCGTCAAACTTCTTTATGAGCATAGTCGGATCTTCATAAAACTTGTCTGTATCAAGCTCCTTTATAATAGGCTTCATTTCAGGAAAGTCTTTGAAGACAATTTTCAACATTGCTTTCACACCAATGGCAGATGACATCCAAAAAGCTCTGGCGACATCCTCACCCTTAACCTTAAAATAATAAATGCAGCCACCTCCAGTTATTTGTAAATTCTTGGTATTGGTCTGAGTGGTAATTGGATGCATATATGCAGTAGCTCTCTTTCCCTCATATAAAGGAATCATAAATACAGGTTCTTTGTATGGTTTTGGACTTTTGACCCAAACGCTCGGCATAGTTTTTTGCGCCATCAGAGGAACGAATGTAATCCATTCTTTTCCTTTCTCGTCGAAATACTTTACTTCTTTTATCTCAGACGATTTGTAATCTTTATGCTCACCATTCTTTTTATCTTTAACACGGATTTCACTTCCATTGTCGTACATAAACAAAGATTTAGTGTTTCCACTCACTGTTTGACCATTGTTCAGTGTCAACTTGATGTTCTGTGCTTGCATTGTAAATGCAAACAACAAGGCAAATAGCATTGTTAAAATCTTCTTCATATTCATTCTCATTTATTAGGTATAAATTATTATTAGATTGGCAAAAATAGCATTTATTTGCAGAAATTCCAAATGTTTAAAGACTTATTAACGTAAAATATTGGTTATCTCACTCCACCAACCGCTATTGGGTACAAATCGTGCTGTGGGAACTTCTCGCAGCCGAAGTATCATCGTGTCGCATCGTGTTGCCGAGGTACACGTCAATGACCTGCCAGCCGTTGCGCTCAAACTCATGGACAACCACCCAATGGAAGTCCTGGTCGTTCACGGCATAGTTAGAGCCAAGGGCTGTGGCATCATAGTAGTAGATGACCGTCTTGTTTGGGTGTGGAGCGTAATAGGTGCAGAAGTCGGCGACGAGCGCAGGGATTTTCAATTCCGCTATGCGCCGGTGACCGTTGGTTCTGGGTGCCAGGTTTGCGACTCCCCAAAGCCCAGGGCAAATGAATTCAAGCAGCACGCCCTCCTGTATGGTAGATATTACCCAGCCCGCTTACTCATTTTAGCTAAAAAACAGTCTAAATATTTGGAAGTTACTAAATTTCAGAGTATCTTTGCAAAAGAATAAAACGTATCAAGACAAAGGAATCAAAACGTATCCCTGCAAAGGAATAAAAAGAAATGCGTATGAGACAGGTAGAAGAAAGATATATCAGCTTGCTGACCGACTTCGGCTTCAAGCGAATTTTTGGAACAGCAATAAACAAGGATTTGCTGATTTGTTTTCTCAACAGCTTGTGAAGGACGTTTCGTATCTCAACCCTGAGCATGTGGGAGACGTCTACACCGACCGCAAAGCCATCTTCGACGTATACTGCGAGGGCGAAAACGGCGAGAAGTTCATCGTAGAAATGCAGAATGCCTATCAGGCATATTTCAAGGACCGCTCCCTGTTCTATTCCACATTCCCTATCCGTGAGCAGGCACCGAAGGGGAAGGATTGGGACTTCAAACTCAACTATGTATATACCGTTGCCCTGCTCAACTTCGACATGAACGAGGAAGCCTTCGAAAAGGAAAAAATCCGCCATAGTGTACAGCTGTGCGATACCGCCACTCATAAAGTGTTCTACGACAAGCTGGAGTTCATCTATGTAGAAATAGCCAAGTTTAACAAATCGCTGGAGAAACTGGAGACGCTTTACGACAAGTGGCTCTATGCGCTGAAGAATCTCTACAAGCTTACCCAGCGCCCTAAGGAGTTATGCGACAAGGTCTTCGACCGCCTCTTCGAGGAAGCCGAGATTGCCAAGTTTACTCCGCAGGAATTGAGGGAGTACGAGGCCAGCAAGATAGCGTATCGCGACATCAAGAATTCCGTAGACACCGCCAAGCGTGAAGGTATTGCTGAAGGAATGGAAAAGAAAAGCCTTGAGATTGCCAAGAAGATGCTGACAAAGGGCATGGATGAAGCGACTGTGATGGAAATAACGGGGCTGTCGGCAGAAATGATACAGCAGCTGAAAGCGGAGATGTAGATGATAGATTCGCAAGACTGAAAGGTTTCTTTGCTCCGAAGTTTAGATAACAATAAACATCAGTTAATCATATTATAATTGTGAACAAGTTACCTATTATAGTTTTGGATTTTTCGGGAGTATATGATTTTGAGGCGTTTGCTTCAAGTCGTAATATCATCCGCGTAGATTGTAAGGACCTGAAAGGAGTGGACTGCTATTGTGATGAGGAAGGCAGGGAGAAACTTCATCGCAGGTTGGCCCCATACCCTTCTAAAGCCATTCATTTCCTGGACTCAGGAGATTTCCATTATCTTACCGAATACTGGGTGTCACGGCTGCAGGAACCTTTCTCTCTGATAGTCTTTGATCATCACCCGGATATGCAACAGCCTCAATGGGAAGGCTTGGTTTCGTGTGGCGGTTGGGTGACGGATGTCTTAAAGTCCAATCCTTTTGTGAGACACATCATCCTCGTTGGCGTATCCGACGAACTCATGTCTCAAATACCGGCTGCACTCAGGAGTAAGGTGCTGTTCTACAGTGAGTCGGAAATCGACCATCATCAGGCTTGGCCCTCCAAGGCTGGTAAACTGATACATGAACCCGTATATATCTCTATCGACAAGGATGTGCTGAGGACTGATGATGCCGTCACCAACTGGAGCAATGGCGACATGACCCTTATGGAGCTGCAAGCTGTTCTGCGTATCGTCTATGCTCACGAGAGAGTGATGGGAGTGGATATCACTGGTGAGTGTTCCAATATGCTTGATTATGCCACTGAAGTGAAGGATGCAAGTATTGACAATGAGGCCAATGAGGAATTGATTCGGATGATATTGTCAGAGAGGCAGAACAGGGAGGAGTGACACGTGTCATTTTGGCATTTCAGAGGGGAAGTAATTGACAGAAATCAATTTTTCAAGCCTTTTAAGAAGAAAAAGACAGAAATGTTGTGTGCGAACACAAAAAAGGTATTACCTTTGCACTTGAAAAGATTGAATAACGATAATTAAAGTAAAGAAAGGGTAACAATTATGATGATTTTTGGAATGACATTGGTAGTTTTAGCTATCACATTTGCTGAGATTGTAGTAATCAACAAAAAGATGCATCTCGGTGAGTAATATGGAACTAAAATAAGTTATTAATTTTACAAAATACGAAAGGCAGTTGCAGGCTATGGTGCTTGCAACTGCCTTTTTTTGTCGACCCGCATAGAGAATGCCTATGGTGGGGAACTTCAGTATATACGAAACTTCTCTTATTTCTTATTCCTTGCTTTCTTCAGTCGGAGGACAGTAATGAAGCATCTTTTTTAAGGGTATTAACATTAATTAATGATATGTATAGATGGAAAATAAATAAAAAATGCATATATTTGCAATCTTTAATGGCCTTTCCTATGTTAACGTATTTACTTACTATGGGGGCACAGAGGTTTAGTGCTAATAATTAATAATTATCGTATGAAGAAAATTTACTTACTCATTTGCGCCGTACTCTTAGCACAGGGAGCTATGGCTATCGATTATGAACAGCTGAAGAAGAACAGCAAGATTAATGCGATGAGCAAGATAGAACTTGCTAAGTTGCAGACACAGGAAGAAAAAGCTGTGGCACAAAGTAAGGCTACAGGCAGCAAGTTGAAGGCGCTCCAAAAACAAATGGACAATCGCACGCTGCGTGCCATCGTCAAGATGACACCAGGAACTGATGCTGCCATCTTGGCTGACGACGGCATCACGGTGACATCAGTGGTCAATCATTTCGCCATCGTCTCCATGCCTCTGGCGCAGCTGGAGCAACTGGCTGAACGTAGCGACGTAGTGACCATCAGCTTTGCCAAGCGCAGAAAGCGTATGCTCCTCAGTAAGGCGCATGCTTCGACAGGAGTAGACAAGATACACTTGGGCACTGGGCTGACGCAGCCTTACACGGGCAAAGGCGTAGCCATTGGCGTGCTCGATGGTGGTTTCGATCCTAATCACATCATGTTTCTCGATGCTCAAGGCAAGAGTCGTTTCAAGATGATAGGCTATGCAGCTAAAGAGGGTGACAATCTGACTTATCTCACCACGGCCGAACAGATTGCAGCTTATCAGACAGACGACAAGGAGGAGACTCACGCCACCCACGTGAGTGGTATGGCGGCTGGCAACTATCAGGGAAGTTCCTTCCAGATAAAAGGTGTGGCACCCGAGGCCGATCTCCTGATGGGCCCCATTCCTTACAATGAGTCAGACTATGAGATGTTTGACAAAATGGTGAATTGGTGTAAGGAAAATGGCGGAAAGCGTTTGGTGGTGAACATGTCGTATGGTGCTAATGCAGGATCGCATGATACGACTGACCCTGAGGTGGCTTTTATGGATGAGTTTATCAAGAAATATGATGTGGTGAACTGTATTGCTGCGGGTAATGAAGCCGACTACGACATCGTGCAGCGACGCACCTTTACTGGTACTACCGGTGAGGCGATGAAAGCAGCTTTTGTTACAGATCTTGATGGCGATGGTGAGATGGATGTTACAGATATCTATAACTATTTCACCGTGACTCAGCCCGAGAAGCAGGTGGAAATTGATGTGGTGCTGTACAATGTCAATACGGGTAATATCACCAATTCTAATACTTGGCATTTTGTAAACAGTACATATCCTAATGGTAGAAAATATACATATAAAAATAACTCTTTCAAAGGTTCGGTTTCGGTAGCAGCCGAGGATATCGGTAATGGCATGAAGGGCTATTTCCTCAACATCTCTGACCTTACTTTCATCAAGGATAATTATGCCTTAGGATATGTAGTAAGGGCCAAGGAGGGACAGACCGTCACCAGTTACTTAGAGAGTACCACGATGTTTGACACCGATGTTGCAGGATGCGATAAAGACATCACTCATGATGGTACGATCAATAGCATCGCTTGCGGCACAGAACCGATCGTTGTGGGAGCCTATAACACGGTGAAGAGTTACAAGGCGATAGATGGACGCACTTATGGCGTGTATGAGAACTTCGGTAGTGTGAAATATGGCAACAAGGTGGGCGACATTGCTTTTTTCTCAAGCTATGGCAAACTGGCTGACGGAAGAGAGCTTCCTCATGTGTGTGCTCCTGGACTGTTTGTGCAGTCGAGCTACAGCCGATATACAGAGAACTATGAGGAGGATGTTATGCGACAGGAGACTGTGGCTGGTACTATGTATGAGTTCGGACAGATGAGTGGTACATCCATGGCTACGCCTTATATGAGTGGTGTTTGTGCCCTTTGGCTTGAGGCCGATCCTACGCTGACACATATGCAGATTAGGGAGATTGCTCAGAAGACAGCTCTCTCTGACGACTTCTGTACTACCAATAATCATTATGCCAAGGCGGGGGATGGCAATCAGGCCGGCAGCGGAAAGGTGGATGCCTACAAGGGATTGAAACTCATCCTCGACAACAAGGCTTCGGGGCTTGACACGATAGAGAAGGGAAAGGACTTCATGATTCGTGCTCTCAATGATTATACATTCGAGGCGTATACTGCCGGTGCTGTGGCTATGTCGGCTGCGCTCTATAGTTCTCAGGGACATCTCGTGGCATCTGCCAGCCAGGCAGGTAATACCGTCACAATCTCGGCTGCTGGCCAAAACAAAGGTGTCTATATCCTCCGAATTTCGGATGGTAAACAAACACACGCACAGAAGGTCGTAGTGAGATAATCTCGGTAATGAGGCAAATCTCACGACTATGAGTGTACGGCATAAAAAAACAGTGACTGCCGTAAAAAAATATAGCCAACTTGGAACGCAGCTAATCAGCTGCTCCAAGTTGGCTAATGTTTTATTCATAATCTATCGAGTGACACCTCGAACGGCAGGCAGAGCGTTGACCATGTGGTGCCATCGCTCATCTTGTGGATGTAAGAGGCTGCTGTGTCTTTGAAAGCTTGTTAAGAGATGTGAGTGGGGGATTATTTATTTGATTCCTCTCTCGTTGAGTGCCTTTGAGTATTTGGCAGCGTTGTCGAGGTGCTCGGAGTAAGTGCGGGCAAAGTTGTGGGTGCCGCTGAAATCCTCCTTCGCACACATGTAGAGATAGTCGTGATGGATGTGGTTGAGCACGGCATCGATGCCGGCAACAGTAGGGATGCGGATAGGCCCTGGAGGCAGTCCTGGGTTGCGATAGGTGTTGTAGGGGCTGCGGATGCTGAGCAGGTTGTTGTAGATGCGCTTCAGGTCGAAACGCTTCCAGGCGAACTTGATGGTAGGATCGGCCTGAAGAGGCATTCCCTCAGGATATTCGGCATTGCGAAGCATCAGACGGTTGTAGTACATGCCCGCAATCATCGGTTTCTCACCGTCGTTGGCAGTCTCCTCGTCCACGATACTTGCCAGGGTGATGACCTGCTGCGGGGTGAGGTTCATGTTCTTCGCTTTCTGTGTGCGCTCAAAGTTCCAGAACTTGTCCGACTCCTTCTTCATGCGACTGAGCAGTTTGTCGAGCGACACGTTCCAGTAGATGTCGTAGGTGTTGGGGATAAACATACAGGCGATGGTGGCCGTGTCGTAGCCATACTTCTCGCAGGTGGCCTCGTCGGTAAGGGCATGGCAGATGGTAGCACTGTCGAGCATCAACTTGCGTCCCAACTCAGCTGCGAGTTTGTCGAGTGTCCGGACCGATGGAACGGTCAGGTTGACAGGTTCCTGGAGTCCGTTCTTCAGGTGGCGCCATGTCTTGAGCGAACCGTCACCGGGATGGATGGCATAGCGACCCGTGCGAATATGCTCGGCGTATTCGGAGTGATGGGTAAGGGTGCGGAAAGCCTGCATCGGGATGGCGCGGGCTATCGGCGCGAGCTTATGATAAACGGAGTCTATATTGTCGTCTTCGTCAATATAGACATATTCTGTCTTCTCGCTTTTCGAGAATGAGGAAAAGCCATAGATATAAGTAATGACGATTACCGCCACGAGGCACACCAAGGCGCCATAGAAATAAAATTTGTAAGCGGTCTTGCTTTGTTTTTTCTTCATTTTTGTGTTTTGTTTTTGTGCATGAATTTCGCTGCAAAAGTACATTTATTCGTGGAATTGACAAAATTATTGGGCTTATATTATTCAAGTATAGGTAAAAATAGGTTAATTCCTTATTATTTCGGCAAGATTGACGTAACTTTGCAAAGTTAATAACAGAACTTTTGCATATCAGGAAGTTAAAGGAGTTAAGGAAGTTAAGGAGTTAAGACGTATGTCTTGCAGCTTAATAAATACGCCAAAAAGACTGTTGTCTTAACTCCTCAGCGACCGTAGGAGCGATAACTCCTTTAACTCCTTTAACTTCTGAGCTAATTAATAACAGAAAAATGATGGAAACAAAGAATTATAAAGAAGGAATAAGGGAATATGATACGTATGTCTTCGACCTGGACGGCACGTTGCTCTCCACACTCGACGACTTGGCTGCGAGCTGCAACTACGCCCTTCGCACCAACGGGATGGAGGAGCACTCTGTCGACGACGTCAGGAGATTTGTGGGCAACGGCGTGCGCAAGCTCATGGAGCGTGCCATTCCTCAGGGCGACAGCAATCCGCTCTTCGACAAGACCTATGCCGACTTCAGAAAGCATTATATGGAGCACAACCTCGACACCACCACGCCTTATCCCGGCATCATGGATCTGTTGAGCAGACTGAAGGAGAGAAACAAGAAAGTGGCTGTGGTGAGCAACAAGTTCTATGCTGCCACGCAGGCGCTCTGCCGTCATTTCTTTGGCGACCTGGTGGATGTGGCGATAGGAGAGCGTGAGAACATCAGGAAGAAGCCTGCGCCCGACACGGTAGAGGAAGCCCTGCGCCAGTTGGGTGCCGACAGGGTTGGCGCTGTGTACATTGGCGACAGCGACGTCGACATCATGACTGCTCGCAACTGCCAAATGCCTTGTATCAGCGTGTTATGGGGTTTCCGTGACAAAGAATTCCTCGTGGATCATGGCGCCACAACTTTCGTTCACTCTCCCGAAGAAATTTTTCCTTTCTGAAAGGAAGGCTTTTATGGGGGAATTTCCTTCCCTTATGCTAAATGCGAGTTGATGAACTGGTAGACGGCATCCTTGTAGGAATCGGAGATAGGGATGCTTGTCTCGCCATAAAAGATGCGCATGTGACCGATGGAGTCCATGCGGCAGAGGTTGGCGATGAACGAACGGTGGATGCGCTTGAACTGCTGGCGGGGCAGACGGCTCTCCAGTCGCTTGAGGTTGGAGAAGGTCGTGACCTTACGGCCCTGTGTGAGATGGAAACGCACATAGTCGTTCATGCTCTCGATGTAGAGAATATCGTCGAGGTCGATGCGGACAAACTTATTCTCAACCTTGGCTACTAAGCAGCGGTCGCGCTCTATCGGGTCCTGCAACTGGTATTCGTCAAAGGTAGCCCTCACTCGCTTGTACGACTCCTGAAAGTCTTCGAAGCTGATGGGTTTGAGCAGATAGTCGGCAGCTCCAGCCTTGATACCATCGAAGGCATACTCCTTGTAGGCTGTGGTGAAGACCAGACGGCAACTCTCCGGCACGAGACGGGCAAACTTCAATGCCGCTCAGTTCGGGCATCTGTATGGCGAGGTAGAGCACGTCGACATGTCCGTTCCTCACGTCTCTTACAGCCTCCCGCGCACTGGTATAAGCACCAATAAGTTGTAGGGTTGGTGTCCGCTTGATGTGGCTCGTTATCTGGTTCAGAGCCTCTGGGTCATCGTCAATAACGACACAGTTTAGTATCATGTTTTATAGTGGTTTTTTGTTCTTTTCTGCTACAATAACGTCCCGATTGGGAAATTATTGTGCAGAATAGCGAGAGATTTTTATTCGTATCTGATGGCTTCGATAGGGTCGAGGCGAGCAGCTTTCTTTGCAGGATACCAGCCGAAGAAGACACCTGTGAAGGTACAAACAGCAAAGCTCATGATGATGCTCCAGGGCTCTATCTGCGTGGCTACGTGCAGGAACTGTTGCAGTCCTACCGACAGACTGACTCCCAACAGCACGCCTATCACACCGCCCGTCACACTCAGCAGGATGGCCTCGATGAGGAACTGGTTGAGGATGTCGACACCACGTGCTCCCACGCTCATGCGCAGACCTATCTCACGGGTGCGCTCCGTCACACTCACATACATGATGTTCATGATGCCGATACCGCCCACGAGGAGCGAGATGCCTGCCACAGAACCAAGAAGGATGGTGATGGTCGACATGGTGGAGTTCATCATGCTCGAAATCTCCTCCTGCGAACGGATGTTGAAATCGTCCTCGTCTGCCTCGGTCGTATCGGTGGCGTCCTTGAGCTTATGGTTGCGTCGCAGGATCTCCGTTATCTGGTCTTGAGCCGGTTGCGAAGCTTCCTCGGTAATCGCCGAGCAGACGATGCCGCCCAAGTAGGTTTGGGCCAGTATGCGTTTCATCACGGTGGTGTAGGGCGCCAGCACCAGGTCGTCCTGGTCCATGCCCATGGAGTTGTAGCCCTTCTTCTTCAGCACACCCACCACACGGAAGGGGATGCTGTTGAATCGCACCACCTTGCCCACGGGGTCGCTGCCGTCGGGGAAGAGATAATCCACCACTGTCTGTCCCAGGATGCACACCTTGGCAGCCGCCTTGATGTCGTTGTCGGTAAACATCTCACCGTCGGCCACCTTGAGCTGTCGGATGCTCAGGTAGTCCTGGTTCACACCGTAGATGGAGCTTTGCGTATTGTTGTTGCCGTTGATCCATTGACCGCTGCTGTTGACGGTAGGCGAGATGGCAGAGATGTAGTTGCACTCGTCCTTGATAGTCTGATAGTCAGCCTGTTTGAGGGTCTCCATGGCAGAGGCGTCCTGTCTCACACCGCCCCTCATGTCGGCACCCGGCGAAATCATAATCATATTGCTTCCCATCTCGGCGATGTTGGCCTTGATGCTTGCCTTGCTGCCCTGTCCGATAGCGAGCATGGTGATGACGGCAGCAATACCTATAATGATACCCAAAGCCGTGAGAAACGACCGCATCTTGTTGGCTGCGATCGCCCTGATGGCTATCTTGAATAGATTCTGATAATTCATCGCATTTTAAATCATTAATATTGAAAAATTACTCATCCGTATTCGCCGGCAGGGCAGCGAGCCCCTCAGCGGCAGAGAGGATGTGCGGATTGTACTCGTCGCTGATGATGTGACCGTCGCGCAACTCGATGTTACGGCTCGAATAGTTGGCAATATCGGGGTTGTGGGTCACGAAGATGATGGTACGTCCCTCAGCGTAGAGCTTCTGGAAGAGCACGAGAATCTCGAAACTTGTACGTGTGTCGAGGTTGCCCGTTGCCTCATCGGCAAGGATGACGGCGGGGTTGTTGACCAGGGCGCGGGCTATGGCCACACGCTGCATCTGTCCACCCGACATCTGGTTGCTCTTGTGATAGAGACGTTCGCCCAGTCCTACGGCCTTCAGCGCCTCTATCGCCCTCTGCTTGCGCTCCTCGGCTGTTACCGAGGGGTTGTACATCAGGGGCAGTTCCACATTCTCCACGCTCGTGGTCTTGGGCAGGAGGTTATAGTTCTGAAAGATAAAACCTATCTTGCGGTTGCGCAGCACGGCACGCTCCGAACGCGACATGGTGCGTACCGACACGCCGTCGAGGTAGTATTCGCCACTCGATGGGGTGTCGAGACAACCCAACTGGTTGAGCAGGGTAGACTTGCCCGATCCCGACTTACCCATGATGGTGACAAACTCGCCCTCGTAGATCTTGAAGCTCACGCCCTTGAGGGCATGAACCGTCTCGTCGCCTACGAGGAAGTTGCGCCTTACGTTGTCGAGCTCAATCACGACCTTCTTCTGGTCTTGGCTGGCTTTGTTTTCTATGTTTTCTGACATGATGATTGTACTTTTATTGAACTTTCGCTGGGTTCAGAATAAACTTTCGCGGGTTGAGAAGTGATAGCAAACCCTTACTTCTTCTTTCCCCTTGGACCCGGTCCGCCTATCAGTCCCTGGCTTTGCTGCTGGTCGTCGCTGTCGTCCTCGGGTGTGTTCACCACGATTTCGGTCACAATCTGCTGACCGGCCTTCAGTCCCTTAGTTATCTCTGTATGCATACCGTCGGTCTGACCGATGCTCACGGGGTGAGCGGTAAGGGTTTTGCCGTCGAGGGTCCACACCTTGTTCTTGCCCTTGCAGTCAACTATCTTCATGTCTTTGCCTACGGTTTCCTTAGTAGGTGTGAAGCGCAGCGCCTTGTTGGCTACAGCCAGCACGCCAGTGCGTTCCTGCGTGTAGATAGTGACATTGGCGGTAAGTCCCGGTTTCAGTTTCAGATCGGCATTCTGTGCGCTGATCACCACCTCGTAGGTTACGACGTTGTTGGTTGTCGTGGCCTGCAGACGAACCTGCTTCACCGTACCCTCGAAGGTGTCGTCGGGATAAGCGTCGACGGTGAAGATAACGCGGTCGCCCTCCTTCACAGCACCTATGTCAGCCTCGTCCACATCGGCTACTACCTGCATGTTGGTCAGGTCTTTGGCGATGGTGAAGAGCTCAGGAGTGTTGAAACTGGCAGCTACGGTCTGACCTTCCTCCACACTCTTCGAGATAACGGTTCCGTCGATAGGCGAGGTGATGGTGGCGTAGCCTAAGTTGGTCTGCGCACGTTGCACCTGTTCCTTGGCTGTGGCCACCTGCTCCTTGGCCTGTCGATAGGTGAGGAGGGCGTTCTCATAGTCGTCGGCGCTGACGAGTCCTTTCTGGTAGAGGGTCTGATAGCGCTTCATGTTGGCGTTCTGGTAGTTGAGCTGACTCTGGGCGCTTGCCATGTTGGCCTTGGCGGTGTTGAGCTCGCTCAGCAGGTTGGTCTTGTCGAGTTCGGCGATGACCTGGCCCTTCTTCACCTGACTGTTGTAGTCGACGTAGAGTTTGTTGACAATACCAGATACCTGTGTACCCACGGTGACACTTGTCACCGCCTCGATGGTACCTGTGGCAGTCACGCTGTTCTGCAGGGTCTGCAGACTCACCTTCTCCTGTTTGAAGTTGATTTCTTCCTTTTCCTTTCCGCCTGAGAGTGCCCAGGCAGCCACGGCTATGATTACCACGACTGTCATGGCAATCCAAACTTTGCTTATCTTCAGCTTTTTCATATTGAATGTTTTTACTTTTTTACCTTTTTACTCTTTTACCTTTACAAGATTCTTCCTTGCTGATAGAACTTCAGCATGTCGAGGTTGAGGATGGCGAGGTATTTTGCCTGCAACTCGTTCTGCTGTGCACGCAACAGGTTGTCCTTGCCCGTGCGAAGTTCCACGATGTTCTTCAGTCCTAAGCGGAACTGCTCGCTCAGCAGGTTGTAGCTTTCCTGTGCGCTCTCGCGGCTCACTTTGGCAGCCTGGTATTGGCTCTGGTTGGTGTTGGCCTGCAGCCAGTAGTTCTCGATGGTGGAGTAGAGTTGTGTCTGCTCGTTCTTCATGTCGAGCAGAATCTGTTGTTGCTGGATGCAAGCCTTGTTGACAGCTGTCTTTGTCTGTCGGTTGTCGAAGAGCGGAATGCTCACGCTGAAGCCACCGCCCACATTGAAGTTGTTCTTTATCTGTGAACCCCAACTGTTTGTATTCATGGAAGTTGTACTCGTAGACAAGCCTGCATTCAAACCGATGGTTGGCAGTTTGCCAGCCTTGGCTATCTTCACGTTCAGGTCGTTCTGTGCCAACTGGTTCTGATAGACCTTCATCTCGGGTCGACGGTCGAGAGCAGCCGTGTAAACACTTTGCAGGGCAGGAATCTCAGCCAGCGCCATCGCCTCGGTCGTGTTGGGCATCACCACGTCGAAAGCTTCTTCGTCGGTTATCTGCAACAGTTCCTTGAGTTGTCGCTTGTAGTTTCTCACATTGTTCTTTGCCTCCACAATGTTGTATTCATCCTGTGCTCTCTGTGCGGTGAGCTGAGCCAAGTCGGCTTTCGACATCTTGCCGATCTTCACCATCTCCTTGCCACGGTTCTCGTTCTCCAAGCTCGACTGATAGCTTTCCTGGTTCACGTTGATGGCCTCGGTGGAGTAGAGTATCTGGACGTAGAGTTGGGCTATCTGCTCCTGCAGTTTGGCAGCCTGTGTGGCAGAATCGAGTTGTGCAGCCTCGCCCGCCAGTTTGTTGAGCTTCACCTGCGCCTGTCGCTTGCCGCCGTCGTAAAGGGTGTAGTTGCCCATTACGCTGTACGTGCCGTTGTAGTACACCTTGTCGATGGAAGCCTTAGAGTATCCGTCACCAGAGATGCCGTTGGACACCCATGGCGTGTAGTTGACATTCTGGTTGGTAGAAGCGCTGAGCGATGGCAACAAGGCTGTCTTCGACTGCAGATAGTCCTCGTGGGCACTCTGTGCCTGCAGACGTGTTTTCTGCAACGAGATGTTGTTGGTCAGGGCGTAGTCGATGCAGTCTTTCAGACTCCATTGACGTGCCTCTGCCGAGAAGGGCATTGAGGCTATCATCAAGCCTACGATTGCCTTTGTGATTGTTTTTACTTTTCTCATCCTTAATATATATGTTATTTGTTGATATCTGTTTTTTGAGAAGTTATCTTCTTGTCCCCTCGCAACTTACACTAAAAAAGATGACAATTCGGGGAAATGGTTTATTATGTTTGAAAGTTTTTAACAAAAATAAACAAGAAACCTTGGCGGGTTCATATTTTTTATTTACCTTTGCAGCCGCAATTGGTTCGCAACGATCTTCGTTCCGCTGAGGCAATAGGAGTTGTTGCGATGAAAAGGGAATCAGGTGAGAAGCCTGAGCAGTCCCGCTGCTGTATGCGTCTTATTGGGCAAGCATGATGGTCACTGACATTTTTTCGGGAAGACCGCTTGAACGAGTTTGACGACGCGAGCCAGAAGACCTGCCGTTGCCATAGAGAGACAATGTGTGTGCTCACTGTATGTATCAATCAGCATACTATAAGTATTCACGCTTTCTGTCTATGATTCTATCCCGCCTCGTGGGTTAGGTTTTGGGATGGAGAACCATTAAGTTTTTTAGGATAAGATGAAGAAAATCTGCAAAGGATTATTGTGCCTCTGTGTGATGCCATGTCATGCGCAGAATGTAGGTACGATTCATCGCGACACGCTCTCGCTCGACGAGGTGGTGTGTGTGGGCGAGCGCCCTCATTACCTTACACCCAGTCAGACCCTCCTGGGCGAGATGCTGCAGAACCTGTCTACCACCTCCGTGGCCGATGCCCTGAAGTATTTCTCGGGCGTGCAGATCAAGGACTATGGTGGACTGGGCGGACTGAAGACCGTCAACGTGCGGTCGCTCGGATCGCAGCATGTGGGCGTGTATCTCGACGGCATTCGTATCACCAACGCACAGAACGGACAGGTGGATTTGGGCAAGTATTCTTTGTCCAACATGGAGTCTGTGTCGCTATACAACGCCAACAGGAACGAGCGTCTGCAGTCGGCTTCCGAGTACGCCTCGGCTGCTACGGTCTATATGCAGACCCGTCGTCCCGACCGCACTATGCTGACGGGCGAGTACGGACTGGGATCGTTTGGACTGCAGAAAGCCAAGCTATATTTCGCCTTGAAGAACTGGCTCTTTGTAGATGGCGAATATCAGCACAGCGACGGCGACTATAAGTTCCGGTTCCAGTCGGCTTCGGAAGACACGATAGGGCGCCGTCACAATTCCGACATCACCTTCTATCGGCTTGAGGCGGCAGGCTTCTATCGGGGTCTGTCGGTCCACACCTATTATTATAACTCCGAAAGGGGCTTGCCAGGTCCTGTCGTCAGGCGACTCTCCGACCAATGGGACTCCACCGACCGGCAATGGGATCAGAACTTCTTCGCACAGGCTTCGTACAAGAAACTGTGGAGCCGTTTCGGTCTGAAGGCCAACATGAAGTATGCGTTCGACTATCTGCATTATCTGCAGGACCCATCGACCAATGCTGCCGCTATGTACTGCAACAATCACTACACCCAACAGGACTTATACGCCTCTGTGGCTGGCTCTTACAACAGTACCTATCTCTCGCTGACAGCGAGTACAGACCTGCGATGGTCCGACCTCGACTGCGATGTCTATCGCTTCAACTACGTTTATCGCATCGACTCCAAGTCGCTCCTCTCGCTCATCGGTTCGTACAAGGGATGGGAGGCCAATGTGGCGCTGCTCTATACGCACATACAAGACCACACCGTGGCGCAAGCCGATGCGATGCAAAAGCTCACCCCGATGTTCCTCTTGTCATACAAGAAAGACGAGTGGATCTTCCGTGCCTTCCACAAGCGCATCTTCCGAGCTCCTACGCTTAACGACTTGTACTATACCTTGGTGGGCAATACGAAGTTGAATCCGGAATATACCTCGCAATGGGATGCGGGTATCGACTATAAGGGTAAGCGATTCCATTTTGCGGTTGATGGGTATTATAACCATATTGATGACAAGATCGTGGCGATACCGATGAAGTGTCAGTTCCGCTGGTCGATGGTCAACTTTGGCAAGGTGAAGTCGTATGGTGCATCTTTCTCTGGTGGGTATAATCAGGACTGGGGCAAGTTCTCATTGGCGGCTAATGCCAACTATACCTATCAGATAGACAAGGACTATACGATGCCTTCCGATCCTGAGTACAAGAATTACATTCCGTACTCACCGATGCATTCGGGTTCGGTCATTCTTGACTTGGGATATGATTCCTATTCGCTCTGCACCTCATTCCTTTATACAGGTGAGCGCTTTGCGTTGGTGTCCAATAATGCCGACGACCTGTTGGGCGATTGGTACACGATAGACTTGAAGTTGAACAAGCGATTCAAGATAGGGAAGTATGTGTTGCAAACGACCCTTGAATGCAACAATCTGACCGATTCTCGGCATGAGGTGGTGAAACGCTATCCGATGCCAGGAAGAAACTGGAAATGTACGGTGAAGTTTGAACTTTAAAAGTGAAGAACCAAGAGTGAAGAACCAACGGTCATCGGCCGAAGGGAAAGATAATTCTCTTGCAAATAATTCAAGATTGGAATGAAGATTCAATTGATAAAAAATAAAGGCTGGCAAGAACACAGAGGCAGATGGGGTATTTGTCTAGTGATGCTGGTTATCTTACTTTCGGGCTGCCGTATGGAGGTGAACGATGAAGTCGTCATCTCTACACCTACGAAGACGGAGGACAAGCTCTTGATACTCTGTGAGGGATTATGGGGCATGGACAACTCCTGCATCTCTTATCTCGATCAGGGAACGCTCGTCAACAAGTGGTATCAGAAGCAAAATCCAAAGCATCGTCTGGGTGACACAGGCAATGACATCATTCAGGTAAACGATACCTTGATAGCCATCTCTGTGAACTGGTCGAACATCATCCAGTATATCTATCCTGATGGAAGGGCAATAGCTGCCACCGAAGACATCCCGAACAATCGCAAGTTGGCTACAGATGGCGACTACCTCTATTGTACCTCGTATGCCAACCATGGTTATGTGGCGAAGGTGGATGTGAGAACGAAGGAAATCGTGGATACCTGCCATGTGGGTTATGAGCCGGAGGGCATTGCCTATTACAAGGGGCGTCTTTTCGTAGCTAATACCGGAGGGTATTCTTTCCAAGAGGGGCATGAATATGAATCTACCATTTCGGTGATAGATGCCCAGACGATGAAAGAGCTCAAGCGCATCGACACGGGGTGCATCAACCTCTTTGGCAAGATGTCGCAATGCGGACAGTTTATCTGCATCAACTCTTGTGGAGATTACTACGATGTGGAACCGAAGTCTGTGGTGCTCAACATGGAGAGTGAGGAGTTCAAAATATTTGATTTCCCAGCTACCTACAACTGCACGTATGATGGAAAGTTCTATACCATAGGTTCTGCCTTTTCCTATAATACTGGTGAATATCAATACTCTATACATACCATTAGCTTGCCTTCCATGCAAGTGGAAGAGGGACTGGCAGAATATGCTGGTGCAGAGGAAGTCATCCGGCAGATGCAGTCGCCTTATGGTATCTACATCTCTCCATTTTCGGGACATCTCTATGTATCGGATGCGAGAAGTTATGCCACCAATGCCTATGTATATGAGTTCGACCGACAAGGCAAGCTACTCAACAGGTATTACTTGGATGGCTTGAATCCTGCCCACTTCTTGGCTTTGCCATAAATGAGTTTTTTTTCATGGAATGTTGGGGATTCTGAGGTGACTTTAAAATAAAGAAAAATCGCCCTCTGTAAGGGCATAGTATTAACATAAAAACAATTCATTTATGAGAAAGTATTTACTTATGATGGCAATGCCTTTCATTGCTCTTTCTGCTTTCGCCTCTGGTGAAGAGAAACCTACGCTTAATGCGGTATGCGTGACTCTTAAATCAGGTGGTAGCAAGTATGTGGCTTTCACCGATCGACCAAAGATTCAGACCGAGGATGGAAAGCTATGTGTACTCTCTATGGCTGACAACAAGCAACTTGTTTTGGCTGACTGTGCTGATGTTGAGAAAATCACAGCTGAAAGCCATGATTTCACTCCTACTGGAATCAAAGATAACGTAGTTGTTGAAGGCAAGAATGTCGAGGAAATCTACAATATAGATGGTACAAAAGCCTCACATATTGTACCGGGCAAAATCTATATCATCAAGAGTAATGGTAAAACAAGAAAAGTAATCAAGTAATAGAATTTAGAAAAGTATGAAAAAGATATTTGTTTCATTGTTGATGGTTATGCCATTGGCTGCCTCAGCACAATCTGTATTCACAGTTGAGTCGAATGGTCAGAAATATTCTTTCCCTTTGGAGAGCACTACCATCACAGTTACCGATGATGAACCAACTCAGCCTGCTCAGGCTCCTGTATATAAGTCTAACTTAAAGGGCGTTAGCCTTTTTGGTAAGGCAACTACTTTCCAGTTCAAGGGCATGAGCCTTATCGCTGACTATATGTGGGCTGGTAAACTGATGCCGAAGGCTGATGATACTTTCAAGTTCCTGGCAACCACCAATACAGGTTCCGACCTCTATTTCGGTCCAGAGGGGGATGCTAATGTTCCTATCGCAGTGTCTGGTACTGCAACCAAAGGAAGCACTAAGTTCTATACCATCGAGAGTGGTTATCAGCAGGATTCTGTGCTCGTTGTTTTCAATGAGCGTACTGCTCAGTATAGTGTGATGGGTCTCGTGAAGGAAGCACCTTATTATACGATTGATTTCGAGGGCAGTAAGTGGAGTGCATTGATAGATACACCAGAATATGGTGGTCCATTACTTTATGGTAAAGGGGAGGGATTTCCTACAGACGAAGGTGTCTATGAGTGGACAGACGAAGCTACATCTTTGCACTCTAAGTTGAATAATGCATATGGTAGTTGGGCTTATTGGTCAGGTGGAGCTGCTGTTTCTAATTATCATTGTGATATTGCAAATGGTGGCTCCAATACGCAGCTTTCTCTGCCTACAGAAACTCCTGCTCACTCTGGTGACAACTTCCTTGTGACATACGGTTATAATGATGGCAGCCCGTATGCTACAGATTCTCGTGCTATATTGGATTTCCAGGATGGTGTAGCTCGCCAAATCAAGGGTATGTGGATTACCAACAACTCTTATTTTCTCCATTCTTTGACACAAGGCGATGGCATCAACCAGTCAGCTACTAATGACACCTTTATCGATGTAACATTCGAGGGCTTCGATGCTGCCGGTATCTCTCAGGGTATGGTGAAGTATCGTATTCAGGATGGTAAGAAAGCTTTGACCGATTGGGCTTATGTTGACTTGTCTTCTCTTGGTAAAATCAATACCTTGAAAATTAACTATGAGTTCTCTAAGGATCAAGACAATGGTTATGGCTTTGCAGCACCTGCTTATCTTGTAATTGATGATATTGAAATCTATAAATAATTTTTGTCATTTTGAATGTGAAGCAAATTATAGTGACTTCTGCTTTGTCTGTGTTTGGCCTTTGTGGACAGGCACAGACTCAGCAAGTGCAAGTCTTGGAATATCATCCAGCTCCAGGGCAATTTGTTAATACATTGCCTTCTGCTGATGAGAACACTACCCAAGAGGAGGTCAATCAGAGATGTGAGGAACAGTTGAACAGATATGGACCGCTTGTTCATCTTGGTACCTTCGGCGGATATATTACAGTGAAGTTCGATCATGCCATCGAAAACAAGCCGGGTTCAGACTTCCTTGTATTGGGCAATGGATTCTATGCTAACGCTGACCCAATTTATGGAAAAGAAACCATCGGTGGCTCCATCGAGCCTGGTATAGTTTATGTAGGAGTAGGAAAAAACTTGGAAGAGGCAAAATGGTATGAGTTGGCTGGTTCTGAATATTATACTTCTGAAATCCACGATTTCCAAATCACCTACTATAAGCCAACGGCAGAGAGTGGAGACCATACACAGTTTAGTTCTTCATACGACAAATACATCAAATGGGAGTGCTCATGGACTGATAAGAATGGAGAGCATCGTGATTCCACAGGATATCACATGAAGAATGTTTCTCACAAACAGACTTATTGGCCTATATGGGAAGGTAAGGATGAACTGACTTTTAAGGGTGGTAAGTTGCCCAACAATGCCATCGATACCAGTGGAAAGGGTACCTATTGGGTGCAATACCGCTACGCAAAGGACGCCTATGGCTATGCCGACGCTTGTCCTGCCACCGATTCACTCTATTCTTCCTTCGATATCAACTGGGCGGTAGATGATGAGGGCAATCAAGTAGTTCTTGACCATATTGATTTCATCCGTGTAAAGACAGGCATCTTCCAGTATTGCGGATGGTTAGGAGAGACCTCTACAGAGGTCAGTTCCGTGGTAGACCTTCATCTCGTGGAAGGCTACGATGACAATCCCTACATCATCACGCCTCGCAAACGTCCTTCTACTGGCATCCAGCTCCCCACGGTTTCTGATCACCAGATGCGCGGCGATGCTGCCTACTATACTCTTACAGGGCAAAGAGTGGAACGTGTGGAACGCGGCAAAATCTACATCCACAAGGGCAAGAAAGTGGTATTCTGATTTTTCAAGTAGTTGTTGATTAACTTCTTGAACTTCCATTATTAAAAAAAATCATGACAATTACAAAAAGGTATTATCAACATTATAATATACTGGCGCTCTGTGTGCTGGTATGGCTCTCTGGCTTTACGCTGTTGTTCAACTCGTGCGGAAACCGAACCGCTACAGCTCAGGCTTCGGGCGACACCATCCAGCTCGACTATGCCAAGTACTTACAACTCATTCGCCACGAGGGTTATACAGAGGCTGTGGTGCTCAATCCCTGGAAACAGGGTGGGGTGCTTCATCGCTATCTACTCGTTCCCAAGGGGGCAGAAGGCGACGAGGTGGCTAAGAAACTGGCCGACCAGAAGACAGCAATTACAGGAACAACACCCTGCGACATCCTGCGCACACCCCTGACGAAGAGCATCATCACCACTTCAGCCCATTGTCAGCTGCTCTACGAGTTGGGCAGTCAGCAAGCCATCGCGGGTGTCTGCGACCTGGAGTACATCATTATTCCCGATGTTCAGAGGCGTACTTCACACAAGTCTCGTCCCTACATATCCAACTGCGGTTCCAGCATGCAGCCAGATATCGAGCGCATCATGTCGCTCCGTCCCGATGCCCTGCTTCTCTCGCCCTTCGAGAACAGCGGCGGTTACGGCAAACTCTCGGCCTTGCAAATACCTATCATCGAGGCTGCCGACTACATGGAGACCTCGCCCTTGGGCCGTTCTGAGTGGATTAAGTTTTACGGCTTGCTCTACGGTTCCGAAAAGGCTACCAGTCTTTTTAGCAGCATAGAGAAATCTTATCTCCAACTGAAAGCCTTTGCAGCCCAATTACCCTTAGGCTATTCCATCCTTACCGAGCGCAAGACGGGAAGCGTGTGGTATGTTTCTGGCGGACGCAGCACCATAGGCACCTTGCTGCAGGATGCTCATGCCCGTTATCTCTTTGCCGACGACACCCATAGCGGCAGTCTTCCCATGAGTCCTGAGCAGATTTTGGCTAAGGCTGACGAGGTGGATGTCTGGGCGACAAAGTATTGGGGTGACCATCCTCTCTCGCGTGCCGAGTTGCTGCAGGAATATCCCGGCTACAGCCAGCTGAAGGCGATGAAGACGGGGCGAGTCTTTCAGGCAAGCACCAGTTCGCAGCCTTATTTCGAGCAGACCAGTTTTCATCCCGAGCGCCTGCTTCGAGAGTTTATCATCCTCTCGCATCCCGAGACCACCCGTTCGTTAGGAGCATTGAGGTATTATTTACGACTATAGACATAAGTAGTCAACTATAAAGATTACTAAAAAATAAGTAAGTCAATGTGAATTATAAATAAGGCATAACTGAGTCTACTCGTATTGCCAATAATACTTAGAATGGTCAACTAAAATCGTTAAACCACAAACAAAAATCATTAAATCACATTGAAATCTCCGTTCAAAGGCTTTGAACGTACATTCAAAGGCTCTGAACGGACATTCAAAGCCTTTGAATAGAACTTTTATAGGCTAAACAGAACTTTTATATAGTATAAGAGAAAGATTTCATCAGTATTAAGCGACCTTTTCTTTGGGTTAAGGCAAGTAACTCGCTCTAAATTGGACTTTGATTGAAAATCATGAAGTTGGGCGTTTGCCTATATTATATAGGTAACAATATGGAAACGAGCGGACTTCTGCTCGTTTCTGTATTTTGCAATATGCAAAGAACGCCTCAATTCGGGGACAAAGATATAATTAAAATCTGGAAAAACTATTTTTTCTCTCAAATTACATTTTTTAAGAGGTGAACATTGATTGCCTATCTCTTTAGAAAATTACAACTTTACTTTTAAGCCAAAACCTATAAACAGAGCCATAAAGCCTCTAAAATAAGCATAAAAAGTCGGATTTGTAGTATCTTCGGCTAAAATCATCTTATAAAATGCTAACTTTTTGCTTTTTATAATAGATTATCGCAATAAATTATTATTTTTGTCTGGTAAAATGCAATAAAAATATGAAGTTAAATCGCATAAAGGCAGTTTAAGAGGAGAAAGGAATAAGCCAAACTTGGCTTTCCAAGAAAATGGGCAAGAGTTTTAGTACGGTCAATG